>Ga0136611_10003699_pt1 | contig 10707 bp, 14 predicted proteins | sample AntDrymUQ2232306_2_FD_106645 | JGI IMG/M metagenome (GOLD analysis project Ga0136611, IMG submission 106645) | Polar desert sand microbial communities from Dry Valleys, Antarctica - metaG UQ223 (23.06) | ecosystem: Environmental > Terrestrial > Soil > Desert | place: Antarctica: Dry Valley... | reverse complement strand
CGAGAAGAGTCCGCAACGCGGGAATGTCCCACTGGCCGTTGCCCAGCTCGTAAATCAGACGGTTCTCGGTCTCTTCAGAAGAGACCTGGAACGTCTGATAGAAAGCGCGGTTCGCGCTGCGCACGCGCAAAGTGGTGTCGAGCATCAGGAGCGGCTCCCGCACTGTGTCCACGATGTCTTGCGCGTAAGTCTCGATGTCTTCCGCGACCGGCGTGCCACTCACCGCAGGCGGTCCGTTCTCATGCGGCAGCTCTGTTGACCTGTGCTTGCCAGGGGCATCAATCATCCGCGGAGAAGGGACAGGCCACACATCAATGCCCCCTTTTTCGGCCCGAAACCGTCCTAAAGCAACCTGGCAACGGCTCTCCCATCGGTCAACGGATAGAAGGAAGTGGCGTCTCATCTCGCTTTCTCACTTCCGTGGGTGATCACGGCTGCATAGGCAGGTGCTTAAGACGCTCATCCTCCGAAGATCGTGAGGTATGCGTGCGACCCGCACGGTGCGAAATGCAAAAGACCTGCCACCTGCAACCGACCCTCAACCAATAACCTTCCCGGTGAACTCGCTACACAGTTTTCTCCCCCTCTCGATCGGCTCCGCACTCGCCCTCACGTCCGTCAGCCTTGGCGGAGAACTCAAGTTTCAGCACCACTTCATCGACCGCGACCTGCCCGGTGACTCCTATGGGCAGACCTCCCTCGTCGACGTTGACCAGGATGGCGACCTGGACTTCATCACCGGCGGCAGGGACGCACATAAATCAGTTTACTGGTTCGAGTTTCAACGCCCGGATCAGTGGGTGCGGCGCGTCCTCGGCACGAACCATCCCTCGGATGTCGGTGGCACCTCGCTCGACGTGGATGGCGACGGCTGGGTGGATCACGTCGCGGGCGGCGTGTGGTATCGCAACACCGGCAAGCCGCGTCATGAGCCGTTCGAGCGCATCGTCTTCAATGAGTCGCTGAATGCGGTGCACGACCTCGTTGCCGCGGACCTCGATGGTGATGCTCGCCGCGATATCATCACGATGTCGGACAGGAACAACCTGCGCTGGTATCGGATTCCGAAAGAGCCGCGCGAGCCGTGGCAACGGGGCGACATCGCCGCGGGGGTTCACGCGGGTGTCGCGGTCGGCGACATCGATGGCGACGGCGACCCGGACATTGCGCGCTCGAATGCATGGTTCGAAAATGGCGACGGCAAGGGCACGGAGTGGATCGAGCACCCGATTCCTTTTGGCAATCCCAACCCGCCCTTTCCGTTCGCCACGCGGTGCGTCGTCGTGGACATCGACAACGACGGCCACAATGACCTGGTGATGACGGAGAACGAGATTCGCGCCGGCAAGATCGCGTGGATCAAGAACACCGACGGAAAGGGGTTAAAGTGGGAGGTCCGTGAACTTCCCGCCGGCGATCCTGCGCCGCGCGGCGCGTATCATTCACTCGCCGTGGCCGACTTCGACAAAGACGAAGACCTCGACATTTTCACCGTCGAGATGGAGGCGATCCAGGGTGCGCGGCAGCCCCGCTGGTTTGTCTGGGAGAATGTCGACGGCAAGGGCGCGCAATTCGTCGAGCGCGTCATCCTCGACAATGGCCTCGGCGGACACGAAGCGGTCGTGGCGGACGTTGATCGAGATGGTGACCTGGACATCTGCAGCAAGCTCTGGCGCCCGCGCAAAGACAACGCCAACGACGGCCGGAATCACGCCGACTTCGTGGAGAACCTGCTCATTGATAAACCAGCGGGAAAGTGAGTCACGCCACGGTGCTGCTTTCACACGCGAACGCTTCTGCGCCTTAGCAGCCTGTTGAAGAACCTCCAACGCTGTCATTCCGACCGAGCGGAGCGAAGTCTTGCCCTGAGCGAAGTCGAACGGGCGGAGGAACCTCTAACTTCGCCTTTTCCCCTGCGACGCGCGCGGTCTGAAGGCAAAGTTTGAGGTTCCTCGACAAGCTCGGAATGACAAACATCGGCTACTTCAACAGCCTGTTAGCACCGCCGTGTTGCCTGACAGCGCAACCGAATCGCGCGCCGCGGCCCCTTCGGATAATCCGACTTTCTCGTTTCCACGCTTCGCGCGTTCCGTTTCGCTAGTTGCGTGTTTCCGCCGGCCCGTGCTCGATTTCGCCGTCGGCGGATATGAACCCGCTTCTGCTCTTGGCTTGCGGCCTGGTAATCGTCGTCGGAGGAATCTTGTGGCTGCGGATGCACGCCTTCCTCGCGCTCGTGCTGGGCGCGTTTGCCGTGGCGCTCCTCACGCCCGCGCCGACGCTGCGCACTTATGCCGAAACGCGCGTGGCAAAAGGAGAGATGACGGCGAAGGCGGCAGCGGCGTTTCCGGCGAAGCCGGCGGCGGCGCGCGTGGCGGATGAATTTGGCCGCACCTGCGCGAGCCTCGGAATCCTCATCGCGATGGCCGGGATCCTCGGCGAAGCGATGCTGCTCTCCGGTTCCGCGGAGTCGATCGCGAACGCATTGCTGCGCACGCTCGGCGCGGCGCGCGCGCACTGGGCATTCTTCATCACGTCGTTCGTGCTCTGCATCCCGGTGTTCTTCGAAACGGTGTTTTATCTCCTTTCGCCGCTGACCAAAGTCGTCGCGCGTCGCACGGGCCGAAACTACCTGCTCCTCGTGATGTGCACCGTCGCGGGCGGCACGATCACGCACTCCCTCGTGCCGCCGACGCCGGGGCCGCTCTTTGCCGCGCAGGCGCTTGGCGTCCCGCTCTGGCAGATGATGGGCATGGGCACCTTGATCGGCACCGGTGCGGCGCTCTTCGGCGTCGCCTTCGCCCACTTCTCGAACCGCCGCCATACCCTCGAGATTCCCGCGGAAGAAACCGCCGCCGCCGAGACCGCCCCGCCTCGCAAGCTGCCGCCGCTCTGGCTCGCGCTCGTGCCCTTCTTCCTGCCGGTGCTCCTCATCGGGCTGGAAGCATCGATCGAGACGACGCCGGGCACCACGCTCGCATGGGTCGTGAGGACATTCGGCGAAAAGGACATGGCCGTGACGCTCGGCACCCTCGTCGCCTTGCTCACGCTCGCGCGGCAGGGCGGCCTCGCGCCGACCACCAAAGCCGTGCAACTCGCGCTCGGGACCGGCGCGACCATCCTGCTGATCATCGGCGCCGGTGGCGCATTCGGCGGCGTGCTCCGGCAAACGGGCATCTCCGAGACGCTCGGCGCGATGCTCGCCGGGACGCACTTCCTTGCGCTGCCGGCCGTCTTCCTGATCACCGCGCTCGTCCGCACCGCGCAAGGCTCCGCGACTGTCGCGATGATCACCGCCGCGCCGATTGCCAAAGCCTTCATCGATGGCGGCGGCACGCACATCGCGCCCGTCTATCTCGCGATCGCCATCGGCTGCGGCTCGAAGCCATTCCCGTGGATGAACGACGGTGGCTTCTGGATCATCAGCCGCCTCTCCGGCCTGCGCGAAGACCAGACGCTGCGCACCATCTCACCGATGATGTCGCTGCAAGGCGTCGCCGGCCTCGTGCTCACGATGCTCGCCGCGTGGATCTTCCCGCTGGGGAAATGACGACTCTCTGCTCGCCGCAGCACGGTTGATGTTCCGCAGATCGCGCGACGTGTCGCTTCGGGGCAAGAAACAGAAGTCGTGATGGGGAGCAACGCGAGCTCGTGCTATACTGCGCGTCATCACATTTTGTGAAATTTGCCGGCGGGTTTCTGGATGCCGGAGGCATCAAAGAAATTAGCCGGGGGTCGAGCGAAGAACGAGCGACCACCCCCGGTCCGATGAAATAAAACGTGCCGACCCTGAAAGGGTCGAAGAAGCGCCGCCAGCACGTAAAGAGTGTGCAGGGGCCAGCGAACGCTGCTTGCACCCCTTCAGGGTGCCAAAATTTTGCTCCGCAATACCGGGGGTGTTCGCTCGCGGACTCGCTCGACCCCCGGCTAATTTCTCGGATGCCTCCGGCATCGCCATTCCTCCCACTTTTCCGGCGGGCGTTTTCCCATTTTATGATGCGCTCAAGTATAAGTCCCGCGCATGTCACTGAAAAAGCAGATCAACGCGCTCGTCGATGACCTGCCCGATGATTCTCCGCTGCTTGTCGAGGTCCGCGAGACTCTGCGAATGAATCACGCCATTGGCGAAGCCATGGAAGACGTGCGCGAAAGCCGCACCTACAGCGCCGAGGAATTCATGGTCAAAGTGCAGCAGCGATCGCCGCGCAACGCTTCCGCGTAATCTTGACGCAGAGCGCCTGGGCCGACCTTGAGGTTGCGCCATTTGCACTCCCCGATTAACGCTTCGCGCCATGAGCACGCTGGCCGAAATCGAAACAGCCGCCGACTCGCTTTCCAGCGAGGAAAAGGAAGAATTGCTCCGCTTTCTCGCCATGCGGCTGCGCAAAGATCGCGCCCTGCCGAAGCCGCGCGTTTATTCCGACGAAGAGCTCGCCACGATGCTCGCCGAGGATGAAGCCGACGGAGATCGCTTCCGGCAGGGCCGTTGAAGATCTTCCTCGAGAGCAGCGTCGCCGTCGCCGCAAGCCTGTCAGCCACCGGCGCCTCGCGCGAAGTTTTCAACCAGGCGGCCGGTCAGGGCTGGCGCTTGCTCATTTCTCCCTGGGTGCTGCGCGAAGTGCGTGACAACCTCGCCAATCAACCGCCCGAAATCTGCGCGCACTTGGGTTTCGCTGCGCGGCAAGCTCACCGTGGAACCGATGCGTCGGCGTTCAGCGGCCAGTGATTGCGCTGCGGGTCGCTTCGGCGGACCGCGCAAAATTGACAGCGGCAACTTTGGGTCCCCAAGTTGCGCGCCGTGAGCGCATTCCCCGAGTTCGATGGGAGCGGCGATCTGCCGCCGGGCGTCTATTGCGCCTCACTGGCCACCGTTTTGGAACATTTCGGCGATGGCACCGAACAACGGCGAATCGTCGCGCAACGCCTCGAGCGCATCCATCGCCTCGCGATTGGAACAGGCGGCGTTGCCCGCTTCATCGTCTTCGGATCCTTCATCACAGCCAAAACCGCCCCGAACGACGTGGACATCTTCCTCGTCATGACCGACAGCTTCGACGTGGCTACAGTTGCCCATGAAACACGACACGTTTTTGATCACATGGCAGCCCACAATCTTCTCGGAGCCTCGGTCTTTTGGATTCCGCGCGCCGCCTGTCTCGGCGGTGAAAACGCGGCCGTGCTCGACTGGCAAATCAAACGCAACGGTGCCCGGCGCGGCATTGTGGAGGTGACGCTCGATGATTAGGTCCACCGAGGAATTAAACACGACGATGCAGCGCATCGCGCGTTTTCAGCAGCAAGTGATCGCCGTGCGCGCAGTGGCGACCTCGCCGGAAAACTATCGAGCCTCCGTCGGCGGGTATCTCGCCGAGATCGACCGGATGATGCTTGAAGTGCGTGACTATCTTTGGGCGCCTCCGGCAAAAGCGTCCGGCGAGCTGGTGACCGCGTCGCGCCAGGGTGCGCGCGCGGAATAGCCAGCGACGCATCGACAGTCTCCACAACAGCGGATTTTCTCGCAAGCGGCGCGAGGGCATCGCCACCGTCGGGCCTTTCGGGGTCGTCTTCGCCCAGTTCCAACCCGATTGCGCCGCAGGAGACGTTCGCCTCCTGCGATCGACAGAGGCGATGATCGACCACGTCTAATCCTCCTTCCGCACCGCCTCTGGCACGGCTTACCCCCGAACCGCCAACGCCCTCCCGGACCGACCCCTCTGCTTTTCGCCGACCGCAAAATTATTCTCACGATCACTTTTCCGACCCAGAAAAACATCAGGGCTGCGCCCTTCTGAACGCCTCGCGCACCGCAGCCGGGTTCAGCGTCTTGGCGTTCGGTCTCGGCTGTGGCACGCTCGTCGGATGGCAACGACCTCAAAACCGTCTGAATTGCGCCCTTTGCTTCACGAAAAACTCGATCAATGGGCACCCGACGAATTGCCGTTATTGCATCGAGTGATGGTCCAACTGGAACGGGATCGCCAGGTCGCCGAGTTGAATGTGGAATTCGATCGTGACCGGGAAGCCGGCCGGCTCGCCCGATTGCCCGAGATTATCCGGGAAGCTCGTGCCGCGATCGCGGCGCGGCGCCCGGAACCCGTGTGATCGTCGTCCTCGATACGAATGCGCTGGTGCAGGTCTTTGGCGCACGGTCGCCCTTCATCCGGCTCCAGCAGGCGATCCTCGACGGGCGGGTGACACTCGCCGTCTCGACACCGATCCTGCTCGAATACGAGGAAGTAATATTACTTGGCAGCGATATGACCCTCGAAATCGACCCTGTGCCACGCTCCGAACATGCCAACTCTTGCTGACGCGGAAGCACTCCTCCCCGGAATGACGCGCGGCGAAAAAGCCACGCTCCTTCAGATCGTCGCCCGCGACCTCGGACATAGCTTTCCTGGGATCGATTTCGATCCTGCAGTCTGCGGCGGCGAAGCGTGCATCAGCCGCACCCGCATCCCCGTCTGGATCCTTGTTCGCTCGCGGCAATGCGGCCTGAGCGAAGCCGACATCCTCCGCGCCTACCCCACGCTGCACGCCGACGACCTCGCCCACGCGTGGTCCTACAGCCGCAGTCCCGTTGAGGAAATCGAGCGCGCCGTCGCGGAACACGAAGCCGACTGAACAGGCGTGTTCAGGCTGCGGCAGACACGCGCCGCAGTGCTCCGAACCCCTTTCCCGTCCCGGGATGAGCGGTTTCGCCGTCCCGTAAGTGCAGGAAACGAGTTGGAACACGAAGTGGTTGCTCAGGTGGCGGAATGAGCCCGCGAAGTGGAGGCAGCAATGCAAACTCCGTGCTTTCTGCGGAGGTGCCGCTTAGGACGCTCGCTATTCGGCGACCAATCACTTCCGTAAGCAGAGAGGGAACTGCGTTACCTGCCTGTTTTTGTATGGAGCGCACATCGCCTTTCAGCACAACGTCGTCTGGAAAGGTTTGCAGTCGGCAGAGTTCCCGCATCGAGAGTCTCCGGTTGTGCCAGTGGAATGGCCCCGTCGCCGGACCCGGTTGTGCCGCGATCGTCCATGCAGGTCGATCCTTCGCGAGCTTCAACAAGAAATTCCAAAAGCGACGCCGCCAGCCAAACAGCGGTTCTCCACCGCCGCGATCGGTATGCCAGAAGTAGTTATGTCCTTCTGGAATGGTCGGGAGTAGGCCAGCCCACTTACCCGTGACCGCCAAGTCTTCGTCGCGTCGGACCGTGTCCGGTAGATCGCCTAGAGCATCCCAAGCTGTGCGAGATTTGGGCAAATCGCCCAACTCTCGTTGGTCGCCGGAGTCTGTGAAGCGAGGCAGGAGAAACTCGAAGCGTGCGCCGTCTCGAAACGCAACCAAGAAAAGGCGCTCGCGTTGTTGTGGGACACCATGCTCGACCGCTCGCACCACTGACCAGAAAGGGCGATAGTTTGAACTTTCAGATTGGCAAAACGTAAGCCCTCTTCTTTGTCGAAGATGCGAGGCCCGGAACCTTTGGAGCCGAATCCAACGGCAACGTTTCACGATAAGCGCCAGCCGCGCACGCATACCGCACGCTGCATCGCTAAATCTGCGAAATTTATTCAGCTCACCCTCTGACGTTCAAAAGGCGATGCTATCTAACGGGTGTAGAGCCCGGCGTGGCAGAACTGGCACTCTCCGCGGGTGCCGAGCGAGCCCGCCAGTGGAAGACGAATAGTCGCAGCGAACGTCCGTGCCTTGCGCAAAAAGTTGAATCTATCGCAAGAAGATCTGGCGGAGCGAGCCGGCCTCCACAGGACCTACATTGGTGCTGTCGAGCGAGCTGAAAAGAACGTGTCGATTGATAACATCGAGAGGCTCGCACGCGCTCTGAAGGTTGAGATGGTTCGACTCGTTCAGGATGGGGTGCCCGAACGCGAAGATCCAAAGCGAGAGGTCCATCCAGAGCCGAAGAAAAGGCTCAGGCGATGATCAACTGGATCTATTTTCCGAAGTGCGACCGTCCGCCTGACATTGGTCTCGGCGTCGTTAAGGCGTTCGAAACGACGCCCAAGGTTGGGTCGCACGAGCATACGGAAAACAGCAACGCCGTCCTTCAGATGCTTGCTCCGAAGCTAATCGAGCTTGGCTTCAGGGTCGAAGCCGGCAAGCAGGCGGCACAAAAGATAAGCATCCCCGTTTTGTTTGGTCGCAATGGCGCGGCATTGAAGACTTTCGACGCGGACGCATTCCATGTTGCGAATGGTTTTGTGTTAGAAATTGAAGCAGGATGCGCAGTCGCGAATAACCGGTTCCTTAAAGATTTGTTTCAAGCGTGCCTAATGCATGGCGCCGAATATGTGGGAATCGCCGTGAGGAATATTTACCGTGAATCGGCGGATTTCGAACGTGTCGTGTCATTCTTCGAGGCGCTTTACGCTAGCGGGCGTTTAACGCTCCCGCTGCGCGGCGTGTTGGTTATCGGTTACTAGGCGAAGGGATCGCTCGCGGGCCGAACCTATCGGCGAGCAAGTGGCGCTCGCCCGCTTCTTCGTAAAGTGCTTCTCGTTCGAACCGCACGTAGTCTACAAATCGCACTGGAGTGAGCCCCACGACTACTTCTATCCTTCCGTCGTCATCATTTTCGGGTTCGCGCTCCCAAGCGTGCCATCCGAACCGGCGAGCCTCTTCTAATTGAAAGCTTGAGAAGGTGATTGTCCGTAGGAAGTTGGTAGTTCGATCGAGAGTAGGGTCAGCGCCGACTAAGACATTCCGGACAAGATCAATGCCACAAAGAAGCGTTGTGTATGCACCGTGCGGATCCTGGCAAAGCGCATGCTGAGTTACATCATTGTTTCCGTATGTGAGCTGAAACCGGTGCTCATCGTCCGGCCTGTTTTTGGTCGGACGCGAGTTGGCCAGGAAGGCGTAGGCAATGATTCCCATGCGCTCACCTTCCGCAGTTTCGAACGTAAACCGGAACGGCGCTCGGCCGGGGTCAGGCACGTGGAGCAATCGACAACCGCTGCTCTCCAAGGCGCGACAGATAAACTCGACGAGCGGAGCACGCTTGGCTCTGGACACTCGGTAGAAGCGGGGATTGCTGTCGGACACGGATGGAAGTGTGCCGTTGCCGCGGCGCTACTCAAGCCCAGTCGCAATTACTGATTGCCCTCGCGCGAGATGAAAGCGCGCTGGACACGTCGCACGACTCGCACCGGATCGGTCAACGAATGCTCCCAAACGCGGAGGACGATCCAGCCCTTCGAGCGCAAGGCGCAAGCGACGCGGCGGTCGCGCGCCTGATTTCGACGAAGTTTCGGCTGCCAATACTCGTCCCGCCGGGGGCGGCGATAATGAAGAGGGCAGCCGTGCCAGAAACATCCATCAACGAAGATGGCAACTCGGGCCTTTGGAAACGCGAAATCTGGCCGCCCTGGAAGGTGCGAGTGCCGCCGCCAGCCAGTGATCTTTTCGGAACGAAGGATGTGCAGGAGGCGAAGTTCCGTGGCCTTGTTCCCGAACGAGCGAATCCGCTCCATCGGAACGGGCGGCACAATATTTTGGATCGGCCCTTTCATCGCTCCCCAAGGTCCAGCGCGTTAAACGATCAGCGCTTGCAGGTGTGCTGTCGCTGCACTCGCCAAGCCGCGGAGGTTGTAGCCGCCTTCGGGAAAAGGGGTCGGAAAAGGGGTCGTGAGAATATTCTTGCGGTCGAATTCACCAACCGACGCTCCGGCCTTCCTTGCGGAAGAGGAACTCGTCGCAGGCATATCAGCCGATGAGCACGCTGCGGAGAAGGAAGCCGCGGACCCACTCGCCGCTGAAGGAGCAGAAGCGCGAGTCGTTCCTCGTTCTCTTCGGTGAGCGCTGCCGTGGCGGGAGTGGCGTGAAGTTGCTGGTCGAGGCGCAGTTGCCGCCGCGTGAAAACCAGAGCCTGTGCACGATCTCACCCATTATGTCGCTGCAAACCGTCGCCGGCCGCTGCTCACGATGCTCGCCGCGTGGATTTTCCCGCTGGGGGCAATAGCGACTCCTCTGCCGGCCTACCTACCCGCGACACGAAGCCTCCCGCCGATGCCTTCCACTCGCGAACCCGTCTGCAATCGAAAAGCGCGACCCCGCAAAAATATTGTTTCGCCGCCTTCTTTCTTCTCCACCCGACCGTGAGCGCCGACGATGACGGGATGTCTTTCATGAATGTCCTGGCGGTGCAGTTCGATATCGCGTGGGAGGAAAAGGCAGCGAACTTCCGAAAAGTCGAGGCGATCGTGGCAACGGCTCGGCCAGCGGAAGGGTCATTGGTGGTGCTGCCGGAAATGTTTTCCACCGGCTTTTCAATGAACCTGGCGGTGACGCGGCAGGGGCCAGAGCGCGAGGACGAGGCTTTTCTCGCTGAGTTGGCGCGGGCGCATCGAGTCTTCGTGGCTGGCGGAGCAGTCAGCGCCGGGACCGGTGAAATGGCACGCAATGAAGCCATCGTCGTTTCTCCCGAGGGCGCGCTGTGCGCGCGGTATAGGAAGATCCATCCGTTCAGTCGCGGAGGCGAGCACGAGGCGCACGAGGCAGGCGCGGAGATCGTCACTTTCCGGTGGGGCGGGTTCACCGTCGCGCCGTTCGTTTGCTACGATCTGCGCTTTCCGGAAATCTTTCGGGCGGCAGTCCGGCGCGGGGCGGACCTCTTCGTGGTCATCGCGCTGTGGCCGGCGATACGGTATCAACACTGGCTGACGCTGCTCCAGGCGCGGGCGATCGAAAACCTCGCCTACGTCGTG
>Ga0136611_10003698_pt1 | contig 10708 bp, 12 predicted proteins | sample AntDrymUQ2232306_2_FD_106645 | JGI IMG/M metagenome (GOLD analysis project Ga0136611, IMG submission 106645) | Polar desert sand microbial communities from Dry Valleys, Antarctica - metaG UQ223 (23.06) | ecosystem: Environmental > Terrestrial > Soil > Desert | place: Antarctica: Dry Valley... | reverse complement strand
GGGAGAGCTTCCTCGCCGTGCTCGACGCGCTCCACGATGCGCCGGAAATTGACCTCGTCGTCTGCCGCCAGGAAGGCGGGGTCGCCTATATGGCCGATGCGGACGGCAAGATGACCGGGCGGCCGGGGGTCGCCTTCGTCACTCGCGGCCCGGGCGCGACCAACGCCAGCGCCGGGGTCCATGTCGCCTTCCAGGACTCCACTCCTTTAATCCTGTTCGTCGGCGACCTCGACCGCGCCGACAAGGACCGCGAGGGCTTTCAGGAAGTCGATTTCCCGGCCTTCTTCGCACCCATCGCCAAATGGGCGGCGCGGATCGACGATGCGCGGCGGATCCCCGAATATGTCGCCCGCGCTTGGCGCGTCGCGACCGCCGGCCGCCCCGGCCCGGTGGTGCTGGCGATCCCCGAGGACATGCTGCGCGACATGGTCGAGGTCGATGACCGCCCGGCGATCGCGCCGCTCGCCCAGCCGCCCTGCGCCGGGGCGATGGGGGCATTATTCGACCTGTTGAAGGACTCGACCGACCCGGTGGCGATCATCGGCGGCGCCGACTGGAGCCCGGCCGCGGCGCATCATTTCGCAACCTTTGCCGCGCGCTACGGAATTCCCACCGCCGCCGCCTTCCGCCGCCAGGATGCGATCGCCAACACTTGCTCGGTCTATGCCGGCAACCTCGGCTATGGCCCCAACCCCAAGCTCCAGCAGCGCATCCGCGATGCCGATCTGCTGCTCGTGGTCGGCGCGCGGCTCGGTGAGGCGACCACCGACGGCTACAAGCTCGTCACCCCCGACCATCCCGATCAATTGCTGGTCCACATCCATCCCGACCCCAACGAACTGGGCCGGGTGTATAAGGCCGACCTGCCGATCTGTGCCGACATGGGCGAGTTCGCCGAGGTCGCGGCCGACTGGCACGACCCCGAGCTGGTGCCGTTCAAATCGGGCGAGGAAGCCCACCGCGAGTGGCTCGCCTGGTCCGAGCCCGCACTCAGGGCCAACGCTGACGGTAGCCCCGTCCGCATGGACCTCGGCCCGTGCGTCAAGGCGATGCGCGAGGCGCTTCCGGCGAACACCATCATCTGCAACGGCGCGGGCAATTTCTCCGGCTGGTGGCACCGCTACTGGCATTATGGCGTGATGCCGACCCAGCTCGCCCCGACCTCGGGCACGATGGGCTACGGCCTGCCCGCCGCCGTCGCCGCCGCGCTTCGCTTCAAGGATCGCCCGGTGGTGTGTGTTACGGGCGACGGCGATTTCCTGATGAACGGGCAGGAACTGGCGACCGCCGCGCAATATGGCGTCGACCTGCTCGTCATCCTGGTCGACAACGGCGCCTACGGCACGATCCGCATGCACCAGGAGCGCGATTATCCGACGCGGGTCAGCGGCACCGCGCTCGCCAACCCCGATTTCGTGCGACTGGCCGAAGCTTATGGCGGCTGGGGCATCCGGGTAAAGGCCACCGCCGACTTCCAGCCCGCGCTCCATGACGCGCTCGGCCGCAACGGCATCCGCTTGCTCCATTGCGTCACCGATGTCGAAGTGATCAGCAACCAGACCACGATCGAGAAATTGCGCGCGGGCTGAGTTAGGTGATCTCCGGTTTCCTCCGATCGCGTTGCTCTCGAAGGGCGCGCGCAATGAAGCCGGTTGCGCTTTTTGGTGGCGGGGCCGCGCTGACCCGTTCGAACACCTCCGCCCACCGCCGAGAATCAGCGCATTCGGGCTCGGAGAATAAGGCCAGCATCACGTCATCGACATCGATGGATCGTCCGTCGGCGCGGCGCTTGATCGCCTCGAGGCATTTATTCCTGCTCATTCCCGAATAACGAGCGGTCGACCGCTATTGCTACGGAAAGACGGGTCCGTTCCGGAGCGAGCCGTGCGAATACGCCCACGAAAAAAGGCCGCCCGGGCGATCCCGGGCGGCCTTCGATCGTGGTTCGGGAAACGAGGCTTAGATGTCGTTGCCGACGGCGCCTTCGATCTCGCCTTTTTCTTCCTGCAGCTCGCCCTTTTCTTCCTGGAGCTTGCCTTCCTCGCGGGTTTCGGGATTGCCCGATTCCTGCTTCGCATTGCCGATCGCTTCGTTGGTCTCGCCTTTGACCTTGTCGGTGAATTCACCCATCTTACGTCTCCTGCTTGAGGTACGAAGAGAAAACGGGGAATGCTGGGAGTAGTTGCTCGGCTCATCGCAGCCGGACTCGGTTCGGCGCTAAATCAGCCCGGCGAGCGGACTGCGCCCTTATTCAGATCAGTCCGGCAAGCGGACTGCGCCCTTATTCAGATCAGTCCGGCAAGCGGACTGCTCGGATCCGCATAAAGCCGCTTCTGCATGCGCCCCGCCAGATAGGCCTCGCGCCCGGCCTCGACCGCGAGTTTCATCGCTCGTGCCATGCGGATCGGGTCCTTGGCCTCGGCGATGGCGGTGTTCATCAGCACCCCGTCGCAGCCCAGCTCCATCGCCACCGCAGCGTCGCTCGCGGTGCCGACCCCGGCGTCGACCAGCACCGGCACCTTGGCGCCCTCGACGATCAGCCGGATGGTGACCCGGTTCTGCAGGCCCAGGCCCGACCCGATCGGCGCGCCCAGTGGCATGATCGCCACCGCGCCCGCCTCTTCCAATTGCTGCGCGGCGATCGGGTCGTCGGCGCAATAGACCATCGGCAGGAAGCCTTCCTTGGCCAGCACCTCGGTCGCGCGCAGCGTCTCGCGCATGTTGGGATAGAGCGTCCGCGCCTCGCCCAGCACCTCGAGCTTGACCAGGTCCCAGCCCCCCGCCTCGCGCGCCAGCCGAAGCGTGCGGATCGCATCCTCGGCGGTGAAGCAGCCCGCGGTGTTGGGAAGGTAGGTAATCTTCTTCGGGTCGATATAATCCATCAGCACCGGCTGCGACGGATCGGAGATATTGACCCGCCGCACCGCGACGGTGACGATCTCGGCCCCCGACGCCGCGACCGCTGCGGCATTTTCGGCAAAATCCTTATACTTGCCGGTCCCGACAATCAGGCGCGAATTGAAGGTCCGTCCCGCAACCGTCCAACCTTCGTTCGAAATTTCCGGCACTCACCCACCTCCGACAAAATGCACGATCTCAAACGCATCGCCATCGACCACCGCCACGTCGCCAAGCGTCGATCGCGGCACGATCTCCAGATTGCGCTCGACCGCGACCCGCGCCGGGTCGAGGCCGATCTCCGCCACCAACGCGGCAATCGTCGAGCCGGCGCTAACGCGGCGCGTCTCGCCATTGATTCGGACTTCAAGGGTGTCGGCGTGGGTCATATCGGCTAGGGGCGAGGTAGGGTGCACGGCGCACGAAGGCAAACATGACCAAGTCGATTTTCGTCCTCAACGGCCCCAACCTCAACCTGCTCGGCAGCCGCGAGCCGGAAATATATGGCCGCGAGACGCTCGACGACATCGCCGCCGCGCTGACCGATCAAGCCGCGACCCTCGGAGTCGCGGTCGATATCCGCCAGTCCAACCACGAGGGCCATCTGATCGACTGGCTCCACGAAGCGCAGGCGACGGGCGCGACAGCCGTCATCCTCAACCCCGGCGGCTATGGTCATACGTCGGTCGCACTGCACGATGCGGTGAAGGCGATTTCGGTCCCGGTGATCGAGGTCCATCTGAGCGATCCGTTGGCCCGCGAAGCCTTCCGCCACGCCGACCTTGTAGCGCTCGCGGCGGCGCTCGTGATCAAGGGCGAAGGCGCCAAGGGATATCTCACGGCACTGGACGCGGCGGTCCGGCTCTGACTATGAGCGCGCTTCGTTTTGGTGACAGGAACTGATGATGGCCGACAGCAAGGACGGGCAGAAGATGCGGGTCGACAGCGCCTTGCTGCGCGAACTTGCCGAGATGCTCGCCGCCAATGACCTGACCGAAATCGAGGTCGAGGACGGCGACCGCAAGATCAAGGTGCGCCGCGATTCCGCGCCGGTGATGGCCTATGCCCCCGCGCCGCTCGCCGCGCCCGCCGCCGTCGCGCCCGCCGCCGCCGCCGCCGAAGCCGCGCCCGCCGCCGCCCCGGTCGATGCGGTGAAATCGCCGATGGTCGGCACCGTCTTCTTGTCCCCGGAGCCCGGCGCCGCGCCGTTCGTGTCCCCCGGCCAGGCGGTCAAGCAAGGCGATACATTGATGATCATCGAGGCGATGAAGGTGATGAACCCGATCACCGCGCCCAAGTCCGGTACGGTCACCCAGGTGCTGGTCAGCGACGCCCAGCCGGTCGAGTTCGACCAGCCTTTGGTCGTCTTCGGCTAAGCGACACCATGCCGATCAAGAAACTGCTGATTGCCAATCGCGGCGAAATCGCGCTGCGCATCCACCGCGCGTGCCACGAAATGGGCATCCTCACCGTCGCGGTCCATTCGACCGCCGACAGCGACGCGATGCACGTCCGCCTCGCCGATGAATCGGTGTGCATCGGCCCACCCGCCGCCGCCGACAGCTATCTCAACATGGCCAACATCATCTCGGCGGCCGAGATCAGCCACGCCGACGCGATCCACCCCGGCTACGGCTTCCTCTCCGAAAACGCCCAATTCGCCGAGATCGTCGAGAGCCATGGCCTGTGCTGGGTCGGACCCAAGCCCGAACATATCCGGATCATGGGCGACAAGGTCGAGGCCAAGCGCACCGCCGCCAGGCTCGGCCTGCCGCTCGTCCCCGGCTCGCCCGGTCCGCTCGAGACCATCGCCGAGGCGCGGGCCATCGCCGCCGAGGTCGGCTATCCGGTGATCATCAAGGCCGCATCGGGCGGCGGCGGGCGCGGCATGAAAGTGGTCGAGCACGAGGACCATCTTGAAAGCGCGATGATGCAGGCGGCGTCGGAAGCCAAAGCGGCGTTCGGCGACGATACCGTCTACATGGAAAAATATCTCGACGATCCGCGCCACATCGAATTCCAGGTGTTCGGCGACGGCGAAGGCAAGGCCATCCACATCGGCGAGCGCGATTGTTCGATCCAGCGCCGCCACCAGAAAGTGATCGAGGAAGCTCCCTCGCCGGTAATCTCGGCCGAGCAGCGCGCGCGCATGGGCGGGGTGGTCGCCAAGGCGATGGCCGACATGGGGTATCGCGGCGCGGGCACGATCGAATTCCTCTACGAGAATGACGAATTCTACTTCATCGAGATGAACACAAGACTGCAGGTCGAGCATCCGGTGACCGAAATGATCAGCGACATTGATTTGGTCCGCGAGCAGATCCGGGTCGCGCAGGGCGACGGCCTGTCGGTCACCCAGGACCAGGTCGTGCTCCACGGCCATGCCATCGAATGCCGCATCAACGCCGAGGATCCGGTGACCTTCGCCCCCTCGCCCGGCCTAGTGAAAAATTACGTCGCGCCCGGCGGGATGCACGTCCGGGTCGATAGCGGGCTTTACGCTGGCTACCGCGTGCCGCCTTATTACGACAGCATGATCGGCAAGCTGATCGTCTACGGCGTGACCCGCGACGATTGCATCATGCGCCTCAAGCGCGCGCTCGAGGAATTCGTGGTCGAGGGGATGAAGACCACCGTGCCGTTGCAGCAGAAGATCATCCGCACCGAGGCCTTCCAGCGCGGCGATTACACCATCAAATGGCTCGAGCGATGGCTCGAGGAACCGGGCGAATGAAGGCGACGATCTGGCACAATCCGGCGTGCGGCACCTCGCGCAAGACGCTCGAAATCCTCGAGGCCGAAGGCGCTGACCTGACCGTCGTCCTTTATCTCGAGACGCCGTATGACCGCACCAAGCTCGAGCAATTGCTTCGCGACGCCGGCCTGACGCCCAAGGATGCGCTCAGGACCCGCGGCACCGACGCCGAGGAATGCGGACTCGACGACGCCGACGACGCCACCATCCTCGCCGCCATGGTCGCCAACCCGGCCTTTGTGAACCGCCCCCTGGTCGAGACCGACAAGGGCGTCCGCCTGTGCCGCCCGCAGGACATGGTCCGCGAAATCCTGTAGCATCGGCGGATGAGCGGCCTCGATCCCCGGATCCTGCTTCGTGGTTATGCCGCCGGTATCTTCCCGATGGCCGACAGCCGCGATGCCGAGGAAATTTTCTGGGTCGAACCCAAGACCCGCGCGATCCTTCCGTTGCGCCAATTCCGGCTGTCGCGCTCGCTCGCCCGGCGCGTCCGGAGCGACCAGTTTTCGGTCACTTGCGATACCGCCTTCGCCGACGTCGTCCGCGCCTGTGCCGACCGCAACGAGACCTGGATCAACGCCGATATCGAGCGCGCCACGCTCGGTCTCCACGCCGCCGGCCAGGCCCATTCGATCGAATGCTGGGCCGGCCAGGGCCAGGAACGCGAGCTGGTCGGTGGCCTGTACGGGGTGCGTCTCGGCCGCGCTTTCTTCGGCGAATCGATGTTCAGCCGCCGTACCGATGCGTCGAAGGTGGCGCTGGCGTGGCTCGTGGCGCGCCTGCGGCTTGGCCATTTCCTGCTGCTCGATTGCCAGTTCATGACCGACCATCTCGCCTCGCTCGGCGCGATCTCGGTCAAGCGCGATCTTTACGTCGCATTGCTCTCGGGTGCGCTTGGTTCGGGTTCGGCGGCGGCGGGTGCCTCGACCGCCGCATCATTTGAATTGCTCGGCGAGGAAGATCCCGATGCGCTTCCGCCGCCCGATTTCGGCGCTCTCGACCGGTTACTCGCGCCACCGGCCGCCGAAGCACCGCCGTCGGCCAACTCATCGCGCAGCTCCTCACCCAGATGTCGTAGACCGGATGTTCGACCACGTTGAGCGACGGGCTTTCCTTATAGACCCAGCCTGAAAATACCCGCGCCCAATTGCGGTCCGGGCGCCGGACGTCGAGCTGGACAAAGGCGCCGGTCAGCCGCTCTTCCTCCCACGGGGCGGTCGAATCGCAGGCGCGAAGCCGGATCAGCGCGTCCTTGGCGCGAATCGCCTGACCTGGTTTGAGCGTGAAATCGCGGACGATGCCGTTGCGCTTGTTGAGCAAGGCGATCACCGCCACCCGCTCACCCATCGGCGTCACCCCGGCGGTGTTGACCGACGGCGGCAGCGTTTCGGCGATGACCTTGTTATCGGCTGCGGCCTCGTTCGCCCCGCGGTCGCAGGCAGCCACGATCAGGCCGAGCGCAGCTACAGCGAGGAAGCGGCCGCCGCTCACGCCTTGTCGGGCGTCCAGGCGCTGTAATCGCCAGTCGACGCGGCGCGCTTGCCGCCGGCGCGGATCGACCCCGATGGCCGCCACGCGCAGTCGCTACCCGTCAAATTTGCTTGGCTCGGCTGCTCGAACGGCCGCCGTGGCGGCAGTGCCTTGTCCGGCACCCCGTCGATCGTCCCGCGCAGCCACGCATTCCAGCCCGGCGGCACCCGGCTGCTGTCGTTCGCGCCAGCATACATCACCCAGCGGCGCGCCGGATCCTGGCGATGGCGGAAATAGATATTGCCGGCCTCGTCGCGGCCGGCTTCCTCGCCATTGCGGCGCGAGAACAGCGAGGTGCCCCATGAGGCGCCGTTCCACCAGGTGAAGGCGTTTGCGAAAAGTCCCATGGCGAGCCGTTAGCGCCGTTCGAGCGGACGAGGCAAGCATCAAGCGCAGCTTGTCCGGGTGACAAGCGAGCATGATGCTCGAGTCGGCGGCTCAGCGCGTCCAGTCGACCTGGTCGCCGGCCTTGAGCCCAAGCTCGGCCGAGCGCCCGCCGGCCAGTTCGAGCACTGCCTCGATCGGCCCGCCCGATCGCACCTGGTCGAGCGACAGCGCCACTGCACTGTCCTCAATCCTGAGGATTTTGCCGCCCGGGGAAATGAAGATCATGTCGAGCGGGATCAGCGTGTTCTTCATCCAGAAGGCGACCGGCTGCGGCGGGTCATAGGGAAAGATCATGCCGCGGTCGGGGGCCAGCGAGTTGCGGTTCATCATGCCGGTCTGCTGCTGCTCGAGGCTGCGCGCGACTTCGACCGTGAAGCGGTGGGTCTTGCCCGCCGAGACGATCGTCAGCGGCAGCTGGTCGAGCCCGGCGGTCGACCGTTCAAGCGCCACTGGAGTCGCCGCCGGCTGGCACGCCGCGGGCACCGCCATCATCGCGGCGAACAGGAATTTCAGGATCAGGCGTGGCGAAGTTCGACCGCGGTCAGGCCCTTGCGCCCCTCCGCGATCCGCGCCTCGACGATATCCGCGGGCTGCAGATCGGCCAGTCCCGCCAGCCGCACCGTTTCCATGTGGACGAAGATGTCCGCATCGGGCTCGCCGACCCGATTGAGGAAGCCGTAGCCCTTGACCCGATTGAACCATTTCACCTCCACTGCCTCGAACGTGCCCGCGGCATCCGCCAAAGCCTGGCGGTCGGCGCGGTCGGCGGCAGGAATGACCGGTCTGGTCGGGCTGGGCAAGGCTTCGCTGAGGTCGATCGATATAATTCGCCGTGCCTGCAGCCCGCGATCCTGATGTTCGACGATGCATTCGATCAGCGCGCCTTCGGGCAGGCTGCGTCGGCCATGGTCGCGGAGCAACGAGAAATGGACCAGCACGTCGCCCTCGCACTGCTCGCTGATCAGGAAGCCGAACCCGCGAGTCGCGTCGAACCATTTGATTCGGCCGGCGACGCGGAAGCCGTCGCCATCGTCGTGCGGGCCATCGTCCTGGAAACCGCCATCTCCCTCGTCGTCGGGCACGTCGCCCTCCGCATCATCACCAACCCTGCCAAGGATGGCGTGCGCGACAATGGGTTCAGCAATAGCCGACGAACTGGCGACAGGCGCCGCACCCTCTCCTGTCTGGCGCACACCGTTTCATACCATGCCGGCCGTCACGGTAAAACAGTTTTGGTTCAAAACCCGAAAACCCCTAACCATCAGATAGTTACGCCTCCGGATCAAAATCCGGTGGCAGCGAAAGGATGCGCTTTGCAAGGTCAAACTTGTGTCCGGCGCGAATCATCGCCGCCAATGCCTTGTCCGAGTCCCGGCGGTCGGGCGGCGTCGCCGAAAACGGTCCGAGCCGCTTGCGCCGGGCAAAACGAAGCGCCGCCTCGTCCGCCGTTTCGCGGGCATGATCGCGCGCCGGAGCGGCATCATCCTCCTCGATCCCCGCCGCTCGAAGCGCCATTGCCACCCGCCGTTCGCCAAAGCCCCGCGCGCCGAGGGTTCGCGCCTTCGACAAGGCATAAGCCGGATCGTCGATAAAGCCCGCTTCCGCCGCCCATTCGACGATTTTCGCGACCGGCGGGTCGCCGCTGCCCGTCCAGCCACGCTCGCGCAGCTTGCGGCGGAGAAAATCGGCTAGCCTGGCGCGGCTGGTGGCGAAGCGCGCGACATAGGTCAGCCCAAGCTGTTTGAGGGCCGCTTCGTCGAGCGGCGGCCGGGGGCGGCGGGGTTGGCGGGCGCGCATGTCGCCATGTTTGTGCCACAGTCGGTGACCATCACGCAAAGGCAGGGGAACCGCGACCGCTTCAGGAGGATGGTGCGCCACAAGCTTGAAGATGGGACCATTACAGGGCGTGATTGACCGCAACATACCAACGATGACCAGACTTTCTCCTCCCGGCGCAACGCCCACCTCCGACACGCTCGACCGGCGCTATGCCAATTTCGCGACGCTCGGCGACGCTCTCGATTATGCGGCGCGTGGGGTTCGCGGCATGAATTTCCACGATGCCCGCGGCACGCTGATCCGCGCTTATCCGTTCGCCGACTTGAAGGCCGACGCCCTCGCCCATGCTCGCCGCTTCGTGACGCTCGGCCTCGCGCCGGGCGACCGCGTCGCCTTGATCGCCGAGACCGGCGCCGAATTCGCCGCCTGCTTCTTTGGCGCGGTTTACGCCGGGCTATGGCCGGTACCATTGCCGCTGCCGACCAGTTTCGGCGGGCGCGAGGCCTATGTTTCGCAACTGTTGGTGATGCTCGAAAGCAGCGATCCGCAACTCTTCCTCTACCCGCCCGAACTTGCCGAATATTCGATCGAGGCTGCGGCCCAGCGCAAGATCATCGCGCGCGATTGGGACAGCCTTGCCGAGGTCGAGCAATCGTCGGATCCGCTCCCCGCCAATGACGGCGAAGCGATCGCCTATCTCCAATATTCGTCGGGCTCGACCCGCTTCCCGCACGGGGTCGCGGTCACCCACCGCGCGTTGCTCGACAATCTTCACGCCCACAGCATGGGGATCGAGCTTCAGGACAGCGACCGCTGCATCAGTTGGCTGCCATGGTACCATGACATGGGGCTGGTCGGGTGCATGCTCTCGCCGCTCGCCAACCAGGTCAGCGTCGATTATCTCAAGACTGAGGATTTCGCGCGGCGCCCGCTGGCGTGGCTCGACCTGATCAGCCGCAACCCCGGCACCACCCTCTCTTATTCGCCGACCTTCGGCTACGACATCTGCTCGCGCCGCATGTCGTCGCAGACCCGCGCCGCCGATCGCTTCGACCTCTCGCGCTGGCGGATCGCCGGCAATGGCGCCGACATGATCCGCCCCGACGTGATGCAGGCGTTCGTCGACAGCTTCGCCGACGCCGGGTTCAAGGCCGCGGCTTTCTGCCCCAGTTACGGCCTCGCCGAAGCCACGCTGGCGGTGTCGATCATGCCGCCGGGCGAAGGCATCAGGCTCGAGCTGGTCGAGGAATCGGAGCTTGCCGGTGTCGGCACCCCGGCCCAGGAACGCCCGCGCCGCTACCGCGCGATCGTCAATTGCGGCAGACCGGTGATCGGCATGGCGGTCGAGATCCGCGATTC
>Ga0136611_10003697_pt1 | contig 10708 bp, 8 predicted proteins | sample AntDrymUQ2232306_2_FD_106645 | JGI IMG/M metagenome (GOLD analysis project Ga0136611, IMG submission 106645) | Polar desert sand microbial communities from Dry Valleys, Antarctica - metaG UQ223 (23.06) | ecosystem: Environmental > Terrestrial > Soil > Desert | place: Antarctica: Dry Valley... | reverse complement strand
CTGGTCTACCTGGTGGCCCGGCATTCCTTCTCCACCCGGAAGGACGACGCCTTCTCCCTGCACGACCCGCTGGCCGTCGGCGTCGCGTCCCGGCCCGGGTTGGTGAGCACCGTTCCGGGGCGGATCGAGGTCTCCCTGGACGGCACCACCCGAGGCAAGACCACCCTAAAGGAGGGCGGTTCCGCCAAGGTCGCCCTGGGGGTGGACATCGCCGCGTTCGGAGAATGGTTCCACTCCGTCCTGGGGATCGAAGAGACGGTCACCCGGCCCGGACCGGCGTAGCCCGGCGGTGCGCTACCGATGCACCAGGGCGAATAGGGGATGCCTGGCCCTGTTCAACGGGCCTGGGTCGTGGTATCCAACGGAGAAGCGGAATATCCGACCGCCCCGCCCGGACCGATCATCGTGTGGGGAGAGCCCACGCCTCGGGACAAGGAAGTGCGTGATGGCCGACGATCGTCTGCTCTCGGAGGAGTCCTCGCTCCAGGACCGGGATCTGCTCCAGCGGCTCAGCATCTACTTCGACGCGCTCGATTCGCGCCTCCGGCAGGGGCAAGGATGGTTCATCTTCAACGCGCGAGGGGGGCGCTCGGGCCGGATCATGTCGTTCATCCAGCAACGGGTGTCGACGGTCGGGGACGACGTGTCGTCCTGCATCATGCCCTGGAAGGAGTTCGCCTTGTCGGCCTACGTCCGGGAGATCGGCCTGCCCGAGTTGGCCCCGGCGGTCGATGGCGGTGACTCCCGGGTTCGACACGAATACGACCTGGCCAGCCAGATCACCCGCGGGACCCAGGCTCAGATGCTGAGCGCCGACTTGCTTGTCCTCTCCGGCCTCCGGCCGGCCCATCACCACGAGGCGCTGGTCCTGGACGAGACGCTGGAAGGGCGCTATCGGCGGCGGCTGGCCACGATCGTGCTGGTGCCGGACCAGCCGCAGGCGTTGGAGGCCGAGTTCCGCTCGGTGGACCCCAGTCGGGCCTACTGGGACCGGCTCTTTCACCGGATGTACGAGACCAACCTGATCGCGATCTGACCCTACGCCGACATCGGGGAGAATCACCGGGATGCAGAACACGTTCGGGACAGGATGGGGACGGGTCGTCGCGGTCGTCGTGGTGAGCGTCGCGTTGGTGGCGACCACCGCCGCCGGCGGGACATTGGCGCGGCAGGGGGCGACACCGACGGCACCCGCGGACATCCCGGCGGCGTCCGAATGCGTCGTCGAGCCGGTCGAGACCGGCGACCTCATCACCTTGCTGACGGGGAACCCCAGCGAGGACGACCTGTTGACCCGGGAGCCAATCGCCGAGGCAGACCTGCCCACGGGACCGGCCGCGAATGAGGACGAGGTCGCCGGGATCACGGCAGCGACCCGTCAGTTGGTCGCCTGCGCCAACGCCCGCGACCTGTTTCGGATCGTGGCGCTGCTGTCCCCGGACTTTCAGATCGCACTCGCCGGGGCGGCCCTCGGTCTCCAGGCGCAGGTCGACGGGGAGACGCCGGGTGCGGACGTGCAGGCCACGCTGGAGGAGCGGTTCCCCGTCCCGATCAACGTCGAAGACATCGACGCGGCGCAGCAGGTGGCGATGATCCCGATCCGGAATGCCAGGCTGCTGAACGACGGGCGAGTGGCCGCGATCCTCGAACCGGTCGTCGAGGGAGTGGCTCAACCGGTCGCGTTCTTCGTCACCTTCACCGTGTCAAGGGATACCTGGTTAATCGACGATGTCGAGGTGATCTCGGGTACCGACCCCGGCACTCCGGAGGCGACACCCGTGCCCTGACCTCCGGTGATCTCATACGTGAGGGGCGGCGAATCTGACATCGGGCAGTATTCCCTTGCCCGTGGACTCGCCCGCTCTCGTTCCGGACCCGCTGGTGCCCGCAACTGGACCTATCTACCTCAGGACGACCGGCTGAGGACGAAGTCGGCCAATTCGCCGAGCATCTCGGCCACGTCTCCCCGGTCCAACAGGGCGATCTCCGACTTGGCGTGGTCGATCTGGCGCTCGGCCTCGGTGGTGGCCTCGTCCAGCGCACCCGACGCCCGGATGCGGGACACCAGCCGGTCGATGGAGGCGCGGTCGGACTCCTGGCCGCCGATCACGTCGAGCAGGGTCTGCCGGTCGGACGCCCCGGAAGGGAGCGATTCGGCGAAGATCATGGTCGGTAGCGTGACGACCCCCTCGCGGAGGTCGTTGCCGGCAGGTTTGCCAAGCATGTCTTCACTGGCCCGAAAATCGAGAACGTCATCGATGATCTGGTATGCCAGGCCCATGTGCATCCCGAAATCGCGCAGCCGGGATAGGCCGTCGTCATCCGCCTCACCGAGGTAGGCGCCCATCTCGGCGGCTCCAGCGAAGAGCGACGCGGTCTTGCCATAGATGCGTTGGGTGTAGTCCTCCCGGGTCTGTTCGAGACGGTGGGCGTCGAACATCTCTCGGAGCTGACCGTCGCAGATGTCGCCGAGCGTCGAGGCGAAGATCGAGACGATGCGGGGGATTCCCGTCTCGGCGGCCAGGATGGCCGACTGGGCGAAGAGGTAATCCCCTACCAAGATCACGGCACCCGAGCTCAGGGACGAATTCAGGGTCGGCTGACCCCGCCGGAGCGCCGCGTGGTCGATACTGTCATCGTGGATCAGCGAGGCGATGTGGAGCAATTCCACCCCGGCGGCGGCCGGGATGACCCGGTCCGAGGAGGGACAGAAGGCCCGGTTGGCGAGGATCAGGAGGAGCGGCCGCAGACGCTTGCCCCGGGCGGCGACGATGTCGCTCAGGAGGGACGCGACGAGCGGGTAGGGGACCGAACCGGCCCGCATGACCCGGTCGTCCACGCGGCCGAGATCGCCGGCGACCCGTGTGAAGACGTCCTGGATGTCACGCACGGATGACGTCACGCGGTCTGATCCCAACGGCTAGCGACCGCTCCGGAGACCGATTGTGAAAATCGGTACGGACCCCCGGATTATCCGCGTCGTCACGCGGCCCTGTCAATCACGGTCCGGTGCCCCCGGCACCGTATGCTACACTCGAATCACGTTCGTCCGGACGCCCTCCGGCCCGCGGTTTCCCGTGAACCCAAATCTGTCCCGCGCCGCGCCCAACTCCCGCGCTGGGCGATGTCGCCCCTTCGATACCTTCGCGGCACGACCATGGATAGCCATTGATGTCAGCCGACTCCCAGGTGGCCACCGAGACCATCGTGACTCGCCGGGCTCCGGCCGACCGGCGGAATGCCCGCCGAGCGGGGGCACGGGCCCGGGTCGCGCCGCAATCGCGGACCCGACCATGGAACGCGGTGAGCTGGTGGTATAGCCTCCTGGTCTTGGCGCCAATCCTGGTTTTGGCGGCGGCGGCGGCCCTACGGGGCGCCGAGGGCGAGAGCCGGGCCATCGTCTTCGTCGTCGACGAATACACCGGCAACGCGCTTCCCAATGCCAGCGTCTCCCTCGGGGCGGTGACGGGGACGACGGACGACACCGGCCAGGTCCGGCTCGCACGCTCCGGTGAGGCGATGGCACTGTCGGCCTCGATGGCGGGCTACACCGTCGCCAACGCTCAGGTGCCAGGGTCCGACGACGGGGCGATCCGGGTCGCCCTACGACCGGCCTACGTCGATGGCATGCTCGTCGATGAGGGGAGCGGCCAGGCGATCGCCGGGGCCACCGTCACCCTGAAGGGCACGGGCCAGACCACGTCGAGCGCGGCGGACGGTTCATTCCGGGTCGAGGGTGTCCCGCGGGGGGCGATCCTCTCGATCGACGCCGGGGACCACGGCATCGTCGAGCAGCAGGTCGGCGAACAGACGGCGATGACCGTGACGATGCGGAAGACCGTGGTGGTCGGACAGGTCCTGGCGACCGGCGGCGAACCGCTCGAGGGCGCCGTCGTCCACGCCGGCCCGGTGACGGCCGTGACCGACGCCGAGGGCCGGTATCGCCTGACCGGGGCAGAAGACGCCTCCGAGGTCCTAGTCTCCGCCTCCGGGTATGGCGACGTGACCGCGCCGATCGCGGCCGACCGGATCGTCAACGCCACCTTGGAGCAGACCACGATCCGGGCGCTCTACGCCAACCAGTTCACCCTTGCCGACCCGGCCGAGGTCGATCGCCTGATCGAGCAGATCGACACCACGGCGGCGAACGCCCTCGTCGTCGATGTCAAGCAGGACACCATCTTCTACGACACCCAGGTGCCGTTCTTCCGGGACATCGAGGGGATGGTCTCCCCGCTGTACGATCCCGCCGAACTGTTAGCCACGTTGCGGGCCCACGACATCTACACCATCGCCCGGATGGTGGTCTTCAAGGACCCGATCGTCGCCGAGGCCCGACCCGACCTCGCGGTCGGCGACGACGTGACCGGTGGATCCTGGCGCGACTACAACGACGCCGCCTGGGTGAATGCTTTTTATGAAGAGTTATGGGACGCCAACATCGAGTTGGCCCTCGAACTCGGCGGGCTCGGCTTCGACGAGGTCCAGTACGACTACGTCCGCTTCCCCTCCGACGGGGATCTGACGACGGCCAACTTCGGGCCCGACTACAGCCAAGCCGCGCGAGAGGGAGCCATCACCGGGTTTTTCGAGCGGAGTTCGGAACGGATCCGCCCGACCGGGGTGAAGCTGGCCGCCGACCTCTTCGCGATGATCGCGTTGCAGGACAACGATCAGGGTATCGGCCAGCGACTCGTCCAGATCGCGCCCCTGGTCGATTACATTTGCCTGATGATCTACCCCTCCCACTACGTGGAAGGGAATATCAACGCGGCCGACGGTCACCCGAACAACTTTCCCTACGAGACGGTGCTGGAGACGCTGGAGCGCGGTGAGGAGTTAATCCCTGGCACGGCGCAAAAGCAGAGGCCGTGGCTTCAGGATTTCTCCCAAGAGGACGAGACCCGGCGGGCGTATACCACCGAGGACGTGGCGGCCCAGATCCGGGCGACCGAGGAGTTCGGCGCAAGTGGCTGGCTCCTCTGGAACGCCGCCAACGAATACTCGGTCGATGCGTTCCCCGATCCCGCGAGCTAGGCGACCCATCCGATGGCCAAGACTCCCAGCATTGCGCCGACCCGTCGTGGCCCCGGGCGCACGCGTCCCGGTGGGGCGGTCGTCGACCCCGCGGCGTTGACCGCTCCGGTTCCGGCGCCGCCGGCATTTCGTGTCGTCCCCGTGCTCCGGGCCCTGCGGCCGGCGCAGTGGATCAAGAACGGGGTAGTTCTGGCGGCGCTGGTCTTCGACCGGCGCCTCTTCGAGATCGATCGACTGCTCCTCGCCGCCGCCGCCGTGGTCGCCTTCTGTTTCGTCGCCAGCTCGATCTACCTGATCAACGATGTCCGGGATGTCGAGAGCGACCGGATGCACCCCCGAAAGCGGTTCCGGCCGATCGCCGCCGGCGAGGTGGCGCCCCGGTTCGCGCTGGGTCTCTCCGGTGTCTTGATGGTGGCCAGTCTGGGGTTGAGCTTCGCCATCGCGTGGCAGTTCGGTCTGGTGATCGCCGCCTATGGCGCGTTGATGGTTGCCTATTCCGGCGGCCTGAAGCGGATGGTGATCCTGGACGTCTTCGCCATCGCGGCCGGCTTCGTCCTGCGGGCGGCGGGTGGAGCGGTCGCGATCGACGTGCCGATCTCTCCCTGGCTCTATGTCTGCACGATGCTCGCGGCCCTGTTGATCGGGTTCGGCAAGCGGCGCCACGAACTGGGGTTGTTGGGCGAGAACGCGTCCGCCCACCGGGCCAATCTCGATGCCTACTCCATCCCCCTCCTGGACCAGTTCATCGCTATCGTCGCCGCGTCGACCGTGATGGCCTACGCCCTCTACACGTTCGACGCCGCGGCCGTCCCCGATAACCAAATGATGATGCTGACCCTGCCGTTCGTGATCTACGGTGTCTTCCGGTATCTCTACCTGATCTACCGCCTCCAACTCGGCGGCAGTCCCGAATCGCTCATGTTCGTCGATCGACCCCTGCTCGGCAGCGTGATCGGCTGGGCACTCTGCAGTGCCATCATCCTGTACCTCTGGTCCTGAGAGGGGCGCTCTCCCCGGCCCCGGTCCACGCCCCGCTCGTGTCGAATGCCTGTCGATGCGGAGACCGCCCCCGGAATCCGGGGTCGGTCTCGCCGAGTCCGGAGACAGCACCCTCCCAGTCCAGGTTGCTTTCTTGATGATAGTTTATACGGCACGTAGCAGACTTCCGGATCGAGGGTGTATAATACACTCACGTTGGCCGGACAGACGCGTGGCGACACGCGATTGAGTCCGCCCACGACGGGGCCAGTGGCCCGCCATGGCGGCCGTTGACCCGAGACGGCGCTCTCGACCGGCCGGTGTGGAGGAGGCGACATGTATGTGGTGAAGCGGGTGCGCGGTCGCGATCCATTGCGGGTCCAACGAGAAATGGAAGAGGTCTTCCGGGCCCTGATCCCGGGCCGACCGGCCTTCGCGGCCGGGGTGTCGAGCGTTTGGCGGCCGCCGCTGGAGGTCTTCGAGACCGATCAGGCCCTGGTCGTCCGGGCGGAGATCGCGGGAATGGACCAGGAGCGGCTTGAAGTCGGGGTCGAGGGGGATAGGCTCTCCATCTATGGCGAGCGACCGGACCGGCCCCATGCCGAGCGCCGGTCGTACCACGAGGCGCACGTCGTTTACGGGGCGTTCGGGGCCGATGTCTTCCTGCCCTTCCCGATTGACCTCGACCGGGCCGATGCCGAGTACCGTGACGGATTCCTGGAGATCATCTTGCCCCGCCAAGCCGCCCGCGCCATCGTGGCCCGGCGCGCTGGCGAGGTGGTGGTCACCGCGGGCATTCGAGACCAGGACGGAGGGGCTTAGCCCATGGACGATGAAACGCGACGTGACGCCCCCGATCCCGATGAGGACGACCGTTCGGCAACGAACGACCAGACGACCGATGACGCCAACGCCAAAGCAGAAAGGACCACGGATACGGATGCGCCACGGGATATCCAGACCACCGACCCGACGGGCGAGATGACCCCGGACGGGGTCGAGACCGCATCGCCGGTAGCGGGTGACGCGCCGGTCGAGGAGGATCTGCCAGTCCTGCCGCTGCGGGGCACGGTAGTGTTCCCCCAGACGGTGGTCCCGCTGGCCGCGGCCCAGGCCCGCTCGCTGCGGTTGATCGACCATGTGATGTCCGGTGACCGCCGGGTCGCGCTGGTCCTCCAGAAGGACGACGAGCAAGAAGGCGCGGGCCCGGACGACGTGCTGCGGATCGGGACCATCGCCACGATCCACCAGATGATGCGGGTTCCTGACGGGTCGGTCCGGTTGGCCATCCAGGGCGTCGAGCGGATGCGGATCGAGCGCTTCACCCAGGAGGATCCGTTTCTCCGCGCCATCGTCGTGCCCTTCCCGGAGAACACGGAGACATCGGTCGAAATCGAAGCGCTGACCCGGAACACCGTCGAACTGTTCCAAAGGTTGGTGTCGCTGGTCTCGCACCTCCCGGACGAATTGGTGACTGCCGCCTTGAATGTGGAGGACCCGCGGCACCTGGTCTACCTGGTCGCCACCAACCTGCGGATGGAGTCGGCCGAGCGCCAGTCGTTGCTGGAGTTGGACTCGATCCACGAGAAGTTGACCCAGCTCAACGCCTTCATCGCCAAGGAACTCGACGTCCTCGAACTGGGCAAGAAGATCCAGTCGGACGTGCAAGAGGAATTGGGCAAGTCGCAGCGGGAGTACTACCTGCGCGAGCAGTTGAAGGCCATCCAACGCGAGTTAGGCGAAGGCGACGAGACCGAGGCGGAGCTGTCCCAGCTCCGGACCAAGATCGACGAGGCCAACATGCCGGAGGAGGCTGCCCGGGAAGCCCGGCGCGAGCTGGACCGGCTCAGTAAGCTGCCGACGGCCGCCGCCGAGTACGGGGTGATCAAGACCTACCTCGACTGGTTGACGGCCTTGCCGTGGCAGACGAGCAGCGAAGGCGAGATCGACGTCGCCAAGGCGCGCCAGATTCTGGAGGCGGACCATTATGGTCTGGACCGGATCAAGGACCGGGTGCTGGAGTACCTGGCGGTCCGGAAGCTCAAGCAGGACATGCACCGGGAAGCCGGGGAAGGGGACGAGCCGATCCCGAGCCGCGAGCCGATCCTGTGCTTCGTGGGTCCCCCGGGCGTCGGCAAGACCAGCCTGGCCCAATCGATCGCCCGCTCGCTCGGCCGGGAGATGACCCGGATGTCGCTCGGCGGCGTCCGCGACGAGGCCGAGATCCGCGGTCACCGGCGGACGTACGTCGGCGCGATGCCGGGCCGGATCGTCCAGGCTATCCGCCGGGCCGGCACCAATGACCCCGTGTTCGTGCTGGACGAGGTCGACAAGATCGGCAACGACTGGCGGGGCGATCCGTCCTCGGCGCTGCTGGAGGTCCTCGACCCGGAGCAGAATGGCACGTTCCGGGACCACTATCTCGACGTCGAATTCGACCTGTCGAAGGTGATGTTCATCGCCACGGCGAACCTGCTCGACCCGATCCCGGCTCCCCTGCGGGACCGGATGGAGATCATCGACCTCAACGGGTACACCGACGAAGACAAGCTGCAGATCGCCCGACGCTACCTGATCCCGAAGCAGTTGAAGGCGCACGGCTTGCCACTGGACCGGTTCGAGTTCGACGAGCCGGGTCTCTTCATCGTGATCCGGGGGCATACCCGGGAGGCCGGGGTCCGCAACCTGGAGCGGGAGATCGGCACCCTCTGCCGCAAGATCGCGACGCGGGTTGCCGAGGGCCGCGATGTCAGCACGACGATCGGGCCAGAGCAGGTGCGAGAGTACCTGGGCCGGGCGCGATTCCAGTATGAAGAGTTGGCGGCGCGGACGGCCCAGCCGGGCGTCTCGATCGGGGTCGGCGTCTCCAGCGTCGGTGGCGACATCATGTTCCTGGAGGCGAGCCGGATGGCCGGCAAGGGCACGATGACCGTCACTGGCCAGTTAGGTGACGTGATGCGGGAGTCTGCCCAGGCGGCGCTATCCTACGTCCGGTCGCGGGCGGGGGATCTCAACATCGACCCAGCCTTCTTCGAGAAGTCGGATATCCACCTGCACGTCCCGGCGGGCGCGATCCCCAAGGACGGCCCGTCGGCGGGTGTGGCGATGACGACCGCCCTGGTGTCGCTCCTCTCCGGGATCCCGGTCCGTGAGGACGTGGCGATGACGGGCGAGATCACCTTGCGGGGGCAGGTCCTGCCGGTCGGGGGCATCAAGGAGAAGGCCCTCGCGGCCCGGCGGGCCGGGGTGACCACGTTCGTCCTGCCTCGGCGGAACGAGGTGGACCTGGACGATCTACCCGAGCCGCTGAAGGCCGAGATGCGGTTCGTCCTGGCGACCACGATCGACGAGGTCCTAGCCGAGGCCCTTCCCCAATTGCGGGCGGGGCTGGCCAAGCCGGAGCCGGTGGTGGTGCCGCCCCACACGCCGGGGAAGGGGCGCATCCCTGCCCAGGTGAGCGCGTAGGTCTGGATCGGGTCGGGGCGGGTCGCCGGGGAGATCGGCCCCGGCACGCATGACATCCGATGCGGACGAAAGGGGCGGTCTCGAGTGATCGAGCCGCCCCCAGACGTCCGCACGGATAAGGTGTGGTAGGAATCCAGGTAGTCGGTCAGGTCAGACTGGGGATCCGGTTCGTGGCTTCGACGAAGGCGCGGAACAGACCTAAGTGGACGGGGTGGCGCCGGAAGAGCATCTCCGGGTGCCATTGCACACCGACCACGAACGATCGACTGTCGTCGGTCACGGCCTCAATCGTGTCGTCGGTGGCCCGGGCGATGACGCGCAGACCATCTCCGACCCTATCGAGCGCCTGGTGATGAAACGAATTGACGCCGACCACGTCCCGACCATAGACCTGGTTGAGCGGCGATACCCCGATCAACGCCACGTCGTGTCCGATGTCGTCCTTCCCCAAACCTGTCTCGTCTTGGCCATGCGCGAGCGACGCGAGACCACTGGTCGGCACGTCTTGGTGGAGGGTGCCACCGTAGGCCACGTTGAGCAGCTGGATCCCCCGGCAAATGGCGAGGATCGGCATGTTGCGCTCGTGGGCCGCGGCGACCAGATCGAGTTCGAACTGGTCTCGCAAGGGATGCACACCATAGGTGGCAGGGTGGACCACCTTCTCGCCGTAGCGCTCGGGAGCGACATCGCTCCCACCACTCAGCATAAGGCCGTCCAGCCTGGCCACGATTTCGGCGGCATGGTCGGCCTGCGGTGGTAGGACGATCGGGATCCCGCCAGCCGCGATGACGGCATCGACGTAGGTCGTCGCAATGGCGTAGCGTTCGAATGTGCCGTGGGGGGCCCGTTCGGTCGCGGGCGACGGCGTGATCCCAATCATGGGGCGGTCTGGCATCCGGCACCTCCTGGACTCGGTGGTGAAGGCTTGTCCCCCGAATCCCGCACGTCGGGGGGTGATGTCCGTACTGCTGGCTGGACGCATCCTACACCGGGTCCGGCAATGATGAACGAACCGTGACGTGGGGCCCCGAAATCCCTTGACACCCCGACACCCGGACCGTATCCTACGTGAGCCCTCGGGAACGGGGGACACGAGACGGCACCGAGACGAAGGATCCGACCGGGATCGGGTGCCGGGCGATCAACGACGTTGACAAGCTGGAGGTGACCCGGGGCGTTTCGGGGGTGAGGGTGGAGACACCGGCCCGTGGAGCGTGGGCGGGGCGCG
>Ga0136611_10003696_pt1 | contig 10709 bp, 6 predicted proteins | sample AntDrymUQ2232306_2_FD_106645 | JGI IMG/M metagenome (GOLD analysis project Ga0136611, IMG submission 106645) | Polar desert sand microbial communities from Dry Valleys, Antarctica - metaG UQ223 (23.06) | ecosystem: Environmental > Terrestrial > Soil > Desert | place: Antarctica: Dry Valley... | reverse complement strand
TGCGCTTCCATGCGCTCGCGCACGGTCAGCACCTTGCCGGCTGATTCGCCCTTGGTCTCTTCGAACGCCGGGATGTCCGGGGGCGGAGGTGGCGGCGGCGAGCCCATCATCACTTCCATCACCCACTTGCCGCGCATCACCGGCGAGGTGCGATCCGCCACCGAGGTCAGCACCAGCACGCTGCCGTGCGTCAGGATGCCGCGGCGCTCGGGCGGCAGCGTCACGCGGCGGAAGGCGTTGCCGGTCACGTTCGGGATGCCGTAGTGTCGCGCGATGCGCTCATTGACGAACGAGTAATCCGCCGTCAGCAACTCGAGCACGCTGCGGTCTTCCCGCACCAGGCTGTCGAAGAACATTTCCGACTCGGTCACGAACGCGTCGCCGAGCGTGCGATCGAAATACGGATACGCGACCGCGTCCGGCAACACCCCTTCGACATCGCCGAGGCGCAGCCACTGGCGAGCGAAGCGCTTCGAGAGCGACTCGGATCGCGGGTCGGCGAGCATGCGGGCGATCTGTTTTTCGTAGACGCCAGGCGCGCTCAATCGACTGGTCGATGCCAGCCGGGCGAGCTCGGCGTCCGGCGACGCGCCCCAGATGAAATACGACAGCCGCGAGGCGAGTTCCGAATCGCTCAGGCGATACGACTTCCACCCCAGCGCGGTTGCCGCGCCGGGGGCCCCGGATGCGCCGGCGCGCATCGTCGTCGGCGTGCTCTCCAGGCGGAACAGAAACTGCGGGCTCGCGAGGATCGCTTCAGTCGCGCCGCCTACCGCGTATTCGAAATCGCCTTCCTTGCGGCTGTCTGAGTAGAACTTCATCAGCGACGTGAAGTCCCGCTCGCTGACCGGCGCGCGAAACGCCTGCGTCGCCAGCCGGCGAATGATCTTGCCCGCGCACACCGCATCGTCCGCAGACGACGTCGGGCGGCAGGTGAAAATCTTGCGGCGGCTCGCCGTATCGGAAATGCCGGTGACGTTGTAGGGACCGACGATGCTGAAGTCCTTGACGTGCGGGAGCGTGGTGATGCCGACGGCCACGCCGATCTGGGTGTCCGCCAGCGTGTGATCGATTGGCGCGATCAAGTCGTTGACCGGACCTTCGAAGCGCTGGATGAACGCCGCGGTGACGCGATGCTGACCGGCGCCGATGTGAAACGGCGGGGTCTTGAGCGACAGGCCGGTGGTGGTCTCGGCCATGCGCGGATCGATCTTCATGACCGCCTTGCGCTCGCCGTCGACCGATACTTCGACCGTTTCGCCTTCGTTGGGTCCGCCGAACAGCACGCCACAGGCGTTGCTGTGCAGTTCGACCTTGAACACGTATTCGCCGTCCGCGGGAAAGTTGTGCGCTACCGAAATCCCGCCGCGCGTGCCGAACGGGGCGCCGTCGACGCGCGCCAATTGCGAAGCGGTCTTCGGCACGCGGTAGTTGGTCTCGGTCGCCGCGGCCTGCTTATCGCCGATCGCCAGCGCCGTGACCTTGGCGGCGGCGCGCAGGTAGCTCTCCATCAACGTGGTCGAAAAATTCTGCGCGTCGGCGACGTTGTCGAAGCCGTTGCTGATCGTGTCCGCGGGCAGCAGGCTCGCGACATCGATGTCGATGTCGAGCATGTCCTTGACGGCGCGGCCGTACTCCGCGCGATTGAGGCGCTGGAACGGGCGCGAGCCGGGATTGGGATTGACGAGCGCACCGCGATCGACGCGCGCTTCGAGCGCTTCGGTCAGCGCCGTGATCTGCTCGGCAGAGGGACGACGCGCGCCCGCGGGCGGCATCATGCCGGCGCGCAGCTTGCGAATCATCTTCTCGGTGGTGGCGATGTGATCGGGACTGGCGGCGGCCGCCGCGTCGAATGACGCGAGCGTGAGCTGGCCGGCCTTGCCGCGATCGCTGTGGCAGCTCGCGCAGTACTGCTTGACCAGCGCGGTTTGCTCGGCCGGTCCGAATGCGGGGGGATGCGACGAAACCGGCTGTGGCCCTTCGACTCGGGGACGCGCGGCCACGCTACGCGTTGCCTCGCTCAGGGTGGGCGCTTGTGACGCTTGTGCGCCCAGGCCTGAATACGCGACGGGAATCAGAGCGAGGAGCAGCGCAACAATCAGTCGTTTCATGGGCGCGTTCTCGCGCCAGTATAGCCGACTAAGTGCCCTGCCTACAGAGACATCGGGAGACACTGCTGGTATAGCCGGGATGTTGTTTCCCGACGGGAAGTGAATCCCGACGGGAAGGCACTCACCCGACGGGAATGAGGTTCCGTCAGCGCTTGAAAAGCACGTACAGCCCGGGCAGATAGGCCAGCGACCAGGCGATGAAGTGAGTAAAGAATGAGAACGTTGGAGGCGGCCACCCACGGTAGAGTTGGAACAGGACCACGCCGAACCCGACAGCCGCGACCACGGCGGTGATCAGGCCCCGGCCGATTCCCCTGGCGATGTTGAGGCGGCCGTCGAGGTAAGTCTGCAGCGTCGCCAGCATGATCCACAGCAGTAGCCACGACACCAGCATCATCGAGTAGCCGCCGATTGGCGCCAGCGCGTAGAACGACAGCGCGGCGATCGTTCCGCTCAGCAGCCCGCCGATCGCGCCGGCGCCCGCCTTCCCTTTCCGCCAGCCCAGGTATAGCCCGAGCGCGGCGAACAACGTGCCGCCGTGGATCATCCCTGACGAGACTTTGTGCTGCGGGATATCGGCGAACCACACGTAGTCGGCAATGGTGCTCAGGACCGCGAGCAGGACCGATCCGACGACGGCCGGCGTCAACAACCGAATCATTTTAAGCCCTCAAACGCTCAAGCCCTTCTGACTCAAGCCCTCTTCAGTTCACCGTCTCGCAGCGGCGCGGCCGACCTTGATGGCGTCGTCAGCCTGAGCGCCCTGCATTAGCAGCGCGAGGAAGCCTTCCTTGACGCGCTGCTCGACGTCATTCGCATTGGCGGTCAGCATGTTCGCAATCGTCACGCGCTTGGTCTCGACGAGGACTTGCTGCGTTCCAGCTTCCGCGCCGGCGCGAGCGGCGGCGCGATCGCCCCCGATGGCCTGTGCAAGACTGCCGATGCCGCACGCGAGAATGCTGATGCCTGGCAGGTCGGCGATTTCCTTGCGCTGCTCAATCGCTTTCGGGTCCTCGAGCATCAGCATGGCAAGCTTGGTGCCCTTCGGGTTCTTCGGCGACCACACGTTCGCCTTTGCCGCCGTGAAGAAGCTCAGCGCCAGCCTTGCTTCGTCGATGTCGCGGATGTGCGGAATGGTCACGCCGTCGGCGCCGGCATCGAGGATTTCCTTGACCCGCACCCTGGTGGCATCAGCGCCGTCCTTGCTGATGGGCGGTATACGGACGATCAGCGTCTTGCGGCTCGACTTCTTGAGGACCTCGCCGTAGGCCTTCACCGCAGCGGCGTCATAGGCGCCTTCGAGATTGAGGAAGACATAGTCATACAGCGGATTGGCCGCCGCGGTTGCGGCGCCGGCAGCGGAGTAAACCGGCGGCTTGCCGCGCTCAGCTTCACTGGGGGCGTAGACGCCGAACGCCACCTTGCCGTGCGGCCACAGATCGAGCACCTGCGCGTTCGCAGCGGTGGAGATCAACAGGAGGCCAAGAGACAAGGAGGTCGAACGCACTGCGATCTTCATATCGGGAGATGCTACCCGACCGCGTCTTGCGTTCAAAATGCAGCCACCGCTTGAACACCGATTAGTGCCTGTCTCGCACTTCTGTCGCCGGTCTTTGACCGGCGATGCGGCTCTGCAAGGCCTGAACGCAGTCGGCAGACCGGACGAACTGGCTATTCTGAGAGGAAATAATCGGTGTTTAATCGGTGGCCGTCTTTTTGATTTAGACTTCGCCGCATGGCCGATAAAAAAGGCGTCTCCCGCCGTGACCTGCTCAAGCGCGCCGGCATGGCGGGCGCGGCGTTTACGATACCGCTCACGCCGACAGACACAGACGACGGGCGAGAACAGGCGCGGCCGGCAACGGCATCGGCGACTCCGGTGGCGCCGCCACGCCGCGAGCCGATCGAAAATCTCACCGCCGCAGAGGCCGACATGCTCGAAGCAATTTGCGCGCGCATCGTTCCCAGCGATGCCAACGGCCCCGGAGCGCGGGAGGCGCGGGCCGCTCACTATATTGATCGCGCGCTCGGCGGCGCGCTGAAAGACTCGCGCGAAGCGTATCGCGCCGGGTTCGCGGCGTTCGACGCCTACTGCCGCTCGTCGCGCCGCGCACCGTTCACGGAATTGTCGGAGCGCGATCAGGACTCCGTGCTGATCGACGTCGAAACCGGCGCCGCCACCGGCTTCCCAGCATCCTCCGGCCAGTTCTTCGCGATGGTGCGGACGCACACCCTGCAGGGCACGTTCGGGGATCCCTACTACGGCGGCAACGCCAACTTTGTCGGCTGGGATCTAATCGGCTATCCCGGTATTCGCTTGAACGTCACGGCGGAGGATCAGCGATTAGGCACCAAGCTCACGCCAACGCACAGGTCTGCGTACGACCACGACATGTTTACGAAGGCAGTCGCGTCGAGCGCGGGTCCGGCTAAAGCCGGACACCACGGGGAGTAATAGGAACACCAAGGGAGTAACAGGATGGCGACCAGGCTCAAGGATACGGACGTCGTTGTCATCGGCCTCGGCGCCGCGGGTGGGGTGGCGGTGCTGCCGCTCACCCAAGCCGGCATCGACGTCGTCGGCCTGGAAGCCGGCACCTGGCTGACCAAGCGCGACTTCGCGCCCGACGAGCTGCGCAACAACGTGCGCGACTGGCCGATGGCGGTGCAAAAGGCGCAGCAGGAAGTGCCGACGCATCGCATCAACGCCAGGGCGAACACCACCCGCGCCGGCAGCCATCCGATGATGAACGCGGTCGGCGGGACGACGCTGCATTACTGGGCACAGAGCTGGCGCCTCAATCCATGGGACTTCAAGGTCGTCAGCGAGACGACCAGGAAGTACGGCGCCTCGCGCGTGCCGCGGGGATCGACCGTCGAAGACTGGCCGTTCGGTCTCGAAGAGCTCGAGCCGTACTACGACAAGATCGAATACGAGATGGGCGTATCGGGCCAGGCCGGCAACATCAAGGGCACCATCGATTTAAAGGGCAACATCTTCGAAGGTCCACGAAATCGGGCGTATCCGATGCCGCCGCTGCGCGGCACCGGCTTCATCGACTTGATGACGTCAGCGGCGCGCGGACTCGGCTGGAGCCCGTTTCCCGGGCCCGCCTCGATCAACTCGCGCAGCTACCAGGGCCGATCGGCGTGCATGTATCACGGCTTCTGCAACAAGGGCGGCTGTCACGTCGATGCGAAAAACGGCCCGCACCTGACGACCATTCCCCGCGCGCAGGAGACCGGACGATTGAAAGTCGTGACCCGCGCGCACGCCACGTCGATCGACTGCGATGCCAGCGGCCGCGTCACCGGTGTCACCTACGTCACCGACGGTCAGGAGTTCTTTCAGCCGGCGAAGATCGTCTTGCTCTCGAGCTATACCTACGAGAACTCGCGCCTGCTGTTGCTGTCGAAGTCGAAGGCGTATCCCAACGGGCTGTCGAATAATCATGGCCAGGTCGGGCGTCACTACATGACCCACGCGCAAGGCGGCTCGGTCACCGCGCTGTTCCCATTCAACATCAACGCCTGGTACGGGCTGCCGGCGCAGGGCGTCGCGGTCGACAATTTCGCCGACGACAATTTCGATCACGGCGCGCACGACTACATCGGCGGCGGCAACCTGTGGGTGATGTCGGATCGGCGCCCGATCGCGGCGGCCGGCATGGGCACGTTTGGCCGCACGCCGTCGTGGGGATCGGACTGGAAAAGGTTCGTGATGCAGAATGCCGATCGCACCAACACCTCGTACCTGCAGAAGACCACGCTTCCCTATGAGGATAACTTCCTCGATCTTGATCCCACGGTGAAGGATCCGCTCGGCTTCGCCGTGTGCCGCATCACCGCTGATTACAAGGACAACGAGCGGCGCGTCAGCGGCGTGGCGCAGGAGCGCATGACCGAATGGTACAAGGCGGCCGGCGCGATCGAGACGCAGGCAAATCCGATCGGTACGATGGGCCCGACCACGCACGCCTACGGCGGCACACGCATGGGCCGCAATGCCGAAACCAATGTGGTGAATGAATGGGGCTTCTCGCACGAAGTGCCGAACCTCGGCGTGCTCGGCGCGTCGGTGATGGGAACCAGCGGGGCCCGCAATCCCACGCTAACCGTTCAGGCGCTAGCGTGGCGGACCGCGGAGTATCTGGCAAAGAACTGGAAGAGCGTGACGCTGTAGACGGGTATTTTCGCGGCCGAGCTGGATTTCCGGTGACGAGCAGTTACAGTAACTGCAGTGTCCATCGCGGATGAACCCTCGGGCGCCGATCCGGTTGGCGCACCAGCCGACGCCTTGCGGCGTCTCCGACGGGAAATCGCGGAACACGCCACGCTCGCGTCGCTCACCGCAGACGTCGGCATCGCCCTGACCCAGGCCCAGAACCTCGACGAGATGTTGCGGCGCTGTGCGCAGGCAGTGGTCGACCGTCTCGGCGCGGCTTTCGCCCGCATCTGGACGTTGAGTGAAGCCGAGCAGGTGCTCGAGCTGCAAACGAGCGCGGGTCTGTACACCCACATCGATGGTCGGCACGGGCGCGTGCCCGTCGGCAAGTTCAAGATCGGGCTAATCGCGGAGCAACGGAAGCCGCATCTTACCAATCAGGTGATAGGCGATCCGCGCGTCGCGGGGCAGGAGTGGGCACGCAGCGAGGGGATGGTCGCGTTTGCCGGTTATCCCCTGATGGTCGGCGAACAATTGGTCGGCGTCCTGGCGATGTTCAGCCGTCGCGCGCTTAGCGACGCCGATTTCGCGGCGCTGTCCACGGTCGCCAATGCGGTCGCGGTCGGGATCGGGCGCGCGCGCGCATGGGAAGCGCTCAATCGCCGCGCGCATGAACTGGCGCAGCGCACCGACGAACTGTCGCGGCTCACCGCGGCGCTCGAGCGCAGCAATCAGGACGCGCAGGCCGCCAACGCGGCGAAGGACGAGTTCCTGGCGACGTTGTCTCACGAACTGCGCACCCCGCTGAACGCCATTCTTGGCTGGGCGCGACTGCTGGCTCGCGAGGCGCTGGACCCCGCCGGCGTGGTCCGTGCCGTCGCGACCATCGAGCGCAACGCGCTGCTCCAGGTCAAGCTGATCGACGATCTGCTGGACGTCTCGCGCATCATCAGCGGACAGCTGACGATCGAGCGGACGGCAGTCGACCTCGGGATGATTGTCGCCGCCGCCGTAGAGTCCGCCAGGCCGTCGGCCGAAGCGCAAGGCGTGACGCTACACGTCGAATGCTGCGATTCGCCGTCCATCTCGGGAGACGCCGGCCGCCTCCAGCAGGTGATCACCAACCTGCTGTCGAATGCGATCAAGTTCACACCGCGCAGCGGACAGGTGCGCATCACGATTGCGAGGGAGGTGGATCGCGCCCGGTTGAGCGTGGCGGATTCGGGCGAGGGAATCGACCCGGCTTTCGTGCCGCACATGTTCGAACGTTTTTCGCAAGCCGACCGTCAGTCGCGCCGCAACGGCGGGTTGGGCCTGGGCCTGTCGATCGTGCGGCATATCGTCGACGTCCATGGCGGCACCGTCGAGGCTGCCAGCGAGGGACTGGGCCGCGGTACGACCGTCACCGTGTGGCTGCCGGCGGGAACCGACCGGCCGGCGATCGCGGATGTGCCGAGCCAACAGCTCGGTTCGCTCGAGGGCCTTCGTGTACTGGTGGTTGACGATCATGAGGACGGCCGCGAGATGGTCGCGACTGTGCTCGAGCGGTGTGGTGCCCGCGTCTGCCGGGCTGCTTCGGCAAGCGAAGCGGTGAGGCAGGCCCTCCTCGAAAGTCACGACATCGTCGTGAGCGACATTTCGATGCCGAATGAAGACGGATACGCGCTGATTCAGCAGCTGAGGGCAATGAAACGCGAGCGCTTCCAGGCGCTGGCGCTCACCGCTTTGGCGACCCGCGGCGACCGCGCGAAGGCGTTAGGCGCCGGGTTTGACGCGCATCTCGCCAAACCCGTCGAGCCTCAGGTCCTGGTGCAGACGCTGCTGCAGCTGGTCGCGGTCCAGGCCAAGGAATAAACCGGGCCGACGCCCGCGCCGCGGGCGACTACGGCTTCGGCTTGCGCTCGTAGATCGCGACGAGCGATCCCTGGCCGATAATGTGATCCTTGATCGCTTCCAACAACTGGTTGCGATTGAGGCCTGGCTCCAGCGGCAATTCCGCGTCGAGCGCGTAGACCGTCCAGGTGTAGTGATGCGGCTTCCCGGGGGGCGGCGCCGGGCCGCGATAGCCGGTGCGCTTAAAGCCTGACAGTCCCTGGACTGATCCGGCGATGTCGGCAGGCGCGGTCAGGACCGCGTCCATCGGCAGCTCCGCAGGCAGGCCCTTGGCCGTGCCCGGGATCTTGTAGACCACCCAATGGACGAACGACTGCGGCGGGTTGCCAAAGGCGACGTCCGGATCGTCATAAATCAGCGCGAACTGCTTGGTGGTGGCCGGAGCGCCGCTCCACGCCAGCGCCGGCGACAGGTTCTTCCCGTCGGCGGTGTGATCGATCGGCACCACCTCATTGGCTTTGAGCGTCGGGCTGGTCACGGTGATCGCCGCCGGCGTTTGCGCGAACGCGCCGCCTGAGAATATGGCCGTAAGGACAAAGGCGTGAATAACGTGTCGCATGAGCTCTCCAATTGGCTTGAGTTCTGACCCGCCCGAATTATACAGTTCCCCCATGAATCGACTCTCGAGCCGGTTGTCCGTTCGAATCGCACTGTTGACGGTCCTGGTGGGCGCTGCATCGGTGTCGATGCGCGGCCAGTGGGCGCCGAAACCCGGCGAGTGGGCCACCTATGGCGCCGACCTCGCAAGCACGCGGTATTCGCCGCTCGATCAAATCAACGCCACCAACTTCAGCAAGCTGCAGCTGGCGTTCCGCTTCAAGACCGAGAACCTCGGGCCGCGCCCCGAGTTCCAGTTCCAGAGCACGCCGTTGATGGTCAACGGCCGGCTGTTCACGACTGCCGGTACGCGCCGCGCGGCCGTGGCGCTGAGCGCCACTACCGGCGAGATGCTGTGGATGCACAGCATCGATGAAGGCAAGCGCGGTGAAGCCGCGCCGCGCCAGTTGTCGGGCCGCGGACTCTCCTACTGGAGCGATAGCAACGAAGAACGCATCATCTACGTGACCGCCGGATACCAGATGGTCGCGCTCGACGCCAAGACCGGCCAGCGCGTCAAGAATTTCGGCACCGACGGCATCGTCGACCTGAAGACCGGCCTCGATCAGGAAGGCCTCGATCTGACGACCGCGGAGATCGGCCTGCACGCCGCGCCGATCATTTCGAAGGACATCATCGTGATTGGCGCCGCGCATCGCGAAGGCGGCGCGCCGCGCAGCAAGACCAACGTCAAGGGCTACATCCGCGGCTTCGATGTGCGCACCGGCAAGCGGGTGTGGATCTTCCACACCATTCCGATGAAGGGAGAAGCCGGTTTCGAGACGTGGGATCCGGATGCGGCGTCCTACACCGGCAACGCCGGGGTGTGGGCGCAGATGAGCGCCGACGAAGAGCTCGGCATCGTCTACATGCCGGTCGAACTTCCGACCGGCGATTATTACGGCGGCCATCGCCGTCCGTCCACCAAAGGGCCTGAGACGTCGCTGTACTCGGAAACCTTGCTCGCGCTCGACATCAAGACCGGCCAGCGCAAGTGGCACTACCAGTTGGTGCATCACGGCATCTGGGATCATGACATTCCGTGCGCGCCGATCCTGATGGACCTCGTGGTCGACGGTAAACCGGTGAAAGCGGTCGCGCAGCCGACCAAGCAGAACTGGTTGTACGTATTCGATCGGCTCACCGGCAAGCCGGTGTGGCCGATCGTGGAGCGTCCCGTCGAAAAGGGCGAGGTGCCCGGCGAATGGTATTCGCCGACGCAGCCGTTCGTGACCAAACCACCCGCCTATGAGAGACAGGGCGTCACGATCGACGACCTGATCGACTACACGCCGGAGCTGCGTGCCGAAGCCGTGAAGCTGGTGTCGCAGTACAAGCTCGGACCGATCTTCACGCCGCCCGTGGTCAGCAAGTGGGAAGGGCCGCGCGCGACGCTGATCATGCCGGCGGTGACGGGCGGCGCGAACTGGCAGGGGGGATCGTTCGATCCCGAAACCAAACGTTTCTACATCTTTACCAACGTGTCGATTGCCGCGCTCGGCTTGATTACACCTGAAGAGGGCCGCTCCGACATGCTCTACGTGTCCGGCACGGCGCGTAACCCGAATCCACCGCCGCCTGCGGCCGCCGCGGCTCCCGGCGGCGGCGGCTTGAACGTTCGCGGCCTGCCGCTCGTCAAGCCGCCGTACGCAACGATCAGCGCGATCGACATGAATAAGGGCGACTTGATGTGGAAAATTCCGCACGGTGACACCGCGGACAACATCAAGACCAGTCCGGCACTGAAGGGCGTGACCATTCCGCGCACCGGCCGCCAGGGCCGCATCGGTGTGTTGACGACGAAGACGTTGTTAATCGCCGGTGAAGGCGGCTTCAACACCACGCCAGACGGCCGCGGCGCCTACTTGCGCGCGTATGACAAGGCGACGGGCGCGGATGTAGGACAAGTCTTCATGCCGGCGCCGCAGACCGGATCGCCGATG
>Ga0136611_10003695_pt1 | contig 10710 bp, 9 predicted proteins | sample AntDrymUQ2232306_2_FD_106645 | JGI IMG/M metagenome (GOLD analysis project Ga0136611, IMG submission 106645) | Polar desert sand microbial communities from Dry Valleys, Antarctica - metaG UQ223 (23.06) | ecosystem: Environmental > Terrestrial > Soil > Desert | place: Antarctica: Dry Valley... | reverse complement strand
TCCCCATGGCTCCGACGCTCCCGACGACCTGCCACAAGCCATGATAGCCGACTATGGGGCAAACCGGAACTGAACGCGACCGTGCCGGACGAGGTTTTCACACCGCACACCTGGTGGCCCCCGCCTACTCCGCAATCAGCAGCGGTACCGAGATGCACATCATCAGCAGCACCGCTAAGCCCGAGACCACGGGGACCGACACCTACCCGGGGCCGCTCGCAAAACCTCGACCACAGATCCGCAACGGTGGCACCCGCTGGGATGGCCCTCAGCCGCACGTGGTAGCGCCCCCGCTCGCGGCGATCGGCTATAGCCTGGCGGGGACGGTCCTCGCTGTCGCGCCGGATGTCCTCGACATTCATCCCGGCGATCGGGTCGCCTGCTCGGGCAATCAGTGCGCGGTTCACGCCCAACGGGTGGCGGTGCCGCGCAATCTCGTGGCGCGCGTGCCGGACAATGTGCCGCTTGACCATGCCGCCTTCGTGACGCTTGGTTCCATCGCCATGAATGGCCTGCGTAGGACAGGGTGCCGCTTCGGTGAGACGGTGGCAATTTTCGGACTCGGGTTACTTGGGCTCATCGCCACACAGATCGCCCGTCAGGCGGGTTTCTATGTTCTTGGGCTCGATCTCGACGAACGTCGTGTGCAGCAGGCGCTCGCCTTCGGTGCCCATTGGGCGATCAATCCGCAGCAAGAGGACCCGCTGGAGGTCGCCTTGCAGATGACGGACGGCATGGGCGTGGACGGCGTCTTCCTCGCGGTGGTGACACCGTCGAGCGAACCCCTCAACCTCTCTTTCGATATTTGCCGCCAGCGCGGCAGCGTCGTCGGGGTCGGCCTCTTCGGGATGGAGATCGATCGCGATCGGATGTATGCGCGCGATGCGATCTTCTATCCCGCACTGGCCTATGGTCCGGGGCGCTACGATCCCATCTACGAAGAGGGAAATGTCGATTATCCGGTGGGGTATGTGCGCTGGACCGAGAATCGGAATCAGGCGGCATTCCTGCGCCTCTTGGCAGAGGGGAAAGTGGATGTCGCGCCGTTAGCTCCCGTGCGCGTCCCCTTCGCCGAAGCACCGCACGCGTACGATCTCTTGCAGCGACCCGATCGCCCCCCGACGGTACTCCTCACGTACGGCCATGACTGAATGGCGTCATGCTAGTGTGATCCTCGCGCTCGTAAGCTGGGCGAGTGCTCAGTGTGATACCAGGAGGCGACGATGAGTGCACTACGCGTCGGGGTCATCGGCACCGGGCGGATCGCACAAGGTTCGCACCTTCCTTGTCTGGCACGCTTCCGCGATGTCGAATTGATCCTTTGCGATGTGGTTGCCGACCAATTGGAGCAAGCACGGCGGCAGTTCGGTGCCACGAGTACCTACACCGACTATCGGCAGATGTTGGCAGAGGCCAACCTCGACGCGGTCTTTGTCCTGACGCCGCCGACCGCACTCTTCTCGATTACTCGTGACTGCCTGGCCGCTGGCATCCCAACCTTGAGGGAAAAGCCACCCGGTCTGGTGACGGCGGAAACCCGCGAACTGGCGCATACAGCCCGGCAGCATGGCACCTACGGGATAGTCGGGGTGAACCGCCGCTTTCAACCGCTATCAAATCAGGCCAAGCGGATGATCGAGGCGAATGGCGCGATCGCCACGGTCATGGTGGAGTTCTACCATTTCCACATGGCTATCCTGCGCGAGATAGGCGCAACCGAGGCCGGACTGGCGCAGGTGCTCACCTCGGGCGGGATCCACAGCGTCGATCTGCTGCGCTATCTGTGCGGCGACGCGACCGAGGTCTACGCGCACAACGAGCAGTATTTCGATCAGCACACCGATAGTTTCTCCGCGCTGATCCGTTTCGACAGCGGGGCGACCGCCTTCTTCCACAATCACCTGCTCGGTGAGGTGCGCAGTGAAAAGCTCACTATCCATGGGAAGCGTGCATCGGCCTATCTGGAGGGATTGGCCCAACGCTGCACCGTCCATCAGGGTGCCTTCACGCACGAGTTGCACGCCATCGAGCATGTCGATCCATCAGCCCCACAGTGGGCCGATCGGCCACGGCAACCATACTTGAATGGCTGGTGGGATCAGGACCGCTATTTTCTTGACTGCGTACGGCAGGGGCACCCGCCCGCATACCCCGCTTCAAGCCTGGATGATGCGGTACGCACGATGGAACTACTAGATGCACTCCGTGAACAGGTCAAGGGCAGCATACGCTACGCCCCGCTCGCCTAGCGGCGACAAGGGGATGGGAGGGGGAGCAGGTGACAACACTGGGTATCGGCATCGTCGGTTCTGGTTTCATGGCGAACACCTATGCCGAGGTCATCGTCCGGCACGCGCAAGGTGGGCAACTGATTGCCATCGCTGGGGGGACACGCGCGCCAGCGCTGGCCGCACGCTACGGGATCACCAGCGAGCCAACGCTCGACGCCCTCCTCGCGCGACCGGAGATCGATGCCGTCATCCTGGCCGGGCCAGAACAGTTGCGTCCGGAACAGACGGCACAGGCGGCGGCGGCGGGCAAGCACATCCTCACCGAAAAACCGATGGCGACGAGTATCGCCGCCTGCGACGCGATGATCGCCGCCTGCGACGCGGCGCAGGTACAACTGATGGTCGTCCAAAGCCAACGCTTTCGCGGCGTCCATCAACGGGCCAAACGATTGATCGATGAGGGAAAGATAGGACAAGTTCGAGAGATGCGCATCTGGTCACTCTTCCCCGCATCCTGGTCGATCCCGGTGGTCCAGTCGCGCCCCTGGTACAGCGATCCAGAGGCCGGACTGTTCATGAGCCAGGGCGTTCACAACTTCGATCTCCTCCGTTGGCTCGTTGGCAGCGAGGCCAGCAGTATCTATGCACGCGTCACCAGCTATGGCGATCACGGGATTCCTAATCTGAGCGCGGTTGCAACCATCGGGTTCACCAATGGTGCGACGGGGCAACTCTGGATCAACATGGAACTGCCCAATGCCACCTTCCCTGATAGCCAGTTCCATTCACAGGTCATCGGCGCTCACGGGCTCCTCGATTTCGATGGCTACACCCACCTGGACATGGCCGTTGGCGGCGAATGGCAACGGGTCTGGACCCAGCCACCGCTCGACCCACTCGACCCGCTCGACCCGACGCGTCTGGGATCGTTCACCGGCCAGGTACAAGCGTTCATCGACTGTATTCGTGATGGTCAGCCACCGCTCGTCACCGGGGCCGATGGGAGGGCAGCGGTCGAACTCTGTCAGGCCGCGCTCCTCTCCGCACGGACGGGAGAAGCGATCAGGCTCCCGCTGCGCGGGGAGCCTACAGGTAGCCCGCAACCGGGGTGTTAGGACACCTGATGCCGTTTGCACCATCCGCAGCAACAGCCTGACGGGCTTGCGGCGGGACCGCCAGAAAATCAGGCCGGACGGAGCAATGGGACAAATGGCATCAGTGCGGTGAGAGGGTGCGCGTGCTGGCGGAGGGAAGGGCAAGTGGGAGGCGCATAGCGGCAGCGGCAGGCTTGGGCTGCAGGTCGGCGGCGACCCGCAAGAACGAGCGTGAGCGCCAGAGCCAACACTCTACGGTGCAGCCCTGGCGCTCACACTTCACGACTCGTGGTGCCACACCCCTACGGCGATTACCCCTCTGCAGCCATTGTCTAGCCGTGCGCTGGTAGCTCCACATCTGCCTCAGCTAGCAGCGAACCACCCACCGGAACCACCTGGTATGTCCTATTCCTGCCCGCTCAGCTTTGCCGCATGGTCGCGAATTGTCGCCATTGCCTCCGCATAGCCGAGCCGCATGATATTGAGGTCGTTCGAGTAGAGGACGAACCTCCCGCCCAGGGCCAGTTCGCGCTGGACGAGATCAGTGTTCCACCATTGTGTCCCAGCGGGGATCCCGCGCGCCGCGCAGGTCTGGATAATCGTGGTGATCGTCCCTTGTACCGTCGGGTGCTCGTACTGCTCCGGCAGGTCGAGCGAGACGGTCAGGTCATGCGGGCCGATGAAGACCGCATCGATCCCCTCGACCGCGAGGATCGCGTCGAGCCGTTCGACCGCCGGGGCACTCTCGATCATCGCCACGAAGAACGAGTGCCGGTTGTACTCCTCCAGGTAGGCGCGCGTGTCGGCATCGGGCGGGCCGCCGTTGGCGATCGCCTCGGCCAGTCGCGCACCCTTCAGCGGCCGGTAGCGCGCGGCGGCGAGGCAGTCGCGCACCACAGCGGGGTCCTCGCAATACGGCACCACTACACCGTGCGCCCCGGCGTCGAGCGCCTGCCGCACGAGGTCAGGATCGGGGTTGGGAATACGCACCAGCGGCGCAATCCCCGTCGCCGCGATCCGCACGATCAGCGCCCGCAGGGTGGCGCGATCATTCGGCGTGTGCTCACTGTCGATCACGATGAAGTCCAGGTCGCTCGACGAGACCTGCGCCACCTGCTCCGGGTTCGGATAAGCCCACATCGTCCCGTAGAGAAAATCGCCGCCGCGCGCTTTCCGCCGTAAACCGTGACCGTCCACCGTCATCCCCCTTCGTCTCCCTGCCGGCGCATTCGCGCCACGTAGATCCGTCAGTTTTGGGCTCAGGGCCACTCCACCACGACCCCGGCGATGCTGGTGTCGCCTTCGTGCAACCGCCGGTAGATCATTGGTAACTCCTCCGGGGCGATCCGGTGGCTGACCAAAGCGCCAAAACTGAGCCGTCCGGCGCCGAGCAATTCGAGGATCAGGCGCAGATCGCGCGGGCGGGTCCAGCGCAGAAGGTCTGGCGGCGCGTCGAGGACCGGGTGCGCATACGAGGTCGTGAAGCGGACCTCTTTGGTCATCAGGTCGTCCGCGATCGGGTTGAAGTCCGGGCGATCGGTATGGCGCGCGACGACGACGACCGTGCCCCGCCGCCGCACCAGCCGATAGGCCAGGCCGATCGCGCGCCATGACGAGGCCGCCTCGATCGCCAGATCGAGCCCTGCATCGCCGCAGAACGCAACGATCAGCGCCTCGTGCATCGGATCTGCCGGGTCGACGACCAGCTCGGCCCCGACCGCGCGGGCGAACTCCCGCCGCCGCGCGTCGAGATCGAGCGCGATCGTCCGCAGGCCCCAGGCCCGCGCGAGCGCGAGCGTGGCGAGGCCGATGATCCCCTGGCCGATGATCGCCACGTTCTCGCCGAACGACGGCTCGCCACGCCGCAGCGCGTGCAGGCCGATCTCGCCGATGACGGCGAAGGCCGCCTCGTCATCCGCCGCACCCTCCGGCACCGGATAGACCGCGCTCTGCGGCACCACCACCAATTCGTCATGCGGGGCGGTGGCAAAAACTCGCTGACCGCGCGCCAACCCGCTCGTCGCAGGGCCGAGCGCTTCGATCGTCCCGACCGCTGAATAGCCATTAGCACGCGGGAAGCCCGCCGGATTTTGCGCCACCCGCTCATCGCGATATTGGCGCAGCTCCGTCCCGGTGCTAATCGCCGTGCGCCGGGCGCGGATCAGGACATCGCCCGGTCCCAGCACCGGCACCGGGACCGTCGTGATCGCAGCGTCGAACGGCGCGGCGAGCCGCAGCGCGCGCATCGTCGGGGCCGAATCGGTCATCGTTGCTCCTCCCACGCACGGGCAAACAGCACCCTTAATCGTCGATTGTCGAGAATCGCTCACGCGCACCGATGAACTGGACTTCCATCGCCGCGACAGCGGCGGCGCTATCCTCGGCGCGGATCGCCTCGACGATCGCGCGGTGCCAGCGCGCATTGATCTCGGGCGAGTGTGACGCGGCGGGAAGCTGCGACTCGACCGCCGCCAGGATGTCCCAGAAGGTCCGCAGGAGGAGGGTGACGATCTGGTTATCCAGCGGCTCGTAGAGGGTTTCGTGGAAGGCACGGTCAGCCTCGGCCCCGATGACGCCCCACGTCGCCTCCTGCTCCATCGTCAGGACCAGCTCCTCCAGGCGTGCGAGTTGTTCGGGGGTATGTTGCCCGGTCGCCCGGCCCACTAGCCCGACCTCCAGGATCTCGCGGAGTTGGAGGAGTTCGCGCAGGGTGCGCGTGTCGTGATTGATGCTCTGGACCAGATTGAAGGCCATCCCGGCGATCAGCGGGGCGAGCGTGGCATGGCCGACGAACGAGCCGAGGCCATGCCGCGTCTCGATTACCCCGATCGTCCCCAACGATTTCATCGCCTCGCGCAACGAATTGCGACCAATCCCGAGCTGACGCGCCAGCTCTTGCTCGGTCGGCAGCGGGTCGCCCGGCTTGAGATTGTGCTCAAGGATGTACTCCTTGATTCGCTCTTGCGCCGCCCGGAAGATCGCTTCGGTTTTCAGCGAAACCGTCATCTTGCGCTTTCTCCCGTGTCGCCGTATACTGCCTCCCACAAGGCTGTAGGATATCCTATCTGTGACCGGACTCGTTGTCAACGTTATGGCAGGAGTACTGTCCGATGACCACGGTCGCTATCATCGGCGCCGGGGCGATTGCGCGCGATCACGTCGCCGCCTATCGTCGTATACCTGGCGTACGGATCGCCTATGTCGCCGATCTTGAACTGAGCCGCGCCGTCGATCTGGCCGCGCTAGCCGGTGGCGCGACGCCGACGACTGCGGTCGGGGCGATCTTCGCCGCGCCCGAGGTCGAGGCGGTCGATATCTGCACCGCCAGCGGCAGCCACGCGGCGCTGACGATCGCCGCCGCGCGGGCCGGTAAGCAAATCCACCTGGAGAAACCGGCCGCGCTCTCGTTGGACGACTTCGCGCAAATGGAAGCGGCGGTCGCAGCGGCGGGTGTCTCGCTGATGGTCGGACAGACGGCACGCTTCCAGCCGGTCAACCGCGAGATCGCGGCGCGGATCGTCGAAGGGACGATCGGTGCACCTCGCTACCTCCACGTCCTCTGGTATACCGGGCACGTCTGGCCGGAGGGGTGGCGTAGCTGGCAGCTCGATCCGGCGCGCTCGGGCGGCCACCCGGTCCATAACGGCGTCCACGCCCTCGATCTCGCCGTCTGGCTCCTCGGGTCCGACCCGACGCGCGTCTTCGCGCGTGGCTTCCGCTCCTTCGCCCCGACGATGGGCACCCCCGACAGCTTCCACATGACGGTCCGCTTCGCGAGCGGGGCGCTGGCGCTATTGGAGATCGCCTACTCCCTCCGGGCGCGCGGCGACTCGCTGCGCCGGATACTGGCGGTTGGTGAGGCTGGCAGCCTCCACCATACCACCGAGGGTGACCCGAATCTCTTCAGCGACAGCCTGCGACCACCGCCACAGGCGACCGAGGATGCGCTCTACTACCAGTTGACGCACTGGCTGGCGACGCTAGCCGGGAAGGAAACGCCGATCGTGACCCTGCCGCAGGTTCGCGCGACCCTCGCGGCGGCACTTGCCGCGCAGGAATCGCTGACGAGCGGTCTGGCGGTGACGCCGGAAAGGATGGTGGCCGATGCCTGATCGCGCGCCGCTCGGCCTGCTTGTCCTCAGCGGGGTCCGCCACGCCGCCAGCTATCTGCCGATCTTCGACGCGCACCCGGCGGTGGTCCTGCGCGGGCTCTGCGAAGAGGCTGACGCGCCCGAGTGGGCGCACCGCGACACCCGGCTCCTCGCGGAGCAATATGGCGTGCCGTTCGGCACCGATCCCGAGGCGGCGCTGGTGCGCGACGATGTCGATCTTGTCCTCGCCTGCTCGGAGCCGACCCGCCATGCCCGCCTCGCGGCGCAGGCATTACGCGCCGGGAAGCACGTCCTGATGGATAAACCGATGGCGACGACGACGGCAGAATGCGCGCTGCTCGCTGAGGCCGCTGCCGGGGCACCCGGCAAGTTCACGATCGTCCACCGCCTCTTCGCTCCGCCGATCCAGCGGGCGCGGCGGCAGATCGACGCGGGCCATATCGGACTGGTCCGCTCGATCGACCTCGAATTCCTGGCGAGCGGCGTCCACTTCGCCACCTCGGTCGAGCGCCCGGAGCTCGTCGCCAACCCGGTGCTATCGGGCGGCGGCGAACTGCTCAACTTCCTCGTCTACCCGGTCGACTATCTGCGCTACCTCACCGGCGCTGAGCCGGTAGAGGTGTTTGCGGAGGCAGGTTCGTTCTTCTTCGAGCCCCACCGGCAGTTCGGGGTAGAAGACCTGGGGATCATCTCGCTCCGACTCGAACACGACATCATCGCCACCCTTACCGTTGGACGCGTGCCCTACGCCCCGACACCGGGGAGCGGCTCGTCGGAACTGCGGATCATCGGCTCGCACGGGCATATCACCGTCGATGAGAACCGGCCACAACTGGATCTTTGGAGCACGACGACAGAAAGGAGGGGGTTCCCAATCGGGGGCGAGTCGGCGCGTGGCACCGTCACAACGGAAATCGACGAGTTCATCAGGGATATCCTGGAGGACCGGGAACCGTTGTATGGCCTGGCCGATGGCTGGGCGGCGATCGCCACGATCGACGCGGCGTACCGCGCGGTGCAGACCGGACAACCGGTCACGCTCGCCCCCTATCCGGCGCGGCGGATGCGGTAGGGATAGCCCGCCGGGTAGCGCGCCACGGCGGCGACGCGGCCCGGCGGGACGACACGATGCGAGGAGGAACGATGCGACCAGTACGGCGCTACTCCGGGCTCACGACCCTGTTACTGATCCTGGTGGCGATCCTGACGGCCTGTGGCGGGGCGGCCTCGACCGTTGCGCCGAGTGCAGCACCGAGCGCGGCGCCGAGTGCCGCGCCGAGCGTCGCACCGTCTGCGGCGGGCTCGACCGCGCCGACGGCAGCGGCTAGTGGGGCCGCAGCGACCGCGCGACCCTCGGTCGTCGCAGCGACCCCGGCGGCAGCGGCCAGCGCCAGCGTCCCGGCAGCGGGTGGTGCCGGTGGCGGCACGCTCACCGGCGCGTTCGATGTCGGGCCGGGCGGCAGCCCACAAGGTTTCAACCCGCTCACGCAGGGCGCGGGATTCTTCTGGCTTGAGCAGTACTACTCCAAGCTGGTCCTCTACGATGCCGGCTTCACCAAGATCCAGGGCGACCTCGCCGAGTCGTGGGAGATCTCATCCGACGCGACGCAATTCACCTTCAAGCTCCGCAAGGGTGTGACCTGGCACGACGGGCAGCCGTTCACCTCGGAGGACGTGAAGTTCTCGATCGAGTTGTTCAAGAACCCGGAGAGCGCAAGCCCCTACGCCCCGAAGTACGCCGACATCACCGAGATCGCCACGCCGGATCCGCAGACGGCGATCATCAAGCTGAGTAAGCCAAACGCGGCGATGCTCGACGCGATGACCTTCGTCTTCATGGTGCCGAAACACGCGCTCAGTGCGATCGCGCCGAAAGACATCGTCAAGAATACCTGGTGGTCAACCAGCCCGATCGGGACCGGGCCATTCAAGTGGAGCAAGTATGTCCCCGACCAGTACGTCGAACTGGTGGCGAACGACAACTACTGGCGTGGGCGTCCGAAGCTCGACAAGCTGATCAACCGCTACTTCAAGGAAGCCGGTAGCGCCCTGATCGCTCTCCAGCGCGGCGAGATCCAGTTTGTCTACGTGACCGCCGACGAGTCCGAGATCGTCAAGAAGGACGCCAACCTGACCCTGCTGCCCGGTCCATCGCAGGTCATCAATTACCTCCAGTTCAACCTGAAGGACCCGCGCCTCGCCAACCCCAAGGTGCGCCAGGCATTCATGTACGCGATCGATCGGACCGCGATCGTCGATCAACTCTTCAAGGGGACGGCGGTCGTCGTGCCGTGCGTCTTCGATAACAAGCAGTACATCCCGACCTCCGGCCTCAATGACTACAAGCGCGATGTCGCCAAGGCGAAGCAACTGCTGCAAGAGGCCAACTGGGCCTCGATCAAGGGTGAGCCGATCGAGGTGCTGACGTACTATACCGATCAGCTCTCGAACGATGTCCTGGTGACGATCCAGCAGCAACTCGAAGAAGCCGGGATCGCGATCAAGATTCGCTCGGTCGATGTGCCGACCTTCAACGGCCTCGTCTCCAAGCCGCAGCCGGAGTTCACCGCCTACTACGCGGGCGGCCAGAATGGCCCGGACCCGGATGTGACGAGCATCTATTTCCTCTCCACCGCCACGCCGCCCGCCGGATCAAACCGCGGCTTCTACACCAACGCCGATGTGGACAAGGCGTACCTCGACGGCCGTGCCGAGCCCGATCCGACCAAGCGCGCCGTATCGTATCAGAATGCCTGTAAGGCGCTGAACAACGACGTGCCCTGGGCACCGATGTGGGTCACAACCCGCTTCGGCGCGGTTTCCAAGAAGGTGGGGAACTTCGTCTACACCCCCTCCGCCGGGGGTGGCAAGTTCTATAACCAGTCCGAGTTGTGGACGGTCGCCAAGTAGGCCGCATCGGCGCGATGCGGCACCAATAGCCGAGCCCCCACCGCCCACGCAACTATGCGTGGGCGGTGGGGGCGGCGAGGTACGGGACGCATGGGACGATATATCGGCCAGCGACTGGTGATCAGCGTGCCGATCCTGGTCGCGATCACCGCGATCATCTTCACGCTCCTCCAGTTGACCCCTGGAGATCCGCTCGACGCCTACATCACCCCTGATCAGGTCTTGAGCCCGGAGCAGCGCGAGTCGCTCCGGCGCGAACTGGGGCTCGATCAACCGGCCCCGATCCGCTACTTCTACTGGCTCAGCGAGGTGGCACGGGGCGACTTCGGCTACCGGATCAAGACCGGTGAGCCGGTCGGCGCG
>Ga0136611_10003694_pt1 | contig 10710 bp, 7 predicted proteins | sample AntDrymUQ2232306_2_FD_106645 | JGI IMG/M metagenome (GOLD analysis project Ga0136611, IMG submission 106645) | Polar desert sand microbial communities from Dry Valleys, Antarctica - metaG UQ223 (23.06) | ecosystem: Environmental > Terrestrial > Soil > Desert | place: Antarctica: Dry Valley... | reverse complement strand
TTTGGGCTGGTCTGGATCAAGCTCTCAGGGGCACGGGCGCTGGAGTCGTTTGCGGCGCCGAGTTGGCTCGCGGAGCGCGGACTCGCCGGCTCCGATCTGTTCTTCTGGACCAGCGCGCTGGTCGTCGGGAGCAGTCTCGCACTGGGGCTACTGCTCCTCGGTTCAGAAACGTTCGCGCGCCTCTTCTTCGATCTCGCGGTGCGGTTCGCACCGGGGAAGATCGGCGCGAAATTCTCGAAGCTCGGCGCATCCTGGAGCGAGATGCACGGCTATTTCTGGGCAAGCAAAAGGCGGTTCGCCGTGGTGGCCGGCACGTCCGTCTTCATCTGGTTCCTCCACCTTCTGCAGATCTGGATGTTCATTCTCGCCCTGCGGGCCCACGCTCCATTCCTCGCGAATCTCGCCCTTTCGCCGCTCGCGATCCTGGCTGGCCTGCTGCCGCTGACCTTCGCCGGGGTGGGAACGCGTGATGCGGCGCTGGTCCTTTTCTACGCGCCATTCTTCTCGGCGCCGACCGCTGCCGCGCTTGGGCTCTTGTGCACCGCGCGTTATCTCCTCCCGGCCCTGGGAGGCTTGCCGTTCGCAAGCCGTTATCTCACACGGTTGCGGCTCGCCCCCGCGGCGTAGGTCGAATCCAGATCAATCCACAATCGCGCGAAAGCCGGTGAACTCGACCGCCGTGGCGTTGCGCGCAAACTTCAGCTGCACCTCGCACATCTCCGCGTCGGCCGGAAGCGGCAGCGCGAAGAACTCTTTGCCGCCTTCCGGATGCAGATATGGCTTCAGCAGATACTCAGCGGCGGGCCCACGGCTGCTCTTGAATTTCAGGCGGATGACGAACGCCTCGACCTGCGCGCTCCCCGCTTCGATCTCCAGCCGCATCAGCTTTCCGCGCAACGCGGCGGGCACCTGCCACTTCGCGGCGAGAACACTCGGCGCGGAGCGAGTCCACGTCGCTGGCAGCGGTGGAACGATGCCACCCAACTCCGCGGCGGCCGATGTCAGCACCTTCGCCGGCGGCGACTCTGGCGTGCGGCGGCGATAGAAGACCAGATCGGGATTGTCGGCCTTCGCCAGGAGGCGCGTCATCATCCAGTCACGTTCCGGCGCGTCGAAATACGAGGCGAGCGGCGGCTGTTCGGGGAGTTCCTTCTTCTCCAGCTTCTTGCGGGTGTTCAGCCAGACCAGCTTGCGCGCATACCAAAACTCGTCCGAGCGCGCCGCTTCCGCCTCGAGCGTCGGCTCCCGGTGCAAAATGTTTGTGCGCGGCGCAAACCACGTCAGCCGACCCGCCGAAGACGCGTCGCACAGGAAGGCCATCGCGCGCATCGGATCATGGGAAAAGATCCGCGTGTTTGGCGGCAGCGCCTGCATGTAGGCGCGTGCTTCCGGCACGAAACCGAGCGTGAAGCGGTCGCGGGTCGTCCCCGCCCAGAGCGCCACGATTGCCGCGATGATCAGCGCCAAGGCGCCTCCGGTCCGTTGCCGGGGGGAGATGCTCGCGAACGACCGCTTTCGGTCGGACAGCACCGCTGCCCAGCGCCCGAGTTGCCAAAGGCCCGCGACCCCGAGGATCGAGAACGGCACCGCTAATCCGCAGAGGAAACGATCCGCGTCGCGGATCAGCGGGCGCCACGGCCAGATGCTCTGAGGCGCGCAGCTGTATTCCACGAAGAGGATTGCAAACCAGAGAACGACCATCCGCCCAAGAGTCGCTCCGCGCATCCAGAGTGCCGGGATTCCGACCGCCGCCAGCACGCAGTAAAATGGTGCGAGCGGATTCCCTTTCCACAGCGTGTCGAGAAAGCGGAAAGGCAAATACCAGAGGGGGATCGGCTCCGTGCCTTTGTTGCCCTTTCCGCCGAGGTTCGCGTGCAGATTGTGAAACCAATCGCCAAAGAGCCCGTGGTAGAACCACATCTCAGCGCCGTAAGAAAGCGCCGCAATCAGACCGGCGGCGAGCAGCCATCCAAAACGGGCGCGAAAGAAGAGCAGCGTGCCGACGACCAGGACCGGCACGATGAAAACTCCGGTCAGCCGATTCGACTCCAGAACGAAGACCAGCAAGCCAACAAGCACCGCGAAAAGGATCCGGCGGCTCCTCGTCTCGCTCTTCATCAAAGCCCACCAGGCGAGCATCACCGCGGCGCCCAGCACGCCTTCCGAGAGGTCCGGCATCGGCCGGTAGCACACCGTGTCGAGCAGCGGGTGAAAGAGGAAGGCAATGCTGCACGCGCAGGCGGCGGCCGCCGTGCCGAACAGCTTCCGGCCGAAGCTCAACGCGAGCAGGGCGCCAGCGACGAGGTAGACGACGGGCTCGCCGTAATACGAGAGGATGCCGATGCCGAGCAAAGCTTGCAGCAGCCAGCAAACGCCCCACACCGGCCAGCGCAAATCGTGAAAGCTGTGCCTTTGCCACGCCGCCAATCCGCGTTCGTGAAGATCGAATGCGAAACTCCAATACGTGAAGTCGTCGCCGAACCCCGGTTCCCGGATAAACGCGACGCACACGGCAGCGGCCAGCAGCGAAACGACGACACTCAGCAAAGCCCATTGACGCGGGCGCGGCGGTGACGAAGTCATCCGCGCGGCACGAAGCGCGGCCCATCCGCGGAAAGGCGTATCCCGTGACAAATCCCCACCCGGCGCCTAGAACCTGCGCCGTGACCATGGCGCCCGCCACGACGAAACCCGCCGCGAGCTTGTCTCGTCCCCAATCGCTGATTTCCCGGCTGTTCTGGTTTGGGGTGGGTGGCGTGATCAGCGTCGCGCTGAACCTCGGACCCTTCCATTGGCTGCACGAGCATGCGGGTCTGCCGGACGCGGCCGCGCTGGCGATCAGCCTGACGTGCGTGACGGTGATCTTTTCGGCGTGGAATTACCTCGTGAACTTCCGCACCGCCCACCGCTGGCGCGAATGCCAGGTCCGCTATTTGTCCGCGATCGCGTTCTGCTATTTGCTCACCTACACGATCGCACTGACCGGCATCAAACAATGGGGCGGAACCAGCCTCTGGCTCAAATACGCGATCGTTGCCGGCACCCAGGTCGGGGTCAGCGGCATCAAGTTCCTGCTTTATCATTTCTGGGTTTATCCCTCGACCCCCGCCGCGACCGTGCCGGCGGTTCCCGAGGGTTGAGCAGGCCGCGTGAAGCGGGAGAAGAGGTTCGTCAGGCCCTGCAAAATCCAGTCGATCCCGAGCACCGGCAAAAGCAGCAAGATCCACTCGAGCGGCAGGAGATAACGGTCGCGTGAATCCCCCACGGTAAAGACGAGCGCGAGGTAAAACGCGCACGGGAGGACAAGGAGCAGCGCGCGCTTGAAGTGCGTCGGCGTCGCGCAGCGGACCAGACCAAGAAATCCCAGCGCGGCAACCCAGGTGAGTTGCAGGGTCGGGAAACGCGCCCCGTCGTGGTGCGTTTCTTTCACCCATCTCAGGTGCTGGAAGTGATTCAGCCAATGCTTGATCAATGCGTTCGCGGTTCGGCGGGGTGCCGTGGTGAGAACCACACGCCGGTTCACACGCTCTGCGACCATCGCCTGATATCCCGCCTGGTCGCGTTCGTAGATCATCGCGATCTGCGCCGGGTTCCTCTTCCAACGCCCGACGTTATGCACCTCCTGCTCGTCCCAAAAACGCCCTGGCATGATCTTCACGTTCGGCTCGCCGAGCTTGGAAAAAGCGATGCCGAGCTTCATCAACACCATCCGCGCGAAAATGAACGGGTGCTGCAGCACGCCTTCGATCGCGAGGCCCTTGGCGACTTTTGCAAACTTCTGTTCGTCCTTGAGCAAAGCAGGCCACGCGGTGCCCGCCCAATTCGGGTGTTCCTCATTATTCAGCCGCTTTTTGTAGTCGCCCTGCAACCAGGGATACTGCAGCGGATCGGGGCCGATCTCCGCGAGGAGCGGCGCCAGCGGCTGGCGGTATTCCTGCCACTTCGCATTCGTCGGCGAGACATCCACGAGCGGCAGCGTCGAGGAGAGAAAAAGCCAGCTTCCCTGTCGCGAGCTGCCGGTCGTGAGAATCAGGAAGACCGAGGCCGCGAGGGCTGCGTGACTGCGCCAGCCCCAGCGCAGCGGGTTGCCCGCGATGAACACGGCCGCGAGCACCAGGCCCACCCAGAGCGGCCGCCCGTGCGGTTTAAGCGCCAGGAGCGACGCGGCGGCGATCAGGAAAAGCAGACGACCACGCTGCTCGCGCAGGCGCGAGATGGGCAACGCTAGCGCGACGGCCAAGAGGAAGAAGTTCAGGACGAACGAGTCGGCGATGACTTCGCGCTCGAACCACAACGGCTGCGGCATCGCCGCGCAGAGAATCGTCACGAGCGGAATCCAAAGAACGTGCCGTCGGACGAAATGGCCCGTGATCCACCCAATGGCCACAAGCCCGGCGAGGCCGACCGCGTGTTGCACAATCGCGACGACCTGCGGCGTGTTCCCGGGAAGCGCCGGCGCTGCGATCAGGAAGAGCGGGTAAAGCCCGCGCCGTTTCGCTCCCATCTCGAGCTTCCCATTGGTCCAAAGCTCGAATGAGGCGTCGAAGTAGGAGTTACTGTCGGAGCCGAAATACCCTTCCGGGACCGAGTAGGTGAGCACCGCGCGCAGCACGAATCCGAAGACCAACGCCGGCAGGCACAGGAGCAGGCAACGGCGAAACGTGAGCGGCGGCGGCGTTGCAGTCGGAGCTTCGGAAAGCACAGGCGGCGAGGAAAGCGCGCGAGTCCCGGTGTGGCAAGAAGGCAGACAACCGTCGCCTCGCGGCATCGCAGCTTGACCCTCAAATACGCGCCCGTGACTCTGCGCGCGCATGGAACCCAGCTCGCTCTCGGTCGCCGTCCTCATTCCCGCGTTCAACGAGGAAGGCGCGCTCGCGGACACCGTGGCGACCATCCTTCAGCAGAAAGCATTGGTGCCGAACCTGGAGGTGATTGTGATCAATGACGGCTCGACGGATCGCACGAGTGAAGTCGCGCGCGCCCTCCCCGTGACGCTCCTCGAGCACGAAACGAATCGCGGCTACGGCGCCTCCCTCAAAGCGGGAATGCAGCGGACCACCGCCGAATACATCCTCATCGCCGACGCCGACGGCACTTACCCGCTTGAAGATATCCCCAAGCTGCTCGAGAGCGCGCCGCACTTCGAGATGGTCGTCGGCGCGCGCACGGGCGCGATCGTGCAGGTGCCGCTGCTGCGCAAACCGGGGAAGTGGATCATTACGCGGCTCGCCGAATATCTCTCAGGGCGCACCATCCCGGATCTGAACTCAGGCCTGCGGGTCTTCCGCCGGGACGTGGCGATGCGCTTTTTCTCGCTCTATCCGGACGGGTTTTCGTTCACCACCACGATCACTCTCGCGATGCTCACGAACCACTACCGGGTGAAATTCATCCCGATCAACTATCACAAACGGATCGGTAAATCGTCGATCCACCCGGTCCGCGACTTCACCAATTTCACGATCCTGATCATTCGCATTTGCGCCTACTTCAAACCGCTCAACGTATTCGTGCCGCCCGCGCTGCTCTTCATCGTCGCGGGTTTGATCAAAGCTGGAATCGACTACCACAATAACGGCCACCTTGGCCTGCTCGCCATCGCCGTCGCGCTCACTGGCGTGCAAATGCTCTTTATCGGTTTGCTGGCGGATCTGATCGATCAGCGGATGAAGCTCTAGCCCGGGAGAACAGCGCGTCGAGACCGGCCGCGAGATAGAGGAGCCAGAACGGCTCGTAGGCGATGCGGAAGCGCGGCCGGATGTTTGCCGTGAGGAAGATGACGACAAACAACGCGGCAAACGCCAGCCCCCACGCGATGTGGAAAGGTTGCAGCGTTCCACGGCGGAGCATCAGCGCGAACGCCCCAGCCGCCGCGAGCGCAAAGTAAACCGGCACACCCTGCAGCCGCCGGCCGGGAACCACGTGCGGCGCGTCTCTCACGGGAAAGCGGATCGCCGCAGCGGCATCCGTCCACCGGGTGTGCCAGCGATTGAACCAGCGAACGCTCGGATAGTTTTCTTCCAGGAACGCTTCCACATCGCTCTCCGTAGCGAAGGGGCGCCCTGCCAGCCGCGGCGCGAGCTTCTGCAGTTTCGCGAAGTCACTCGTCCACGCGTCCTTCTGCGCTCCTACCATCCAGTCGCGGTTGAATCGCCCGCCCGGCGCAAGGCTGGCCGTGGCCTGCAGTTTTTGCAGAAACCAGCGCGGCATCTCGACGAAGCTGCGCGCGCAAGTTTCCATCGCGAGCCGCTGGCAGAACTTCTCCGAACTGCCACCCCGTCCCGTTTCTTTGAGATAGGTTTTTACCACCCGGGCGACGTCGCGCCGGTCTTCAGCACCGGGGAATGAGCGACGTGCTTCCCAGCGGTGCTGCAAGCCGGCACGCACCGGCGCGATATACGGCTCAAATCCGGGAGCGCTGGTGAGCCGCTCCGGGGTTAGCCGCGCGAGGGAAGTGTAGAGCAACAGCCCGGCCTGCTCCGTGCGCGTGACCAGATGGGTGGCGAGCGCCACAACGGAGAAAATCATCAATCGCCTGCCGAGCAGGCGCCGCTCGCGCCAGTGCAGCGAGACGAGCAAGAGCAATGCAAACCCGAACAGCAGCTTCCCTTCGGGCCGCGCGCCGGCTTCAAGCACCAGCGCCCCGCACAACAGGGCGAACGCGCCGCCGCTCCTGCGCATCGCGTAAAACGTCCCGGCGGCCGCGAGGACGACGGTCGCGAAGACGAACAGCGACTCCGCCATGAGCGTGTGCTCATACCAAAGCAGGTAAGGGTTCGCCGCGGTGAGCAGGGTGATGGGAACGATCCACCATCGCCACTTTCGACACCACGCCTGCACGAGACCGCCCACGAGCAGAACGACGGCCAGCCCGAGTGCGTGCTGCGTCAGCGGCAGCGTCCGCAAAGCCGGGATAGGCAACAGCGTGTGAGCCGTCAGGAAGAGAGGGTAAAGAAACGTCTTCTTCTCATGCACACTCAGCTCGCCGTGATGGAGCAGCCCATTGGTGGTGCTGAGATAGTCAGGCGTGTCGTCATGCAGAAGTGCGAACGGCAGATCGATCCAGAGCATCACCCGCAACACCGCGCCGACGACGAGCGCCGGCAAACACCAGCGCATCAGCTCACGAAAGCTGTCACTGCCGGGAAGGGCGGAGCGCCACAGAGGTTTCACCAGCGGCCGGACTTAGAGACCCAAGTCGATGTCGGGAAGACAAACCCCGCGCTCGCGAGTTCGCGGGAGCATCGTGAATGGAGGCGCGTTCCCATGCACGGTGGTCACTCGCCGCTGCATCCGCCGCTCGACGGCCGATGAGATATGCGTCGGCATGTTGCTCATCGACAGCTTGAGCGGGCGTTTGTAGAGATCGCGCGCGTTCGATGTTCGCCCGCTTCCGCCGCTTCCTCGAGACGCATCCCTCCCTGCGCACTGCGATTCGCTGGAGTGTGCCCGCGCTGCTCGTGGGCGCGCTGCTTCGGCTGCTCCTCCTGAGCTATCTGCCGTATGCCTACTGGGGCAGTGATTCGCGCAGCTATTACAGCTTCGCGAACATGCTCCTGGGTGAGGGCTATGTGAGTCTCGATGAGAAACGGCGCTTTCTTTACCCGATCCTGATGGTGCCCGTGTCGCTGCTGCCCGGTCTTCCTCCCCTCCAGTGGCTCGCCCTGGCGCAGCACGCCTTCGGCCTCGCGACGATCGTTCCCCTGGCTTACGTCGCGCGGCGTAGTTTCGTCACATGGAAGGCGTGGATCGTCCCGATCACGCTGATCTACGCCGGAACGCCGATGTTCATCTGGTATGAGCACGAGTTGCTCGGCGAGACGGTCTTCTTCGGACTCCTGGTCTGGGCATTCGCCGGCTGGTGCGCGTGGATCAACGAGACGCGGCCAGAACGCGCCCGCCGCCTCTTCTGGCTCTTCTTTATTCCGCTCGCCCTTTTCCTCCTCACCAAACCTTCCGGCCGGTTCGTCTGGCCCGGGATCGCTGTCGGCTTGCTGGCCACTGGTGCGTGGCGACGGCTTGATTGGCGCCGCTGGGCCTCGCTCGCCGCACTGGTCGCGGCAACCCTGGCGGTCGGCTCCAGCAAACAAGGAGCATGGCTGCTTTACGTCGCCTCGTTCCCGCTCACTCAGCTCGACACCCCGAAGCACGCGGAACTCAAAGCGGAAGCGCGCCCGCTCGTTGAGCCACTGCGCCGCGATGCGGAAGCCTACTACGCGCTGGACGATCTCCCGTTCGACTTTCTGGAAAAACCGAGCCGCCATCCCGGCTTTCCTCAGTGGCATGCGCTGCACAAAGACCCGCGCAAGAAGGCTGCGGTTTACCTTGAACTCGCCAAGGAAGGCATCCTCGCGGAGCCGCTGCTGTTCCTTTATTTTGGCGCGCAACGGGTGGTGGCCTCCGCGAACCAAAGCAACTTCAAGCTGTCGCGCTTCGAAAGCGCGCGGGTGGTGGAGCGCTCGCTGAATGATTACCGGGAAGCAGAACGCAAACCGGGGCACGCGTTGCGACGGCTTCTGGCGTTGCCGCGCGAAGGCGCGCTTCCTCCGGCGGACGATTTCGCCCGCAGGATCGCGCCGCGGCCGGGCTCATGGATGGAGCGCGCGTTCCTCGACTACGCCACAGCTTTCCAGAGCGCCGCGGATCTGGTGCGGATCGAGGAGCGGGGCACGCCCGCGGAACGCAGTATTCGCCACGCTCGGCCGACGTTCCTCGGCGGATGGCTGCTCGTCGCAATGGCACTCTCAGTCGCGATGCATTCCTATCGCCCGGTGCTCGGAGTCTGGGCGGTGATCGCCGTCGGCTACCTCTTCGGCGTCTTCCTCTTTTCGCAGTTGAACCCGCGTTACTTCGGGCCCGCGCTGCCCATCTTCATCGTCCTCCTCGGGGTGCCGGTCGATGCGCTGGTCAGCGCGTTCCGCCGCCGCCGCGCCCATGCTCCCAGCACGTGAGTGAACTCGCCCGATCGCGATTTCTCCTCGCCGCCTGGTGCGTCGCACTGTTCGCGTTTTCTTTTGCGCTGAATAGCCGCCACCAGCAGTTCCCGTATTACTATCACCCGGACGAACCCGGGAAGGTGGAGCAGATCCTGACCGGCGAGTGGAACCTCCATCATCCCCTGCTCCTGCTCCAGGCGACGAAGCTTGGTGTCGCTCTCGCCGGCACCGAGCGCGCGGAGCAGCCGATCGTCGAAGCGGGCCGCGCGGTTTCGGCGCTCTTCATCGCGGGGGCGATTGTCGCGTTGAGTCTTCTCGCGTTCTGCTGGCGTGGGTGGGGTGCGGCGATTGCGACTGGCGCGGTGTTCGCGTGGCATCATCAGCTCTACGAGTTGTCCCACTACTTGAAGGAAGATTCCGCGCTGCTCTTCGGAATCGCGCTCGCGTGTCTGACGGCGTGGCTTTATGCGGAGCGTCCGTCGTCGCAGCGCGCCGCTTTTCTCGGTCTCGCGTGTGGACTCGCAATCTCCGGCAAATACCTCGGGATTGTGACGCTCGGGATCGCGCTACCAGTGCTTTGGCGTGCATCTCGAACGCGCTTCTCCGCCGCTTTCGTCATCGCGCTCCTCGCGACCGTCATCCTCGTCAACCTTCCCGTCTTCGCGCACCTCGACACCTTTCGCTCCAGCTTCAGCCGCGAGACCGCGCTCGTCGTGAAAGGCCAGTCGGGCATGACCCGCAATCTCCCGCACAGCGAGTCGTGGAGCGCATTCCTCGACAACGCCACACCCGCCATGTGGCCGCTCCTGCTGATTTTCTTTTACGCACGCTCCCGGCAACGCCGCTCCATCAATGCCGCAGAGATCGTCCTCACCCTCTTTCCCGTCGCCTTCGCCCTCGTCCTCTCCTTTTCACCGAAATCAAACGACCGCTACTTCCTCCCCGCCAGCGCGCTCTTCGCGCTCTTCGCGGTGATCGGCGCTTCGGATCTCGCGCGTCTCCTCTCCCCACGGTTCCCTCGCCCCCTCGTCTTCGGCGTCGCCGCCGTTGCGCTCGTCGCGGCGCAGTTTCCCAGCTGGAGCGCCTCGCGCGGCGGCTGGCTCGCCTATGAGCGCGCTTTCCAGACCGATGACAACGCCGACCTCATCGCGTGGCTCAACAGCAACGTCCCGCCCGGCGCCGTCATCGCGAAAGACAACCGCGTCGCCCTCCCCGATCCGCGCCGGAAGAAACACGCCGCACGCCTGGGCATCATCCCGCAAAAAGTGATCACCCCCACGTGGGAAGGAAAACGCACCAACTTCGCCGCCGACCTCGGCCCGCTGGAGAAGATGCGCGCGGAGGGCATCACCCACGTCGCCGTCTCGGAGATGGATTACGGCAAATTCTTTCGCGCCAGCCTCCGCCCGCAGGATTCCGATCGCGCCAACTTCGAACGCCGGCGCGCCTTCTACGAGCGCCTCTTCCGCGAAGCCGAGCTCCTGTGGCACCGCGACAAAAGCCTCGTCCTCTACCTCCACCCCGGCATCCGCGTTTACCGGCTGCGGTGAGGCTGCGCTACGCCACGCGCCGCTTCATGGCGGTCACGCGTAAGCGAGCTTGCCACGCGACTCATAAGTTTCTCTGCGGCGGCCCGCTCGAAGCGAGAGCGGCTAACAGGCTGTTGAAGTAGCCGATGTTTGTCATTCCGAGCTTGTCGAGGAACCTCAAACTTTGCCTTCAGACCGCGCGCGTCGCAGGGGAAACGGCGAAGTTAGAGGTTCCTCCACCCATT
>Ga0136611_10003693_pt1 | contig 10712 bp, 7 predicted proteins | sample AntDrymUQ2232306_2_FD_106645 | JGI IMG/M metagenome (GOLD analysis project Ga0136611, IMG submission 106645) | Polar desert sand microbial communities from Dry Valleys, Antarctica - metaG UQ223 (23.06) | ecosystem: Environmental > Terrestrial > Soil > Desert | place: Antarctica: Dry Valley... | reverse complement strand
CCGCCAACGGCTACGCACTGACGTCGCTCGAGGCGCTGTACGCGACATCCAAGGATGGTGTGGCGTTCAACGTCGAGGCCTTCATCGGGACGGCGACGCCCTACGGTCCAAAAATCAGTCTCGATGGAGTGCACCCGAACGCCGAGGGACACCGGGTCATCGCGAATGCCGCGATCGTGGCGATCAAAGCCCGATACGGCAGCACCATTCAGCTCCTCCCCTGATCGTCCGAGTGCGATCGGCCACCAGAGTCCTGCGGCTGGCTGCCGCCTCGAGTTGCGACTCGGGGCGGCAGTGCCGTTCGGGGAACCCGAGTCGCGCTAATTCACTCGGGAAGGGATGACCCTCCAGATCACTTCGCCACGAAGTGGGGGTTCTCTATGAGCCCTATCAGATTCCCGAACGGATCCGCAACGGTCGCGACCTTGATTCCCTCTCCGACCTCCTGCATCGGTGCGGCGACCGTTACGCCGCCAGCGCCCAAGGTCCGCATGGTCGCCGCGAGATCTTTCACTCCCCAGTATGCCGTGCTTCCCCCAGGTCCGGGACCGCGCTTCGACACGTCGGGATCCAATCCCAGCTCGAAGCCACCGACTTCGAACCCGACGTAAAAGGGCTCATCGAAATAGGGGGTGATGCCGAGCGTCGTGCTATACCAGATTTTCGCCTTCGCGAGATCGGGCACCTTGTAGACGACGGTTCGCAGTCCAAGCAGCATGGTTGGCTATGGCAAGAATGTGAGACGAAAGAGGCTGACCCGTTATCCCGGTTGCGTTGTGCCCGCGACCATGTACGCATTGCCGATGGCGTGCATCACCCCGACCATCCATAAGTTCCCCGATCGCCTGAATAACACGCCAAACAGCAGGCCGATGCCAAAGATGGCGGCGAACATGAGCACCGCCCGCGAGCCGCTCCACCCGAAGTATTGGTAATGCAGCGGGCCGAAGGTATACGCCACGTTGGCGACGAGAATCCCGATCGGCCCTCCCCATTGCCGCACGAGATCGAGCTGCACCATGCCCCTGTACACCACTTCCTGATAGAAGCCATAGGCGAGGTACGGGACGAATACGTTCCAGATGATCCCCGCCTGCGAATCGAGCGCGATGAGCGCCTGGATGCGGGCACCCAGAAGGTACGCAAAAACGACGTTCCCGGTGATGATCACCTGGATCACGTACGATCGCTCGGTGGTGGTCCATTCCCGCCACGGTCGGAGTCCGATCGCCGACAGCGGCACGCCGACGCCGAAGCGGATCACGAGGAGAGCGATCGCCAGCAGCAGCGGTAACAGGAACCAGGAGGGAATCACATCCCGCAGCCCGATCACGGCCGCGAGCCTGAAGATTTCGAGGCACGCGGCAGCGACCAGAAGCCGACGGCCGATGCTGGCAGGGTGTGCTACCGGTCTGGGGGGGTCGAAGAGGAAAAGATGACCCCGGACGTGGGGGCTCAGTGCGACAAGACTCACGGGAGCGTCGCGTCGCCAAGCCGGTAATTCTTCCCGTCGTGCTGGAGATGGCCCCATGCGACCGTCGCATCGTGCTCGAACACCAGTAACCACTGCTCATCGAGCGCGCGCTTGAACAACCGACGCTTACTCTCGAGGGTGACGAGCGGCTCGACATCGTAACCCATGATCCACGGCAGCGGCAGGTGCGCGGCGGTCGGACAGAGATCAGCCAGATACAGGGCCTTCTCCCCCGCGGACTGCATCAGAATGCACTGGTGATGCGGCGTATGTCCGGGCGACGGAAGCAGCGTGATCCCCTCCAGCAGATCCGTGTGCCCATCCACCAGGTGGATCTGTCCCGCACGCCGGATGGATTCCCAGTTGTGGGGGAAATAGCTCGCCGCGGTGCGCTCATTCGTGTGCGTCGCATACTCGAGCTCCTTCCGCTGTATCACGTAGTTCGCGGAACCGAACGTCGGTCGGACGAGTCCCGCCGTGTCACGAAACGTATTGCCGCCGGCATGATCGAAGTGCAGGTGGCTGTTGATCACCATGCGCACATCATCCGTGCTGAACCCCGCTGCCTTCAACCCATCCTCGAGCATCGTGCGACTCTCGGCGCCCGCGTTCTCGATGCCATAGATGTCGAGAAACTTTGCGTCCTCCTTGTTCCCGGCACCCGTGTCGATGAGGATCGGACCGTCCTCGTGCTCGATCAGCAAACAGCGCATCCCGAGCGGAATACGATTGCGCTCATCCGCGTGGATGCGCTTCTCCCAGAGCGGCTTGGGCACCACGCCGAACATCGCGCCCCCATCGAGCTTCTGGCCGCCCGCCTGGATCGCGTGGATCTTCCATTGCCCCAGCATGCGGCTTTCGACCAGTGGCGCGGGTGCCGTCACTCGCTGGTGTCGTTCGCGGTGGAGTGCGGCGACGCGGGCGGGCGGCGCTGCCGGCGTGGCTTCCCGCCCCGGGCGTTCACCAGCCTCTGAAGATCATCCCAGCACTCGCAGCCACGACCCTGCGCCTCGGCGAGCAAACGAGACAACACGTGCGCCGTGGCGATCGCGTCACCCGCGGCGCGATGCCGAGCACTGTTCTCGATGCCATAATAGTTCGACAAGGAGCCGAGCGAGCGGCTGCGCAGGTGCGACAGGAGCTTTCGCGCGAGACGCACGGTGCAGAGTCGAGGGCCTTCGAGGTGGCGTCCGGTCGCGCGCTGCACTTCGGCGGTCACGAACCGCCAATCGAATCCGGCGTTGTGTGCAACGAAGACACGCCCTTCCAGCGACTGAATCACCCGATCACCTATATCGCGGAACCGGGGCGCATCCTTGACCATGTCCCACGTGATGTTCGTGAGCTTGCTGATCCACGGCGGAATCGATCGCTCCGGGTTCACAAGCGATTCGAAAACGTCCTCGATCTCGCCATTGCGCACCGAGACCGCGGCAAATTCGGTGATCCGATGACCACTGTAGAAACCGCCGCCAGTCGTTTCGACGTCAACCACGACGAAGCTCATGTCGCGCAGGAGATACGGAGAGTGTGAAGGCGTCGCGCTGAGCGGGCCGACGATATCCGTCGTTGTCGGGCGCTGCGTGTCCCCGCGGCCCCGTTCACGGACTCGGCTTCGCGAAGGAGGGGCCGCCACCGGGAGCGTTGCCGGCAGGGTTACCGGTGTCCCGAGATCCGCGGCGAGCGTCGCGTTGGCGGAATGCGACGCGGAGCTCCGCAGCAGCCAGCGTCCCTGGTCATCGCGAACGAATTCTTTTCGCTCCGCGAACAGCGCCGACGCAATGTGCTCAGCAACGAGCTTTGGCGCGCCCGGCAGGTTGCAGACGTACGAGATGAGCGCCGATGCCTCGGCGGGGCCGGCCGACAGGAAGGAGAGCGCCCGGTCGGTGAGCACGGTGTCTTCGGGGCGCGTCGTGACGCCTAACCCCATGGATCTTCCCGCTCGATGGGACAGCTCATGCATCGCGCACCACCCCCACCCCGCACGAGCTCACTGCCCTCGAACGTAATCACGGCGCGCTCGTCATCCCCAATCTGGTCCTGGCCATCCAGCAATCCCGTCGCCGTAATGAGCCGGAAGCCCATCTTCTGCATCTCGTGCAGCGTCGCCTTGTTACGACCGTAGCCGAGGACGAGGCCAGGTCGCAGGGCGGCAAAGTTGCAGCCCGATCCCCACTGCTCCCGCTCCTGCATGATCCGCCGGTCTCCGCCGCAGAAGATCGGCTCCATCGGCAGATCCACCGCCTGCAGCGCGGCGAAGATGTTGGGCATCTCCTTCACCTGCCGCTGGCCCTTCCGCCAGTGCAGAATGGGCAGACGCTCGGCGCCGACGAAGTGTGGCGGATACACCACGCACAGCTCCCGATCGACATGGGTGAAGATCATGTCGAGATGAATGGCGGTGTTCTCGGCGGGCATAACGACGACGATGACGTTCGTGATGGACGTGTGCTCGAACACCAGCTCGGTCAACTTGTCGATGGCCGCCGGACTCGAGCGCTCACTGAATCCAATGAGCAGCGTATCGGAGCGCAGCGGATGAACGTCGCCGCCTTCCAGCGTGTGATTGAGGCGTCGCTCGATGGAGCCGTCGTAGAGGATGCCCTTGTTCGCGAGCGCCGGGTGGCCGATGAAGAGCGCCTTCATGATGAGCTCTTCCGTCCACCGGGCTCCGAAGCGCATGGCGCCGATCATGACGTGCTCTCCGATGCCCATCGCCGAGTCGCGCGTGAAGAAAAGATTGGGCATCGGCGGCAGCGCGTAGCCGGCCTCGTTGAGGGTCTTGGCCAGCGGACCCGGCTCCTCTTCGCGTCCCTCCACGAGCATCTGCACGAGCTCGGCGGGTGGCAGCTCGCTCAGCTCCTTGGCAAGCGGCTCGAGCGGCACGATGTCCATCGTCTCTCGAATGAGCAGCTCGCGCACGTCGGCGCGCTGGACGACCTCGGCGAGGAGCGGACGGACGTGGTAAACCGTTGCGAAGCGTTCCAGCACCGCGACGAAGCGGCGGTGTTCCCGTTGGGCGATGTCGACGTCGATGATGTCGTCGTAGAGGTAATCTTCCCGAGTGCTGGGCGTGACCGCGAGGAGCTCGGGCCCTGGGGTGTGGACGAGCACCGACTTCATGCGACCGATCTCGGACGTGACATGGACAGGCATGCCCGAAGATAATGCGAAAACAGATCGTGAAGTAGCTTCACGACAGAGTGGGAAAACTCATTTTTGTGATCTGGTCATTGGAAGGGGTCCGGGGCGCCGCTTCAATAACGGCGTGGCGGGACATAACTTGTGAATGAATTCACAAGCGCCCCGCCCCTTGAAAAGAATCGCGGAATCAACCGTTCGCCGGCTGTCGCTGTACCTCCGTTTTCTCGAGGATTTCGAGAACCGGGGGCAGTTGACGATATCCAGTGATGAGCTCGCACAGCTCGGCGGCACCACATCGGCGCAGGTGCGCAAGGATCTCTCGCTGTTCGGATCGTTCGGCAAGCGCGGACTTGGCTATACGGTGCCCGAGCTCAGCGTCCGACTCCGCAAGATTCTCGGTCTCGAGCGCGAATGGCGGGTCATCATCATCGGTGCGGGAAAAATCGGTGCTGCGCTGGCTCAGTACCGCGGGTTTGCGCAGCGCGGGTTCACGGTCGTCGCCGTGTACGACAGTGATCCGGCGAAGGTCGGCAAGAAGTGGGACGCGCACGTGGTGCGGGATATCGCCCAGATTGAGCGCGATGTAACAAAGGACACGCCCGACATCGCGGTACTCGCCACGCCCGCCGAGTTCGCTCAGCAGGTGACCGATCGCCTGGTCAAGCTCGGTATCAAGGGCATCCTCAATTTCGCGCCGGTACAACTCCAGGTGCCGACCGAGGTCGCGGTCAAAACGGTGAATATGGCGATGGAGCTCGAGGGATTGAGCTTCGCGCTGATGAACCGCGGATAGGCGGCTCGGCCGGGGAAGCCTTTGCCCCCATGACCCCGTGAGAAAATCAAAAGGCCGCCCAACCCGGCGGCCCTTTGATCCATTCGTCCCCGAATTTCCCGGGGCGGAGCATTGCTACGGGGTGGCCTTTGCCACTTCGGGAAGCAGCACGAAACGGGCGTAGTTCTTCCTGTCGAGATACAGCTTGGCGGCCTCCTGCAGTTGTGCGCCGGTGAGCTTCTTTACCGTCTCGTCATACGGTCCCAGCAACCCGGCGAAGTCTTCACCAGCCTGGTCCCTGGCCACGATGCTCGCCAGCCAGTACGCGTTCTGCTTCACGTCCACTTCGCGCGAGCGCAGGATCTGCTCCTTCACCCGCGTCAGATCCGACGCCGACGCCGGCGTGGCCTGCAGGCTGTCGATGAGCGTCATTACTGCACTCGTCAACTGATCGATATTTTCCGGGGACGAGCCGTATCGCACGTTGATCGCGAACTCCTGACGCGGCACCCGTGAGCAACCCCCGGTCACCGAGGGGCTATACGTCCCGCCAAGCTTCTCACGAAGCGTTTCGGTCAGGCGCATCTGGAACAGCTGCGTCAATCCGCGCAGCACGATGCGGTTGTCGGGGGTGAAGGCGCACGCACCCGTGAAGGTGATGACGGTGTTTCCCTTCTGCTCGGTGCCTTTTCTCACCGTCTTCTGCACGATGCCCCGCGGCGCGGGATTGCCAACGAGCTTCCAGCTCTCCTTGCGACCAGTGGCCGGCAGTGTCGCCAGGTATCGTTCCACCAGCGGCCGGAGGACCGCCGCATCCGCGTTGCCAACGAACACGAATGTAAAGTCGCCCGCATCGGCAAATCGATCACGATAGATGTTGAAAGCCTTGTCGGCCTTCACTTCGGCAAACACCGCCGGCGACAGCGGACGCGCCCGGAAATCGTTCTGAGACATCGTCACGCGAATCGTGTCGCCGAACACCTCGTCGGGCGAGACGCTGCGGTTCGCGAGAAACGGCGCGATCCGATTCTGCAGAGCGATGAACGCCGCCGAGTCGAGGCGCGGGTTGACGAACTGCAGGTAGGTCAGCTGGAACAGTGTTTCCAGATCTTTTGGTGATGCCCGCCCACTCAATCCCTCGCCCGTCTCGGTGATCGAGGGGACAACGCTGACAGACTTGCCGGCCAGCTTCTTTCCGAGATCGATGCGACTGAACTTGCCGACGCCCGATGCGCCGAGGATCTGGGAGGCGAAGAACGCCGACATGAAGTCGGCATCTGACACCAGTGACGTGCCACCGAAACTGTAGGCGTTGAACAACACTTCGTCGGCCTTGAAATCGGTCGTCTTGAAAAGGACACGCGCGCCGTTCGACAGTTTCCACTCCGTCGCACCGATGCTCGCGATCGCGCGCTCGTTCACGATGCGCCCCGGGGCGGGCGTCTTGTCGAGGAGCGCTTCGCCGGACAGCGTCTCGACGTACGCCACCAGCGGGGTACCGGCGGCCCGGCCGAAGACCGCGAGCAGGTCGCGTTCCGTCGGAACCGTCACACCCTCCTTGATGGGACTCATCGCGATGATGACGCGATTCTCGTCCGTGATCCAGGTACGGGCCAGCTTGTTGATCTCCGCGAGCGGGATGCCCGGGACGAGCTGCTGCGCGAGCCGGTACTCGTACGCGATCCCCGGGATGGTCTCGCCTTCGAGATAGTTACGGACATACTCGCCGACGAATGCCGCGGACGGCGTCTTGTCGCGCTCGGTATAGCCACGCTCATAGCTGCGAAGGACGTCCTGCTTCGCACGGTCGATTTCCGTTTGCAGGAATCCGAACTCGTCCACCCGGCGCGCCTCGGTGAGCAACGCCTCGAGCCCTCGCTCCAGTCCTCCATCCTTGACGCCAGCTCTCATCGTGAAGGCCTCGCCGGTGCGAGAGATAAAGCTGCCTTTTGATGCACCGGCACCCAGAAACGGCGCGTCGGGCTTCTGCGCGATCTCCTCGAGCCGGCTGTTCAACATGCGCAGGTAGAGCTGCTCGGAGAGGTCGCGCCGATAGTCGGCCACCGTCTTCGTTTCGTTGGGCGGGAGCTTGTATGCGAGCGTCAGGCTGGAACCTGTCGCCTCCTTGTCGCTCGCGATTGCGACCAGGGGCACGGTGTTGCCCGGTACGTCGTACATGACGCGCTTTGGTGCGCCGGGGCGCTTCCGGATGCGGCTAAAATGCTTGCGGATCAGCGTCTCGATGGTCACCGGATTGAAATCACCGACCGCAACCACCGCCATCAGGTCGGGACGGTACCAATTCTTGTAGAACGCCCGCAGCGTGGCGGGAGTGACCGCCATGATGCTCGCCTCCGTACCGATGGGCAGACGCTCGGCGTACCTCGACCCCTTGAAGGCGACGGGAAGCCACTGCTGGAGCATGCGATCACCGGCGCCCTTGCGCCCGCGCCACTCTTCGCGCACCACGCCCCGTTCGTTCACGACCTCGGTTGAATCAAAGAGCTGGCCGTGTGCCCAGTCTTCGAGAATGAGGAACGCCTGCTCGACGATGCGCGCTGTGTCGGTGGGAACCGGCAGGATGTAGACGGTTTCGTCGAAGCCGGTGTAGGCATTCAGATCGGCACCAAACCGAACGCCGATGCTTTCGAGATACTTGATCAGATCATTCTTCTTGAAGTGCGTCGTGCCGTTGAACGCCGTGTGCTCAAGGATGTGCGCATTTCCCCGCTGATTCTCGTTTTCGAGAACTGAGCCCGCGTTGACGACGAGCCGCAGCTCGGCGCGCTTCGCCGGCAGTGCATTCTTGCGGATGTAATATCGGATGCCATTCGGCAACGTACCGATCTTCACGGCCGGGTCCACCGGCAGCACAGTCGTGAGCGGGAGTGGCGCAGCGGCCGGGGCCGGCGCGGTTTGCTGAGCAATCGCCGGAACAGCAAGCAGGATCAGTGACAGCGGCGAAAGCGAACGGAAACGTGACATGTCGGAAGGGTCTGGAGGAGGAAAGTCTTCCAAGCTATTGGACGCAACAGAACAAGGCGAGGAAATCTTTTGGGTCGCGGGACCGGTTGGGCTCGACAACGGGCGTGCGATGAATGACGTATCCTTCAGAAGTCGCAATGTTCCATCACGGCTCCTCTTCCGAAGACCCATGTCGCCGATGATTTCTGGCAGCCGAAAGTTGCTGCTCGCGTGTGCCCTGATGGTGTGGTCGCGCGCCGGCGCACAGGTTGCGCCACCCGGCAACCTCGACGCGAACCTGTCCGCCCAGGTCGAGATTATCCGGACTGCCCATGGCGTTCCGCACATCCGGGCCGAGAACCTGCGCGCCGCAGCGTACGGTCTGGCCTGGGTGCAGCTCGAGGATCACGGTCCGCGCGTGGCCATCGGGCTGCTGCGCGGACGAGGGGAGATGGGACGGTGGTTTGGCCGCGACAGCATGGAGAGCGACTTTGTCGCCCGGATTACCCATGCGCGGGCCGTGCAGAGCTACCTCCGCATCGACGAGGACACGCGTCAGGTATACGAGGGGTTCGCGGCGGGTGCTAACCGGTACATCGAACTGAATCCGGCGGCGTTCCCGACTGGCTTTCGGCCCCGGTTCACCGGCTACGATGTGGCGGCGCGCGATGTCGGCGGTGCCGGCGCGGGTGCGGCCCGGCGCTTTCTCTCGCGCACCGACAGCGCCCTGCAGAGAACCCCCCTGCGACAACAGGAGCCTGGCGAGGGCACGTCGTCCCTGCGGGATGACCTGCCGGACGAGGGATCCAATGCGTGGGCGCTCGCCCCCAGCCGGACCCGGTCCGGCCACGCCATTCTGCTGCGCAATCCGCATTTGAGCTGGGACGCGGGCTATTACGAAGCGCATGTCACCGTGCCGGGGGTCATCGACTTCTACGGCGACTTCCGCATCGGCGGACCGTTTGGCGTGATCGGGGGCTTCAACCGGGATCTCGGGTTCGCGACGACCAATAACGCCCCCGACCTCGAGGAGATCTACGCGCTCGAGGTGGATAGCCTGCTGGTTGATCACTACCGGCTGGACGGCGCCTCCCTGCCCCTCACGCGAGAGCTGGTCACGGTCGTCTTCCGCAACGGGAATGGCCTGTCGACCGTAACACGCGAGCTCTGGGGTACGCCCATGGGACCCGTCATTCACCGCGCCGGAGGCAGGATCTACATTCTGCGCTCGGCTGGCGAGGGTGAATATCGCGCCGGCCAGCAGTTCCTGATGATGATGCGCGCGAAGTCGCTGGCCGAATGGAAGGATGCGATGCGGATGCGGGCGCGGATGAACTCGAGCTTCACGTACGCGGATCGCGCGGGCAACATCTACTACCTGTGGAATGCCGCGCTGCCCAGGCTGCCGCATCCCAATGGCGGTGACACGACGGCTATCGAGGTGCGTCGCACGTCCGACATGTGGACGCGGTACGTCGATTTCGACTCATTACCCCAGGTGTTGAATCCCAGGGGCGGGTATGTGCACAACGAAAACAGCTCGCCGTGGTACACGAACATGCGGCAACCGCTGCAACGGGCGCGCTGGGGTCCGAACTTTCCGAACGAGGACCTGAGTCTCCGCTCCCAGCTCGGGATCCAGCTCATCGACCACAAGCGCAAGTTGAGCCTCGAGGAAGTGGTCGCGCTCAAGCATTCGACGCGCATGCTGCTCGCGGACCGCGTGAAGCCCGACCTGATAACGGCCGTTCGCGCAACGAATCCGCAGGGTGACGAGGCGAAGGCCATGGCGCTGCTCGCCCGCTGGGATAACACTGCGGCGATCACGAGTCGAGGCAGCGTGTTGTTCGAGGTCTGGTGGCGCCGCTATATCGAAGGAGCGCCGCCGGATAGCATGTTCGCCGCACCGTGGACGGCCGCGTCCCCGACGACGACGCCGCGCGGGTTGAAGGATCTGCCGAAAGCGGTGGCAGCCTTTCGTTGGGCCGTGCAGGAAACCGCACGTCGTCATGGCAGCTGGGACGTCGCGTGGGGCGATGTGCATCGCGTGCGTCTCGGGAGCGTCGACGCACCGGTAGGCGGCTGCAACGGTGACCTGGGCTGTTTTCGAGTCCTCTGGTTCGGCAGTGATGCTGACGGCAAGCGCTCGGTGCGCGGTGGCGATGGATGGGTGCTGGCAGTGGAATTCGGCCCGGTGCCCCGCGCCTATTCGGTCCTCGCGTACGGTGAGAGCCCACGCGCAGATTCGCCATTTCATAGCGACCAGGCCGCAATGTTCGCCCGTGGCGAGATGAAGCGCGTTGCGTTCACTCGCCACGACATCGATGCGTCGGTCGTCCGGCGCTATCGTCCCGGAGT
>Ga0136611_10003692_pt1 | contig 10713 bp, 7 predicted proteins | sample AntDrymUQ2232306_2_FD_106645 | JGI IMG/M metagenome (GOLD analysis project Ga0136611, IMG submission 106645) | Polar desert sand microbial communities from Dry Valleys, Antarctica - metaG UQ223 (23.06) | ecosystem: Environmental > Terrestrial > Soil > Desert | place: Antarctica: Dry Valley... | reverse complement strand
GGGTTGACGCCTTTGTGCGGCTCTTTGCCGAATAGTTCCTTGACGATCGCCTGCACACGCGGGATGCGCGTCGAGCCGCCGACCAGGACCACTTCATCAATCTTCGAGGGGTCGACACCGGCATCGCTCAGCGCTTGCTTGGTCGGGCCCACTGTCTTTTGCAGCAGTTCCTCTACCAGCGATTCGAACTTGGCCCGCGTCAGCTTCATCGCCAGGTGCTTCGGGCCGCTGGCGTCAGCGGTAATGAACGGCAGGTTGAGTTCGGTTTCCATCACCGACGAGAGTTCCATCTTGGCTTTCTCAGCGGCCTCGCGCAGGCGCTGCAACGCCATCCGGTCCTTGCTGAGATCGATGCCGTCGCTATTGCGGAACTCGGTGATGATCCACTCGATGATCCGCTGATCGAGATTGTCGCCGCCCAGATGGGTGTCGCCATTGGTCGACTTGACCTCGACCACGCCTTCGCCGACTTCGAGGATCGAGATGTCGAACGTGCCGCCGCCAAAGTCATAGACGGCGATCGTCTCGTCCTTCTTCTTGTCCAGCCCATAGGCCAGCGCCGCAGCCGTCGGTTCGTTGACGATGCGCATGACCTCGAGACCCGCGATGCTGCCCGCCTCTTTGGTCGCTTGCCGCTGGGCGTCGTTAAAGTAAGCCGGCACGGTGATCACCGCTTTGGTCACCGACTGACCGAGATAATCCTCGGCGGCCTGCTTGAGTTTCTGCAGGATCATCGCGGACAGCTGTGGCGGCGCATGTTCGTCGGCATTGGCTTTGACTCGCACGTCGCCGTTTGAGGCACGCAGCACTTCGTAGGGCACCATCTTCATTTCTTCATTGACCTCGTCGAAGCGACGGCCCATGAAGCGCTTGATTGAAAAAATGGTGTTTTCCGGGTTGGTGACGGCCTGGCGCTTGGCGACCTGGCCGACCAACCGCTCGCCGGTCTTACTGAAGGCCACGACCGACGGGGTCAGCCGGCTCCCCTCCGCGTTCTGGATGACCGTCGGCTGATCGCCTTCCATGACGGCCACTACGGAGTTGGTGGTACCCAAGTCGATCCCGATGATTTTGCTCATGTTATTAGTATGAAATCTGAGTCAGCTAGTGTCAATCTGATCCAACGGACCCTGACAATGGCACAGCTACCTATCTGTCCCGCACTCGCTATAATGAAAGGGCCAGCCTTTCGAAGGATTTGCCATGCTCATCCGGCCGCCTCGCCTGTCAGTGGCACTTGTTGCGTGCTGCCTGATGGCCGTGTCTGCGTCGGCGCAAGACACTGCCGGTTCGACCTACACCGCTCCCGCCAACCTCGCCTTCGCCGAAGGTCTGGTTGACGTCGTACACGAAGGAGTCACCGAACGCGCTGACCCGCCACTGTTGCTGGTCGATGGCGACCTCGTGCGGACCCGCAATGGCCGCGCCGAGATCGTCTTCGGCGACGGCAGCGTGCTCCACCTCGATCACGACGCGGAGGTCGAGCTGCTCGGCCCGGAGCGCCTGCGCGTGCTCACCGGACGCGTGGTGTTCCGCATGTCGTCCTCGGCCGCCCGCCCATATGTCATGGACACGCCGGGCGGCTCCGTTCGTTTCGATTCGAGCGGCGAATACGGTGTGACGACCGACGAGCGACGGCAGCATCTCGAAGTCACCGTGGCGCGCGGGTCGGCCGAGATCGATGATGCCCGGCAGCGGGTACGCATTCGCGCTGGAGAAATGGCGTGGATTAGCGGCGCCGGCGCGCGCACACACGTGCAGTCGTTCAATTCCGCGCGCTTCGACGCGTTCGCGTCGTGGGCGAATGATCGAACGCACGGGTTCACGGCGGCGCGATCCTCGGCGCAGCTACCGTACGAGTTGCGGCCCTATGCGGCCGTGTTTGATCAGTACGGACGATGGGACTACCTGACGCCGCATGGCTACGTCTGGTTTCCGTCGGTCGCCACGACCTGGCGCCCGTATTACGACGGGTCGTGGGGACACACCCGATACGGTTGGACATGGCATGGTCGCGACCGCTGGGCCTGGCCGACGCACCACTACGGCCGGTGGGGCTTCAACGGCGGCTTCTGGTTTTGGATTCCAGCGAATGCCTGGGCCCCGGCATGGGTCAGTTGGGGATCGCTTCCTGGATATGTGAGCTGGTCGCCGCTTGGCTGGGATGGCCGTCCGGCAATTGATTTCGGGCGCGGTGATCATCCGGCCTATTGGCCGAATCACAACCCATGGCGCTCGTGGACCGTGGTCCCGCGTGATCACTTCGGCCCGCGCCGGCCGGTCCGGAGCCATGCCGTCGACGGCGATCGCCTGGACGAAGGCACCCGTCGCGCGATGGTTGTTCATACCGCGCCTTCCTCACCGATCGGCGGCGCTGTGCCGCGGGGCACCTTGTCGGCCCCGACCGCGGCCATGCCGCGCGGTGACACGCCGCGCCCGACCGGCAACAGTCGACGCGATGAAGCGGTCGCACCACGCCCGGGTTACGTGCGCCGTCCCGATGCCCCGGTCGTCGATCGGCCGGCCGACGCGGCACCGTCAGCTTCACCGTCGCGTCGCGCCGACGCACCGGCACGGGCACCTTCTTACGCACCGGCACCGGCCCAGGGCCAGTTACCGCCACCTTCTTATGCACCGGCACCTTCGGACGCGCAACCGCGCCCGAATGGACGCAGTCGCGGCGACGCCCCGGAGTACGCGCCGCCAGCTGCCCGCGAGCGGCAAGCCGAGGGCCCGCCCTCACGCCCAGCGGACAACGACAACTCCCGACGCGGCGAAGCGCGCCGCCCGTCACGCGAATCGTCCCCGCCGCCCGCGGCTCAAGCACCGCCTCCAGCGTCACCGCCCGCCGCCTCGGTGCCGGCCCCGGGACACGCCCGCCCGTCCGGTGGCGGCGCCGTGCGACGGCCGCCGGCATAATGAGGTGGTGATCTGGTGATCTCATGATCTGGTGATCTGGTGATCTGGTGATCTGGGCTCTCAGCTCGCACCATCACTGGGGTAACCAGGCCGGCTGAGGAAGGCGTAGCTGAGATCACTAGATCACTAGATCACTAGATCACGAGATCGCCAGATCACCAGATTCACGAGTCCACCCATGCGTTACGTCATCAAAGTCGCTCGTCAGGCCAGCATCGTGGCGCTGTTCGTCGTCGCTGCCCTGCTCGGCACGCTGAGCGGCGTGCTGTTCGCCTACGCCGACGATTTGCCGCTGATCTCCGAACTCGACAACTACGCGCCCAACACGATCACCCGCGTGCTCGGCCGCGACGGCGCGGTGATCGGCGACTTTGCCGTCGAGCGCCGCTCGGTCGTCGCCTATACCCAGATTCCCGACCATCTCCGCAACGCGATTGTCTCGGCGGAAGACGATGGCTTCTTCGATCATGCCGGGCTGAGCATTTCGCGGATGATCCTGGCGCTGGTCAGCGATCTGGTGAAGACAGGCAATACCCCCGGCGGCAGCACCGTCACCCAACAGCTCGCGCGCAATCTATTTCCCAGCCAGATCGGCTTCGATCGCACCTGGGAGCGCAAGGTGAAGGAAGCGCTGGTTTCGATGCAAATTGAGAAGCGCTACACCAAAGAAGAAATCTTCACGATGTACTGCAACCAGATCTACTGGGGGCACGGGGCCTACGGCGTCGAAGCCGCGTCACAGCTGTATTTCGGGAAGCATGTCTCTGAATTATCGCTGGAGGAATCCGCGATGATCGCCGGGATTATTCAGGGCAACGTCCGCCAGAGTCCGTTCGTCAATATGGAAGCAGCGCTGCGTCGACGCAATTACGCGCTCGATCGGATGGCCACTGAGGGCTACATTCCCAGAGAGATCGCCGACAGCACCAAGCAGAAGCCGATCGTCACGCGCAGCGAGCCGGCGCAGGAAACCAGCATCGGTCCGTATTTCATTGAAGAAGTTCGCAAGTATGTTGAAGCCAAGTACGGCGCAAAGGCGCTCTACGAAGATGGCTTGACGGTGCGGACGTCACTCGACGCGGAGCTGCAGCGCGCCGCCAATCGTGCGCTCGACCATGGCCTGCGTCAGGTTGCGCGCCGGCGTGGGGCGTGGCGAAAGCCCGGGCGCAACGTGCTCACTGAAGGTCACCAGCTCGCGACGTTCAAACACGAACGCTGGTCACGGGCAATAGTTGCCGGGGACATTGTGCCCGCGGTCGTCATTGCGGTGGATCCGCGCGAAGGTCGCGGCGCCGCCGCGCGGGTGCGCTTCGGCACCTACACCGCCGAATTGACGCGTCCGGCATTTCAGTGGACCCGACGGGCCCACCCCGCTGACTTGTTCAAGACCGGTGACCTCGTTGAAGTCGGCATCGCGAAACTGGACGACGCCGGCAAGGCGACCGTCACGCTCGAGCAGCCGCCGCTACTCGAAGGCGCGCTGGTCGCTCTTGATAACCGCACCGGGCAAATCCTGGCGATGGTGGGCGGCTTCAGCTTCGCGCGCAGCAAGTTCAATCGCGCGACGCAGGCCATGCGCCAGCTGGGTTCGACGTTCAAGCCGATTCTCTACACCGCGGCGATTGATCGCGGGCTGACACCGACCTCGATTCTCAACGACTCCCCGGCCGCCTTCAACGCGGGCGCCGGCCAGCCGGCCTACACCCCCGGGAACTATGACGGGCGCTATGAAGGGCCGGTGACACTGCGTCACGCGCTGGAAACCTCGCGCAACATTCCCGCGGTCCGGGTGATGGAGATGCTCGGCCCACGCCAGGTGATCGCCTACGCCAAGCGCTTTGGCTTCCCGCGCGATTTCCCGCCGTATCTGTCGACCGCGCTCGGCGCCGCCGAGGGCAGCCTGCTCGAGATCACCAGCGCCTACACCGCCTTCCCGAATCAAGGAATCCGCCTCCAGCCGTATCAAGTCATGGCGGTGCTCGACCGCGAAGGCAATGTGCTCGAAGAAACGCGGCCGGCGCCGCGCGATGCGATTCGCGCCGACACGGCATTCGTCATGACCAACCTGCTCCGCGGGGTAGTCCAGCGGGGCACTGCGACGGCGGCGGCGAAACTTGATTGGCCAATGGCCGGCAAGACCGGCACCGTCGATGACTACACCGATGCGTGGTTCATCGGTTTCGACCCGTTGATCACGGTCGGCGTCTGGGTCGGCTACGACGAAAAGAAGCCAATTGGGAATGGCGAAACCGGCGGGGTCACGGCGCTGCCGATCTGGATCGATTTCATGAAGACCTACATCGAGAAGCGCGGCAACCGTGAAAAGCCGCCGCAGTTCGAGCCGCCCGGCAACATCATCTTTGTGCCTGTCGATCGCGCGACCGGTGATCCGTCGGCCGACGAAGGCGCAGCGATCAATGAGGCGTTTATCACCGGCACCCAGCCGAACAAGGCGCCAACCCCCGCTCCGCCACCGCCGCCACAATAGCCGGTCTCAATGGCATCGCTGATCGCGTTGCTGTCGGCTGTCGCCTACGGCGCGGCCGATTTCCTCGGTGGCGTTGCGGCGCGGCGCGCGACCACGATCGCGGCGGTTGTGGTGTCCCAGGCCGCAGGGGTCGTGTTGTTACTGGCGGTGATTCCCTTGTTACCACCCGCCATTGTCAGCAGCCGTGACATTGCCTGGGGCGCCGCCGCCGGATTATTCGGCGGCAGCGGTGTCGCGTTGCTGTACCGCGCGTTGGCGATCGGCCCGATGAGCGTGGTCGCCCCGGTTACCGCGGTCTGCGCCGCGGCGGTGCCGGTGACGTTCGGCCTGCTCCTGGGTGAGCGCCTCGGTTGGCTCACCACCGTCGGCATCGCAGTCGCGGGCATCGCCATTGTGCTGTTGGGTCAAGAACGACGCGATAAAGGTGACACCGCCGGTCTGCCGGCGCCGCAGTCCCTTCTCGGCATTCAGCTAGCACTTGCGTCGGGGCTCGCGATTGGATGTTTCCTGGTCAGCCTCGCGCGCACGGCGCCCAGCGCCGGCCTGTGGCCACTGATTCCCGCGCGCATCGTCTCGGTCGGACTGTTCGGCATCCTTGCCGTGGCCATGCGGCAGCCGTTGCTCGTGCCGAGGCCGGTGATGGCCACCGCGATTGGCGGCGGCGCGCTCGACATGTTGGCGAACGCGCTCTATTTATTCGCGGTGCAGAACGGCCCATTGAGCATCGTCGCGACGCTGGCCTCGCTCTACCCGGCGAGCACCGTCGTGCTCGCCAGGTTCGTGCTGCAGGAGCGCTTGTCCGGCCTGCAGCAGGCGGGAATCGCAGCCGCGGTCGTCGCCACGGTGTTGATTGTCAGCGGCGCCCACTGATCACACTCCTGCTAGCGACGGGAGTAGATGAACTCGTGACCGGTTCGTTCGCCAATCGGCCACCACGCAGTAATCGGCGGCGGCTCATTGGGCCGGGCCTCCCCGACACTGACAACCACGTGGGCGGCCATGCCGCGGGGCCGATCGGCGAAGGTGGTAAAGCCGGTGAAGTGTGCGATCCGGCGATCGCGGCTGAACACCCGCACCACCGAGGCCGGGCCCAACGGCTCCGCCCGCTCAAAGATGTAGGTGCCGGCTGCGAGTTGGACCCCAGGCAACTGCACCGCCTGGCGGAAGGTGATCACCGTCGTGCGCTCGGGGAGCGAGATGGCCGCCGCGGCTGGCATCAGCGCACCGACGAACACCGTGACGGCACACAAGGCTCCGATCAAAGTGCGGTTGACCATTACCCGACCTCCTGCTGCAGGAAGCGCCGAATCGCGTTCCTACACAGGGATACGGCCGGGGACTGGCGCGGGAACTAAATATTTCGGACGCGCCCCCGAGCCCGAGAAATTTTCACATCCGGGCCGTCAGTAGGTGACTCGCACCCGGTATTCCAGCACCGGCTTCCCTCGGCCGGTACCGGCACCTTGACATTCGCCCACGCGGCAATCTTCGTCGGCTGATGCCAGCAGTCGGCTACTCGTCGTCGGTGTCGAGCGCCGTCCCCAGCGTGCCGGACGACTTTTGCATCAGGTAGGTCTTGATGAACGCGTCGATGTCGCCGTCGAGCACGCGCTGCACGTCACCGATCTGGTGTTTGGTGCGGTGGTCCTTGATCATCTGATACGGCTGCAGCACGTAACTGCGAATCTGGCTGCCAAACGCAATGTCTTTTTTGGTGCCGCCAATCTTCTCGAGATTGGCCATCTGTTCCTTCATCTTGAGGTCGTAGAGTTTGGCCCGGAGCACCTTCATCGCGACGTCGCGATTCTTATGCTGCGAGCGCTCGTTCTGACAGGAGGTGACGATGCCGGTCGGCAGGTGGGTGATTCGCACCGCCGAGTCGGTCACGTTAACGTGTTGTCCGCCCGCGCCGCTCGATCGGAAGGTGTCGATGCGGAGGTCCTTGTCGGCGATCTCGATGTCGTTGTCTTCCTCGATCTCCGGCCAGACATAGACCGACGCGAACGAGGTATGGCGGCGAGCCGCCTGATCGAACGGCGAGATCCGCACCAGGCGATGGACACCAGCCTCGGCGGCCATCAACCCGAACGCGTACTCGCCATTGAGCATGATCGTCGCGCTCTTCACGCCGGCTTCCTCGCCGGGCTGATAGTCGAGCACTTCGCGTTTGAAGCCGCGCCGCTCGGCCCACTTCAGGTACATCCGGAGCAGCATCTCGGCCCAGTCCTGGGATTCGGTACCGCCGGCCCCGGGATGCACGGTGACAATGGCATTGGCGCCATCGTGCGCGCCGCCGAGCATTTTACGCACTTCGGCAGCCTCGACTTCGCTATCGAGGACGGTCAGGGCGCGTTGCAGGTCGACGCTGACATCCTCGCCTTGTGTGCCCCATTCGAGCAGGACGCTGAGATCGTCAAGCTTGCGCACCAGCGAATCGCGCAGCTCGACTTCTTCAGTCAGTCGCCGGCGGCGCTGCAATGTTTTCTGGGCGTCCGCTTGATCTTTCCAGAAGTCGGCTGCGGATACGCGCGATTCAATCGCGGTCAGTTCGGTTGCGGGGTTGGCGGCGTCAAAGATAGCTCCGGAGGTCTCTGGCGCGTTTCACCAGGCCTTCGGAGCGACGAACCAAGTCTTCAAATTCGAGCGACACGCGAACCTCCGGGACGTTTCCATTTCGCCAAGGCAAGGCCAACAAGCGTCAGCAGCACGGCCAGTTGCGCCGCAAGATCGCCAATTGTCGCATACACGGTGCGCTCCTGAATGAAGCGCACCTGCCCAATCACGGTGGTGGTCTCGAACAGCGGCGTCCGCGCAAGCACGCGGCCGTAGGGGTCAACAATGCCGCTGATGCCGGTGTTGGCGGCGCGGGCCAGATAACGCCCCTGCTCGATCGAGCGCATCGCGGCCAGCTCGAAGTGCTGAAACGGCGCCGACGTTTCCCCATACCACGCGTCATTGGTGATGGTCGTCAGCAGCTCGCTGCCGCGTAAGACGCCCTCGCGAATCAGGTGCGGATAGACGACTTCATAGCAAATCGCCGTGCTGATCATGTGGCCTTCGACCGGCATCATAGTGACGCGCAGGCCGGGCGAAAATGCCGACACCGCGTCGACGAGCGGCCCGACAAAGGTCAGCAGCCAACCGAACGGCACGTATTCACCGAACGGGACGAGATACATCTTGCGGTAGACGGCGGCGGTCGCGCCGGCGCGGTCGAGCATAAACGCGGAATTAAAATACTTCGACTGGTCGCCGCGTTCGATCTCGTCGGTGCCAAACAGCAACGGCGTCTGCAGTTCGCTCACCAGCCGCCGGAGATGATCGGCGTTGACCGGATCTTCATCGAAGTAAAACGGCGTCGCCGACTCGGGCCACAACACGAACTGGGCGCCCTTCGCGACCGCGTCACGGCTCATCCCCAAGTACCGTTCAAAGATCGCCGTGGCGCGCGCCGGATCCCATTTCTCCGTTTGCGGAATGTTGGCTTGGATCAGGCCAACCGTAATCGCCGAGCCCTCGTGCGTCAACCGGCTCTCGCCGAGTCGCGCCGCGCCCCACACCGAGGTCACCGTGAGTAGAGTGACCGCCGTGGCCGCCGCAATCACCCGACGCCGGCCACCGCTGATCGCGGTGATCGCGAAACAGGCGTGCACGGTCGCCAGCAGCCACGAGAGGCCGTAAACGCCGGTCAGGCTCGCGAGCTGTGCGATCGGGAGCAAGGTCACGACGGCATTACCCAGAGGGACCCACGGGAAGCCGCCGAACAAGTAGGCGCGCGCATATTCGGCCGCGACCCACGTGGCCGGCGCGAGCATGACACCGCCGGCGCCGAAGCGGCGAATCAGCACCGCGCTGGCCGCCGATGAAGCCGCCACGAACAGCGCCATGTAGAGCGCCAGCAAGGCGGCGACCGGGATCGCGATCACCCAAGACAGGCCGCCAAAGGTGGCCACGGTCGCACTGGTCCAGTAGACAGTGCCCATGTAGTGAATGAAGCCGGTCAGCAGGCCGAGCAAGAAACCGCGACGGGTGGAGACGCCGCGGCAGCCACGCGCGTCGCCGGTCCAGCCGGAGAGCGCGATGTACAGCGGCGTCAGTGCAATGAATGCGACTGCCGGGTGGCCGTATTTCGGAAATGAGAGTGCGAGCAGCACTCCCGAGACGAGGGCTAGCGCACGATCCAGGGTTTGAACTGCTCTTCTTTTTCGAGCCGCGTCTTGACCGTTTCAGCCTCGCGGCGATCTTTAAACTTACCGACCCGGACGCGGAACACCGCCGGCGCGCCGGCGTCGGGCGCCAACACATAGGCCGGGTAGCCTTTGCCGGTCAGCCGGCGAGCAATGCCTTGCGCTGCCTCACGCTGGCCGAGCGCCGCGAGCTGAAGCGCGTACCCGGGGCCGGGCGGCTCGGTGGGTGTCACTGGTGCGTTGGTCGTGGGAGCAGGTGCGGCGGGCGCAGTAGCGGGTGTTGGTGCTGGTGCCGGCGGCGGCGTTTCGCGCAATTGCTCGCGCGGCGTTTCACTCTTGGCGAGCCGATCGGGGTAACTCAAATCTTCATTCGCGGTCGACGACCCGGCACCTACCGGCGCCGCCGCGACGGCCGGCACATCGGCGCCAATCGGCTCGGATTGCTCGGCGGCCATCGTGTCGCCCGTGACGGCCTCGCCACGGACTCCCCGCCCCACCAGGACGCCACACAGGAAAATGACCACCGAGACGACAGTCACCGCCATGAACAGGAATACGAGCTGTTTCCCGTTCAGCTGAATTTCGTGAAAACCTTCGTCGCTGGTAGTCGTCGCCATCTATGCTAAGTCGCTGATTCTAAGGTTGATCTTAGCATGGAGGCACCCTTGGGCGCCCTGGTCAGCTTCTCCCGCAGCGCACGCGCTTCGACCGATCCCGGATCGAGCACCAAGGCGCGCTCCACCTCTTGCGTGGCAGAGGCCGGATTCTGCCCTTGCAGATAGGCCTCAGCCAGCGCGAGATGACCGGCCACCGTCTCCTCGCTCCATAGCGCGATCTTGAACGCCTGGATCGCTTCGGGCGTGCGTCCGGTCCGCAGGTGGATGCGACCGAGTAAGAGATGTGCGTCGGACAGGTAGGGGGACAGATAGAGCGCGCGCCGCAATTCCTGCTCGGCTTCGCGATCTGCATCGCGCCCAAACGCCCGGCGGCCCGCCGCCAGATGAAACGCCGCCAGCTCCGCCTGATCGCGTTGTCCGGTCGCCGTGATGATCGAATCGACGCGGCTGCTGGGGCGTTCGAGATGCTCCTTGACGCGCTCGAGCCCGCGCGGGACCGGAT
>Ga0136611_10003691_pt1 | contig 10714 bp, 10 predicted proteins | sample AntDrymUQ2232306_2_FD_106645 | JGI IMG/M metagenome (GOLD analysis project Ga0136611, IMG submission 106645) | Polar desert sand microbial communities from Dry Valleys, Antarctica - metaG UQ223 (23.06) | ecosystem: Environmental > Terrestrial > Soil > Desert | place: Antarctica: Dry Valley... | reverse complement strand
CGAAGCCCTCGATCAGGCGATTATCGAACTGGATCATCCGGCCGAGCCACGCCTCGGCGTCCTCGATGCCCAGGTCGCGGAGCCGCGCGCGCCCCTCCTCGCTGCACACGTACGTGTAGCGCGGGCTGTCGAGCTGGATGTAGCGGACGCCCATCTCGACCAGCTCCGCGATCTCCCCGCGCATAACCTCGACCAGATCGGCCACGTACTCGTCGCGCGTCGGGTACGCCGCCTCCGAGACACCCGGCAGCCAGAGTGCGCTCGCCTGCGCCATCGCCGGCAGCGTCGCCTTGGTCGGGCGGTCGGTGTAGTCGAGCAGGTAGCGCATCTCGCGCCGGAGCAGGCTGTCGCGGAGGGAGACCTTGCCGGTGACGGCCGGGAGCTGGACGGCGTCCTTGGTCCCGCCGAACCCGACCGGCGAGACCTCTTGCGTTTCGAGCCCATCGACCGCCGCGATGATCGGATCCCAGAAGATCGCGCGCCGATACTCGCCGTCGGTGACGACGTCGATGCCGCACGCCTCTTGCAGCGCGATGGCGTCGAGGATGGCGCGGTCTTGCGCGCGCTCCAGCTCATCTCGGCCGATGGTGCCGTCGGCCGCCGCCTGCATCGCCCGCTTGACCTCCGGCGGGCGCAGGAGGCTGCCGATCACCTCCGCGCGGTACGGTGCGCCTGCTGCCATGTCTCGCTCCCCCTCGTAAATGGTGCTTCGTCGCCGTCCTGGTAGCGTAGCCACGCCAGCGAATCCGGTCAAAGACTGTGGCGCCCTCGGCGCTCGTGAGCGTTAGCCCGTCAGCAAACCTGTCATCCCTTCGCGGCGCTCAGGGCAGGCTCTGAGCGCCGCGAAGGATCTACGGACAGACCAGCGGGGGCCAGTCCGGAGATCCCTCGCAGGCTCGGGATGACATCGGATCTTCGCCGCCTTCGGACTGAAGAGACCGGATCGGGGACGCCGTTCGACGTGCTCATGGGCGGAGCCGGCGCGGCGGGTCGGTGCGCGGGGCCGCGATCCAGGCCGCCAAGACGCGCTCGAGGCTGGCCAGCGCGCCCGCGACCAGCTCGTCGCCCTTCTCCCGGCTTGCCTGGCCGACGTGGCCGGACCAGCCGTCCCACGGCGTCGGGTACGACTCGACCAACACGTGGGCTCGGTCGGTGTCGAGCGCCGGACGCGGCGGCAGATCCTCGACGCCGGCCACGTCCACGCTGTCCGGCGCGAAGCTCCAGACGGCCGACGACTCGAACGGGCCGCCGTGGCCGCGCCCGTTGTGCCCGACGAACACGTGGGCCGTCTCGGCGGGAGTCAGGAGCTGGAACCAGTTCACCAGTAGGAAGCTCGCGCGGCGCCGGCCGGAGACCCACTCCATCGCCGCCCGCGCCATCGACATGTTCGCGTCGTGCCCGTTCAAGACCAGCACCCGCTCGAATCCGGCGTCCACGATGCCTTCGAGCACGTCGCACAGGTACGCCAGCGCGATCTCCGGCCGGATCGCGATCGTCCCCGCGTGGCCGCTCGTCTTGCCCGGGCAGGCGCTGTACGCCACCGGCGGGAACAGCGCCGCGACGAAGTCGCCGGTCAGGCGCCGCGCGAACTCGGCCGCGAGGATGACGTCCGTGCCGAACGGAAGGTGCGGCCCGTGCCACTCGACGGCACCGACCGGCAGCACGGCGAAATCTGCGCGCTCGGCGATCTCGGCCCGCCGGCCGCCGCGCAGCTCGGCGAAGGACACGATCTCGGCCACCCCGGCCTCCCGTCAGGCTGTGGCGGGAGTGTAGTTGATGGGCGGAAGTCCGGGTGAGCCGCGCAAGGGAAGACGGGCACGTCGGCAGCACGTGCTCACTGAACGTTCGCCGGCGCTCCGCGTGGCCGGGACGGGGCTGCGCGACGCCGGTCTATACTCGGCCGGGAGCGCGGACGATGCTTGGGTCCGCCTCATCGGCCGGCACCGGCGGCCATCGCGCGGCCGAGCCGTGCGACCAACTGCACCGTAGGGAGATCAGGATGAGCGAGATCAAGACGCGATACACCGTTCGTTCGCGCACCACCGACGTCCCAGGCCGGACGCTGAACCAGGCGCGGACGAACCACTGGGTCATCGACTCCCCGTCCGGCCCGAACGAGGCCGTGACGACCGGCGAGTCTTTCGCGGCCGGCATCGCGGCGTGCGGCGTGAGCCTGATCGAGCTCCACGCGCAGCGGCAGGGGCTGCCGTTCGGCACGCTCGCCGTGGACATCGACGGTGTCCGCACCGATGCGAGCTGGCCGGACTTCGAGTACATCAACGCCCATTTCACCTTCACGGGCATCACCCAGGACCACGCCGAAACACTGGTCGACGTCTGGAAGGAGAACTGCCCGCTGTATCGAGCGGTCGTCAAGAGCACGCCGGTCAACGTCACGTTCGAGGCGCAGGACGCGGCGGCCGGCGCGAAGCAGCCGGTCGGCGCCACGGCCGGCTGACCGAGCTGGCGCCTGGCGAGCCGGAGACCGCGGGTTCCACGACCATCGCTTCGCCATACGAGGCCCAGGCCAGATCGGCAGGATAATGTTCTCTGAATCCTGCCAATCCTGTTCATCCTGTCAAAAAGACGGACTCACTACTTCCGTAGGGCACCGGTATTAGGGGGGACCAGCACGCATGCCAGGCATCGAATTCGGCTACCACGCCTCGCCGCGCGGCACGGGCAACCCGGCCGACCCGTTCCCGAGCCACAAGGTCATGCTCCGCGACGCCCAGCAGGCCGAGAAGCTCGGGTTCGACTCCGTGTGGATCCCGGATCACTTCTACTTCGAGCGGTACGGGAAGCTCGAGACGTACCCGGACATGTGGACGCTGCTCACTGCGATCGGCGTCACCACCGAGCGGATAAAGCTCGGCACCAACGTCATCGCGGCCACCTTCCGCCACCCGGCCCTGCTCGCCAAGATGGCCGGCGCGCTCCAGGAGCTGTCCGACGGCCGCCTGATCCTCGGGATGGGCGCCGGCAATCAGCCCCTCGAGCACAACGCCTTCGACCTCCCCTTCGAGCGACGCATCGGGCGCTTCAAGGAGTACATCCCGATCCTGACCGCCCTGCTGAACGGCGAGACGGTTTCGGTCGAGGGGCGACACTTCACCCTGCGCGAGGCTTCGCTGCGCACGGCCGTGCCGAAGGTGCCGCTCTGGATCGCTTCGGGCGCCCCGCAGATGCACGCCCTGGCGGCCCGCTATGCGACCGGCTGGAACGTCGCGGGCGCCGGCTGGGATCTCGACGTCTACAAGGCGAAGTATGACGGCTACGCGCAGGCGTGCCGCGAGGCCGGCAAGAACGTCAAGGACATGGACATCTGCCTGCTGTCATTCGTCTCGCCGGAGCCGGACGCCGCCTCGGCGAAGCGGACGGTGGAGGCGCTGGCCGAGCACGCGTCCATCACGCCGGAAGAGGTCCGGAAGCGGTGGGCGGTCGGCACGCCCGACGAGATCGCGGCCCGCATGCGGCCCCTCGCCGAGCTTGGCGTCAATCATTTCATGTGCGGCATCGCCATGCTGCCCGACCAGGAGAACTACTGGGATCGCATGGAGCTGCTCGCGCGCGAGGTGTTCCCCCGCGTCCGCGCTTGAGTTTTTGACAGGATTGACAAGATTCACAGGATTAAGCGCCGGTCGGAAAGCAGCGCCCGGTTTCAATCTTGTAAATCCTGTCCAATATCGTCCCAAACACACGAGGAGGTGACGGAATGGCGGTCGTCGGACTGGACATTCGGGCGCGGCAGCCCTACGCCGATGGGGTCGCGTTCGGCGACGCCGGCGCCTACGAGCGGATCGACGGCCGCGTGCGCTACGCCGTCGATCCCGCGCACGCGGCAAATGGCGCAATCGTCGATCTGGACCTGGCCGAGCGCGGCCCGGACGGCACCGTCCACTTCCTGGCCGACTTCACCATCCTCCAGCCGGCCGACCCGTCGCGCGGGAATCGCCGCCTCCTCTTCGAGGTGCTCAACCGAGGGCGGAAGAACGTCCCGCGCCACTTCAACCGCGCGCCGGCCGCCGACCCGTCCGAGGCGATCGACCCCGGCGACGGCTTCGTCATGCGGCGCGGCTGGACGGTCGCCTGGTGCGGCTGGCAGTGGGACGTCGTGCGCAGCCACGCCCTGATGGGCCTCGAAGCGCCCCAGGCGTTCGAGGACGGGCAGCCGATCCAGGGACGCGTGAGCGTCGAGTTCCAGCCGAATGCGCCGGCCTCCGACAAGCTGCTCGCGGATCGTGTCCACCGTCCCTACCCGGCCGCCGACGTGAACGACCCGTCCGCCGAGCTGACCGTCCGCGACTGGCCCGGCGGCGCGCGGACGACCATCCCGCGCGAGCGGTGGAGCTTCGCGCGCGACGAGGGCGGCACGGCCGCGCCGTCCGAGACCCACGTCCGGCTCGACGGCGGCTTCGAGGTGGGCAAGGTCTACGAGGTGGTGTACCGCACGTCGGCGTGCCCGGTCGTCGGGACCGGCCTGCTCGCGATGCGCGACTTCACCTCGTTCTTGCGCCACGGAGCGGACGCCGACGGCAACCCGTGCGCCGGCCGCCTGGACCGCGCCTACGGCTACGGCGTCTCCCAGAGCGCGCGGTTCCTGCGCACGTACCTCTACTTCGGGCTGAACCTCGACGAGGCGGGCCGCCAGGTCTTCGACGGGCTGCTGCCCCAGGTGGGGGGCGCTCGGCGCGGCCAGTTCAACAGCCGCTACGCCCAGCCCTCCGAGCAGTCGATGCCGAGCTTCGGGCACCTGATGCCGTTCGCCGACGATCCGCAGACCGACCCCCTCACCGGCGAGACCGGCGGCCTGTTCGACCGCCAGCGTGCGCTCGGCGGCGTGCCGAAGGTGGTCTTCATCAATACGGCGGCCGAGTACTGGCGGGGCGACGCGTCGCTCGGCCACACCGACCTGGCCGGCGAGCAGGACGTGACCCCGCCCGCCGAGGTGCGCAGCTACCTGTTCGCGAGCACCCAGCACGGCCCGGGCGTGCTGCCGCTCCAGTATCTGAACCCGGCCGAGGGCTCGCGCGGCGCCCACGGGTTCAACGCCGTCGACTACACGCCGCTCACCCGCGCCGCGCTGGTCAACCTCGACCGCTGGGTCTCGGAAGGGATCGAGCCGCCGCCGAACGCCCTGCCGCGCCTCGCGGACGGGTCGGCCGTGACGCCCGCGCAGGCGCTGGACAACTTCGGGGCGTTCCCCGGCACGACCGTCCCGGACTCCGAGCGGGTGCTGATGGTCTGGCGGACGGATCTCGGCCCGGACGCGGCGCGCGGCATCCCGAGCCCGCCGGCCAAGTTCGGCGAGCGCTACCCGAGCCGCGTGTCGGCGGTCGATGGGGATGGCAACGAGGTGGCCGGCATCCGCCTGCCGGTCGTGGCCGCGCCCGTCGCGACGTACACCGGCTGGAATCCGCGCGCGCCGGAGACGGCCGGCACGGGGCAGATCGTATCGATGCAGGGCTCGACGCTGCCGTTCCCCGCGACGCGCGCCGAGCGCGCGCGCCTGGGCGACCCGCGCGCCTCGATCGCGGAGCGCTACCGCGACCGCGACGACTACGTGTCGAAGGCGCGCGCGGTGGCCGAGGACCTCGCGGCGCGGCGCTACATCTTGGAAGAGGACGTCGAGTTGGCCGTCGAGACCGCCGCCGCGCGCTACGACGCCTTCGCGCCCTCCCCCGCGACCGCCGCGCGATAGGCCAGCGCCACCGAGTGCTGGCCGAGGGCGGTGTGTCCTCGGCCAGCCGCCTCGCTGAGGCCGTCAAAGGCCAGAACGTGTGACCGCCTGCCCTACTCGGCGCTGAGCAGCAGCACCCAGTCCTCGTCGGAGGGGCGCTCGGGGGCGCGCCAGATGCCGTCGCCGGGCACGTCCACCGCGCCGATCGCGTGTTCGGCGCCGTCGCGCGGGTCGAGCCAGCGGGCGCGCCACCCGTGCCCAGCGACCCCGAGCCCACCGACACCGGGCACGTTGAGGCCGAGCAGCTCCACGTCGTGGTCGTCGGCCGGCAGGTAGACGAGCCAGCCCTCGCCGGGGATCCGGGCGCAGGCCGGCTGCCGGGCGGGCGGCGTCTCCGGCGACACGGAGCGGGCGCGCTCGGGCGTCGGCTGGAGGCGCCACCACGACCACTCGCGCAGGCACCTGACGCCGAGCGCGCATTGCTCGGCGCCGAGCAGCTCCAGCGCCTCGCTCCAGATCGGGCCGATCTGCGGCCCGGCCAGGTGGGCTTCGTCGTCGCCTGGCCGCTTCCAGTTCCAGATGCCCTGCGCGCCGTAGGTGTGGCCCATCGTCGCGCCGCTCAGCAGGGACACCCAGAAGGCGTACCGCTGGTGCTCCTCGTCGAAGATCGGCCCGTACGCCGGGCGGTCCGACATGTCCGGGTGCGCCTCGTACCAGGGCTCGCCGTTGACGAACGCCTTGGTCGGCTTGGCGCGGTAGTAGGCCAGCGGCAGCGCCCGGATATTGTCGCGCGCCGGCGCGTAGTGGCCGGTCTGGATCATGTGGAAGTCGTGCCACGCTGACCGATGGTGCAGGAAGCGCCAGCCGCGCGACGTGACCAGATGATTCGTGGTCGGGTGGTCGTTCGGGTCGGCCGCATCAACAGCCTGGCCGACCGCCTCCCACTTCTCGGCTTCCTCGTCGTACGGGCCGTCGCCCGACACGCTCCAGATCATTCGGCAGCCCGTGAAGCGCTCCACGGCCCACCGCGCGAAGTGCGTCGCCTGCTCGGTCGTGAACCGCGCCGCCGGCAGCCCCTCGCGCGGCCCGCCCCACAGCAGCATCAGGCAGGTGAACAGCCCGCGCTTCGACGCCAGATTGAGGAAGCGGTCGTAGCGCGCGAAGTACGCCTCGTTCGGCCGCGTCACGTCGCCGGCGACGAACGGCGCGTTGCCCTCCACATCCGCGAGGTCATCGCACCAGGGCAACAAATTGACCTGGACGACCGTGAGCCCCTGCTCGTGGCGCCGTTCGAGGTAGTGTATCCACTCCCGCTCGCGGCCCTTCCAGACGATCGACCAGGCGGTGTCCGCGAAGTAGAAGAACGGCCGACCCTCGCGATCGACGAGGTAGCGGCGGTTGTCGCTCAGGCGCAGCGGCGGATGCGCGTGGTGGTGCGACTCGATCTCGGGCATGGCTTTGAAATCCCCCCGGTAGGTCAGGAGCGCGCGAAGACTCGCGGCAGCGGGAGCGACTCTCCGCGTTCAGTTCGGGTTGCCACGAGCGCATCGATCAGCTCCTTGCCTCGGTCGAGTGCTTCCTCGTAGCTGGCGCCATGCGTATGCACGAGCGCGCCCCACTCGGGAAGGCTCACGACGTACACGCGGTCCTCCTCGGGCCACTCGATCGCGACCGAGTAGCGCGGCTGCTCATTCATCGGCCCTCCTGTCCGCATCGCGTACGAGGCGAACGGCTTCCTGAATGTCGAGGTCATTGCGAGTGGTTCAGCGCGAGCCGGGGTCGAGCCAAAGCACGGTATCGTGCTGAACGTCTGGCGAAAAGGTGGATAAGTGTCGTTCGACGCGACGCAGCAGATCGCCGAAGCTGCCGACCGACCCAGCAACAAGGATGACCCCAGCGTGTTGACGCCCGGCCGCTTTCCAGGCAGCGTCGAGGAGCACGAAGTCTGCCCTGTTCTCCGTCAGGATGGCGCGACCCAACCGGGTCGCGTACGTCAGGAGATCTTCGTCCGAGATCCGCTGATTCGCGAGACCCGCCTCGTGGCACCCTTCGGCGTCGAAGCCGCGCTTCCGGAGCTCGCTCGCGAGATCCTTGAAAATGTGCTCGTCGGTGAAGACGCGGACGCCTACACCCGCCACGGCAGGCTACTGGCCTTGACGTACTCGCGATACACCGCCGCGTTCCGCTCGAAGTCCTCATCGACCCGCCTCGGGTTGGCGGCGTAGTAGTCGAGAGCGTACCGAATCTGAGCCCTGGTCAGCTGCGGGTAGCGCTCGGCAATCTTCTCGACGTCACCGAGCTGCCTATGCGCTTCGACCACGACTCGCACCGGGAAACGCATCTTCCCGATCACGGGATACCCGCCGCAGACACCGTCATACTCGGCGACGAATGGATCGTCGGTGTGTGTGGTGTCGATGTGCCCTCGGGCCATGTCCATGGTACGCTCGCACGAGGCTTGATGTCTGGAGCATAGCACGCAATAGCCGCCTTCGTGATGCTCTCAGACAAAGACCCGCACGCCTCAACCCCATGGCCTACATGAGCCCTCGCCTGGTGGGTTCGCTGCCTGTACAGTCGAGTCTCAGGCGACGGTGGCGGCGTACTCCGAGACCGTCGCGACCAGGGCGCCGAACGCGCGCATCGTCGGCGTGCGGTGCTTGTCGCGGTGCATCAGCAGGTAGATCGGCCGGCGCAAGTCCACGTCGCGGAGGACGACCTGGCGCAGCCGGCCTTGCGCCACTTCGAGCCGGACCGCCAGCCGGGACACGATCGCGGCGCCGACGCCCGCCTCGGCGATCCGCGCGATCGCGATGTGGCTGTTGCTCTCGGCGATCACATCCGGGGTCACGCCGTGCGCCGCAAGCTCTCGGGCAATGCGCGAGCGGTTCCAGGAGTTCTGCCCCGGCATCAGCAGCGGCTCGCCGATCAGGTCGTGCGGGCCGATGCTCGGCACCTGCGCCCAGCGGTGCTCCGGCGGCACGATCAGCACGAGCTCGTCGTCCATCAGCCGCTCCGCCTCGATGCGCTCGTCGGCCACCTCGCCGGTCATGATCCCAACGTCGAGCTGGCCGTCGAGCAGGCCCTGCACGATCTCGTAGCCCATCCCGATCCGCACGTGCAGCGTCACTTGAGGATGCTCGGCGACGAAACGGCGGAGCAGATCGGGCAGGATGCTGATGCCGATGGTCGTCGAGGTGCCGATCGCGAACGGCCCCTGGCAGATCTCCTCCAAGTCGGCCAGCGACGCCCGCAGCTCATCCTCGAGTGCCAGCACGCGCTCGGCGTACCTGTAGAGCACCTGGCCCGGCCCGGTCAGGCTGACGCGCCGGCCAATCTGGTCGAACAGGGTGGCGCCGATGGCCCGCTCGAGCTTGCGGATGTGCATGCTGACGGCCGGCTGCGTCAGGTGCAGCTCCTCGGCGGCGCGCGTGAAGCTCAGGCGGCGGGCGACCGTGAGGAAGGTCCGCAGCTGGTTCGGGGGAAGGTCGAGCGAGGCCCCCGGCTGGGCAATCATCGCATGGGATCCGAGCAGCGAGTTCTGACGATAGATGGTACAGCGAGCGGCCGGGGCGGGCACGCTCCTGACCGGTGCCGTCCGCAGCGAGATGGGCCCCGATCATCTCCAACTTTGCCGGAGCAGAAGCCACCGCGTGGGCGTACAATCCGAATGCGAGGCACAGGAGTGCCGCTCGCGCTCATTCGGCTCAGGGCTGCGTGGCGGCCTGATGGCGCCGACTCGCCAAGGAGTTCAGAGCATGGCAATCGACAGCCGAGACGAGCTGCATGCTCTCATCGAGCAGATCCCGGACAGTGAGCTGCACGCCGTCCAGCTCTTCCTCCGCTTCGTTCGCGCACAGGCAGCGAGAGGCGAGCGCACCGGCGAAGCGGTCATCGGTAGGCAGTCCTCGAACGAACGGCTCATGGTCGTGGATGCCGAAGCAGATGATCCCGTCGCGCTCGCGCTCGCCAATGCGTCCGACGATGATGAGCCGAGCACGGCCGAAGAGGACGCCGACGCCGAGGCAGGCTGGCAGGCGTATCGACGTGGCGAGTTCATCGCTCACGGGGAAGTCCGACGTGAGATTGGCTGGTGATCCGCAGGGTATTCTGGCGTCCAGATGCCATCGCGGCGATTCGACATCTGAAGCGAGAAAGCCGAGACGAGTCGCGGCGTATCGGCTGGGCGATCGACCGATTCACCACGAGCGGGCTGGGCGATGTCAAGAAACTCACCGGACAGCGTGGTGAGTTCCGCTTACGGGTGGGCGATTGGCGCGTCCGCTTCACGATCGATGCCGAATCTCAGGCGATGGTGATACTCCAAATCGTCCGGCGCAATGAGGCAACGTATCGTGACTGAGGCCAGGACGCCCGCCGTGGTGGTGCGATGACGGACGTCTTCATCTCCTACTCCCGCAAGGACGTGGACTTCGCTCGTCAGCTCAACGACGCGCTCGAGGCCCACGGCCGCGAGGCGTGGGTAGACTGGGAGGGCATCCCGCCGACCGCGGACTGGATGGCCGAGATCCACGCCGCGATCCAGTCCGCCCGCACGTTCGTGTTCATCATCGGCCCGCACTCTACCGTGTCGCCCGTCTGCAGCCGCGAGGTCGCGCACGCGATCGAGCACAACAAGCGCCTGGTTCCGATCGTCCGCAACGACGTGCCGGCCTCCGCCGTCCCGCCGGAGCTGGCCGCGCTCAACTGGATCTTCTGGCGAGAGCACGACGATCCGTCTGCCGCCATCGCGCAGGTCATCCAGGCGCTTGACACCGACCTTGCCTGGGTGCAGGCCCACACGCGGCTGCTCGTGCGGGCGATCGAGTGGGAGGGCAAGGGCCGGGACGCCAGCTTCCTGCTGCACGGACGCGACCTCGCGGACGCCGAACGCGAGCTGCTCGCGGCGGCCCAGGACCGCGCGCCCAAGCCGACCCCGCTCCAGACGCGCTACATCATCGCCAGCCGGGGGGCCGCGACCGCGCGCCAGCGGCTGGTCGTGGCCCTGGTGACGGCCGGCCTGTGCGTGGCCGT
>Ga0136611_10003690_pt1 | contig 10715 bp, 10 predicted proteins | sample AntDrymUQ2232306_2_FD_106645 | JGI IMG/M metagenome (GOLD analysis project Ga0136611, IMG submission 106645) | Polar desert sand microbial communities from Dry Valleys, Antarctica - metaG UQ223 (23.06) | ecosystem: Environmental > Terrestrial > Soil > Desert | place: Antarctica: Dry Valley... | reverse complement strand
GAAGAGCGGCACGATCCGCGGGTCGCTGAAGATCGGCACGTCGTCTCGCCCGCCGAACATCTTGCGAAACTCGTCCGCCCAGGCGGAATCGATGTGGTAGGGGAAGCGGACGCGGTCCGGCTTGTCCGACGCAAGATCGGTAAGCCACGGCTCGCCTGCATTCCAGAGGTAGCGCAGGCCTTCATTACGAAAAGAGATGGGCTTCCACTCGGGCCGCGGCTTGAGGTCGGCGGGCGCGGCTGGTGTCGCCGGCTGCGTGCGGAGTGAATCAAGGAATTCCCACGCGACGTGGCGCGGCTTCTCCCGATGGCGTGGGCGATAAGTGCGGTCGGTCGTCAAACAAATCGCGTCGATCTGCCGATGACCCGGCTGCTTGGCGAGCGCCAGGAGCGTGAGCTTCGCGGCGCCTTTGGTCAGCTTCACCGGGCGCACGTCCCAGCCGAACGCCCACTTCCACATCAGCTTCAACTCATCCTCTTCATCGACCACCGCCTTCTCGCCAAAGCGGCTCTCGATCGCCGCGCCGCCCGGCTGCTCGAGTCGCACCGCGAAGCTCTCGCTCTGCGCGCGCCAGTCCCGATACCGCACCCAGAGCTGCCAATCGCCTGCCTCCGGCACTTCGAAATCGGAAGTCGCCGAAGCCGCATCATCATTCGGTCCGCAGGCGATGCTCAGCCATTCGCTCTCGCCGCCCTGCGTCCATTCCGGCCCGATGCCGGGTCCGGAAATCGCCCAAGTGCCTTTCGTGTCCTGCCCCATGTCGGGAAAGCAACTTCCGCGGACGCCGCGCAGATGTTCAGCCTCGATCCAGATGGTTTCCGCCGCGAAGGCTGTGGCGGTGAGGATGAATGGGAGCGCGGAAGCGAGGTGAGTGAGGCGCATTGGTTGGGGGAGAGGTATCCCGTCGGCCGCCGATGCTTGGGCTTTTTGGCATCGAAAGTTTGATGCGAGACGCTTTAGGAAGCGCGTGCCTCGGAGGGCACCAATGGCACGAGACGAGGCGTGCGCGAACGCTTGCCACGCGATCGCTGCGACTACCTGTTTGCGTCCTGCAACCGCGACCGACGCCGTCCGAGCAAACACCATCCCAACCGCCAGGAGCACGCTGCTGCCGGCCTCAGGAACAGAAGCATTATCATACCCGCTCAGGCCGGATATCGGGTCCTTTGATGAAAATTGCCGTTCCGGGGGCGCGCGTCGGGTCGAGCCCGCCAATCGTCAGGCCGGTAAACGCATCATCTTTTCCAATCTGTTGCCGACCAGGCGTTCGCCTGCACGGCCCGTCAGGTGACCATCACTCGCCCCTGGTCGCGACCGGTTTCCACGAGACGGCTGCCGGGAGCCTCGAAGCCCGCGCAGCCGGCGTGCGTGGCTTCGCGTCGATCCAATTCCATCAGGTTTCCCAACGGACGCGTTGGGTTCGCTTCGAGCCATTTAAAGACGGCAGCGTTATCCAAAGATGTTCGAGCCCTGCGGCCGCGAAACCTCGGCACGATCCGCGGATCGGTGAAGATCGGCACCCCATCGCGGGACCGCGAACGTTTTGCGGAACCTCGTCCGCCCAAACCGGTCGATATGGCAGCGAAAGCGCACGCGGTCACGTTCGCCGCCGCGGATGCGTGGCTCGCGGACTACTTGAAATCAACTACGCCGAGGTGGGTCGCGCTGTTGAAATTCGCATAGGTCATCACCCACTGCGAAAACTGCTCCCACTTCGGGTTACTTGCTCCGCGGCCGCGGAATATATTGAGTGCCCACTGGTCACCTGGCTTGGGCGGTTCCATTTCAAGGGACTCGTAGGGAATGGCGAATTCGACCACAAAGTTTCCGTCGTCGGGGAAGGCAGTGTTCGTCCAGCGCGCATCCCACTTGGCGTCGCCGTTGAGGGCGTCAAACTGGACTCCGGCTCTGTTGACGGCGAACTGACGGCGTGATTCGGCGTCGGCCGTCGGTTGTATCACCACCTCCAGGTAACTCTCCTTCTTGATCTTGGGATCGTCACGCTGCTGCGCGAGGGGGGGCACCTTTTCCCCTGCTCGCTCCATGCCGGTCACGGCAACGTAGAGAGCCTTGTCGTCATAGGCGATGTGGAACCGGGCCGGATATTCCGGATCCTTGCGGCCATGCGTTTCGAGCAGGTCCGGCGCCTCCGGCTGTTTCCCATACTCGTCCGCGCCAATCGAGCCGTCTGGCAGAGGCGATGTGCCGACGCGTTGCGCCGTCACGTTGCGCCGCAAGATTGGACGCAGCCAATATTCGACGTGAGGTGTGGGCGGCTTCGGTCCAGCCGCTGCGTAAACCGCTCCCCGGAGCTTGGGGAGCGGCGACAGATGATCGCGGTCGAAGCGGGCTTCCACCCGGATGGGCACGCGCGACTGCGCCGGCAGCGTGATCCGGGCGGTCGCCGGCTCGAACTGCCAGCGGGTGTCCCGAGTCTCGTAGGCATACTCCAGGACGGCATCGGTCGGCCCCGTGTTTTCCATGATGGCCTCGATCACGACGCGGTCGGCGCCAGGTGCGACGTCGAGGTCTGCCATCGTCAGCGCTTCCGGAAACGCGGGAACCCGATCGACCAGCCCCTCCACAACGGCTTTTACAAACTGCGGATGATACTCGTCATACTTTTTCCCCTTCAACGGATCGACGCGCAGCATCACGACGACGAGGTCGTGCACCGGATCGGCGAATGCAGTCGAGCGGTAGTAGCCTTTATGACCAAAAGTGAATGGACTTAACCCGTCCGCTTTCCAAGGCATCGTGCCGATCCCCCACGGGCGGTCATTGGTGTAGGGACTCACGGTTTGAGTCGGCCGGCGCGGCAGCATCTCCTCGACATTCGCCGGGCTGAGAAAGCGGTTCTGGCCGTAGGCGCCGCGGTTGAGCACCATCTGCAGGACGCAGGCCATGTCGTGCGCTGTGCTGCGCGTCGCGCCGCCGGTGTTGAACACCTCCGTATGCTCGCACCCGAGTGGCTTGGTCAGGTGGTCACGGGCGAAGGTGGAAATGGATTCCCCCGTGGCTGTCGAAGCGAGCGCCCAGGCAATCTCGAGACTTGCCCCCGTATATTCGTAGCCCCTTCCGATCGGCAAGTGGGGCAGGATCACGGCGAGGCGTTCTTCAAGGTCGGGAGTTGTAGGGAGTCCCGCCGGATCGGTGAAAGCCGTGTGGGTATATAACGCCCGCAGGGTGAGGGGCTTCTCCGTCTTTCGCCCCTGCAGAGGCCCCGGCAGTTCCGTGATCGGCGTGTCCAGGTCGAGCACGCCCTGATCGACGGTCATCATGAGCATGAGACCGGTGAGGAACTTGCTCGTCGAGGCGAGGTGGAACATCGTCGTGTCTGTCACCGGCTTGCCCTGATACTTGCCGTAAGACTTCCGCAGCACCACCACGCCGTGCCGAACGATACAGACGTCGAAGCCCTCTTCACTGTCCGCGGCCCAGCGCTGCAACACCTCGTCGATAGCCCGCGCGGCGTCCGCTTTCATGCCTGCCTCGGCAGCCGTGCCTTCGCGGATCACGGGGGCCGGGTTGCCGACCGCCGGCAGCGGCGCGCGAAACGGTAACGAGAATCGCGGGTCCCGGTCGAATCCGTAGAGCCGGCGTTTGAGGCCGATCCACCACTGCCGCTCCTTTTCGATCGGTTGCTGATAAAAACTGTCCGGGCTAGCGTCACGCGGCACCTCGTGCAGGGCGGCCAGCTCGCGCGCGTTCTCGGCCGTATTTGCACCGGGCACATCCTTGAAGTTCCACCGCTGGCCCTTCAGCCGGGTCACCAGCGCCGGCGCTTGCTGCTCGAAGCTGGCCTCGTCGGGCAAGCGATACAGGCTGATGAAGCGGCGTGAAGAGGGCAACTTGCTGCCTTCCTCGGGGATGATTTCCACCACTGCCCCATACCGTCCAGGCTTTGATGCTGTCGTCACCGGGAGATACTCCGGGTCGTATACGACGCCCTTGAGTTGATATTTGCCGAGGATGCCATGAGCCACTTCGGGTTGCGCGAACTCAAAAACGGGCAAGGCGTCGCCGTTCAAGACATAGCGATCTGCGACCGGCGACAACTTGGCATACGCGATAGCCCGCTCAGCGTCGGATGAGTTGGCCAGAGCGGAACCGCTCGTCCCGATTGTGAGAACCGCTAAAGCAACCAAAGTCAGAACGGGCCAACGGAGCGTGTTTTTCATGAGGAATTCGATGGGAATCAGGCCGCTTATTGTTCGTATCTCCTTAGCTCATCGAGAGTGATCGTGTAGCGGACGACAGTTAGAAAATCCTTCCCGGGAACGTTATGCCTGTTCTTTGACTGTAGGACATAAATGTCCACGCAATCCTTTGGTTCCCTGATCGAAGCAATTGCGAACTGCTCATAGATCCCGGGCGGCGGCTCGATGAAGTTGTCCTGGCCGTAGCAGCGCTTCCACTGCACGCCATCCCGCGAATTGCACAGTTGCACACGCGCCGCGTTGTCTTCCCCCGCCATGGACGAGACCGGCGCGCCTTCATTGTGTTTGACCTGGAAGACATTTAGAAATCCCCAATACGTTTCTCGTTTCGTGTCGTGCACCACGGACATGCTGTAGAACTGCTTGTCAGGGTGATCCCGCTCATTGGGGGACAAAACGAGTTTCACATCAGACCACTTCTTAAAGTCGGTCGATGTCATTAGGCCGATCTTTCGAATGTCTTTGTTCTGATGATGGGGCGGTCGCGGTCGAATATAGCAAAAGAAGTCCTTCTGCTGTTCGCGGTAGAGAACGGTAAAGTCTTCACCGGACTTGATCACCGGATCGCCGGTCGGGGCGAAACTGATTCCGTCGTCGGAACGCAGGACGTGGTGGTGATACCATCCGTCCTCCGGGTGCCAGTGGTGATCGAAAGAAAAGAACTCGCTTCCGCGTTTCACAATCGACTGCGGACCTCCCGTCACGGCTGTCTCGCGAGCCCAAGTGCCGTTCAACCCCGAAGGACTCTCCGCACGGAACGTTTTCTCCCCCTGGACGAAGTAGCCAATGAATTTCTGCGTCTCCATGTCGAACCGGGGGGGCGTGTAAGTAAGCCATTTGGAATCCACACCGTCCTCGGCCAGGACGAGTTCCGGATTTCTAAGCGGCGGCGGGCGGATCCCGGGTGCTTGCGAGAAGCACGGCTCGGCTAGGACGCCGACCACCACGGAGACGGCAAGGAGTTCAATGAGCCTTTTCATCGTCCTGCCATCGAGGGGTCATAGTGAGCAGAGAGGTCAGATAACATGAAGCGAGGTTTGAGAGAATCGATCGAATCGAAAGGGAGAACTACGGGAAGCTCTCTAAAGCAGCCTGTTGAAGTAGCAGATGTTTGTCATTCCGAGCCTGTCGAGGAACCTCAAACTTTGCCTTCCGACCGCGCGCGTCGCAGGGGCAAAGGCGAAGTTGGCTCGCCCGCCCACCAGCCGCCCGATTCCCCTCCGCCTCCTCGGAGGTTCCTCCACCCGTTCGACTTCGCTCAGGGCAGGACTTCGCTCCGCTCGGTCGGAATGACGGCATTCGAGGTTTTTCAACAGGTTGCTAAAAGGGTGCGCGCATCGCCGGTCGAGTTGATCCACCCATCGCCGCCCTCGCGCTTAGCTCTAGAGCGTGTCATGCACCTTCACGCCGGAGGCGTCATGGAGATTAGCCGGGGGTCGAGCGAAGCGAAAACCCCCGGAACCCGCATGAACAAAGGATCCTCGCCCCGGCAGGGGCGGTGGAAGTGAGGCGTCGATTTCCTGCGCCCCTGCCGGGGCGCACCGCGTGTTTCGGGAGATTCCGGTGGTTTTCACTCGCTGCGCTCGCTCGACCACCGGCTAATTTCCTAAGTCCCTTCGGGACAGAGGCCGAATTGCGACTGAATCCAACGGCTAAAGTGCATGACACGCCCTGGTGAAACGCCGCACATCGGATAGAAGGGGTTGCCAGAACCCCTTCCGATGCGCCGCCCAGCCCTTTCCTTCGTCCCTCTTTGCGTGAGTGGGATCCCCGCCCAGATGCGCGCTGAGGAGCGGGTTCACGCGCAGATTAATCGGCAGATCTCAGCAAAGGCGGGCGGGCGAATGACGCCGAAAGACTGATGACGACGGCGTGCCATTCCCCGGCTCACGGCATCTCGCACGCTTGCCTTGAAGAATGCTGCGGATAAGCTCTCTACATGACTCGAGCCGTTGCCCACATTCTCGCCGAGGTCGAGCAGCTCACTCCACCCGAGCGCATTGAGTTTCGGCGGGCTGTCGTCGAGCACATCCCGATGTCCGACGATCTCACCGACGACGACTTCGCCGCCCTCGCTGCCGACATGTTCCGCACACTGGACGCGGAGGAGGACGCTCAGCGTGCCTCCTGAGCGTGGCGAGGTATGGCAGGTGGACTTCGGCATCACCCAGAAGGTTCGCCCGGCGCTCGTCATCAGTATTCCGTATGGCGATCAGGATCGCGCGCTCATTGGCGTGATCCCGCATTTCACCTCGACTCGTGGCTCCCAGTTCGAGGTGTCCTTGCCGACGCGCTACCTGCAAGAGGGTGCATTCCTCGTCCAAGGCATTCAGGCGTTGCCACCCAAATACTTTTTGCGGCGACTCGGCGCTCTCACGCGTGAGCAGCTTCAACGAGTCGAGCGTGTTCTCCTATTCTGGCAGGGAGTCACTGGCCATGAACCAATGGCCTGACCATGCGCTGCAGCGCTCCGTGCGTCACGGCCCTCCCCAGCGCCTCGGAAGTCAGCGCCACGCACTACGCCTTCACCGCCGCCCGCAACCTCTCCCAAGCCGCCCTCACCAAGACCGACCAGGAACGCGAACAAGTCACCGCCCTCTACCCCGAAGCCGAGGCCCTCGCCGAAGACATCTGCGACACCGTCGAGTTCTACTACCGCAAAGACCCGATCCCTTCCTCCCGCCGCGCGAAAAGCAAACGCTGGGGAGTAGTCTATCTCTACGCCGAAGGCGAACCCGAAGACCTCGAAGCGGCCGCGCCAACCCCGCCCGCCTAAATTGCCCAGCGTCCCCCTGCCGCTTGTCGCACCGTCGCCACGCCGCGTTGCGCCTCCAGATGTCCGCCTTCCTCTCCAATCCCGAAAACACCACTTCAGAATCGACACCCTTTTTATGACTTCAGGTCCGAAGCCTTTTACTGGTTAGGCATTTCTACCGCGCACTTGTGAGAACCGACACCTTTAAATTCAATTGCCCAAACTGCGGACAACGCATGTCGGCGACCGCAGACTTGGTCGGCACACGTAACACGTGTCCCATATGCAACGCTGACATAATCGTTCCTGTGCTCTCCGCCGCGGAGCCGTTGCGCACGCCACGACGCTCCCTGAATCCATTGCTGATTCCGCTTCTCGTCTGTGCAGCGCTACTTGGCGTTGCCGCATTCTACATCTTCGCTCGACCTGAACGCACGGCGGCCCCTCCAACGGAGACAGCAGTCAGCAAGCCCCAAGTCTCGCAATCCAGCAGCCCCCCTGAACCGCAGAGCACCCCATCCGCGCCGAACCGGACGCCTCCGCCATCGCCCGGAACGGTCACTGGCTCGGCATTCTACCGGCTGAAAGCCGGTTCATCGGTGATTCTCAGAGGTCTCACCATCTATCTCCTGAACGATGAGGAGCTAGACAAGAAATTCCCCCCAGCCAAGCCGCCTGAAGAGCGAATCGACATCATCATCGGGTTCCAAACCCCAAAGCTCGATATGATGTGGAACCTGCATGAGCTACAACCTGACGGCCAACGGACATTCTTTCGTAGCATAGATCACCTGTTTTCCCAGATTCAAAAATCCATTACTGGCGCTCGAACCAAAGCCGTGACGAACATCGATGGCAAATACACGTTTTCAGACGTTCCATCGGGGCAATACCAATTACTTGCGTTGCTCGACACCGCTGAGGCAAAGGGGTTCTGGTATCTCCCGGTAGCCGTCGCAAACGGCCAACAGGTGACGCTTGAACTAAACAACGTCAACATCACTAAGGTTTACGACGGCTCGCAGTGAAACGAAACGGATAACCCTGCGCTGCCACAAACACGCGCCGCGGTTACGCCGGCTGCGCGACACTCGGGGGGTCACGGACCGGCATCTTATCCGCAGCTCCACAGAGCCCCGCATCGCGCAAAGCTACCCCTTATGCGAAATCATCGTCGCATCCCCCATGGGCCGAATTCAGAGTTAGGCGTTTCGCCACCTGCACTATGAAACCGAACGTTTTCATTCTCGCCCTTGTAGCTGCAACACACCTCTACGCGCATACCGCGGCCGACTACCAGCAACAGGCCGTCGCGAAGTTCCCTGAGCTCGGCCGTGCAGGCACGCCATTCCACGCCAAGTTTATCGAGCTCTACACGGCGACCAAGAAATCTGAACCGGACACCTTCAAAGATACCAAATGGCCGCTCACCTTGGCAGAGCGCGTCGCGGACGCGCTGAACTCGTCAAAACCGCCAACCGCAAAAACACCAGAACCAATCACAGCCAAGATCATGGGCGCATCCAAGGAGCAGGTCGATGCCATCTTACAGGGGTGGTCTTCCCGCGAGAGCAGGCGCAGCAGCGCATCCAAGCGAATCTATTACTACACCAAGGACGTTGACCTGATCGTCAACCTCAAGGACGACCGCGTCGTTGGCGTTGCAGTCGTTGATCGTCCTGGCGCCGGCGTCACGAGTATCTCGGAGAGCCGCTATCGTGAGCTGATCTCTCTGATCGGCCAAACACCGACGGACGTCGACCTGAAGAAGGACAGCTCAGGCATTCATGAGTTCTACATCGGCGACACCTGAAGCGCCTAACCCCTAGCCCGGCAGAGCCGGAACCAAGGGTGGATTGGGTATAGGGTGTGGAGTCTGCCCAACTCGAGCAGTCAGATTTGTTGCTCGACCCAAGTAGTGCAGACTTCGCTCGCACGGGACTGAGAGTTCGCTCGGTGTTGCGCCTGCATTGCATTGGTCACAGTTCCTGCCAGAATCATTCAGCGTCAGTTGGGCGTGTTCCCACCGAATCTCCAAGCCGAAGTTCAACTGCGTTTCCGCAAACTCTTTGCTTTATGATGAGTCATTCCCAATCATCCGAAGCGCCTAATTCCTATGAAGGGTGTCAACGGGTGAGTTGGAAACTGTGCTCTGTCGTTTTAGATGGGTGTGGGTCGGGGGGTGGAGGATGGGGGCGCTTGGGAACGTTTCCGCTTCGGCGGCGCGCTGAGTATTTCTTCAGCGGCGTAAAGTCCTATCCGTGCGTGCCGCGCACCCCGCCATGTCTCCGCAACCAGCGCGCCGCGCTCCGCAGTCGCTGAGCTTGGGCCGTCAGGCGTCGCTACGCGCACTCGCTATTCGGATTCAGAGGAGTAGCCTTTCGCCATGAGCCAGACACTCCAATACATCACCGATGACCGGAGCGAACGCACTGCTGTCGTCCTTCCAATCAGCGACTACGAGAAGCTCCTCGAAGATTTGGACGACTTGGCGGTAGTCGCCGAGCGACGCGACGAACCGGTGGTTCCCCACGGCCAATTCATCGCCGACCTCAAACGCGATGGAACCCTTTGATTCAGTGGCGCAACTCGACCAATAAAGACCTCCGCAGCTTGCCGCGTCACGAGGTGGCACGCATCGTCTCAGCGGTTGCCGACCTCGCCAGCACTCCGCAACCCCACGGCGCACAGAAGCTTTCTGGTTCCGAGCGGACCTACAGGATTCGTGTTGGAGATTGCCGCATCGTTTACGAAGTTTTCGCGGTTTCACGCATCGTCGTGATTCAGCGCGTGAGACACCGGAAGGACGTTCGGCGTTGCTCGCGCGGCTTTCGCGAGAGCGGCGCGTTGACCGTCCCTTTTTCGAGTCCTACGCTCTCTCCATGCACGCCGTTGAGTTCACTGTCGATCTTGGCCCCGAGCCGATTCTGACCATTCCGCGGGAGGCCGCGGCGCAGCTTCCCAAGGCTGGAAAGGCCCGAATCATCGTCCTCACCGCCGACCACACGGATGATGCCGAGTGGCGGTTGGCAGCTTACGAGCATTTCATGCGCGACGACTCGCCCGAGGACGCCGTTTACGATTCCTATCGCTGATTGTGTTTGGCGAGGTCTTCATCTGTCAGTTCCCTTTCACTTCCGGTGCTGCCAGCAAGGCGCGTCCAGTGCTGACGCTTTTTGATTTGCAGCAGGACGTCATTGTCTGCCGCATCACCTCGGTCCTGCGCTCCGGCCAGCTCGACATCACCATGACCGAATTGGCAGCAAGCGGGACTCGCCAAACCATCTGTGGTGCGCCTCGACCGGCTCGTGACTGCCGAACGCACGATTTTGAGACGGCGCCTGGGGCATTTGAGCGCCAACGACGAATCAGCGATTCGCGCTGCGTGGAACCAGCATATGAAGCTGTGAGCCAACCAACGTCGCCAAACGATGCGCTGCGGCGAACGGCTGCGCGCGTCAAACTGGCTGCTCCTGCCGCGTCGCGTCGCTCGCCCCCTGCCACCTTTCCGCAGCCAGCGCGCCACGCTCTGCAGTCGCTGAGCTTGGGGTCGTTCGGCGACTCAGAGCGTCTCTAGTGAAACGCCGCACATCGGATAGAAGGGTTGCCAGATCCCCTTCCGATGCGCCGCGCAGCCCTTTCCTTCGTCCCTCTTTGCGTGAGTGGGATCCCCGCCCAGATGCGCGCTGAGGAGCGGGTTCACGCGCAGATTAATCGGCAGATCTCAGCAAAGGCGGGCG
>Ga0136611_10003689_pt1 | contig 10717 bp, 12 predicted proteins | sample AntDrymUQ2232306_2_FD_106645 | JGI IMG/M metagenome (GOLD analysis project Ga0136611, IMG submission 106645) | Polar desert sand microbial communities from Dry Valleys, Antarctica - metaG UQ223 (23.06) | ecosystem: Environmental > Terrestrial > Soil > Desert | place: Antarctica: Dry Valley... | reverse complement strand
GGCGTCGAGCAGGCTGGTCTTGCCGTGGTCGACGTGGCCCATGACGGTCACCACCGGCGCGCGGGTGACAAGCTTGGCGGCATCGTCCTCCGACCACAGGCTTGGCTTGCCCTGCCCGTCGGTGGCCTGAGTGCCCGGTGCCACGAGCTCCTGCTCCGCCGCTGCCTCGGCGGCCGCGGCGCGCTCGGCGGCGCCGCGCTCGGACGTCTCGAAGCCGAGCTCCGCTGCCACCAGCGAGGCCATGTCAAAGTCGATCGACTGGTTGACGGTCGCGAAGATGCCGTTGCGAATGAGCTCCTTGATCACCTCGCCGGGGCTCACGCCGAGGGCCTCGGCGAAGTCCTTGACGGTCACGGAGCTCGGGAGCTCCACGGGGCCGCCGGTGCGGACGGGCGCCTGGGCCTCGGTCGCCACGGCGCCCGCGGCGCCACCGGTGCGCTTGCGAACCGGGCGCGGTGGCCGGCGCGGTCGATATCTACGTGGGGGCATTCGTGTTCACCTCGAGATCATTCGCGGAGCCCGGCTCGGCGCCGAGTGCCCGCTTGACGGCCACCGAGATCCGCTGGGGATCCTGGCAGGCCGGTTCGTGACAGACGTATGTTCCGCGGCCCGGCGCCCTGCCGGTCTCGTCGCGGTTGATCGAGCCGTCGGCGCCGCGGACCATCCGGTCCATCTCGCGCTTCGAGTGGCGGGAGCGGCAGACGGCGCAGGTTCGGGTCGGTATGTGATCAGGTCGTCGCTTCGGCATCCGCCGGGGCCTCGCCGGATTCTTCGTGCACGCGGTCGCCACCGACGGCCGCCGCGGTCGCGACGCCGGCATCTGACCGGATGTCGATGCGCCAGCTCGTCAACTTCGCGGCCAGTCGAGCGTTCTGGCCCTCCTTGCCGATGGCCAGGCTGAGCTGACGCTCTGGGACGATGACGTTTGCGATCTTGTGCTCCTCGTCGATGCGGACGCTGAGCACCTCGGCCGGCGACAGGGCCTCGGCCACGAAGCGCGCCGGATCCTCGTCCCACAGCACGATGTCCACCTTCTCGCCGTTGAGCTCCGCCACGATCGACTGGATCCTCGCGCCACGCTGCCCAACGGCGGCGCCCTTGGCGTCGACGCCGGCCTGGCGGGACTCGACCGCGACCTTCGAGCGGCTGCCGGCCTCGCGGGCGATGCCGCGGATGACGACGGTCCCGTTGTAGATCTCGGGGATCTCCATCTCCATCAGGCGGCGCAGGAACCCGCGGTGCGTACGGCTGGCAACGATCACGGGACCGCGCGTGGTGCGGCGGACTTCCATGACGTACACCTTGAGATGCTGGCCGATGCGGTACGCCTCGCTGGGGAGCTGCTCGGTGACCGCGAGCACCGCCTCGACGTCCTTGCCCATGTCGAGCACGACGGCAGAGTCGGTCGTGCGCTGCACGACACCGGTCATGATCTCGCCCTCGCGCGCGGCGTACTGCTGGAAGACGACGTCGCGCTGCGCCTCCCGGAGCCGCTGGCGGTACACCTGCCCGGCGGTCTGCGCGGCGATGCGGCCGAGCTGCGCCTGCGTCACGTTCTCCGGCACGCGGACCTTGCCGCCGACGCCGGTGGTGGAATCGATCTTCTGGGCATCGGCGACGAACATCTGGGCCTCGGGGTCCTCGACCTCCTCGGTGGTGGCCATGACCTCGTACTCGCGGGCGACGCTGATCTCGCCGCTCTCCGGATCGACGGTGACGACCACGTTCTCCGGGGCATCGGCGTTCCGCCGATAGGCCGATTCGATCGCCTGCTCCAGCGTTCGGAGCAGGATCTCCTGCGGCACGCCCTTCTCGGCATTCAGCTGGAGCAGTGCCCCGATGAAGTCTCGATTCATGGCCGCTCCTTGGTCGCTAGGACGAAAAAAACGTGGGAAGGCGAACCGACCCACGTCCCTGCCTTGTTCAATAATTTGTTGGTTCGCGCGTCATCCGCGTCTGGCCGGCCGAACCTCCCCGGAGTATACAGAGCGGCCCGAAATCCCGCCACCGCGGGGCCTTCAGCCGCCCGTGATCAGCCTCTGGATGTCCTGGATGCTGATGAGGATGACGAGCGCGATGAGCACGGCGAAGCCCGCCAGGTAGATGAGCGCCTCGCGCTCGGCCGGGAGCTTGCGCCGACGGGCCCCCTCCAGCAGGACGACGGCGATGCGGCCTCCGTCGAGGGGCGGGAACGGCAGCACGTTGAGCACGGCGAGGTTGACCGACAGCAGCCCGACGAAGATCAGCTGGCTCACGAGCGGAGCCTCGAGGACGCGACCGGTCTCCTGGGCGATCCCGATCGGTCCCCGCGCATCACCGGCGTCCGGGTTCAGCCCGATAAGCCCGCCCACCGCAGACGCAAGGCCCCCTGGTATCTGGACCGCCAGCGTGGCGGCGGCCGTCGTGCCTCGCACGGCCGCGTCGACCGGGCCGGTGACGTCCGAGGGCTCCTCGACCAGCCGACCCGGCTCGTACGAGAACCCGACCGGGCCGATGCCCCGCTCGCGATCCTCGAGCGTCACCGTGCGCGGGGTGACGAGGACGTCGATCAGCTCGCCATCGCGCTCGACGTTCAGCGTCACCGGCGTGCCTCCCCGCTCGGCGACGTACTCGGTGAGGTCGCGCGACAGCTCGTAGCTCTGGCCATCGGCACCGACGATGACGTCGTCGACCTCGAGGCGGCCGACCGCGGGGCTGTCCGCCTGCACGTCGGTGACGGTGAGCGGCCCGTGGGCGATGAGCCGCGGCATGCTGAAGGCCACGGCGAAGAGCGCCGCCGCGAGCACGAAGTTCATCGCCACGCCGGCCAGCAGCACGGTGATCCGGATCCACATCGGGCGCCGGTTGAACGCGCCCTCCATGGCACGCTCGATCTCCGCTCCGCTGAGGCCCTGCTCGCGCAGCCGACGCAGCTCCACGTCGCCGTCCTCGCCGAGCATGCGCACGAACCCGCCGAGCGGGATCCAGTTCAGGCTGTATCGCGTGCCGTGCCAGGTGACCGACGCGATTCGCGGCGGAAACCCGATGCCGAACTCCTCGACCGTGATGCCGGCACGCTTGGCGACGAGAAAGTGCCCGAGCTCGTGAACGAGCACGAGAACGACGAGGATGCCGATGAAGGCGGCGACGGTGCCGATGACCTCCATCAGGCGACGCCCACGCCAAGCTCGGCGCCGAGGGCGGTTCGGACCTCGGCGTCGAGGGCGGTGATCTCATCGATGGTGGGCTCGACGGCGGCTCCCCATCGGTCGATGGCGCGGGCGATGGTGTCGGCGATGGCCGGAAAGGCGATTCGGCCGGCCAGGAACGCGGCGACGGCGACCTCGTCGGCCGCGTTCAGGATGGCGCCGCGGTTCCCCCCGGCGTCGGCGGCCTCCCGCACGGTGTCATACGCCGGGAATGACCCGGGCGTCAGCGGCTCGAAGTCGAGCCTCCCCCACTCCCCCGGGCTGGAGCGGCGCGCGACGGATGGCAGGCGCTCGGGGTAGGTCAGCGCGTACTGGATCGGCAGGCGCATGTCGGGGAGGCCGAGCTGCGCCTTGAAGGAGCCATCGGCGAACTCGACGAGCGAGTGCACGACGCTCTGGGGGTGGATCACCGCCTCGATTCTAGAGTACGGCAGCCGGTACAGCCATCTGGCCTCGATGGCCTCGAAGGCCTTGTTCACCAGGGTCGCCGAGTCGATGGTGACCTTCGGTCCCATCCGCCAGGTCGGGTGCGCGAGCGCCTCGTCCGCCGTGACCGAGGCGGTTCCGGCAGCGTCCCGATCACGAAAGGGACCGCCGCTGGCGGTGAGCACCAGGCGCTCGACGTCCTCGATGCGCTCGCCGACGAGGCACTGCCAGATGGCGGAGTGCTCGCTGTCGATCGGACGCAGCCGGTCGAGACGGTCGCTGGTGCCGCGGTCGAGCGCGGCGGCCACGAGATGCCCCCCGGTGACGAGCGTCTCCTTGTTCGCGAGAGCCACCCGACGCCCCGCGTTCAGCGCCGCGAGCACCGCCGGCAGCGCCGCCATGCCGGTGGTGGCCACGACCACCAGGTCAACTCCGTCGCGTGTGGCGAGCCCCTCCAGCCCGTCGGTGCACCATCGGGCGGCGTCGACTCCCGGCGGCCGGCCGTCGGGGCTCCAGCCGTGGGCCTCCGGATAGCGCGCCAGCTGGGCCTCGCACGCACCGGCCCCGTGTCCGGCGGCGATCCCCAGCACCCTGAACCGTTCCGGCAGGCTGTCGATGACCTCGAGCGTCTGCAGACCAATGGAGCCGGTCGAGCCCAGGATCGCGACGCCGGTACTGTCGCCACGAACCTCAGACACGCCCCGCCACCAGCAGGGCGTAGCCGGCGAGCACCGGGGCCGCGAACAGGAACGAGTCGATCCGGTCGAGAACCCCACCGTGGCCGGGCACCACGAACCCGGACTCCTTGCGACCCGCGGACCGCTTCAGCATCGACTCGGCGAGGTCGCCCGCCTGCGCGGCAAGGCCGACGAGCGGGCCGATGACCAGCGGATGCCATGGGTCCAGGCCGATGAGCGCCGAGCCGATACCGGCGCCCAGCGTGGCCACCACGAGGCCGCCGGCCAGGCCCTCGACGGTCTTCGACGGGCTGATGTGATCGATGAGCTGCCGCCGGCCCATCCAGCGCCCGGTGAGGTAGGCGCCGGTGTCGTACCCCCACACCACGAGCAGCAGGGTGGCCGCCCATGCCAGTCCCGACGGCACGCCGAATGGCCCGACCGCGGTCGTCGCCGATCCGCCGGGCGGGGCGAGGTGCGCCACGATGGAGAGCATCGGCAGCAGCACGCCGATGTACACGACGCCGAACGAGCTCATCGCCCATGTGACGAACCCGGCGCGAGGCTCGGCGCGCGTGAAGCCACCGGCCGCGAGCAACAGGAGCGATGCGATGAGCGTGGCGGTGACCAGGCCGGGGGGTTCAACCGCGTCGAGGAGCATGGCCAACGGTCCCCCCACGCTCTCGTCGTTGGCCACGGCCAGGCCCGCCCCGGTGAGCGCCAGTCCCGCGAAGATGGTGAGGACCTGCGGCGGCTCGAAGCCCGCTGCGTCGAGCAGCGACACGACCTCGACCAGCGCCAGGAACGCCACCACGCCGATGAGCAGCGAGAACCACGGCTCGCCAAGCACCACCACGGCGACGGTCAGCGGCGCGAGGATCGCGGCGGACAGCACGCGCGTTCGAAGCATTCGGCTCAGCCCCCGAACCGTCGTTCGCGGCGCACGAACTCGGCGAGCGCCGCGTCGAAGTCGGCCTCGTCGAAGTCCGGCCAGAACTTGTCGGAGAAGATCAGCTCGGCATAGGCCGCCTGCCACAGCAGGAAGTTGCTCGTGCGCTGGTCCCCTCCCGTGCGGATGAGGAGGTCCACGTCCGGCTGGCCGGCGGTGTAGAGGTGCTCGCCGAAGTGCGCCTCGTCGATGGCATTCGGGTCCGCCCTGGCCGCCACGAGGGCGCGTGCGGCATCGACGATCTCCGCGCGTCCCGAATAGTTGAAGCAGATGTTCAGCGCCATGCGCGTGCCGTGGCTGGTGCGGTCCTCGGCTGTGCGGATCGAGCGCTGGACATCGGCCGGCGCCTCGTGCAGGCGGCCGATGATGTGCACGCGGACGCCCTCCTCGATGAGCTCATCGGTGTACTGGCGGACCGCTCCGTCGATGAGGCCGAACAGCCCGGTGACCTCGTCGCTTGGCCTGCCCCAGTTCTCGGTGCTGAATGTGTACACGCTCAGCGTCTCCACGCCACGATCGCGGGCCTGGCGGACGATCGGACGGATGGCCTCGATGCCCTGGACGTGGCCCGCCAGCACCGGCAGGCCGCGCTGCCGCGCCCAGCGCCGGTTGCCGTCGGCGATGATGGCGACGTGCCGGGGTCGGACCTCGTCCGGCACCGGCTCAGACCTCCAGGATCTCGGCTTCCTTGCGCTCCACGCGCGCGTCGACGCCCTCGATCTGGCGGTCGGTGACACGCTGGAGGGACTCGAGCTCGCGACGCTCCTCGTCCTCGGAGAGGTCGCCATCCCGCAGGCCCTTCTTCAGGACGTCGCCGGCCTCGCGGCGGTGGTTGCGGACCTCCACTCGTGCCTGCTCGGCACGGCGACGGACCTGCTTGACGAGCTCGTGGCGACGATCCTCGGTGAGTGGCGGCACGTTGAGCCGCACGACCGTGCCGTCGACGTTCGGGGTAATGCCGATGTCGCTGCGGGTGATCGCCTTCTCGATCGCCGACAGGACCGATCGGTCCCATGGCTGGATGACGATGAGGTGCGCGTCGGGGGTGCTGATCCCCGCCACCTGGTTGAGCGGCGTCTGGGTGCCGTAGTACTCGACTGTGATGCGCTCGACGAGCGCCGTCGATGCCCGCCCGGTGCGGATTCCGGCGAAATCGCGCTCCATCGCCTCGATGGCGCGCTGCATCTTCGGCTCGACTGCGGCGATGGCCTCGTGCATCAGTGACTCACCTCTGCGGAGATCAATGTCCCGATCCGCTCGCCTCGCACGGCGCGGGCGATGTTGCCCGGGGTCGTCATGTCGAACACCACGATCGGCATGTCATTGTCCATCGCCAGGCTGACGGCCGTGGCGTCGAGCGCCTGGAGGCGGTTGCTCAGCAGCTCGGTGTAACCGATGCGGCTGTAGCGCTGCGCCCCGGGGTGCTTCTCGGGGTCGGCATCGTACACCCCGTCCACGCGCGTGGCCTTGAGGATGACCTGCGCGTGGATCTCCACGGCACGCAGCGTGGCTGCCGTATCGGTCGTGAAGTACGGGTTGCCGGTGCCGGCCACCATCACCACCACCCGGCCCTTCTCGAGGTGCCGGACGGCGCGGCGCCGAATGTACGGCTCGGCGATCTCGTTCATGGCAATGGCGCTCATCACGCGCGTCGGGCAGTCGGCCTGCTCGAGGGCATCCTGGATGGCGAGGCCATTCATGACCGTCGCCAGCATCCCCATGTAGTCCCCGGTCGAGCGGTCCATCCCCCGCGCGCTGGCGGCGAGGCCGCGGAAGATGTTGCCGCCTCCGACCACGATGGCGATCTCCGTCCGGTCATCCTTGGCCTCGGCAACCTGCAGCGCGATGTTGCGGACGACTCCCGGATCGATCCCGTACTCGGCCTCGCCCATGAGCGCCTCGCCCGAGAGCTTCAACAGGACTCGGCGCGGCGCGGCGGAGTCCTTCGCGGCGTCCGCGCCAGGCACCGTCAGGCCGCCTCCGCGTCCGCTCCGGATGTCTCCCCCACGCCCATGCGCACGAAGCGCGCGACCCGGATGTTCTCGCCCAGCAGGGCGATCTTGTCGGTTATCAGCTCCCCGATCTTGCGATCCGTATCGCGGTACGGCTGCTCGAGCAGGCATACAGACTCGAGCCACTTGTTGAGCTTGCCCTCGACGATCATCGGAATGCGATCCGCCGGACGGCCGTCGCGCTCCGCGTCGATCGCGAAGAGCCGCTTCTGCTCCTCGATCGCGTCTGCGGGAACGTCGTCGCGGCTGACGTACAGCGGGGCCATGCCCGCCACCTGGACGGCGAGGTCGCGCGCCAGCTGCTGGAAGTCGTCGGTGCGTGCCACGAAGTCGGTTTCGCAGTTGAGCTCCAGCAGGACCCCCAGGCGCGAGCCGTGGTGAATGTAGCTGGTGATGACACCCTCGCGGGCTGCTCGCCCGGCCTTCCTGGCGGCGGTGGCGAGTCCCTTCTCGCGGAGCCAGACGGCCGCCTTCTCGTAGTCGCCTCCCGACTCCTCGAGCGCGCGCTTGCAATCCATGATGCCGGCGCCGGTCTTCTCCCGGAGCTTCTTCACATCCTCTGGCTTAATCGTCAAGGTGTTCGTCATATCCCTTCCGTATTTCCGCCCCGTTACGGGTGCGGCTCCTTCACATGTTCTTCGACGAGGCGCTCGTGCTCGCGATCCGGATCGTGGTCGGGCTCGCCCTCCTCGATCAGCGCGGCGCGTCGGGCGCGTGCCCGCCGCTCCTCCTCCTCGTCGTCCTCCGGTTCGGGCTCGAAGACGAGCGCCTCCCCGGTCGCCAGCGCGGCCGTGTAGTCGGCCTCGGGGCCGAGTGACGACTCGTCGACCGGCGGCATCGCCTCCGCCTGCTCGAACTCCTCGTCGAGCCGCGCCTGGCGCTCCTGCTGGGCCCCGAGGGCCGCATCGGCGACGAGTGTGCAGATGAGGCGCACGGACCGGATCGCGTCGTCGTTGGCGGGGATCACCCAGTCGATGAGATCCGGGTCGCAGTTCGTATCCGTCATCGCCACGATCGGAATCTCGAGACGTCGGGCCTCGCTCACCGCGATCGCCTCGCGGTGCGGGTCGACGATGAAGACGGCGCCCGGCACCCGGCGCATCTTGCGGATGCCGCCGAGCACGCCGTTGAGCTTGTTGATCTCCTCGGTGAGCTTCGATGCCTCTTTCTTCGTGAGGCGCTCGAACTCGCCGGCGTCGCGCCGCGCCTCGAGTGCGTCGAGGCGCTGGATGCGTCGCTTGATGGTCGTGAAGTTCGTCAGCATCCCGCCCAGCCAGCGGCTGTTGACGTAGTGCTGGCCAGATCGCGTGGCCGACTCGGCGATCGATTCCTGGGCCTGCTTCTTCGTGCCGACGAAGAGGATGCTGTCGCCGCGGCGAATCGTCTCGCGCACGAACTCGAGCCCCGCCTCGAGGCGCTCGACCGTCTGGCCGAGGTCGATGATGTGGATCCCGTTGCGCTCGGTGAAGATGTACTCGCGCATCTTCGGGTTCCAGCGACGGGTCTGATGCCCGAAGTGGACCCCGGCCTCGAGCAGCTGCTTCATGGTCGTGGCAGCCACGTATGCATACCTCCGGTTGTTCCTCCGCCCGACGTCGGCTCCCAGGGTCCACCGTCGCGTCCGGACGGCACCGATGACCAGCAGGGATCAGGGGGGCGTGTGTGATGGGAAAACTGCCCGCGCAGCGGCGCTGAGCACGAGAAGTATACCAGAGCGCCCGGGCCGATCCCGGCGCACCCGGGCCGGACCGGGTGACCGTACCGCGAGCGTACCCAAGTACCACCGCGAAGTACGCGCTCGTACCTTGACCCCTCGCGAATCGCTCCTAGCATCCGCCCCGCGTCGTGGGCACCCGGTTGCACCGAGGGCCAGCGCGTTGTCTGCACCCTCGATCAACCAGCCCAGGAGCCGAACCATTGCCCGTTCTCCGCACCCTCGCGCCAGCCGCCTGCCTCGCCGTCGCACTCGCGGCCGGACCCCTGTTCAGCGCATCCGCGCTCGCCTCTGACGAGGTCGTCGTCCGGCCGGGCGACACCCTCACCGGGATCTCCAAGCGCCATGGCGTGACGATCTCGGCGATCGTCGCCGCGAACGCGCTGGCCGACCCGAACCGCATCTTCGCCGGCCAACGCCTTCGCATCTCCTCGGCTCCGCCTCCGGCTCCTGCGCCTCCTCCTGCCGCCGTCCCCTCGCAGGCAGCGGGCAGCCATACGGTTGCGCGTGGCGACAACCTGTGGAGCATCGCGCGCTTCTATGGCGTCTCGCTCTCGGCGCTCGTGGCGGCCAACGGCATCGTGAACGCCAGCCGCATCCAGCCGGGCAGGCAGCTCATCCTTCCCGGTGCCGCTCCGGCGGCTCCCGCGGCACCGGCCGCTCCGTCGGCACCAACCCCCGCTGCCGCTCCGGCTCCGGCCGCTCCGCCGGCCGCACCCGCCATGTCGGCCTGGATGGCGGCAGTGGTTGCGCAGCGCGACGGCATGCGCCTGGTCATCGCCGAGGAGGCAACGGCGGCTGGAGTTCCCGTCGCGCTGGCGCTCGCCGTCGCATGGCAGGAGTCCGGCTGGCGCCAGAACGTCGTGAGCAGCGCGGGCGCCGTGGGCGTCATGCAGCTCATGCCGGGCACGGCGCGCTGGGTCGGCGGCTCGATGCTCGGGCGCGCGGTGGACATCAATGATGCGCGCGACAACGTGAGGGCCGGCGTTCGTCTGCTTGCCCACTACCTCGACCGCTACGGCGGCAACCGTGATTTCGTGCTCGCCGCGTACTACCAGGGGCAGGGCGCGGCCGACCGGCATGGGGTTTACCCGGTCAGCCGAGCGTACATCGCCTCGGTGAACGCGCTCGAGGGCATGTTCGGCGGCTGATCCGCGTCATCCGCTGATGTCAGGAACGCGTCGCAGCTGAAGCTGGCGCCCGCCGGGTAGAGGCCGAACGGCAACCAGGTCCACGCGCAGGCCGCTGTGCCGCACGTTGGCGCTTGTGGCAAACGCGGCGAGGGTGCGGCCGATGCGATGGGCGCGCCGCGCATCCACCGTCTCCTCGGGCGCCCCCGCGCGACTCGAGCGACGCGCGCGGACCTCGACGCCCACGAGCACGCGCCGCGGGTCGAGCAGGATGAGGTCGACCTCCCCGCCCGCAGCGGACCGATGACGGCGGGCGAGCACGGTCCAGCCACGAGCTTCGAGCCACGTCGCCGCAGCAGCCTCGGCGTCGTACCCGAGTCGATGGCGCGGGTCGGTCATCGGCGGCTCCGTTCGGGAGGCGAGCGGGTGCCGGGGCGTCAGCTCGGCTCGAGCGTCTCCTCATCGAGCACCACGAACTCGAGATCGAGTGGCAGCTGCTCTCCCGCCAGCAGCTGGCGGATCGGAGCGAACGAGCGGCGATGCCATTCGCAGGGCCCATCGGCCACGAGCGCGTCGAAGTGGCGGCGCGTGCCATATCCCTTGTTCCGCGCGAAGCCGTAG
>Ga0136611_10003688_pt1 | contig 10717 bp, 10 predicted proteins | sample AntDrymUQ2232306_2_FD_106645 | JGI IMG/M metagenome (GOLD analysis project Ga0136611, IMG submission 106645) | Polar desert sand microbial communities from Dry Valleys, Antarctica - metaG UQ223 (23.06) | ecosystem: Environmental > Terrestrial > Soil > Desert | place: Antarctica: Dry Valley... | reverse complement strand
CGGGGGCGGCGTCGTGCCGCGCAGCTCGGCGACGATCGCGGTGATGGCCGTCATGATCCGCTCCGTCGTCTCGGCCACCACCTCGGGTGTCGCCGGCTCCTCGAGCAGGTCGTCGAGCGGGACGGGGTCACCGGCCTTGAGTGTCACGCGCCTACGGGGGAACAGGTCGGGGACCCTGGCATACGGCGGCAGGATCTCCTGCGCGCCCCACTGGCCCACCGGGATCACCGGGCAGCCGGTGGCGAGCGCGATCCGGGCGGCCCCGGACTTGCCGGTCATCGGCCACAGGTCGGGGTCGCGGGTGAGCGTGCCCTCGGGGTAGATGACCACGCAGTCACCGTCCCGCACGGCGTCGACGGCGGCGTCGTACGCCCCGACCGCGTTGCTGCTGAGTCGCTCCACCGGGATCTGGCCGGCCGACCGGAGGAACCCGCCCAGCACCCGGTTGCCGAACAGTGACGACTTCGCGAGGTAGCGCGGGATCCGGCCGTGGTCGTAGACGAAGTGCACGCTGGTCAGTGGGTCGAGGTGGGAGATGTGGTTGAGGGCCACGATGCAGCCGCCGGCGGCCGGGATCTTCTCGCCGTCGATCCAGGTGCGCGAGGACGAGGCGATCAGCAACGGCTTCAAGATGCCGACACCCACCAGGAACGGCCAGGGTCGTGCCTCGCTCAGCTCCCGGACCCGCAACGCGTCACCTCGTCCCTCTCCTGACCCGGACCACCTGGTTCCGGCTGTGACGCCCAGCACGTCGGGAGCAGGCTACTCGTTCCTCCGCGCACGACTGGGAGGATGTCCCACGATGACCACTCCCCGCTTCGTCGCCCTGGTGCCGGTGAAGTTCCTGGCGCGCGGCAAGTCCCGGCTGGTCGGGATCGGCAACGACCTCCGCCGCGACCTCGCCGTCGCCTTCGCCCTCGACACCCTCGCCGCGGTGCTGGCGACGCCGGAGATCTCCGAGGTGATCGTGGTCAGCAGCGACCCCGAGGTGGTTGCCCACGCGAGACGCCTGGGGTGCACCGTCGAGCCCGACACCGGTGACCTCAACGGAAGCCTGCGGTCGGCTGCCGGTCGGCTCGGACCGACCCGACCGGGCACCGTGCCGGTTGCCGTGTGCGCCGACCTTCCCGCGCTCGACCCCACCGACCTCGGGGCGGCGCTGGCCCAGCTGACGGCGGACGAGGCGTGGTTCGTGGCCGACCACGAAGGCGTCGGCACCACGCTGTACGCCGCGTCGTACGCCACGTTCGACCCGTGTTTCGGTCCGGGCTCACGGGCCGCGCACCGGGCTGCCGGTGCCGTCGAGGTGCTCGGCGCGCTGGCTCGTCTGCGCAGTGACGTCGACACGAGGGCCGACCTCGATGCCCTCGCCGGGGCCGACCGGCTCGGGGAGCACACCCGCGCAGTCCTCGCGGCGGTCACCCGTCGGCGCGGTGGGTCCGGCTAGAAATGCCGAGATGGCGGGCCCCCGGAGGGACCCGCCATCTCGTGATGGCTCAGGACTTCTTGGCGGCTCTCTTGGCCGGCGCCTTCTTGGCGGGGACCTTCTTCGCCGGCGCCTTCTTCGCGGCCGTCACCGTCTTGGCCGTGGCCTTCTTAGCGGGGGCAGCCTTGGTCGCCGTCACCCTCTTGGCCGGAGCGGCCTTGGTCGCGGTGACCTTCTTGGCCGGAGCGGCCTTGGTCGCCGTCACCTTCTTGGCGGGCGCCTTCTTGGCAGGCGCCTTCTTCGCCGGCGCCGCGGCCCTCGCCGGTGCGGCCTTCTTTGCGGGAGCCGCGACCTTCTTGGCCGTGGCGGCCAGCGTCAGCTTGGGCAGCTTCTTCGCGCCCGAGATGACGTTCTTGAGGTCCTGGCCCGGGGTGAACTTCGGGACGGCCTTCTTCTTCGTGCGGATGCGGTCGCCGGTGGCCGGGTTGCGCGCCCAGCCCGCGGCCCGGACCCGCTTCTCGAAGGAGCCGAAGCCGGTGATGGCGACCTTCTCCCCCTTGGCGACCTCGCGCGTGATGGTGTCGAGCACCGACTCCAGAGCGTGTTGGGCCGACTTGCGGTTGCCCTCAAATCGCGCGGCGAGCGCGTCGACGAGCTGAGACTTGTTCACTAGCTGTCCTTCCGATGACCAGTGGCGGCCGGGCTCGTGCCCGGCTTTTCCCTTGCACGCTAGGCATTTGTGCGCCTCGCCACAATCACCGCAGGCACGTTTGCCCGACTTTTTACGGCGTTTCAGGCCAGAGTGCGCGGTCGGTACGACGGTCGCGTGCCCTCGAAGGCCTCGATGTCGTCGGCGTGGGACAGCGTCAGCTCGATGTCGTCGAGGCCTTCGAGCAGCCGCCAACGCGTGTAGTCGTCGATGTCGAAGCTGTCCTCGACGGCGTCGGGACCCTCGCCGGCACGCACCGTCCTGCTCTCGAGGTCGACGGTGATCTCGGTCCCGGGCTGCTCCTCGAGCAGGTCCCACAGTCGTTGCACGACCTTCTCGTCCACCTCTGCCGCGAGCAGCCCGGACTTGCCCGAGTTGCCGCGGAAGATGTCGGCAAAGCGAGGTGACAGCACGACCGTGAACCCGTAGTTCTGCAGGGCCCAGACCGCGTGCTCGCGTGAGGACCCGGTGCCGAAGTCGGGACCGGCGACGAGCACCGAACCCCCTGCGTAGTCGGGGTTGTTGAGCACGAACGTGTCGTCGTTGCGCCAGGCCGCGAAGAGCCCGTCCTCGAAACCGCTGCGCGTCACCCGCTTGAGGTAGACGGCCGGGATGATCTGGTCGGTGTCGACGTTGCTGCGGCGCAGTGGGACGCCGACACCGGTGTGCGTCGTGAACTTGTCCATCACAGCTCCTCGAGGTCGGCGGGGGACGAAAGCGTGCCGCGGATGGCGGTGGCCGCGGCGACGGGCACGGACACCAGGTGGGTGCGTCCGCCCTTGCCCTGCCGGCCCTCGAAGTTGCGGTTGGAGGTCGAGGCACTGCGCTCGCCCGGGGCCAGCTGGTCGGGGTTCATGCCCAGGCACATCGAGCAGCCCGCCCCGCGCCACTCGCCACCGGCCTCCTTGAAGATCACGTCGAGGCCCTCGTCCTCGGCCTGCAGCCGCACCCGCACCGAGCCCGGCACGACGAGGAGGCGCGTGTCCTTGTCGACGGTGCGGCCTCGGATGATCTCGGCCGCGAGCCGCAGGTCCTCGATGCGCCCGTTGGTGCACGACCCCACGAACACGGTGTCGACCACGACGGCGCGCATCGGCGTACCGGTCGTCAACCCCATGTACTGCAGGGCCTTCTCGACGGCGACACGGTCGTTGTCGTCCTCGCTGTCGGCGGGATCGGGGACCACGCCGCCGAGCGGGACGCCCTGGCCGGGGTTGGTGCCCCAGGTGACGAACGGCGTCATGGTGCTCGCGTCGAGCACGATCTCCTCGTCGAACTCGGCGTCGTCGTCGCTGGCCAGGGTCTTCCACTGCGCGACCGCCGCATCCCAGTCGGCACCCTTGGGCGCCTCGGCGCGGCCCTCGAGGTAGTCGAATGTGGTCTGGTCGGGAGCGATGAGGCCGGCCTTCGCGCCCCACTCGATGCTCATGTTGCACACGGTCATCCGGCCCTCCATCGAGAGCTCCTCGATGGCCGGGCCGCGGTACTCCACGATGTAGCCCTGTCCGCCACCGGTGCCGGTGTGGGCGATCAGGGTGAGCACCATGTCCTTGGCGGTGACGCCGGCGGGCAGGCTGCCGTTGACGGTGACGGCCATCGTCCTAGGCCGGGCCTGCATCAGGGTCTGGGTCGCGAGCACGTGCTCGACCTCGGAGGTGCCGATGCCGAAGGCGATGGCGCCGAAGGCGCCGTGCGTGCTGGTGTGGCTGTCTCCGCAGACGATCGTCATGCCCGGCTGGGTCAGTCCGAGCTGCGGACCGACGACGTGCACGATGCCCTGCTCGATGTCACCGAGCGGGTGCAGGCGGACCCCGAACTCGGCGGCATTGCGACGCAGGGTCTCGACCTGGGTGCGGCTCACCAGGTCGGCGATCGGCTTGTCCTGGTCGATGGTCGGGACGTTGTGGTCCTCGGTGGCGAGGGTGAGGTCGGGGCGGCGCACGGTGCGACCGGTCAGTCGCAGTCCCTCGAAGGCCTGCGGGCTGGTCACCTCGTGGATGAGGTGGAGGTCGACGTAGAGGAGGTCCGGCTCCCCCTCGGCGCTCCGGACGACATGCTCGTCCCACACTTTCTCGGACAGGGTTTTGCCCACGACTGGACTCCTTCGCTTCTCGACGCTCGGACGAGCCTAACGCTTGCGTCCCATGATCTGAGATGGCAGTATCGGCATATGGACAACGGAAGCGGCGTCGGCGTTCTCGACAAGGCCGCGCTGGTGCTCTCGGCCCTCGAGTCGGGACCAGCCACCCTCGCCGGTCTGGTGGCCGGCACCGGCCTCGCCCGACCCACCGCCCACCGCCTCGCGGTCGCGCTCGAGCACCACCGCCTGGTGGCCCGCGACATGCAGGGCCGCTTCGTGCTCGGCCCCCGGCTCTCCGAGCTCTCCGCCGCCGCCGGTGAGGACCGGCTGCTCGCCGCGGCGGGGCCGATCCTGGCCCGGCTCCGCGACATCACCGGTGAGTCCGCGCAGCTGTGGCGACGCCAGGGAGAGCACCGGGTGTGCGTCGCTGCCGCAGAGCGACCCTCCGGCCTGCGCGACACGATCCCCGTCGGCTCCCAGCTCACCATGCGTGCCGGATCGGCTGCCCAGGTGCTGCTCGCGTGGGAGGACCCCGAGCGCATGCACCGCGGCCTGCAGCACGCCGCCTTCTCGGCCACTGCTCTGTCCGGCATCCGCCGACGTGGCTGGGCTCAGTCGGTTGGCGAGCGCGAGCAGGGGGTGGCCTCGGTGTCGGCCCCGGTCCGCTCCCCCGGCGGCAAGATCATCGCCGCCGTGTCGGTGTCCGGACCCCTCGAGCGCCTCTCACGCCAGCCCGGCCGGATGCACGCCCCCGCGGTGCTCGCGGCCGCCGAGCGGCTCTCGGAGTCGCTGCGTCGCGCCGCGGCGGAGTGACCGGGACGGTGGCGCCTCAGCCCACCTTGCCGAGCTCGATCGCCGCGTAGAGCAACGATGCGATCGTCTCGGAGTCGACGATCTCGCCGTCGCGGACCATCCGGAGCACCTCCGACCAGGGCACGCGACGTACGGCGGTGATGCCCTCCTCGGCCATCGCCTCCCCGGCGACCGGACGCAGGTCCCGGGCCAGGAAGACGTGCTCGCGCGCCCGGCACACACCGTTGAGCGCCCACATCGATCCCATTGCGTCCCACCGCCCGGCCTCCAGACCGGTCTCCTCGCGCAGCTCGCGCTGGGCTGCGAGCAAGAGGTCCTCGCCGTCGCTGCCGCCGGCGGGCACCTCGACGGACGCGGTGCCGGTGGCGTAGCGGAACAGGTCGACCAGGACCACCTCGTCCGCGTCGGTGACCGCCACCACGAACACCGCCGCGTTTCGCAGCTCGACGACGCCGTAGAGCGCCGCCGCACCGTCGGGCCGGGTCACCCGGTCCTCACGGACGGTGATCCACTCGTTCTCATAGGCGGTCCTGGACCCGTGCGTCTGCCAGCCAGTCATCGCGCCATCGTGACAGGGGTCGCGGAGACGGTCAGAACAGGGCGTCCTGCTCCAGCCCGAGCAGCAGCTGCTTGCGCTCCAGACCACCGGCGTAGCCGGTCAGGGTGCCGTTGGCGCCGATCACCCGGTGGCACGGGATGACGATCGGGATCGGGTTCTGAGCGTTGGCGAGGCCCACGGCGCGCGACGCCGCGTTGGTCTTGCCGATCCGGTGCGCGATCTCGCCGTACGACGCGGTCTCGCCGTACGCGATCCCCTGGAGCGCCTCCCACACGGTGCGCTGGAAGGTCGTGCCCGCCGGTGACAGCGGCAGCTCGAAGTCCTTGCGGTCGCGGGCGAAGTACGCCGTCAGCTGGGCCACCGCGTCGATGAGCACCGGATGGTCGTCCTGCCGGTCGCCGCGTGGCAGACCGGTGGGTCTGGTGCGAAACGGCGTGAACTCGATGGCGGTGATCGCGCCGGCGTGCTCGACGATCCGGAGGTCGCCGATGGGCGAGGGCATCACGGTCCACATGGTCATTGCTCCCTGGGGTTGATCGGTCTGGCAGTGGTGGGGCCGGTGGTGGTCGGAGTCGGCATGAGGGTGTTCCAGAGGTGCATCAGGGCGTAGGAGCGCCACGGCCGCCACGCGTCGGAGGCCTGGGCGAGCGCCGGGTCGTGCCCGAGGCCGGTCAGCGCGTTGCGCACGCCGATGTCGGTGGGCAAGAAGACGTCGGGGTGGGCCAACGCGCGCATCGCGACGTAGTCGGCGGTCCACGGTCCGATGCCGGGCAGGTCGAGGAGGCGGCGGCGCACGTCGACGCGGTCGGGTCCTCGGTCCAGGGCGATGCTCCCCTCGGCGAGGGCGGCACACAGCCCGACCAGCGCCCGCCCGCGGGCGCGTGGCATCGGCAGCCGCTCGGGATCGAGCGTGGCCAGCGTCGCGGCGTCCGGGAACAGGTGGGTCAGTCCCGCGATGGTGGTGGTCACGGGCCGTCCGTGCTCGGCGACGATCCGGCCGGTGACCGTGCAGGCGCCGACGACGCTGACCTGCTGACCGATGACGGTGCGTACGGCGGTCTCGTCGCCGTCGACCTGGCCCGGCACCCGCAGGCCCGGCACCCGGCGCGCCAGCGGTCCGATGACCGGGTCGCCGGCGAAGTGGTCGGCGACCGCGAGGGGGTCGCAGTCGGCGTCGACCAGTCGCCGGGCGCGCTCCACGGCGGCGGCGGTATCGCGCAGGTCGTGCAACGCGAACGTCGCGGTCACGAACGCGGTCTCGCCGGCCGCCGCAGCCTCCGGCAGGTCGAGGCGCACCGTGCCGGGTGCGTGCGGCAGGTCGAGGGTCCGGGCGTACCAGCCCGGTCCGGCGGTCTCCACGCCCGGCACGAGGTGGTAGGCCAGGAAGGCCAGCAGCCGGTCCCCGGCAAAGGGGGTGCGGACCGCGAGCCGCATCGTCACCGACCCGACCGACGACCGGGCACCGCCCCGGCGCCCGCGCAGCTCGGTCGGCGACGCGGCGTACACCTCGCGGACAGTCTCGTTGAACTGGCGGATGCTGGAGAAGCCGGCAGCGAAGGCCACCTCGGTGAGCGGCATGTCGGTGGTCTCGACGAGCACCCGGGCCGTCTGGGCGCGCTTGGCGCGGGCGAGGGCCAGCGGGCCGGCACCGAGCTCGGCGGTGAGCAGGCGTGTGAGGTGCCGCGAGGTGTAGCCCACCCGGACGGCGAGCCCCTCGACCCCCTCGCGGTCCACCACACCGTCGGCGATCAGCCGCATCGCCCGACCCGCGGCGTCGGCGGCCACGTCCCAGTCCGGACTGCCGGGCGTCGCGTCGGGCAGGCAGCGCTTGCAGGCCCGGAACCCGGCGGACTGCGCGGAGGCCGCGGTCGGGTGGAAGTAGACGTTCTTGTACGCCGGGGTGCGGGCCGGGCAGCTGGGCCGGCAGTAGATGCCGGTGGTGCGGACAGCGGTGTAGAAGACGCCGTCGAAGCGACGGTCCCTCGACTTCACCGCGCCGTAGCAGGACTCCTGGTCCAGCTCGTCCATCCTCGGGCTCATGGCCCCATCCTGCCTCGCACCCGGACGGACTTCTAGCGGGAATCGGACACGGCCGTCGGGCCTACGCGCCCGCCTCCGAAAATGCGAGACGCCCCCGGCCCGCAGGCCGAGAGCGATGCCTTCGGTGGTACCCCCGACCGGATTCGAACCGGCGCTACCGCCGTGAGAGGGCGGCGTGCTAGGCCGCTACACAACGGGGGCCTAACCAGCAGAACTGCACTGGGACAACAGCATGAAACTCTAGACCAGCCGGGACTTCACGATCAAATCCCGATCGGTTCCCGATCCCGCCGGGGCGGAGTCGGAGCGTCGAAGAGTCATCGCTGGGATACTAGGACTCGAACCTAGACTAACTGGACCAGAACCAGTCGTGCTGCCAATTACACCATATCCCACGGTCGTCGACGGGCCGGTGAAAGCGCCTGTCAAGCCGAGGGGAAACGATACACAGGCGGTCGGGGGGCCACCAAAACGGGTGCGTCCGCAGTGGTCCGCAGCCCCATCCGCCGGGCCACCAGGACGGCCAGCCCGAGGTAGACCAGCGACTGGGTCAGCGTCGTCGGGATGCTCCACCAGGAGCCTCCCGTGGGATTGAGCGCGCTGGTCATGTCGCTGAACGCGAGGGCCAGCCCGAAGGCCAGGAAGTTGTTGAGGACGTGCATCGCGATGGCGGCCTCGAGCCCGCCGGTGAGGATGACCAGCACTCCGGCGACCAGGCCGAAGGCGAGCCGGTCGAAGAAGATCGGCGGGTCCTGGGCGCCGTGGGCGAGGGCGAAGAGGATGGCCGGTCCGACGATCGCGAGCGCCTTGCCCAGGGTGGCGCCGTACCGGCCGAAGATGCCGCCGAACGCCTGGGTGAGGTAGCCGCGGAAGAAGTACTCCTCCCCTGCCGCCTGGAGCGGGGTCAGCAGCAGGACCACCAGGAGGAAGTCGCGGGTGCGGTCGGTGAAGCTGTTGGGGTCGCCGGTGATCTCCGCGCCGCTCTGCTCGGGCAGCAGCAGCGAGACCAGCAGGGTCGCCACCAACGCCACCAGCGAGAGCAGCAGGCACACCAGGAAGTAGCCCCAGCGGATCCCGGGCGCCACCGACGCGAGCCAACGCGGCTTCATGCCGTGCAGCGTGCGGGTCAGCAGCCAGGTGACCGGGATCGCGCTGGCCAGCACGATGTTGAGGTAGGCCAAACCGGCCGGTGTCGGGTTGCCGAGGTCGACCAGCGCGGTCATGCTCTCCTGGAGCGGGGCGCCGGTGAAGACGTAGTAGAACGCGAACGGCACGATCATGCCGATCGGCACCGCGATGAAGACGCCGACACCGAGCAGCAGACTGCCGACCAGGGGCCGCCACAGTCCGCCATGCCCGCCGCGCTGGAGCTCGTGGTAGGCCCACGGTGGCGAGGGCGCCACCTCGGGCACCGCGGCGTACGGCGCGCTCGGTCCGGTCGTCGGCCCGGGCGGCGGGGGCATCGGCGTGGCCATCAGGCCAGCGCGCCGCTCAGCCGCGCCAGCGCCTTGTCGCGGCCCATCAGCTCCAGGCTCTCGAACAGCGGCGGCGAGATCCGGCGACCGGTGGCGGCGATGCGCACCGGCCCGAACGCCAGCCGCGGCTTGAGCCCCATCCCCTCGATCAGGGCGGCGCGCAGAGCCTCCTCGATCGCCGGCGTGGTCCACTCCTCCAGGCCCGCCAGCGCGTCGTGGGCGGCGCGGACGGCCGGTCGCCCGGCCTCGTCGACCGTCTCCAGCCGCTCGAAGGACTCCTCCTCGACGAGCAGGAAGGCCAGCAGGTCCACCGACTCGGTGAGCTTGTTCATGCGCTCCGCCACGAGCGGCATCGCGGCGTCGAGCACGGCCTGATGCTCGGCCGTCGGCGGGTCGGTCACCAGCCCCGCCGCGTGCAGGAACGGCAGCGTCCGCCGGCCGATGTCCTCGACGGAGAGCAGCCGCATGTGGGCCGCGTTGATGGCCTCGCACTTCTTGAGATCGAAGCGGGCGGGGTTGGGGTTCACGTCGTCGATGTCGAACGCCGCCGCCATCTCCGCCATGGAGAACACGTCGCGGTCGGGCGCGATCGCCCAGCCCAGCAGGGCCAGGTAGTTGAGCAGCCCCTCGGGGAGGAACCCCTGGTCGCGGTAGGCCAGGGCGTGGGCCTCGGGGTCGCGTTTGGACAACTTCTTGTTGCCCTGCCCCATCACGTAGGGAAGGTGGCCGAACAGCGGGGCACCCGAGCCGATGCCGACCTCGGCGAGCGCGGCGTACAGCGGCACCTGGCGCGGGGTGCTGGAGAGCAGGTCCTCGCCGCGCAGCACGTGGGTGATCTCCATCAACGCGTCGTCGACGGGGTTGACCAGCGTGTAGAGCGGGTCACCGTTGGCGCGCGCCAGGGCGTAGTCGGGCACGTGGTCGCTGTGGAAGGTCACCCGGCCGCGCACCAGGTCGTCGAAGACGATGTCGCCCTCGGGCATCCGGAACCGCACCACCGGGGCGCGCCCCTCGGCCTCGAACGACGCGACCTGCTCGGCGGTGAGGTCCCGGCAGAAGCGGTCATAGCCCATGTCCTTGGAGCCGGCCGCCTGGCGCCGGGCCGCGACCTCGTCGGTCGTGCAGTAGCACCGGTAGGTGTGGCCGCCCTCGGTGAGCCGGGCCAGCGCGTCGCGGTAGATGTCGCCGCGCTCGGACTGGCGGTACGGCGCGTGGGGGCCGCCGATGTCGGGCCCCTCGTCCCAGGTCAGCCCCAGCCAGCCGAACAGGTCGAACAGGCCGTCGTAGGACTCAGAGGTGTTGCGGGCGACGTCGGTGTCCTCGATACGGAGCACCAGCGCACCGCCGTGGTGGCGGGCGAAGGCCCAGTTGAACAGCAGGGACCGGACCAGTCCGACGTGCGGGCTGCCGGTGGGCGACGGTGGGAAACGGACCCTGATCGGCGAGTTCGGGCGCTCAGTCACGAGACGCGACCCTATTGGTGAGGCTCCCGACGCGGGCAATCGCGACCTCGACCTCGTCGCCGACCTCCATCGGGCCGACGCCCTCGGGCGTGCCGGTCAGGATCACATCACCCGGAAGCAGGGTCATCACGCCGGAGATGTGCGCGACCAGG
>Ga0136611_10003687_pt1 | contig 10718 bp, 11 predicted proteins | sample AntDrymUQ2232306_2_FD_106645 | JGI IMG/M metagenome (GOLD analysis project Ga0136611, IMG submission 106645) | Polar desert sand microbial communities from Dry Valleys, Antarctica - metaG UQ223 (23.06) | ecosystem: Environmental > Terrestrial > Soil > Desert | place: Antarctica: Dry Valley... | reverse complement strand
CGCGCCGTACACCGACCTCATGACCATGACCGATGCCGCGCTCGAGCACCCGGCCGTCGACGCGACCCGCACCGCCGTGATGGGCGGCTCGTTCGGCGGCTACATGGCCAACTGGATCGCCGGTCACACCGGGCGGTTCGCCGCTGTCGTGACGCACGCCAGTCTCTGGGACCTGGAGCAGTTCGGCCCGACCACCGACGCGGCGTACTACTGGGCCCGTGAGATGACCCGGGAGATGGGCATCGTCAACAGCCCCAGCCGCTTCGCCGACGCCATCACCTCACCGGTGCTCGTCGTCCACGGTGACAAGGACTACCGGGTGCCGGTGGGCGAGGGGCTCCGGTTGTGGTGGGACCTGTGCTCGCGCGCGCCGGACCCCGAGACGATGCCGCACCGCTTCCTGTACTTCCCGGACGAGAACCACTGGGTCTTGACGCCGGGGCACGCCAAGCTCTGGTACGAGACGGTGCTGGCCTTCCTCGACCACCACGTCCTCGGCAAGCCCGAACGCGTCCCCGAGCTGCTGCGCTAAGCGGTCTCGACGACCCGGAAGGCCTCGGCCAGGCGGCCCTCCGGCAGCCCGTGCTCGCGGGCGGTGCGACCGAGGTCCGCCCGCAGCTGCTCCTCCACCGACCCGTCGAGCATCGGTGTCTGGCTGTCGTGCGCCCCGCACGCCGTCACCTTCGCGTCGAAGACGTCGGTCACGTCGACGGCGACGGTGTCCTCGGGCCCGCCGAACAGCCAGACAGCCGGCACGACCCATGGCTCCAGGTCGAGCTCGGGGAAGGCGAAGGCGTTGCGGGCGTCCGGGTAGACGGCGGCCAGCGTCGCGGCGCCCGTCGCCAGGTGGTCCGGATGGCAGAGGTACACGAAGCGGTAGTTCCGCTCCGGGGCGTGCGTCACGACGACGTGAGGACGCACCCGGCGGATGGCGCGGGTCAGCTCGAGCCGCAGCTCCCGGTCGACCTCGACCCAGCCGTCGGCGCGGCCGAGGAAGACGCACTCCTTCACCCCGAGCGCATCTGCTGCGGCTCGCTGCTCGCCGCGCCGGATGCTGGGCACGTCCTTGCGCGCGACCTCGGCGTCAAAGCCGCCGGAGTCCCCGTCGGTCACGCAGACGACCGTCACCTCGCACCCGGCGGCGGTCCAGGTGGCGATCAGGCCGCCCGCCCCGTAGTCGGCGTCGTCGGGGTGCGCTGCGACAACCAGGGCGCGGGCGGGGACGGTGCCCTCTGCACTCATGCGCCCGCCTTCAGTGATGCTCACGGGCACCGCCTACCCCGCGGCGAGCAGATCACGGACGTGCGCCGTCTCGTTCAGGCTGGTGATCCCGCGGCGGCCGTCACGGGCGGCCCCGACCCGGCTCAGCGAGCAGTACGCCGGCGGGAACCAGATCGTGCTGCCCTGGCCCAGCACGTGGCCGGCGTAGGCGTTGATGGAGCCCGCATGGGTGAACAGCACGGCCCGCCCGCCGGCGTGGCGCGCGGCGATCTGCTCGACGGCCTCGACCACCCGTTCGCGGAACGCGGCCGGGTCGACGCCGGTGCTGTACAGGTCACCGCGCATGAGGGCGTGCCAGCGCGGGTCACCGTCGGCCTTGAGCTCCTCCACCGGGACGTAGGAGCTGTCGCCGCTGTCGAACTCCGCGATCCCCTCGACCACCTCGCAGGTCAGGCCGAGCGCCCGCTCCAGCGGCGCCGCGGTCTGCCGGGCCCGGGCGGCGGGGGAGGTGTACACAGCGGTGACCTCCTGGCCGGCCAGGGCGAGCACGACGCGCTCGGCCTGAGCGAGCCCCCGCTCGGCGAGCCCCGGGTCGGCCGGACCGCCGTCAGGGGTGGCGTCGACGCGCACGGGCAGCGCGTGCCGGACCAGGACGATCTCCATGCGTGCGGACGCTAATGGGCGCGGACTACGGGAAGGTGGCGATGCGCAGGACGCGGTCGTCCGTGCCGTTGCCGGTGAGCAGCCACATGGAGCGGTCCGTAGGGTTGAGCATCGCCGCGCGCAGGCGGCCGTACGTCCCCTGGTACAGAGAGGTGGCCCGGGTCACCCGCAGGCCGTCGAGCTGCAGGCGCCACAGTCGCTGGCCGCGCAGCGCCGCGACGTACAGGCTCCCGTCGTGGAAGGTCATCCCGCTCGGGGAGGCCTCCGCCGGCGTCCACTGGTGCACGGGGTTGCGGAACCGGGTGTCGCTGCTCCGCCCCTCGACCAGCGGCCAGCCGTAGTTGCCGCCCGGCACGATGTGGTTGACCTCGTCGAAGCGGTCCTGCCCGAACTCCGTCGCCATCAGGTGGTTGCCGGCGAAGGCCAGACCCTGCACGTTGCGATGGCCGCGTGAGAGCACCACCGTCCCGAACGGGTTGCCGGCGGCCGGGGCGCCCTCCTTGGTCATGCGCAGCACCTTGCCGCCGAGCGAGCGCGGGTCCTGCGCGGCGGCGCGCACCTGCGCGTCGCCCGTCCCCGCGTAGAGCATCCGGTCCGGCCCGAACAGCAGGCGGCCGCCGTTGTGCGTGGACGCCGCCGGGATGCCGGTCAGCACCGGGCGCGGTCGCGCCGTGGAACCTGTTGTTACGTAGGCGATCCGGTTGTCCCGGGCAGTCGTGTAGTAGAGGTAGACGCGCTTGTCGCGCAGGTAGTCCGGGCCGACCGCGATGCCGAGCAGCCCTCCCTCACCGCGCTGCGCAGCCTCGGTCACGGTGTAGATGACGCGCGCCGGACGGCCGGGGGTGACCGCCCAGATGCGTCGCGTGCCCCGCTCGGTGAACAGGGCGCTGCCGTCGGGCAGGAAGGCGATGCCCCATGGCTGGGTGTGGCCGCGCGAGACGACCTGCGGGGTGCTCGCAGCCGACGCCGGTGCGCCTGTCAGCGCGAGGGTGCAGATCAGGACGCTGAGCAGGGCACCCAGACGGCGCACGGGGACCTCCACGGGTCGGTCGTCCGCACGCTACGTCGCGGTTCGTCGCGCCACCAGGCGGCTGTGCCGCAGACTTGTCGCGTGCCGAGCGCCCTGCCCGACGGCGAGCCCGTCCCCACGACCGGCGCGCTCCCGGAGTCGGCGACGACAGACCTGGGCACGCGGCCGTTCGGCGTCTACCTGCACGTGCCGTTCTGCGCCTCGCGCTGCGGCTACTGCGACTTCAACACCTACGTCGGCAGCGAGCTCGGGGGCGGCGGGCTGCAGGCGTCGTACGCCGACGGCGCGATCAAGGAGCTGCGGCTGGCGCAGTCGGTGCTCGGCGGGGCAGCCCCCGCGGTCGACACCGTCTTCCTCGGCGGCGGCACACCCACGCTGCTGCCTGCCGAGGACCTGGTGCGCCTGCTCGGCGTCGTGCGGGAGCAGTGGGGCCTGGCCGACGGCGCCGAGGTCACGACGGAGGCCAACCCCGACTCGGTCGACGAGCGCTACCTCGCGACGCTGCGTGCGGGCGGCTTCACGCGCGTCTCGTTCGGGATGCAGTCGGCGGTGCCGTCGGTCCTGCAGGTCCTGGACCGCACCCACACGCCGGGTCGGCCTCAGGAGGCGGTCCGCGAGGCGTACGCCGCCGGCTTCGAGCAGGTCAGCCTGGACCTGATCTACGGCACGCCTGGCGAGACCGACGACGACTGGTGCCGTTCGCTCGACGCGGCCCTTGACTGCGGCCCGACGCACGTCTCGGCGTACGCCCTCATCGTCGAGCCGGGCACGCGCCTGGGCGCACAGGTCGCCCGGGGGGTGCTGCCGGCCCCGGACGACGACGTGCTGGCCGACCGGTACCTGCTGGCGCAGGCGGCGCTCAAGGGACTGGGCTGGTACGAGGTCAGCAACTGGGGCGATCCCTGCCGCCACAACCTGGGCTACTGGAGCGGCGCGGACTGGTGGGGGATCGGGCCGGGTGCCCACAGCCACGTGGGTGGGGTGCGCTGGTGGAACGTCAAGCACCCCGCGGCGTACGCGCAGCGGCTCGCGGCGGGCGTCTCGCCCGGCGCCGGCCGCGAGGTGCTGACCGACGAGGACCGCCGGGTCGAGCGGGTGCTGCTGGAGGTGCGCCTGCGCTCCGGGCTGCCGCTGACGCTGCTGCGCGCGGCCGGGCTCGACGCGTCGCGCCGGCAGGTGCAGGACGGCCTGCTTGAGGTCGGGCCGCACCGTGAGGGCCGCGCGGTGCTCACCCTGCGCGGGCGGCTGCTCGCCGACGCCGTCGTGCGCGAGCTCGTGGACTGACTAGCTGACGAAGCGGATCGTCAACGGGTAGCGGTACGGCTGGCGGTTGCCGGCGGCGACCGCCGCGATGATCGCCATGACCATGCCGTAGATGAACACGGCGAACAGCAGGACGAACCCCACGAGCAGAATCACCAGGATGCCCGACACGATCGTGGCGATGAGCAGCGTGAGGTGGAAGTTGAGGGCCTCGGCCGCGTGGTGCCTGGTCATGGGCGAGGTGTCCTTGAAGACGAGGTAGACGACGAGCGGCCCCAGCAGGGCAAACACGAAGATGGACAGGTGCGAGAGCACCGACCAGATGGTGTCCTCCGGGCGCGCACCCTGGCCCGGGCCGTACGGGGCGGCGCCGTAGCCGGGCGGGGGGCCGTACCCGGACTGCGTCGGGTCGCCGGGAGCGGGCTCGTACGGCGGGACGGTCATGGCCGCAGCCTAGGCGCGGGTGGCACACGACACAGGGGTCCTGCGGGGGTGTCCTGAGTGCCGCCGGGTAGTGTGATCATCACTCAGACGTTCTGGTCCACCCCGATCCGACCGTCACTTCGCGGGCGAGACTGCCCGCTGGTCGCTTCGTGTGTCGTGCGCCGCCGTGCTCCGGTGGCCCGCCGCGTGCGCTCTCCGCGGCCCGCTGAACACCAACGGAGCTCTCTCGTCATGTCTGGCCGTCCCACCCCCACCCGATCGTCCTCGCGCGGCACGTCCGCCTCTGGGCGCCCCTGGTGCCTACCGCGGCGGGTCGCGCAGGCCGTCCGGTTCCTCCTCGCGTCCCGCGTCGCCCCCGGTCAAGTCCGACCTGGAGCTCGCGCTCGACGCGGCAGCCGACGCCGCTGCGGCCGAGATCGACGCGCCGGTCGCGTCGTTCGCCTCGCTGGGTCTGCCCGACCGCCTGGTGACAGCGCTGGCCCGTCGTGACCTGCACGCCCCCTTCGCCATCCAGACCCGCTCGATCCCGGACGCTCTGTCGGGCCGCGACGTGCTCGGCCGTGGCGCCACCGGCTCGGGCAAGACGCTCGCCTTCGGCCTGCCCCTGCTCACCCGGCTGGTGGGCGGCGAGCGCCTGCGCGGCATGCCGCGCGGCCTGGTCCTGGTCCCGACCCGTGAGCTGGCCCAGCAGGTGCACGACGCCCTGGCCCCCCTCGGGCAGGCGCTGGACCTCAAGGTCAGCGCCGTCTACGGCGGCGCCTCGATGGGGCGCCAGATCGACCAGCTCCGCCGGGGCATCGACGTCGTCGTGGCGACGCCGGGCCGGCTGCAGGACCTGATCGAGCAGCGCGAGTGCAGCCTCGAGAGGGTCCAGGTCACCGTGCTGGACGAGGCCGACCACATGGCCGACCTCGGCTTCATGCCCGCCGTCACCGCGCTTCTCGACATGACCGCGCCGTCCTGCCAGCGACTGCTGTTCTCCGCCACGTTGGACCGCGGCGTCGACAAGCTGGTCCGGCAGTACCTCAAGGACCCGGCGATCCACGCCGTCGCCAGCGCCGAGTCGACGGTCACGACCATGGACCACCGGGTCTACGCCGTGCAGCACGACGCCAAGGTGGACATCGCCGCGGAGATCGCCGCCCGCCCCGGCCGCACGCTGATCTTCGTGCGCACCAAGCACGGCGCGGACCGCCTGGCCCTGCAGCTGCGCAAGGTCGGCGTCGAGGCCGGCGCCATCCACGGCAACCTCACCCAGCACGCCCGCAAGCGCGCGCTGGAGAACTTCACGACCGGGCACGCGCGCGTGCTGGTCGCCACCGACGTCGCCGCCCGCGGCATCCACGTCGACGACGTCGACCTGGTCGTGCACTACGACCCGCCGGCGGATCACAAGGACTACCTGCACCGCTCCGGTCGTACGGCGCGTGCCGGCGCCAGCGGGACCGTCCTGTCGTTCATCACCAGCGACCAGGCCCGTGAGCACCAGCGCATGCGCGAGCGCGCCGGCGTCGAGGCCAGCGCCGTCTCCGTCGTGCTCGGCCACCCGGCCGTTCGCGAGCTGGCCGAGTCCGGCGAGCAGATCGTGGTGGCACCACGCGGGCCGTACGTCCCTCGTCCGCAGGGTGAGCGCCGCACCAACAGCTTCAACCGGACCCGCCGTCCGGGCGGCCCGACGAGCGGCAGCTCCACCTACGCCGGCCGCAACCCCCGCGCGTCCTCGCCCCAGGCCTGACCCCCTTCCGGGCTCGGGGCCACGCCGGGATCCCCACGCCGACGCCGCCGCGGGTGTCGGCGCCGTAGCGGGACTTCTCACGCTCGAGGTCGAGACGGCCGACCCGGCTGCTCGCCTCGACGGCCGCGTCGTCCAGCAGGGCGGCCGGCACGATCCACACGACCTCGAACTGGAGGCCGTCGGGGTCCTTGGCGTACAGGCTCTTGCTCGTGCCGTGGTCGGAGGAGCCGCTCAGCGCGCCGGCGACCTCGAGGCGGTGCAGGTGGTCCTCGAGCTCGGCGAGGGTGCCGAGCTCCCAGGCCAGGTGGTACATCCCGACGGTGCTGCGGCCGGCCGTCGAGTCGCCCGCCCGCTCGCCGAGCCCGAACAGCGCGAGGTCGTGGTCGTTGGTCGAGTCCGGCGCCTGCAGGAACACGGCCTGCCCGCCCATCAACGCCGTCACCCGGAAGCCGAGGACGTCACGGTAGAACGCGGTGGAGGTGGTGACGTCGCGGACGTACAGCACGGCATGGTTCAGGCGGTGGATGGCCATGGCGCTCTCCTCGGTCTCGGTGTCACTTCCTGCAACAAGTTGAGGGTTCAACCATTCCGCTAGGCTGACCGGCATGACGAGGTGGCTGGACGAGGACGAGCAGCGGGCCTGGCGGGCCCTGCTCAGCATGGTCGCGACCCTGCAGACGGGGTTGGACGCCCAGCTGCAGGCCGATGCGGCCATGCCGCACGCGTACTACGAGCTGCTGGTGCGCCTGTCGGAGGCCCCGGAGCGGTCTTTGCGGATGAGCGCCCTGGCCGAGGCGTCGCGCAGCTCCCGCAGCCGGCTGTCGCATGCGGTGGGCCAGCTCGAGCAGCGCGGCTGGGTGCGGCGCGAGACGTGCGCGAGCGATCGCCGCGGGCAGGTCGCTGTCCTCACCGATGCCGGCTTCGCAGCACTCGAGCAGGCAGCGCCGGGTCACGTCGCCGCGGTCCGTGAGCTGCTGCTGGACCGCCTCACCGCGGCCCAGGTCCATCAGCTGCGCACGATCGCAGCCGCGGTCACCAGGTCCTGACGGTGTCGTCCGCCGGGCGCCTGCTCACGAAAACTCTCATCTGCCAGGGGTGTTAATCGTGGGAACTATGTCGTAGCGTCCGCCGTCACGTCTCCCCCTCTGAGCATCGGATGACCCTGTGGCCCCCTCCCCTCGTACCTCCGCGCTGCTCGCCTCTGTCGGTGGGGCAGCCCTGCTGCTGCCGCTGGCGCTGAGCTCGCCGGCGGCGGCCGTCACCGCCCCGTCCGAAGCGGGCCCCAAGTGCACGCCGACGGCGGCCAACCGCCCGGTCTGCCCCGCCAGCGCGCCGGCCAAGACGGCCAGCTTCCTAGACCCGACGGCTCGGGTGACCGCGCCGACCCACATCGAGCTGGGACCGGAGGTCTACGTCGGTCCGTTCGCGCAGCTGCTGGCGGCCAGCGACGCGGACATCGTCTTCGGTGCGGAGAGCAACATCCAGGACAACGTCGTGGTGCGAGCGCGCACTGTCCGCAGCGCCGCCACGGCGCAGGCGCAGCGGAGCGCCGGCCTGCGTGCCGGCATCAGGACCGGGGAGCGGGTCATCCTGGCGCACGGATCGTCCGTGGTGGGCCCGGCCCGCCTCGGGGTCGTGAGCGATCGCACGCCGCCCGGTGCCGACTCCGGGGTGTTCGTCAGCTTCGGTGCCCTCGTCGACGGTGCGATCCTGGAGCGCGACAGCGGGCTGTCGGCGCTGAGCCGCATCGGGCCAGGGCTGCGCCTGAAGACCGGCCTGATCGTCCTGCCGGGCAAGAACGTCCGGACGCAGGCGGAGGCCCAGGACCCGGCGCTCGGCAAGGTGCGCCCGATCACCCAGGCGGACCGTCTGTTCAACGCCGGCGTCGTGGAGGTCAACGTGGGCCTGGCCCGGGAGTACTCGGTCCTGGCCCGCCAGAAGCCCAGTGCCGTGCGCGGCATCAACGTCGACCCCGGCGGCAACGCGTTCGACAGGGCCCGGGACGAGCCGCGGGTCGAGTCGGCGCTCTGCACCGGCCCGAAGGTCGTTCGGCCGGACTTCCGCAACAGGATCATCGGCGACGCGTGCTTCGAGGACAGCGTGGCCCGGCTCGACGCCCGGATGGGGTCCTCGATCTCGATCCGCGCCGACGAGGGCGGACCGTTCGGCATCGGCCCCATCACGACCATGGGCAACCGGGTGGTCTTCCACGCCCTCGAGGGCTCCGACCTGCGGGTCGGCTCCCGGATCACCTACGGCAGCGGGGCGATCGTGCACGGGGGCGGTCGGCCCTCGACGAACGCCACGACCGGTCTGGCCGACCCCACCATCATCGGCAACGACGTGCGCCTCGGGAACGGCTCGGTCGTGTTCCGGTCCTTCCTGGGCAACCGCACCCAGCTCGGCGAGCGCAGTGCGGTCGTCGGCACCGTGACCGGCGTCGGCGCCCGGGTTCCGGCCCGGACCATCTTCGTGCAGAACAAGAGGTTCGGCTCCGTCGAGTGGTGACCCGGCGGCGGGTGCTGGCCTGCGCCGTGGCCCTGCTCGCTGCCGGTTGCTCGTCGGACGGGGGCGCCCCGGACCGGGGCGCCCCGGCCGGGGACGCCCCGGCGTACGTCCCCAGCGCGATCGGTGACTTCCAGGTCGCTGTGGACCATGCGCAGGCACCGGCGCCAGGTCCGGCCGGGCCGGCAAGCTGGCCTGGCGCAGCACCTGGCGGCTGTCCTGGGCACCCGTCCCTGGGGCGACCTCGTACGCCGTCCACTACGGGACGAACGAAGGCGCCGGCGGCGGCTCGGACGAGGTGCGCTCCGAACCGGAGCTGGAGGTCGAGGCGGCCGCGGGAACCTCGACGGCAGCGGCGCTCCCTGACGACCGCAGCGCGGCGCTGTTGTTCACCTCCTCCCAGCTGCTGGTGTCCGTCAGCGCGCGGTCCACCGCCGGTGAGGGCCCGCGCTCGCTGTGGTTCCCCGTCGGCGACGTGCCCCCGACCGGCCGGCCCATCGGCTCCCGGTCGCTGGGGGAGCACTCCGACGGCTGAGCGGCAGCGTCCGAAGGTGCCGGCACACGAGGAAGGTGGGTCAGCTGATCAGCGCAGCGCGCTGAAGCGCTCGACCGCCCTCGGCTCGCCCGACACGATGATGGTGTCGCCCTCGGCGAGCACCGTCTCGCCCGTCGCGTGGCTGAACGAACCGCCGGGCCGCTTGACCCCGACGACGGTCACGTGGTGGTCGCGGCGGATACCGCTGTCGGCGAGGGCGACGTCGAGCAGCGCCGCGGGCGGGACCGTCTTGACCATCGCGAAGTCCGGCTCGAAGGCGATGTAGTCGAGCATCCGGCCCTTCACCAGGTGCGCCACCCGCCGGCCCATGTCGTGCTCGGGGTAGACCACGTGCTGCACCCCGAGCTGCTCCAGGATGCGGCCGTGCGGCTCGCTGATGGCCTTGGCCCAGACCTCGGTGACGCCGAGCGTCTTGAGCAGCGAGGCCGTCAGCAGGCTGGCCTCGATGTGCGAGCCGATGGCGACCACGGCCCGGTCGAACTCCTGCACACCGAGCTGCCGCAACGCGTCCTCGCTCGTGCTGTCGGCCGTGACGCAGTGCGTCAGCCGGGTGCTCATCTCCTGCACGACGGACTCGTCGCTGTCGATGCCCAGGACCTCGGTCTCGCTGTCGACCAGCTCCATCGCCAGGGATCGGCCGAACCGCCCCAGTCCGATGACCACGACGCTGTCGATCTGCGCCAGCCGCTTGGCGGTCTGGTCCTTCCTGCCGAACAGGTCGGGCACCGTGGTCTCCATCGGTCGGGGCTGCCCCTGGTGAGCGGGCTGGCAGGTGTCCTGGCTTACCCGATGAGCGGGCGCTCCTGGGGGACGTCGTACAAGCGCGGTCGGGACCGCAGCGCCAGTGCAGAGGCCAGCGTGATCGGGCCGAGGCGGCCGAGGAACATCAGCACCACCAGGACGAGCTGCCCCGGCACGCCGACCTGCGCCGTGATGCCGGTCGACAGTCCCACGGTCGCGAACGCCGACACCACCTCGTACAGCACCTGGCTCAGGCCGAACGGCGTGAGCAGCAGCAGCAGCGCCGTCGAGCCCACGACCACCGCCACGGCGAGCAGCGCGACGCTCAACGCCTGCCGCTGCGCCTCCCGGGGGATGCGCCGGGCGAAGGCGGTGACGCTCTGGTCTCCGCGCACCTCGGTCAGGATGACGAACAGCAGGACGGCGAACGTCGTCACCTTGATGCCGCCTGCGGTTCCGCCGCTGCCGCCGCCGATGAACATGAGCACGTCGCTGCCCAGCAGGGTGGCCTCGTCGAGCTCGCCCGGGTTGATGCTGTTGAACCCGGCCGTACGGGTCTG
>Ga0136611_10003686_pt1 | contig 10718 bp, 2 predicted proteins | sample AntDrymUQ2232306_2_FD_106645 | JGI IMG/M metagenome (GOLD analysis project Ga0136611, IMG submission 106645) | Polar desert sand microbial communities from Dry Valleys, Antarctica - metaG UQ223 (23.06) | ecosystem: Environmental > Terrestrial > Soil > Desert | place: Antarctica: Dry Valley... | reverse complement strand
CTCTCAGCCGGCGGTGCGATGGCCGTCGTGATGGCGACGACCTATCCTGATGTCTACGCGGCGGCCGGAATTCACTCCGGCCTCGCTTATGCGGTTGCGCGTGACGTGCCTTCGGCTTTCGCAGCGATGAGCGGACATGCCGGGAAGACGGTCAAGAGCAAAGCACCGGCAAACGCGTCCCGTACGGTGCCGATCATTGTTTTTCACGGCGACCGTGACGCCACGGTACACCCGAGCAACAGCGACGACCTGATTGCCCAGGCGTTCCCGCAGTCAACCTCGGCGGGCGCCTCAGCCGCAAGCGAGCCGAGCGTGCAGCATGGGGACGCGAACGGACGCGCTTACACCCGCACGACCCACTTCGATAGCGCGGGGAAGGCGTCCATCATCGAGCAGTGGCTCGTTCACGGAGCCACACACGCATGGTCGGGCGGCAGCGCAGAAGGCTCGTACAGCGACCCTGCCGGACCCGACGCCAGTCGCGAAATGATTCGTTTTTTTCTTCAGCACAAAAACACTTGAGATAGGAGATAGATGATGGGCACCGAAAAACGCGCCAAGCTAAAGACGAAGGCAGCAAAAAAGGTAGAAAAGAAAGCAGAGAAGAAGGTTGAGAAGAAAGTAGAGAAGACGGTAAAGAAGGCGGCAAAGACGGCAGCAGCGAAGGCGAAGAAACCGACGAAAAGCGCCCCGGTAAGCCGGAAAAAGAAGGCGGCCAAGCGCACCGCGCTGGTGGCGATCACACCTGCTCCCTCGTTAGCACCTCTCACGATCGAGCCGGCGCGCGCCCTCTCAGGTGCACGCGATGAGCGGCCTGAATCCGTGTTTGCGATGAGCGCACAGATCATCAGTCGTCATCAGGAATATGCACGGGCCGCCACGGCGCAGTGGTGGCGACTGTGGACCGCGCCGATGCGTCTGGCTGGGCGGTCGCAGTTATACGCACAGGTACGCAAGCTCGAGCACGAACAGAAGCGCTAGCGCGTGAATCACGGCTGCCGCCTCGCCTTGATGCGCGCGCGGACGGGCCGCCGTTTTGGCAGTGCACGCCTCTGAAGTAGGGGACGAGCGTTCAGGCAAGCGCCGGCGGCAGAGTCATCGGCTTGCCGTAGCCGCTGGACTTCTGGTTTGTGGGTGCGTCTCCACACAGCACGATAGAACGACGGCATGCTCGAGGCGGTCGTCGACGAGGGTGACCGCGGCCTCGCGCTGCATCACGCCATTCTCCGTCACGGTGATTTGCGCATCCGCCGCATGTGACTGAACGATTTCGATTCGGTAAATCGTCTCGCCATACCTATAGTCGACTCTGATCGAGTCCCACGCTTCCGGCAGGCAGGGTGCGAAGCGCAGGCGATCGGCTTCGCGTGTAAGTCCCAGCAGGGACTCGAGTATCAGTCGATACATCCATCCGGCCGAGCCGGTGTACCAGGTCCAGCCGCCGCGGCCGACGTGAGGCGATACGGCATAAACGTCCGCAGCGATGACATACGGCTCGACCTTGTAGCGAGCCATCGTCTCCCTGTCGCTGCCGTGGCCGATGGGATCGATCAGCGCGTAAAGCTCCCACGCGCGCTTCGCGTCACCCAGTGCTGCGAAGGCCATCGCGGCCCAAATTGCACTGTGAGTGTATTGCCCCCCGTTTTCTCGAACGCCGGGTACATAACCTTTGATGTAACCCGGGTCGAGCGGCGAATCGTCGAAAGGCGGAGTGAGCAGCTGAATCAGCCGATCCTTCCGGTTCACAAGGTGCGTGTCGAGGGCATCCATCGCCCGCAGCGAGCGTGTACGATCGGCTGCCCCTGACAGCACCGACCAGCTCTGCGAGATCGAGTCGATGCTGCACTCGGGACTCTCGCGCGAGCCCAGCGGCGTGCCGTCATCGAAGTACGCACGCCGGTACCAGTCGCCGTCCCACGCATGCTGCTCGATGTTTTCCTTCAGGCGCGCCGCTTCCGCCTGACAGCGCGCGCCGAAGGCGGCGTCGCCGTGAGCGCGTGCAACGGGCTCGTAGCGCAGAAGCACGTCGTAAAGGAAAAACCCAAGCCACACACTTTCACCCCGCCCGCCTGCGCCGACGAGGTTCATGCCGTCGTTCCAGTCGCCCGTGCCCATGAGGGGCAGGCCATGGGACCCTAAGGCGAGCGCACGTTCGATCGCGCGCCGGCCGTGCTCGTAGAGACCGGCGACCTCTTCGGACCTCCGGGGGAGATCGTAGTACGAGTCCTCGGTTGGATTGACCGGCCGGCCTTCGAGGAAATGAATAGCTTCGCCCAGCACACCCACGTCACCGCTCGCGGAAATATAGCGGGCGATCGCCAGAGGCAGCCACAAGAGGTCGTCGGAGCAGTGTGTGCGTACCCCGCGGCCCGACGGTGGATGCCACCAGTGCTGGACATCGCCTTCGATGAACTGCTGGCTCGCACACAGCAGAAGATGCTCGCGAAGGAGCTGCGGCTCCGTATGGACCAGCGCCATTGCATCCTGCAACTGATCGCGAAAACCGAAAGCGCCACCCGACTGGTAGTAGCCGCTGCGGGCCCACAGCCGGCACGCAAGGGTCTGATACACGAGCCAGCCGTTCGCCAGGATATTCAACCCCTGGTCCGGTGTGACGACCTGAACGGCGCCCAGCGTTCGCTGCCAGTAGTGCCGCACGTCTTCCAGCGCGCGCCCCGCGGCAGCGACGCCGGGGAAGCGCTGCAAAAGCGTTTTCGCATCGGGGTCGGTCGCCCGCCCCTTCCGCCCCACGGCACCCAGCCTGAAAACGAGCTCGTGCGCTTCGCCCGCGGCGAGATCGAAGGAGGTTTGCAGCGCGGCGCAGGGATCGAAACCCGCCCCCAGTCTGTTCGACAAGCGCTCGCGGCTCATCGCAGCCGGATTGCGGAGCGTGCCGTTGCGGCCCAGGAATTCGATGCGGTCTCCTGTGAACGTGCGGTGCTCATCGTCGACATGGAAGAACGCGACTTTCCCGGCGAATTCGGCGTTATAGGAATTGCGCGCTGAGATGGCCCCGGTAGCGGACTCGATCTCCGTTACGACGTGCATGGCTGTCTTCGCCCGCGAGTCGCCGAGCACCCATTCGACGTAACCGGTCACGGAAAGGCGGCGTGCCCGTCCGGACTCGTTGCGGATTTTGAGAACGGAGAACTTGATGGGGGCATCGAGTGCTACGTATACGCAGAGCTCAGAGGCGATCCCGTCTTCTTCATGCTCGAAGACGCTGTATCCGAACCCGTGGCGCGTGACGTAGGGCGTCGCGCCGCGGCACGGCAGCGGCGTGGGCGACCAGAAGCGCCCGCTCTCCTCGTCGCGGATGTAGAAGGCCTCTCCACTCGCGTCGGAGACCGGGTCGTTGTTCCACGGCGTCAGCCGGAACTCGTGCGCATTTTCGCTCCACGTATAGGACGGTCCGCTTTCGGAGACGATGGTTCCGAAGTGCGCGTTTGCGAGCACATTGGACCAGGGCGCCGGGGTGACGCGGTCGGGCGCGGTGGTGATGATGTATTCGCGGCCATCGGCGCTGAACCCGCCGAGTCCGTTACGGAAGCTGAGCTCCCGTGCAGGCAGCGTCGTGACGGGCGGCGACTCGGCACGCGGCACGCTCACCACTTTCAGGCGGGGTACTCTCACCTCGGCGCTGCTGCGCGCCTCGACCTGCTCGGACAGCGGCCCGCGCTGGTCGGAGATGATGACGCGGGCAACCGACTGCAGCAGGAGTCGGTCTTCTTCGGATATATGGTCCGCGCGCCGCACAAAAATTCCGCCGGGCCTGTCGATCACATGGGCTTCGACGCCGGCGGCGATCAACCCCATGATGCGATCCTGAAGAAGCTGACGATAACCCGCCCGGTCTTCGTTCCATATCACCATGTCGACCGCAAGCCCTTTAAGGCGCCAGTACGCATGAGCCTGCACCATCTGACGTACCAGATCGATGTTCGCGAGATCACCGATCTGCAGGAGCACGATCGGCAGATCCCCCGAAATCGCATACCCCCAGAGCCCCGACTGCCCGCGGCGGTTCTTCACGAGTGTGCTCGCGTCGGCTCGCAGTATTGCACCCGCGTACAGCACGGCGCCCGCGAGACGGCCGTAAAGCTGCGCATCGGATTCCGCCGCGTTGATTTGTCGCAGTGTGACGAGGCTGTGCGTCCATGACAGGTCGAACACCCGGTCCGTAAGCCGGCTGTCTTCGTACTTTCTGACGAGTGCCACACATTCGTCGCGCGTTTCCGCCGCGCCGGACACCATGTCGATCGTCATCGATTCGTCCGGCGCCAGCTTGATCCGGTGGCGGATCGCAACGATGGGATCGAGCACCGAGCCGCTGGTGTTCGAAAGCGATTCATCGCTCATCGCGCGCGGGCTGGCGAGTGTGCGTCCGCGGCCGATGAAACGAGAGCGATCGGTCTCGTACGAGATCTGCTGTACGGCCGGCCCGTGAGCAGCCATGCGATGAAACATCCAGGGCACGCGCTCGTCGCGGGATCGAGGCCGCCGCGTGCACAGGATGGCGTGCCGCTCTTCGAGAATTTCCGTTTGTATGAAAAGGTTGCTGAATGCAGGGTGCAGTGCATCCGCCGCATCCGGCGCAAGCACGACTTCGGCATAGCTCGTAATGTCGATCGATCTCGATGTGCGCGCGCTGTTGGTGATATGCAGACGGCGAAGCTCGATGTCGTCCTCGGGCGATACGACGATCTCCAGTCGCAGGTCGTAGCCCATGTCGCGGCGGCGAAACTCAACGCGGGCCTCAGAAAAGGTGGCCTCGTAGGCGTCTGCCCGCGCCAGAGTCGGCTGGTGCGCAGTGGACCAGAACACGCCGCTTGCCACGTCCCGTACGTAGCAGAAGCTTCCCCAGTGGTCGCGCGCGGGGTCTTCTCTCCAGCGCGTCACCGAGAGGTCTTTCCAGCGGCTGTAGCCGCCGCCCGCATTCGTCACCATCACGTGATAACGGCCATTCGACAGCAACTGCACTTCGGGTGTCGGAGTGGCCGCGCTCGGCAGCACGCGTACCGGCATGTGCGGAAGACTGCTGACGCCGCGACTGCCTGCGATGGCCGCGTGGTGAAGGTAGGGCGCAGCGGACCTCGGAATTCGCTCCTGTAGGAGAAGCAGCGTCGAATTGAACTCGGGCAGCGCTTCGGTCCGCTTCTGCATGGGCTGATCGAGCAGCACGTATGCCAGCGAGAGCAGCGTCATGCCCTGATGGTGCGCCATGAACGATCGCACTACAGCGCTCGACTCCCCGCGTGACAGGCGCGCCGGCGCATAATCCACGGCTTCGTAAAAGCCGTACTGCCCCGCCGCGCCTTCGAGAGCGAGGCGCTGCAGGTTCCGCGATGCCGCTTCCGGGTCGACCATCAGCGCGAGCGCCGAGGCATACGGCGCTACGACGAGCTCGTCAGCCAGACCGCGCGCGAGCCCCAGCCCTGGGACGCCGAACGCGCGATACTGATAGTTGAGCGCGGCGTCGAAAGTGTTGTAACCCGATTCGGACAAGCCCCATGGCACTCCACGCTGATTGCCATACTCGATCTGTCGCTGCACGGCCGCGCGATAGCTCTGATCGAGCAGCGTGTTCTCGTACGTCGGCATCACCGTGAGCGGCATCAAGTACTCGAACATCGAGCCGCTCCAGGACATGAGCGTCGCCGCACCCGCGGTATTGGTCAGAAGACGCCCCAGCGCGAACCAGCTTTCCTGCGGCAGCCTCTGCTGCGAGATGCCCACGAAGACCGAGAAGCGCGCTTCAGACGCGAGCAAATCGTAGAAGGTCGCATCGCGCCTGCGCTCGCTGACGCTGTAGCCGATCGCAAGCAGATGCCGTTCTTCGTCATACAGAAAGTCATATTCGATGCGACCGAGAGCGTCTGCTTCGCCCGCCAGAGCCTCGATAACCGCGATGCGGCTTCGCGCGCGCGCGGACGCTTCACTGAGAGACGCGCTCAGCGAACCGAGCCATGCATCCTGCTCGGGGGACGCATCGCGCCGCCGCGCCTCGATTGCAGGCAGCCACTCGCGCTCGAGGTTGGCAAGCTCGCGCAGGTTCGGAATGCCTGAGGTTTCCATCAGCCCGGAGAGGTCCGCAGGCGCGTCCGGCAAACCGAGCCAGGGCGCCAGCCACCCCACGTCCTGCAGCGCCCCACGAGCCTGGCGCAGCGTAGCCTCCGCCCATCGCATCGTTTCCGGGCTTTCCGCCGGATCGAGGCTGCGCGCGATTTCGGAGAGCGCGCGCACCAGCTGGGTCGCGTCCGCATATGCCGCGGAGAGCGTCCGCGGATAAGCTTTCTCCAGTGACTCGAGCCGCGTTCGCGCACGAGAGAGAAGCTCCTGCGGAAGGCTCGCCGAGTCGTCGAGCAGGAGCCTGAAGGGGTCGCCCAGCCCGGCGAACAACTGCGGGTGGAACACGGAATCGTCCGGCAGTGCAAGCAGTGCGGAGCGGAGCACCATCAGATAACCCGACAGATTTCCGCTATCGACGGACGAGACATACAGCGGCGCCAGAGGCTTCAGCGTGACTGTGTCGTACCAGTTATAGAAATGCCCCTGGTGCCGGTCGAGGCGCTGCATGCTCTCGAAGGCATGCTCGGTGCGCCTGAGCAGCGGCCCTGCGGCTAGATAGCCGAAATCGTACGCCGCGACATTCGCGAGCAGGCTCAAGCCCATATTGGTGGGAGAGGTCCGGTGCGCGAGCACCCGCGCCGGGTGCTCCTGATAGTTGTCCGGAGGAAGAAAGTTGTCGGGGGCCGCCACGAAGTGATCGAAAAAAGCCCAGGTCTTGCGCGCCATCTTGCGCAGGAACACGGTATCGTCGTTCGTGAGCCGTGCCTCGCCACGGGCGGGTTTGCGACTGACCCACCACGCGATTGCAGGCGCTGCAAACCAGAGGATCAGGACGGGCGCCGCAATGTAGAGCGCGCCCGGCCTGGCCGCTCCCAGCGAGACCGCAGCCGCAACCGCAGTCGCCGGGGCGCTCCACATCGCAGAGTACGACGCTGCGAGACCCGTGCTGCTGGTATTTTCAGCCTCGCTCGCCGTGGTCCACTCGAGCAGCCGACGCTTGGTTACGATGCGCACAGTCGAACGTACCAATGCGTCGATACTGTAGGAAGCTTCGTGCGGCAGACACGCGAGTGTGAAGCCCGCCTGCGCGCTGTGCCTCCGCGTCGAGTGTCCGATCGCCGACAGGTGCTGGCGCGCCGTGGTGTCATCAGGCTTGCGGAAGAGATCGATGACCGAAGCAGCCGCGGGCGTCACCAGCATGACCGCGATGACGACGAGCATCGAGACCATCGGGGACGGCATTACCAGCCACGAGAGCCACAGCAGGCCGACCAGAGCCAGCGGCGTAACGCTGCGTCGCAGGTTGTCGAGTATCTTCCAACGCGCCAGCGCAGAGAGCGGATTGCGCCGGGCGCCGCGGCCGGTATGCGGTACACGAGAAAGCGCCCAGCTCGCGATCTGCCAGTCACCGCGCGTCCAGCGATGACGGCGTGCCGCGTCGGCGCGGTAGCTCGACGGAAAGCGCTCGAACAACTGGACGTCGCTTACGAGCCCTGCCCGGGCGTAGCTTCCCTCGAGAAGATCGTGGCTCAGGATTCGATTGTCGGGAAGCTGCCCACGAAGCGCCTGCTCGAAAGCATCCACGTCGTAGATGCCTTTACCGATGAACGAGCCTTCTCCGAAGAGATCCTGGTAGACGTCGGATACTGCACGCGTGTAAGGATCGATGCCCGGCTCACCGCCCCACAATCGGACATAGCCGGAGCCGCTCGATCCCGCAAGGCTCGCCGCGACACGTGGCTGGAGGATTCCGTAGCCCCGTGTGATCCGTTGTTTCGCACCGTCGTAATGTGGGCGATTCAAAGGGTGCGCCATCGCTTCCACGAGATGCCGCGCGGAGTCCCGCGGCAACTGGGTGTCGGTGTCCAGTGTGATGACGTAGCGCACGTCAGGCAGTACATCCGTGTCGCCGATCACGAGCGAGAAAGCCCCCATCGAGCTCCCGCGCAAAAGACCGTTGAGATCTTCGAGCTTGCCCCGCTTACGCTCGCGCCCCATCCACATCCGGTCTCTCTCGTTCCAGCGGCGTGACCGGTGAAAGAGAAAAAAAGCATTGCTCTGCGCGCCCCGGTATTTGAGGTTCAGCTCTTCGATGCGCACCCGCATGAGCGATAGCAGCGCTTCGTCGTCAGGCGCCGTTTCTTCGGTCGCATCGGCGAAGTCGGTCAGGAGCCCGAAGTAGATATTCGCCATCCGGTTGGCGAGAAACCGCACTTCGATCGCCTCGGCCAGCTCCTCGACGCTCTGAATACTCACGAGCATCGTCGGGACCACGACCAGCGTGCGGCATTGCGTGGGAATGCCTTTGGAGAAATCCATGCGCGGAAGCAGACGCGGCGTCGTCAGCAACGTTGCGCAGAGGTTCACCAGCGACACAGCGAGCTGGCTTCCAGCGAGCGCGCTCAAAACACCGATGACCAACAGCGTCTCGCCGGTCAGCTCACCGCCGTACGCCTGACTCGTGAAGATGGCGGCGAACAAGAGCGTAAGTAGGGCAATCGCGCCCAGGTAAAGCGTCAGCGGCGCCCTGCCCCACGATCTCTTAAGGCGCGCGCCGGCTGTTAACCGCGCCTCCACCGCATGCTCGAGGTAGGGAAGGCCGTCATCGACGATGTAGTACCCCACATGGTTCGCGCGCTCGACACCGGCGCCCCCGGCATCGACGGCGTGCGCGAGCTCGACCGCCTTGCGCGCGATCTCGTACTCGGACGCAGTCGTGCGTTGAGCGAGCGCTTCGACGGCATGTCGGTAACAGTCCCGCGTAGCGAAGTCCTGCCGTCCGTAAACGCCGCCCGGGTCCTCCAGCAGTGTCTGCTCGACGACACTCATGCTCTCGACGAACCGGCGCCAGTCGAGCGCACTCAGGAAACGCAGGCTGCCGATACTGTTGCTGACGGAAACCTGGTCTGCGGCCTGCTGCTGATTTTCGGCCTGCACCAGCTGCTCGATCGTCGAGCCCGATTCCGACAGCCGCTGCTCGATCCACGTCAGCGGCCACGCGAGCGCCGAGGTGCGGCCCTGCAGACGGCGGGCGAGCTCGGCGACGAACGGCCCTCCCATCGGCGGGTCGGACCGCGCCATGTCGGCGATGACGAGAATAAGGCTGTTCGGATCACGTTCGGCCACGACGATCATGCGGTCCGCCCACGACTCGGCGAGATCGCGCTCGACGCGTCCGGCCGCGATGCGCATGCCGACGCGCCGCAGGTTTTCGATGAGCGCGAGGCGCAGCATGATCGGGATGGCCCACAGCTCGCCGAGATCGAGCGGAGTCACCGTCTGATAGGCCGAGATGAACCCGCTTACGCTCTCGCCATCGACGCGTCCGTCGCCATGCGCTATTGCTGCGAGCGCGATGTCGTAGACGCGGGGCAACCCTTCATTCGCTCCGCGCAGCAGCTGCGGCAGCTGCTCGCTGTAGCCTTCGGGGAGGTGACGCTTGGCCGTTCGTATCTGCTCTTCCAGCAGATAGAAATTGTCGAGCAGCCACTCGCCGCTGGGGCCGACCCTGCGATTTGCCGCCGTCGCGGCGATCAGGAGATTACAGGTGCTGACGAGCGCGGCTTCGTTTTCCGCGAGGCGTTTGAGAAGCTGATCCGGAAGAGGCGTCGGGCGCAGCTCGTGGGCATGAGCAAGCTGCTTGCCGTGCCGCTCCATCTGCGCCGCGCTGAAGAGCTCTGCACGAAGCGGGGCTTCGTGGGCAAGGCGGGGAGAGCCGGGTACACGCACCCGCGGGCGCAGCGCGCGCAGCAGCGTATTCCACCAGCGGGCTTTCGAAGGCCTTGAACCAGCGATCATCGCAACGAAACTGCGATGTTACAACGCCGTGACGCCGCGCGCCGTGCGCTGGCGCTCATAGCGCCGGGTTCAGCGGGCAACTACGTCCGGCAACAGGCGATCGAACTCTTTGCGCACCACTGCGTAGCATTCGCACACGCGGGCTTCGAGCTTGGGCCGATCGAGGACCGTAATACGCCCGCGGCTGTAGTCAATGAGGCCTGAGTCCTGCAGCTTCCCGGCAGCTTCTGTCACCCCTTCACGTCGCACCCCGAGCATGTTTGCAATCAATTCCTGAGTCATCACGAGCACGTTCGACGGAAGACGGTCAATACTGAGCAGCAGCCACCGGCACAACTGCTGCTCAATCGAATGATGACGGTTGCAGACCGCCGTCTGCGCCATCTGCGTGATCAACGCCTGCGTGTAGCGCAACAGCAGATGCTGCATCGGGCCGCCGCTTTCGAATTCAAGCTTCAACCGCTTCGAGCTCAAGCGAAAGGCGTGACCCGCGCTCTGAACCACGGCTCGGCTGGGTGTGGTTTCTCCGCCCATGAAGAGTGCGATCCCGACGAGCCCCTCGTTGCCGACAACCGCAATTTCCGCGGACGAGCCATTTTTCATGACGTAGAGCAGCGAAACGATGGCGGTGGTCGGAAAGTAGACATACGCCTGCTTGCCGTCGGCTTCGTAGACGGAAGCGCCCAGTTTGAGCGGGATGAGCTCGAGATGCGGCCGAAGGCGCTCGCGAATCGCCTCGGGCAGCACCCCGAGAAGTTTGTTGATCGGGTTTTTTTTGGAAGATGCCATAGACACCTTGGCTGCAGAGGCGCCGGCCGTGAAATAGCAACCTACGGCGCTAGAGCTCCGAT
>Ga0136611_10003685_pt1 | contig 10719 bp, 8 predicted proteins | sample AntDrymUQ2232306_2_FD_106645 | JGI IMG/M metagenome (GOLD analysis project Ga0136611, IMG submission 106645) | Polar desert sand microbial communities from Dry Valleys, Antarctica - metaG UQ223 (23.06) | ecosystem: Environmental > Terrestrial > Soil > Desert | place: Antarctica: Dry Valley... | reverse complement strand
AGCGGCTCCGGGCGATTCCTGAGCGCGACTCCGTGGCTGGGTTCTTTCATGCCGCGGCACTTTGCGACTTCAGGGTGAAAGAAGTGCGTGATCGCAGCGGCGGCCTTCACCAAGGGGAGAAACTCTCCAGCGGTGGTGAGATCACGCTCACGCTGGCACCAGCGACGAAGCTCATCGGTGAGCTGCGCACGCTTTTTCCACGTGCGCTGATCGTCGGCTGGAAATACGAGCTCGATGGGGCGCGCAACGAGGCGCTCCAGAAGGCGCGCACGCAGATCGCGGTGAACAGCACCGACGCCTGTGTCCTGAACGGCGCCGCCTACGGTGCCGGCTTCGGCTTACTCGAGGCGCAAGGTGCAATCACGCACTTCGAGACCAAAGCGGCGCTCTGCGATGGGATCGCTGGTTGGCTCAGCGCTCGACGAGCGGCACCGTCCGCTTTTCCCGGGCGCTGAGCACGGCGCTATCGACAATCTGCTGCCCGATCCGCGCGATCTCCGGGTGCAGCGGGCCGCGCTCGAGTTCACCGCCGCCGAGCACGTGGAGCAGATACTGAATCGGATTCTGGAAAGGCGGATTCAAGGCGTTCGCCGGCCACTTCTTGCGCTCCGGTGTTTCCCGCGTCTGCACCCGGATCTTTTTCGAGTAGTCGTAGGCGGCGATCGTGCCTTCGGTGCCGACGATGTTGAAACCGGTGCGCGGCTGCGGCTGGGTGATCCACGGGTCGGTGAAAGTTCCCCAGCGCGTCTCGATTTTCGACAGGCCGTGGGCGTAGCGGCAGACGGTCACGGAATGTTCATCGACTTCCAGGCCGACGGGTTCGTCGACGACACAAGTCACTTCAATCGGTTTGCGACCACCCTGAAACCACGTCCCCAACGTTGCGCCGTAACCCGCGTAATCGAGCAGCGACCCGCCGCCTTTCGCACGCTGATAGAACCAGCTCTTCGCTTTGTCCTCCGCCGTTGGCGTGATCACCACTTTGTCCGCCCCGTGCCGCAGGGGACCGCTATTTCCGCCGTAATGATGGAACTCGATCACCTCTCCAATGATGCCTTCGTCGATGAGCTGTTTCGCGGCGACGTAGCCTTCGAGCCAGCGGAGCGGCCAGTTAATAGCGAGCAATTTGCCAGTGGCTTTCTGCGCCGCGATCATCTCGTCCGCTTCGGCGAGTGAAGCCGCGAACGGCTTCTCGACCATGATGTTCACGTCGAATTCCGCGATTCGTTTCGTCCACAGCCCGTGCTCCGCGGTCGCCGCGCAGAGGATCACGAGGTCCGGCTTGGTCTTCTCGAGACACGCGCGGTAGTCGGTGAAGACGCGTTCTGGCGGGATGCTGAAGTTTTCGATCGCGCGGGTCATCCGCGCGGGATCTTCGTCGCAGATCCCGACGATTTCCGCGTCGGATTGCTCGTGCACCATGCGCAACAGGTCGCCCATGTGCATATGGTCGAAGTTGATGCCGGCGATCTTCCAGGTGCGCGTGCTCATCGGTGGAATGCGGCGCCATGGTGCTGGCGGCTCCTCGCGCTGACGAGCGCAAATCGCGCGCGCGCCGAATCGTTACAAATCGCTGGTGCGCGGACCGCCGGCACCGAGCCGGTCGCGATACTGCGCGGCGCTCTCGAGGGGCTCGATTTCTTCCCCGGCCTCGATGCTCATGCGGAAAATCCAACCTGCGCCGTAAGGGTCGGCGAGGATCAACCCGGGCGTGGCGGTGAGCGCTTCGTTGATGCTGACGATCGTTCCAGAGATCGGCGCGTGAATCTCGCGATCGCCCACGGTCGTGTGGAGCGTGCCAATCGCCTCTCCCGCGAGAACCTGCATACCGACCTGTGGAAGCGTGACGCCCGCGATGGCGCGAAGCTCTCTCGCGGCATGCTCGGTGATTCCGACGGTCGCGTTTGCTCCATCGAGCCGCAGCCATTCATGCGTGGGCGCGTAGTTTAGGTCATCGGGGATATCCATAGCGGAAGATGAAACGCATCCGCTCCCGGCCGTGGCGGTGGCTCCGGGTTCCAGGAAGAGCCGGCCGGCGCGGCGGCGGGCGTGTTTCCCGCCTGAGAGATTCACTTTCGCACTGCTGCTGCCGAGAAGGCCGCGGACGTGCTCGATGTCCTCGAACGCAATGTCCGAGACGCGGTTCGCCCGCAGCCATGCATGGAGCACGCGGCGCTGAACGGCGAGCGGGAGTTCACGCACTGCCGCCACGGAAAGTTGCGGCTCGAGATCCGTCGGGAGCAACAGGCTCGAGAGGAACTCTTCGTCCGCACCGAGAACTTCCGTGGTCCGGAGAATCGTGCGCCGGACGTCGCGACCCATGACACTTTCAAGCAGTGGTAACACCTCGTGCCGCAGCCGGTTGCGCGTGTGGACCGCCTCGGCGTTGGTCGCGTCTTCGCGAAAAGGGAGGGCGTGTTTCGCGACATACGCGTCGATCTCGGTGCGCCACACTCCGAGGAGGGGCCGATGCACTTCCAAAGCGAAGCCTTCGACTTGGTGGGTGGAAACCGGGCGCATGCTGCCAAGCCCGCGTGCACCTGCTCCTCGTAGAAGGTTGAAGAGGAACGTTTCCACCCGGTCATCGGCGTGGTGGCCGAGGAGGACTCGGCGCAGATTGCGGCGCTTGGCGGCTTCCGCGAAGAAGGCGTATCGAGCATCCCGCGCGGCGGTTTCAAGAGAGCGCCGGGTTCGTCTCGCGCGCGCGCGAACGTCGTCACGCGAGCTGACGCAGGGCACGCCGTAACGCGCCGTGAGATCGGAGACAAAATGCGCGTCCTCCGCGCTTGCTTCACGCAGCGCGTGATCCAGATGCGCGACGACGAGGCCTGGCACGCCCGCTTCTACGAGGAGGTGAAGGAGCGTCACGGAGTCGCGACCGCCGGAAACGCCCACGAGTGCGGGACCGAGCGCTCGAAGAACGGCAGAATCGGCCCCTTTCACGCGGATTGAGCCTCTCTCTCGTCAAAACTTACCCGATGCGATCAGCGCCGAAATACGGTCGCAGAGCCTCCGGAATGAGGATCGTTCCGTCGGCTTGCTGATACGTTTCGATCAACGCGACGAAGAGCCTGGGCAGCGCCGTTCCTGAGCCGTTCAGGGTATGGCAGAACTGATTTTTCCCATCCTCGCCTTTGAACCGGAGGTTCATCCGGCGCGCCTGGAAATCACCGAAGTTCGAACAACTGGATACCTCCAGATACTGGCCGAACTCCTCCGCGGGGGCGGTTGGTTGTCCCGGCGCCCAGACTTCGATGTCGTAAGTTTTCGTTGCTCCAAACCCGAGGTCGCCCGTGCAGAGTTCGATCACTCGGTAGTGCAGCTCCAGCCGCTGCAACGCGCGTTCCGCGTCCACCAGCAACGCATCGAGTTCGTCGAACGAAGTCTCGGGACGCACCACTTTCACCAGTTCTACTTTGTCGAACTGATGCATGCGAATCAGCCCGCGCGTGCCGAGTCCGGCCGATCCTGCTTCACGTCGGAAACACGGCGTGTAAGCGGCGTAGCGCAGCGGGAGTTCCTCGGCCCGCCTGATCTCGTCGAGAAAGAGATTCGTCACCGGAACTTCGGCGGTGGGCGCCAGGTAAAGATCGTCTCTTTCGCAGTGATAAAGCTGGTCTCCGAACTTCGGCAGTTGCGACGTGCCCACCAGCGCCTGCGGCCTCGCCAGAAGCGGCGGCATCACTTCCACGTAACCGTGCTCACGCGTGTGCAAATCGAGCAGGAAATTGATCAGCGCTCGTTCGAGCCGCGCGCCTGCTCCGGTGAAGCAGACGAACGCGGATCCCGCAACTTTCGCCGCGCGCTCGAAGTCGAACAAGCCATGCTGGGCGCCGAGTTCCACGTGCGACTTCGGCGCGAAGGCAAACCTCGGTTTTTCTCCCCAAGGCGGACGAACTACCGGATTTTCCGCAGCCGAGGTTCCGCGCGGGCACTCGGCGTGCGGCAGATTCGGAACTTCCAGCAAGAGCCGTCGTTGATGTTCGTCCGCCGTGCGCGCCGTTTCCTCCAGCGCGGTCATTTCTTCGCCCATCGCGCGCACCTGAGCTTCCACGGAGGCGGTTTCTTCGCCTCGTCCTCGCCGGGCACCGATCTCTTTCGAGATTCGCTTCCGGTCTGCCTGAAGCTGCTGCAGACGCGTCTCCGCAGCACGGCGGTCGCGATCCGCTGAAAGGATCGCATCAACGCTCGTCGCGAGCTGCGGATCGCGAGTCGCGAGCCTTTCCCTCACGAGGTCGGGGCTATCGCGTAGGAGCCGGATATCGAGCATCGGCGGAGAGTATGGGGTCGGGGCGGGCTGGCAAGAGTGTCCCCCTGTCAATGCTGCGCCGCGCTCCGATTTGCTACATGATCTCCCGTTGCCGGGCACACCAGGCGCTGTTACCAGTCCCTTCTCATGGCTCAAGACTCCGCTCTTACCGTGGTCGCTCCGGAAGGGGAAATCGACCTGCACTCTTCGGCGGTCATCAAAGGCGAAATTGAGCCTCTCATCACCAGGCAGCACCCGCACGTCCTCGTGAATCTTTCCGAAGTGACCTACATCGATAGCTCAGGACTCGCCGTCTTTATCGAAGCGATGCAGCGCGTCCAAGCCTACGGCGGGAAATTCAGCCTCTGCGGACTGCGCGAGAACGTGCGGCACATCTTTGCGATCGCGCGTCTGGATCAGGTGTTCCGCATTTTCCCGGATCAGAGCAGCGCCGCCGCGGCGTAGCGGTGCTATTCACATCTTGATTGAAGAATTCCTGATCCCCGGCTCGTTCTTCTTCATCTTCTTGGTGTGAACAACTCTGGAAGGAAGTGTTCCCCACAGCACCGAGCAGGGTTCCACGGAGCAATTTAGGCACGAACAACTTTCCACGCGTGGCGCGCAAGGGACCAACAAGCCGGTCGACGCCGAGGTTACTGGCGTTTGTTGACGGTTGTTGGCGGGTTATTCCGAAACCCGCGCGGGCGCAGCAACGCCGTCACCGGCAGCTGATTCTTCTGCTGCAGGGTTCCCCAGCGTGAGCCATGCGCGGCGCGCGAGAGCATCGCGAGCGGCAAAGACTTCCGCCTCCTTCTTGCTCCGGCCTTCGCCGAGGCCGAGATCGTGCCCCTGCCAACGAATCTGAGCGACGAAACGCCGGTTATGCTCCGGCCCTGACTGCAGCAAAATGGGATACGTCGGGCTCACCGGTGAGATCGCCTGGAGGATTTCCTGGAGCACGCCTTTCGGATTCGGGTCCGGAGCGGTGGCGTCCAAGGTTTCCAGATGCTCGTGCGCGCCGTGCAGCACGACCCGCCGCACGGTGACGTAATCCGAATCGAGATAGATCGCCCCGACCAACGCTTCGTAGGCATCCGCGAGCGACGAGGAACGTTCCCTTCCGCCGTTCGCTTCCTCGCCACGGCCCATCATCAGGTATTTGCCAAGATCCAGCGCTTCCGCAAACTGGCGCAACCCTTCACGCGAAACCAACTGAGCCCGGAGCTTCGTCAGTTGGCCTTCGTCGAACTCGGGAAACCGATCGAAGAGATACTCCGTGAAGAGCAATTGCAGAACGGAGTCGCCGAGATACTCGAGTCGCTGATTGTCGAAATGGTGGCGCTGCGTCTCGTAGCCAATGCTGGGATGCGTGAGGGCTTCCGCAAGCAGAAGGGGGTTGCGGAATTTGTAGCGCAATCGCTGTTCGAGCGGATTCATCAGGCGCGGTCTCTGTAGCACCGGGAGAAGTCCCGCGCTTCGCAAATTCTTGGGGCGTGCATTCCGCTGCCCGTAAGAGCGCGAACCTACTGCTGCCGTCCGCGGACCGGGCTTCGGGTTGGCAAAGGCGGCGGGGTTGAGGTCACCGGCCCGCCGAAACCAAGACGTGCGCCGCTTGAGGGCAGGTCGGTCAGCAAATCGCGGAACTGATCCATCTGCGAGAGCCATTGGTTGGTTGCTTCCAGATGGTCGACGGTGGCATCGATCCGTGCACTGAGCGCACCAGCATTTCTCGTCGCGATCGCGTCCGCGCGAATGAGTTTGATCTGTTGATCCAGCCGTTCCTGCTCGGCGGACACCAGCGCCAGGTTGTTTTTTGCTTCCTCCAGGCGCTGATGACGCTTCGCGACTGTTTCCAGCAGCTCGCGGCGGGAGTTGAGCAGCCGCTCCTTGGCCTGGACGTCCGCGCCTGCCGCACGCAGCGCTGCAAGCTCGTGGGTGAGCGAGGCGACTTCCTGCTCGGCATCCGCAAGCAGCCGCGGAACGTCTTCCCGCGCTTCACTTTCCAGAAATTCGTCGAGGGATTGATCGATCGTCAGCAGGCGCAGAAAAGTCCACATCAGCTCCTCCAGCTTGCGCACGCGCACGTCGTCCGGGTCTTCCGCTGTCGCGCGTTCAATATCCCGACAGACCGCCGCGAGCGTATGGTAGCGCTGCCGCCGGGTGGAGGTCAGGCTGTCGAGCAACGCGTCGCGTTTCGCGCGAAAGGTTGCGAGCTCATCCTTTGTGGACGCTTCGAGCTGCGCGTTTTCCTTGCGCTCGCGCCAGCGCCGGAAGATCGGCAGATCCGGCACGTAGACCCATCCGAGCACATACGCCGCCGCTCCAGCGATCAGGTAAAGAGGTTCGCCTGAGGCAACGCCGGCGCCCACGGTCGCGAGCGCCATCACCGCATGATGCGGGCTGCTCAGGAAGGCGCGGCGCAGGCTCATGGTAAGGCAATGTTACCCGGCGCCTGCCAGATGCGAAGCGGCTGTTTTTCCAGTCGGAGTTACTCGAGGGTAAACCACTGCGCTTCGACGCGGCGGTTCGCCTCGGGCGTTTCACCACTCGGCTCATCCCAACCGCGGCCAACGGTATCAAGCCGTTGCGTGTCGACTTTTTCGCGTTCGATCAGCACGCGCTTGATCTCGTTCGCGCGCTCTTTGCTGAGCTGCATCGCCTTCAGCGCCATCTCCCGCACGAACCCTTCGCCGCCCTGTTTGCGGAACTCTGCAGCTTTCGTGTTGTCGACGTGGCCCCGCAGAAGAATTCGCGAGCCGGGGCTCACCTGCAGGAGTTGGCGGAGCGCTGCAAGATTCTTGAGGTTCTCCTGGTTCGCGAGGTCGAGCAGGGAGCTGTTTGGTTGAAAGAGGAAACGGATGTCTTTGCTCAGCAACGGGTCGCTTTCGATCTGTCCTGCACCGCCGGTGCGGATCGGCTGGATGGCGATCTGCTGCCCGGCAAACGCGCCGGCAGTCTCGAGCGCTTTCAGATGGTCGAGCTGCATGAAGCGGTCCGCGTCCACTGGGTTCTTGATCAGCTCGGTGCCATACGCGAGCACCGCTGATTGATAGATCCCGGAGAAGCTGCCCGCGGCGTCCATCGCCCCGGAGAAAAACGCGAGGCTCTCCGGGCCGTTCGAAAGGTGCACCTTCGCGAGCTCCGCCTTGGTCTTCTCGCGATCCCATTTGAACGCTTTGCCGATCACCTCCAGGTGCGCATTCGCATTCTCGCGGACGTTCTTGTTCCCCTCCAGCAATCCCTCGACGAGGCCGGCGACGATCTTTGGCTGCGCCTCTGCGAAGCCTTTGTTCACCAGCAACACGTCCGCGACGATGAGCAGATTCTTATTCGTCGTCAGCAAATGGGCTGCGCCTTTGCTCTCCTCGACGGACTCCGTGGTCCGCGGCGCCCACGTGACCGCGCCTGCCAGTCGGTTCCCGCCGCCGGTGAGATCGGCGAGAAAAATATCCGCGGCGACAAACGCATCCTCAGCATAGACGAGGTTGACCTTCTCCGGATCGGCCTTGTCCGAAAGGTCGCTGAGCATATTCACCGGAAGCCCTGCTTCCTGCGCGAGATAACGAATGAAGAAATCGCTCTCCGTGAATTGCGCCGCCGCGAGGGTGCGACCCTTCAGATCGTTCACGCGCTTGATCTCTTTGCGGACGACCACCCCGTCGGCACCGCGCGAGAAGCCGATCTGCGCCGGCACCACGACGCCGAACTGCTTGCCGTAAATCGCGAGCACATCGACCGTCGTTGCCGAAGCCGCCATGCGCCCGCTGTTCAGCGCGGACCAGCTTTCCTCTTCGCTGAGTTTGATCCGCACTTTGAAACCGTGCTTCTTTGAGAAGGTTGAGTTCTCCGTAGGCTCGAGCCCTCCGTTCGCCACGATCAGCCCGGCGTATCCCGCATATTCGCTGAGCTCGACGTCGATGATGTTGTCCTTCGGCTGATACGCCGCGGGCGGCGCGAGCTTCGGGATTTCAAACTGCGTCTCCGCGGTTGCGAGCTTTGGTGCATCCTCTTTCGCGGTGCCTTCGGCAGTTGGTGCCGGCGTCCTGCCTTGGACGGTTTCGGGCTTGAGGTTCGGCCACCACCGCCGCACCCCGAACGCGACAAGCGCGAGGAAGATGATCGTGAAAACGAGTTTTCCGCGAGAGGTCATAGGATGAGAAGATCAGCCCCGAGTGAGCACGCGCCTTGGAGGCGACTTGCCGGGAAGAAGGAGAGGACGTGCGTTTCTCCCGGAGAACGTCTGTTTATTCGGCGATGCGTTGCCGCTCCGGCGGTGCCGCTTGCGTCTCCGTCGCGGCGGCTTCGGGCTGCACCATCCCCATCTTCTTTTTGTATTCGTCGAAAAGATGCTTGCCCCGGGCTTTGCGCATCTCCTGTTGCCGCGCGATGCCCGAGCCCATCTCGCGCGTCAGGTCCATCGTCGCTCGCATCTGACCCTCGCCTTGCGCCGCGCTCTCCCGGAGTTGCTGCATGGATTGCCCCACTTCGCCGCCGAGCATGCCTTGCAGTTCGCTCACCGAGTTTTTCATCAATCCGGAAAGGCTCTCGAGCTGCCGGCTCACCGCGACGCGGGCCTTGGTTTGCGCAAAATCCCGCTCGAACTTCTGAATCTCGCGAATGCTCTGAGCGACGATTTCAATGTTTTGCTTGTAGAGCGCCTCGAGACTCTCGAACTGCTCGCGATTCGAAGCGAGGTCCTGCTCGACCTGGGCGAGTTCTTCCGCGTAGTGCGCACCGTTGTTCTCGTCGTTCGCGGCGGCCGCTGCCTGGAGGAGCCCCTGCAACTCTTCCTTCTGCCGTTCCTGCTTCTTGAGCTGCTCCTTGAGCAGCGCACTCTGCGATGCCAGCTGCCCATTCGCGTAGTTTGCTTTCTCCGCACGCGCCTTCGAATCCCGAATGCCGCGTTCGACGACGGCCGCGTTGATCGCGTCGTTCTCGGTTACTTTTTCAGCCGCGAGGCCAAGGAAGATGAAGAGCCTTCTGAGTGCGCGAAACATGGCGGGTGTGGGTATGACGAGGTGAAGAGCGGAAGGGTTTTCGTGCCTGCTGCTCAAGTGTCAACCTGACTCTTGGCCCCATGCTCGACGTAGCGTCGGCGTTTTCAAACGCGTCGCCAGCCCGCCATGATGCTACGCACATCCGATGCGCCTCCCGGAGTTGCGACCGCGTCTGCCCTTCCTCGGGCTCGCGCTGGCGGCGATCGTGGGGATCGTTGCCTCCGATCGATGGTTGCTTTCCCTTCCGGCGCTGCTCGGAAGCGCGCTGGTCACGGGGGCGGTGGCGCTTACGTGGAAGCGCACGAGCGCCTGCTGGCTGCTCGCCGCTTTGACGTTCGCAGGGTTGCACACCATGCGGCAGCACGGGAATCCCGCGCAGACTCTGGCCGCCGCACTTGGAAGTGAGCGCCGCGTAGTCCGCGCGACCGGCATCGTCTGGAACGAACCGGAACCGTTGCCGTATTGGGCGCGCCAGCAGACGGGAAGATTCCGTCTGAAAATCGAGCATCTGGAATGTGCAGGGCAGCCAATGCCGGCCGGGCTCCTCGTGCAAACCACGTGGGCCGGCCCGCTGCCATCCTACGGCGACCGCGTCTCCCTCGTTGGCTCGGCGAGCAACATCGAGTCGGTGCGCAATCCGGGCCAGTTCGACTTCCCTGCTTACTTGAGGCGGCAGGGCATCTATTCAGAAATAGAGGCGCGCTTCGCGAGCGATTGCCAGGTCCTGGCGCACCACGAGGGTTTGTGGCCGATGGCGTTCGCCATTCGCGCCCGACATTGGCTGAAAACGCAGCTGGCGCTGGACCTGGATGATTCACCTGAGATCGCCGGCTTGATCACGAGCATGGTGCTCGGCTTGCGCGGCGACACGCCGGAGGAAATGCAGGAGCTCTTTCGCAAGACCGGGACGCTGCATCTGTTCGCGGTCAGCGGGCTGAACATCGCCATGCTCGCGCTCATTGCGTGGTATCTGCTCAAGCCGCTCGGCGTGCGCAGACGCGGTGCGGTGTTTGCAATCATCCCGATCCTCGCCGCCTACGCGCTGGTCACGGGGCTCAGCGCGAGCTGCGTGCGCGCCGCGATCATGGGCTCGCTGATTCTTCTCGCGCAGCTCTTCGACCGGCGCGCAGTCGTTTACAACAGCCTCGCCGCCGCCGCGGTGCTCATCCTTGCCCGGGATACGAACCAGCTCTTCTCCCCGGGCTTCCAATTTTCCTTCGTGCTCGTGGCGACGATCGTCTGGCTCTCCGTGCGCATTCAACGCCGCCTGGAGCCGCTCGGTGCACCGGACGCATTTCTCCCCCGGCCCTTGTGGAGCTGGCGGCAGCGCGCCACCGCGTTTTCCGCGAAGCTGTTGGCGGGCGCACTCGGCGTGACGTTGTCCGCATGGCTCGGCTCGCTGCTCTTTACCGTCGGCTACTTCCACCTCTTTTCACCGTCCGCCATTTTCGCGAACATGCTCGCGGTGCCGCT
>Ga0136611_10003684_pt1 | contig 10719 bp, 7 predicted proteins | sample AntDrymUQ2232306_2_FD_106645 | JGI IMG/M metagenome (GOLD analysis project Ga0136611, IMG submission 106645) | Polar desert sand microbial communities from Dry Valleys, Antarctica - metaG UQ223 (23.06) | ecosystem: Environmental > Terrestrial > Soil > Desert | place: Antarctica: Dry Valley... | reverse complement strand
CACTCAAAATTGGAGACTTATTGTTGAGGCCGGTGGGCTCGGTGATTTTTATTTTGATTCCTGGTATGCCAGAAATTTTGTTTTCCATAGTGTCTATCCAACTCATCCATTTCTTCCAATCGCCTGCATGATCTCGTTTCGTCCAGTCATCCACTGCAGCCAGCATTCCCATCATCTCTTCGCGGCCGACTTTATTGTCGCGGCCAGGGCCATGATGTGGTGAACTAGCCTGCCATGCAGACATCAAAATGTCTTTATCGCCTAACATTAAACCGGCGCATTGAGGCCCGCAAATAGCTTTCCCGCCACTGTAAGCAACAATGGTAGCGCCCCGCTTCAGGTGTACTGGCGGAATAGTCAGATTTTCTGCTGCAGCATCTACTAAAATTGGAATATTTCTGGGCTTTGCGACCCGTGCGATTACTTCCAGCGAAAGAGGTTGCCCGGTTGCCGATGTATTGCTGGTTGTGAGATAGATCATCGCTGTTCTTGGATTGATTGCTTTCTCTAACTCCTCGGCAGTATCAACATGAACAATCTTAACTCCAATATTACGTATTGCATGATCGTAAGACGTTCGAGCGTATCTCGGAATGATCACTTCGGTTTTTTCAAGCTCGCTTAAATCAGGAATACGTAGAAGTTTTTCCGGATTGCCCCCCGTTACACAGGCAGCCGTAATATGCTTCAGCCCGGCAGCGCAACCGGCTGATACCATGCCCCACTCTGCACCGGTAAGATCGGCCAGCTTTTGACCAATACCATCAGCTAACTCGTCATACTGAACGAAATTATAAGCTGCAGCTTCCATTGCTTCACGAACCGCGGGCCGTTCTATACACCCCCCAATAATGGTGTAAGTACCCATACAATTTATTACCGGCTCAACACCGATTGAACGGAAGATATTTGTTTCGGCCATAAACGAGGCCTCGGTTGCGATGTTTTCTGCTCCGGCAAGTCTGCTAACAGGCTCAATACTGCTCTTAGCGCCGGTTGAAGCCCATGAGTTATTTGATAATACACTTCCCGCGATTGGAAGTAGAGTTAAGCCTTTAATTACGTTTCTACGCTTCATAGTTTTTCAATTAATTTGTTCCTTAATTTCTATAATTTAAATTCGGTGGCTGCCAGTCCATTTAGGTCCCAAATTATCCGGCCTGCACGTACTGTCAGTTCAGCTTCGATTTTCCGATTGCCTTCGATCTTATTGTTTCCTGAATCAACAAACCCATATTTTCCAGGCAAAATACTTAATACAGCGATATCGGCAACAGACCCCTCACTCAGATTTCCCAGATCCTCACGTTTTATAGATTGAGCGGCATTCCAGCTTCCGCGTGCTATTACATCGTTCACACTCATCCCCAAATTCAAATATTTAGACATCACATTAAGCATGGTTTTCATGCCCGAGTTCATACTGGTGCGATGCTCATCAGTGCCAAAAGAGTTCGGGAGCAAGCCCTGTTTCATTGCCGGAATAGCCTGGTTAAACCAGAAGCCACCGCCCCCATGACCCACATCAAATAGCACACCTCGTTTCTTGGCCTCTAATACAAATGGCCTTACTTTTCCTTTGTCGTCCACAACTGTCATTCGCTCACTAACATTTTCAAAAGCATGCGTCATAATATCACCCGAGCGCATGCGCTTGAGTTGATCTTCTAGTGTGTATTGCGGAAGATGGCATTCGACAAAAAGTGGGAGATTCGAAATGCGTGCTGCTTCCGAAGCCCTATCAAAAGGCACCCAACTGGTTCCGTCATACCTGCCTATCCGTACTCCTGTAATGATCCCGGGATTATCCTTTATCATTGCCACTGTCTTTTGGACATCCATCTCATCAATATTCTCCTGAGCATTATCAACCGAGTATCCCGAGCCGGCTATACTTAAAAAAGCCAGCACGCGTGTTACTGATTTGTCAATTACTTTGGATTTAAAATCCGGGAAAGTCCGCCAACCAGAAGTGCCCGCGTCCACAACGGTAGTGATTCCTGCACGTGGCCCAAAAGCATCAGGTAACTGGCTGGAGGTTCCATCCGTAAAACCAACATTGCTTCCTGCATAAACGTGTGTATGCATATTAATCAACCCGGGGCTCACGTATAAACCGGAGGCGTCCACTACCTTCTTCGCATCCTGAGATGGAATATTTGGTGCAACTTTAAATATCTTTCCTGCAACAATAGCCACATCCATTTTTGAATCGATCTTGTTTTTAGGATCAACCACATGACCGCCTTTTATTAAAAGGTCAATTTGTTGGGCAACGCTGATGCCTGGAACGAGGAAAAGTAAGGTTCCTGCCAGAGCAGCACCTATATGTACAATCTTAAGCCGTTTGAAAGTTATTGCCAGGTTTATCATAATTAAAAGTTTACATGGTTTAAAAATTAGTTTGACGTTATCGGCATAGTCCACTCCGGTAGACTCAGCCCATTCAGATCCCATACAACGCGTCCGGCACGGATAGTAAGTTGGGCTTCTAATTTTTCTGTGCCGATTACTTTACTTCTCCGGACATCCATGAAGCCGAAATTGCCTTTTTCAAGATTAAAAACTGCGATGTCTGCTTCGGCACCTACACTCAAATGACCCAGATCCGGACGTTTAATTACCTTGGCGGGATTCCAGGTTGAGCGTAAAATAACATCCTTGAGAGGCATCCCTATGGCCAGGAATTTCGACATTACGTTGCTCATATCTTTCATGGCTCCGTTCATACTAAGTTGGTAGAGGTCGGTACTTATAACATCAGGCGAAAACCCCTGTTTGAATGCAGGTATAGCCTGGTTAAAATTAAAAGCTCCGGCACCATGTCCCACATCGAAAACAATACCTCTTTTCTGTGCAGCGAATACAAAAGGCTTGACCTTGCGGGAAGCTTCATCAACAATCGATTCACGGCCACCCTGTATTTCTGAGAAGGTATGGGTAAAGATATCTCCGGGACGGAAATGCTTCATAAATAAAGACTCAATAGAATTTGAAGGCGTGTGTTCGCCAAAATCAACTATAACAGGTACATTGGCGAGCTTTCCCGACTCTACAGCTTTATCAACTGACGTAAAATCGCCCCAATAGTGTGCTGATTTGACTCCTACCAACAATCCTGGATATAATCTGCTGATCATGTTTGCGTTCATCACAGGGTTCATGTCGTTTACATCCTGCTCGTCGAAACGGCTCATCATACCACTTCCTATAACGTTTAAAAACGCAAGTATCCTGGTTTGTGCCTTATCAATTGTAAGTGACTTATAAAGCGGGAAGTTTCTCCAACCTGTAGAACCAGCATCTACAATAGTAGTAACTCCTGCCCTGAAAGAAAAAGCATCGGCATGAGGGCGCCCGGGAGCTAAAACATGCGCATGCATGTCTATAATTCCAGGCGTAATATACAAGCCTGTTACATCGATTGTATTTTTTGCTGTATTTGATGGGATATCCTCAGCTACCCGAAATATCTTTCCAGCAGCAATAGCAATATCCATTTTGGAGTTGATGTTGTTTTTGGGATCAATAATATGTCCGCCCTTCAACAGAATATCAATCTCCTGGGCGTTTGCCAGGGAGGAGGTAACAGCTAATACGATTGACGCTAAATAAGGAAGCGCTTTCCGCGCATTGCGTAAAGTTTCTAGAAATATTATTCTGAACTGTATTTCCATCTTATTTATGTTCTCCTATGTCCTTATATCTTACTTAGCTAGCGTCCAAACAGGCACACTAATGCCATTCAAATCCCAAACAATGTTGCCCGCCCGTATCGTTAATTCTGCAACTAACCTATGATTTCCCTGAATCTTGGTTCGGCGAACATCCATATAACCATATTTGCCGCTTTTTAGATTAAAAACGGCGACATCTGCCTCGGCCCCTACACTTAAATGACCCAGTTCAGGTCGTTGTATTACATTCGCAGGATTCCACGTTGATCTAAGGATCACATCCTGAAGAGACATTCCCATTGCAAGGAATTTCGACATCAGGTTGCTCATATCCTTTAAGGCAGTATTCATGCTCATATTATAAAGATCGGTGCTAATTGTATTGGGCATAAAACCTTGTTTTAGCGCAGGAATCGCCTGGTTAAAATTAAAAGCCCCTGCTCCGTGTCCCACATCAAATATGATCCCACGTTTCTGCGCAGAAAATACAAAAGGTTTTACTTTTCGGGACTTTAAATCTACAATGGCTTCACGATCCCCATTTGCGTGCTCAGAAAATGTATGCGTGAAAATATCGCCAGGCCTGAAATGTTCCATAAACAATGATTCTATGGAGTTGGCCGGTGTATGCTCGCCAAAGTCTACGATTACAGGCACATTAGCGAGTTTTCCCGATTCAACCGCCTTATCCACAGAAGTGAAATCTCCCCAGTAATGTGCAGATTTAATTCCTACCAGAATTTTCGGATATAACCGACTGATCATATTTGCATTCATCACAGGATTCATGTCGCTCACGTCCTGCTCCCCGTAGCGGCTTACCATTCCACTGCCGATCACATTTAGGAATGCCAGAACCCGGGTTTGGGCCTTGTCTATAATCTGTGCTTTAAATAGCGGGAAGGTTCTCCATCCCGAGGAACCGGCATCAACCATCGTGGTAACCCCCGCTCTAAACGAAAAAGCATCAGGCAACTGCCCGCCAGCAGAATTGGCTGCAATGCTGTTGGTATCTGTGCCCGCGAAGAGATGCGTATGCATATCTATAATTCCCGGGGTTACGTACAGCCCGCTTACATCTACGGTTTTCTTTGCTGTCGCCGGTGAAATATCTGCCGCTACCCGAAAAATTTTTCCACAAACAATGGCGACGTCCATCTTCGAATCAATCTTATTCCTGGGATCAATTAGGTGTCCCCCTTTTAACAAAAGGTCTATTTCCTGGGCAGAGGCAATACGCGGCATTCCAACTACCAACAGCATAGAAATTAACACTGTCGTTTTTATAAGGCTCCCCGCCCAAAAAAAGAAACGAGCGATATCGCAGTGATCGAATGTCCCCGTTCGCTGCTTTACACTCATTGTCCTCTTGTGAAATGTTGTAATTTTCAATTTAAAATTTTTAAGAAATAACTAATTTCCTATTATTTTGCGTCCCACTGCGGGCCACTTACTCCGTTAAGATCCCAAACGATACGACCTGCACGCAGGGTCAATTCCGCCTCTATCTTTTTAGATCCGTTCATCACAGAGCCTTTTGCATCCATGTACCCGAACTTGCCTTCTCTGACGTTAAACACTGTAACATCTGCTTCAGCACCCTCGCTTAAATGGCCAAGCTCAGGATGTTTAATAACATTGGCAGGATTCCAGGTTGAGCGTAAAATCACATCCTGAACAGACATCCCCATTGCGAGGAACTTAGACATCACATTTGCCATGTCCTTCATACCAGCGTTCCTGCTGTTGCGGTACAAATCTGTACTGATGGTGTTAGGCTTAAAACCCTGTTTCAACGCATTGATGGCTGTACTCCAAACAAATGCTCCGCCCCCATGGCCTACGTCAAATATGCGACCTGCTTTTTGAGCTTCGAAAATAAAAGGTTTTACCTTATTATTTCTATCAACGATCGGTTCGCGTCCGTTCGGAGCCTCCTCGGTAATGGAGGAGCCGGAAAAGGTATGTGTGAAAATATCTCCCGGGCGGAAGTGTTTCATAAACAAATCTTCGATAGATAATTTTGGGGTACTTGAGCCAAAATCGACGATTATGGGCTTGTCTGTCAACCTTCCGGCTACAATTGCTTTATCAACAGGGGTAAAATTGTGCCCCTGATAATGATGTGCCTTAATTCCAACGATGATATCCGGATATTCCTTCATCACAAATGCTGTTGTAACGGGATTCATGTCTGAGGTATCCTGGGCATCAACAGTACCACGCATTCCATGCCCGGCAATGCTGATGAAGGCAAGAACACGGGTTTGAGAATTATCAATCGTTTGTTTTTTGAACGTAGGAAAATCTCTCCAGCCGGATGAACCTGCGTCAACGACTGTAGTTACGCCCGAACGGAAAGTAAAATCATCAGGCACGACGCTGCCGAAACCATTGGTTATGCCAAACCCACTGAAAGCTGGATCTACAGTGCCGGCGAAAACGTGGACGTGGATGTCAATGAATCCCGGAGAGACATAAAGGCCTGTAACATCAACTGTTCTTTTTGCCAGATTAGAAGGAATATTTGCTGCTACCCGGTAAATTTTTCCGCCGGTAATGCCGACATCCATTTTAGCGTCAATTTTGTTCTTAGGATCAATCACATGACCACCTTTTAATAAAATATCTATTTCCTGCGCTTGCAGGGCCGAGCTTGTTACCAAACACAATAAAATACACAGAATACCAAAATATTCTGAAGTTCTTTTCTTTAAATCCTTGTACATATACACTTTTTCTTTAAATTGAAATTGAAATTAACTCGCCAACGGAGCGCCGGAAGGCACAAATATTGGGGTTTTAGGAGCGGGTTTTGTATTTTTGGTCGCCGTAAATTTTGCACGGCGATACTCGCCCATAAACAGATCGCCTGTTAATTTATCACCTGAGATTGTCCCGGTAAAACTATACGTTATGGAATCACCCACCAGGCGAACTGAGCTTTGTAGTTTAACCTGGTCGCCATCAACTGACCCAATCATATCATTAACCGCAAACGCGCTCTTATGTGATCCTTTGATCCAGTTTCCTTCCTGTTCGATGAACAGTTTGTGGGTATCTTTACTTGCGTAGAACTTCACATCTACATCCCAGGTGCCCGTAAGATTGGCCGAGGGCGGGCTCATTTTATCAATACGAGGTGCTCGTTTGGCAGTAAGCAAATCATAAATACGTTGTGCCGCAATTTTTTCTTCACCAGCCTGCATACCTATCGTCGTTACTGCGATACCATTGACACTTGAATCCCGTCCGCGACCGCCACCGCTTGCAACAGCTACCCTTGGTTTATTTTTTCCCAATTCCTCTGCCGCCTCAACTCCCGTAAGATTTAACACATCAGGATCCCAGGAAATAACCACCTCCGGCGATACATTTGACAGACCCGATAGCGTGGAAGGAACGTGAGTCATAGTTTTGACACTCTTTATCCCCGACACTTTGTTAATAATATGATCGAGGTAAGAAAGCCATTGCTTATTGATGGCTTCATGGTCTATCTCTTTCCAGGCCTGGACGGCAGCTGCCATTCCAAACATTTCATCGCGGTCGACCTTATTATCCCGGCAAGGACCATGATGAGGTGAGCTGGCCTGCCATGCCGCCATCAGAATATCTTTGTTGCCGAGTATCAGACCACAGGATTGTGGACCACAGATCGCCTTGCCGCCACTGTAAGCCACAATGGTTGCACCGCGTTTTAAATGTACCGGCGGAAAGGTTAGGATTTCATTTGCAGCATCAAACAGCACGGGAATATTCTTCGCTTTTGCTACCGCCGCAATGTTTTCGAGCGACATTGGCGCACCGGTCCATGATCTGTCGCCATTCACGAGGTAAATCAGCGCAGTTTTTGGATTAATGGCACTTTCGAGCTCCTCCATCGTACCCACATTTACCATCGTAACGCCTATATTCCTGATCGAATGATCGTATGCATTCCGTGAGGTACGCGGCACGATAACTTCCGTTTTCTCCAGTCCTTCAAGGTTGGGAATCCTCACCAATTTCTCCGGATCTCCGCCTGATACCACCGCTGCGGTAACGAGCTTCAAACCTGCAGCACAGCCTGAGGAAACTACACCCCATTCGGCGCCTGTCAGGTCTGCCAGTCGCTGACCAATACCATCGGCTACCTCATCCATCTGCGCAAAGTTCCTGGATGCGGCTTCCATTGCTGATTTCACCTGCGGACGTTTAAGCGACCCACCGATAATTGTAAATATCCCACGGCAATTAATTACAGGCTCAATTCCAGCAGTACGGTAGATATTGCCTTTATCCATAAAACTTTCCAGCGTAATTTCCTCTGCAACAGCGAATGCATTACCTGCTTCAGTGAATGTATCTGCCGGAGCGGCAAAAAGGGAGTTTAATGGCAATGCTGCTCCAGCCATGGGTAGAAGCGACAGTGTTTTTATAACATTTCTACGTTTCATTAAAGTATGTTTAGTTTAGTAAAAGTCTTCCGGAAATGATCCGTCCTTGTTTTTCTTATTTTTACGTTTTAGGTACATCCTGCAAAGCCACATCTAAATCCAGATTGGGCTTCGCCGACCGTTTGCGAAGAAAGACCAAGGTCTGCCAGCGCATTCCCTATGCTTGTTCGCTGAAGAAATTAAACAGGAGTCAAAATCTGCATGCCCTTAAGTAACCCGTCGTTCAAGCTTAAATAACTCCCCTGATCGGTATACTTTTGCAGCATATTTTTGCCTGAATATAAATATGGTGAAAATAGATTTGAAATCAGGGGGTTCTTGAACAATTATCAAAAAACCCCCTGATACATTCTTATTTATACTGCCTTACCAACCTGTATTTTGTGTCAGTTTCGGATTGATATCTAGTTCCAGTTGCGGTATAGGGAAAAGGCTATGCTTAGCCGTATATCCTATGCTCCCGAGTTCTTGTACTGCAAGGCCCCATCTTTTCAGATCATTAAAGCGTTGAAATTCAAACATAAGTTCTACCTGGCGTTCTTTAACGATGGCGTTAAACATCGCTGCCTTGGTTCCGGTATTTGCCGCAGTAAGCGCAGGCATGTTAACCGATGGCCGGCTGCGAACCTCGTTAACCGCATTCCTTGCCTCCGTAAGTTTATTTAGCTCATTGGCTGCCTCAGCATACAGCAACAGTACATCAGCATAACGGATGATCGGGTAGTTTATACCACTGCCATTTACATACATAATCGGCCACATACCTTTGCGTACAGCATAACCTGAGGCCGACCACACTGGATTGAATGTTGCCAGTGCTGCACTGATATTCGGAGCAAATGGATCACCTGCTTTGAATATGGAGAAGCCTCTTCGCGGGTCACTTGGATCAAAGGCATCAAAAGCCCGTTTTGTAGCCAGGGCCGAGCCTGTAGCGCCATTTACTGCCGGCAGAAAACTGCCATTTCGCCCGTTTGTACCGCTACCGCCAATATCTGCATACTGGATTTCAAAAATGGACTCGCGATTATTCTCAAAGCTACGGTGCCATATTTCCTGGAAATTCTGCATCAGGCTATAAGTTCCTGAGTTTTTTACCAGAAGCAGGTATTGTTCGGCCTTAGCGTAATCTTTGTTATAAAGATAAACCTTACCCAGCATAGCCATTGCCGCGCCTTTAGTAGCCCTTCCAAGATTGTTTCCGGTAAAAGCGACTGGCAAGCCTGCCTCGGCAGCAAGCAGGTCGGCAATAATAACGGCGTTAACATCCGCTACCGGTGATCTGGCAACAAGCGCAGCATCCGTATTTGCCAAAGGTGCCGTTACCAGGGGTACAGCACCGAACAAATTTACCAGGGTAAAGTAGTTTAAGGCCCTGAGAAATTTGGCTTCGCCAACATAACGGTTCTTTAATGCATCCGTCATATCAATCCCGGGAATAGCTGCAATAGCAATGTTCGCCCTGTTTATTCCTTCATATAAGCCTCTCCAGGTATCATGAAGTTGATTCAATGCTGGAAAATAAGTGAAGTTATTGTATTCAAGAGGCACCGTGTTTGAAAGGATAACCTCGCCCGAAGGCACATCATTTATCCTCAAAATATTTATGCTCCAGGCGCTTTGCGCTGATTCATAGATTGCATTAACCCCAAGCTCCGCGCGTGCCTGACTATTATAGAATCCATCTGACGTAAGTGCATCAGGCGGACTTTTTTCAAGGAATTCTTTATCACAACCCGTCGATAGTAAAACTGCTATCATGATCGTAAAGGCTATTTTTATCTTTTCCATCTTTATATATTTTAAATTTTTTAATGACTTAACTGACACAGATACCAGAGTGCTTAACCTTAAAAAGTTAAATTAACTCCCAAAGAATAAATACTTGGTATAGGGGTTGAACCGGTGTCCACACCGAAACCAAGCGGACTCATCGAATCGTCATTGAACCCTAAACCGCCCAGTGTATCCGCATTGTAGTTTGGATATTTTGTGATGGTGAACAGGTTCTGGCCATTGAAATATATCCTGGCATTACGGGCGCCAACTTTCTTAATCCACGCCTGAGGAAGAGAATAACCGAACTGGAGATTCTGCATCCGCAGAAAGTCAGCATCCAGCACATAATTCGACTGCCCTCTGTTATTCTGGTTTGTATCGCCTCTTACAGCTCTTGGCAAGGTATTCGAAGTACCCGGACCTTTCCAGCGGTTAAGCACAGTAACTTTATTGTTCCACTCGCCTTGCATGGTTTCTAAGTAAACACCTTGTGCATCGTACAGCTGTTTTCCGCTTGTACCGTAGAAACTAAAGTTCATGTCAAATCCCTTGTAGGATGCATCACCGGAAAACCCGTAATCAAAATCAGCCCATGGATCACCAATGTTGGTACGATCATTTGCATCAACTTTACCATCGCTATTTATATCTCTGAACCTGACATCACCTGGTTTTGCACCCACCTGAGTTGCGTGGGCAGCTATTTCTGCTTGAGTCTGGAAAATTCCATCAGATATGTGTCCATAAAAGTGCGACATTGGCAAACCCGGAACGGTCCGCACAAATGTTCCTGAATAGTATACGTTCTCCAGTAAATTAATAAT
>Ga0136611_10003683_pt1 | contig 10721 bp, 9 predicted proteins | sample AntDrymUQ2232306_2_FD_106645 | JGI IMG/M metagenome (GOLD analysis project Ga0136611, IMG submission 106645) | Polar desert sand microbial communities from Dry Valleys, Antarctica - metaG UQ223 (23.06) | ecosystem: Environmental > Terrestrial > Soil > Desert | place: Antarctica: Dry Valley... | reverse complement strand
TGACGGCGCGCACCAGAACCTGCGCGTTCGGGTTATCTTCCGCCACTTTTTTCATATGCGGCACGGCTTCCCGAATCGCCGTATTGAGCGATTGAATTTTTCCATCCTGCTCCATCGAGCCGGAACTGTCGGCGATCCAGATAAAATGCAGCGGTCTCGAAGCGAGTTCGCCGCCCGGTCGTTTAATCATAAAAAGTTTCTCCTTTTCTGCTTTTTTTAATTCTCAAGGTGAATTAATTTTACGGTCTGTTGCAATCGCTTTGCCACGGAAAGAGTCGTTGTTTGCGCCGATTACTTTGTGTTCGATACGATTTGTGTATGAATTTTATGCGCTTGCCGAATGCGGCATCAATGCGATTTTAATCAGCGAATGGGGAAGCGCGGCGGCTCGTTATTTCTTTCGCGCTGCGTTTCGCGCATCACGTCAATCGCATACGGCACACCGAGAAAAAGCCCGATAGTTGTAACGGCAAGCAGGAAAATGACGAGCAGACAGCCGCGAAATATGCCGAAACGCTTTTTAATGATGAGCGTCGGAGTTACCGTCTGCGCGTAAGTCGGCGGCGCGGCGGGCGGATTATAAGTCGGAGAAAAAATTGACGGCAAAGGCGACGGCGTTTTGGTCGGCTGCCGAATTATCGGTGGTGGGTAAATTTTTGACTGCGGAGCGGAGGTTTGTGGTTTTGGAGGTGGCGCGGGATTTGTTCGATTGACGTTTGAAATTTTGCTGCTGTCGGCTGAATAGTTTGGCTGAATCGTTCCCGAACTTGAAAACGGCGGCGAAGATTTTGCCCGCATTTCCCTTGCCTCCATTTCCGCACCCGTCGTTACGTTTAATGCCAACGCCCACGATTCAACCGCCCAACGAGCGGCTTCGGCGGTAATCGCCGTCTGCTCTTCAAGTCGTTTTTCGAGTCTGGTTAAAAGCAGTTCCGCCGGCATCGAGCGGTTTGCCGCCAGCAAATCGAGCGGCACGCGCTCTTCAATCGCACTGACCAAAATATTTATCTCTCGACGATGCGAGCCGCATAAATCTTTTAGTAAATTTTCGCAACGCCGGGCATCACTGCAAATCTCTTTGCCGTATTTAGCCAGAATTTGTCGGAGTATTCGGCGCGGAAGATCACTCATAAACACATTCGATCCGATAAAAATTGCTTGATTATCAGCTTAACAAATTAGTTGTTTGTTAAGGAAGGCAGGTTGTCAAAGTTACGGCGGCAGTAGAATTAATCGCAGTTTGAATGAGAAGGTGATTGAATCAAGTGAAACAATTTCTCGAAAAAACAATCTTCGAAAGCGTTTGCGATAAGTCAATTTAGATTTTTAGCTAGGATTTAGCTGAGTGTTAACTTATAAGCAGGCAAATCTCAAAAGGATAAAAAGCTAAAGATACACTACTAATTTTAATAAAATTTTTACTGTCAGTTGGTAATTTTCTGTATACCGATTGTGTGCCAAGTGTGGCGGGCTTAACAAAACTTATCGAAACTAATATAATCTGATTGTGCGATGAATGCTAAATAAAATGAGGTTGGGCGAACTCAGCAAAAATTAAATAAAAGGCTTTTTATGGTTGCAAAACTGACCGTCATTTTTTTCATTATTTTATGTCTCGAAGCGGGCATCGCGCTGACTTTGCTGCCGTGGATGAGTCTCGGCGGACTCGGCGATTGGGGCGACAACGGACTTTTGACTTTTGTGGTTTCAAAAACCGGCTTGCCGATTTTGCAAACGACCGTCGCTTCCGGCTGGTTTCGCGGTGCCATTACCGGACTCGGAATCTTGAACCTGTTCATTGCATTTTGGGAAATGGCTAATTTCAAACAAAGCGTGCGGATGATTGAAGGAAAAGAGCGAAAACCAGTGAGCGGTGAGCGGTGAGCGGTCAACGGTTTTTCGACAAAAAGCCTTTGATTTACTTAATCACCGATGGTGCCGCGACCGCCGAAAACTTCATCGTAAAAAAGCGGAAAATTCTCGAACTCATCCGCGTCGCTGTTCAAACAAAAATCTCTTTAATCCAAATTCGTGAGAAACAACTGGCGGCGCGATTGGTTTGCGAACTCGCGTCCGAAGCCGCCAAACTGACGCGAAACACCGCTACTAAACTGCTTGTCAACGACCGCGCCGACATCGCGTTGGCTGCTAATGCCGACGGCGTTCATCTAACTTCAAAATCGCTTTCCGCAAAAACTATCAGGCGAAGTTTCCCACCGGATTTTGTCGTCGGCGTTTCCGCGCACACGCTTGAAAAAGCGCGAACTGCTCGACAAACCGGCGCGGACTTTATCACTTTCAGCCCGATTTTTTTTTCACCCGGCAAGGGCGAACCGCAGGGCATCGAAAAACTGCGCGAAGTCTGCGGGCGATTGAAACCGTTTCCCGTCATTGCGCTCGGCGGCATTGACGAGACGAATTACACGGACGTTTTAGAAGCGGGCGCGAGCGGTTTTGCCGCCATCAGATTCTTAAACAACTTGGAAAGTTTGATAAAAATGAAAGTTCATCCGGTAAAAATAAAGTAATGTAAGGAATCGGTTGGTTTTGAGCTTAACCGGTATATCTATCTCGTCCAGTCACTTAAAAATCAACAACTTACTTTTCGACAAACGAATGAATTTGATGCGGCGATTAAGAGCATTCTTTCAGCCCTGACGGAACTTTGTTGTTTTTGTTAGAATTTATGCGGTAAGCATTTTGCTCCCGGCGGAGCTAATTTGGTGAGGGCAAATTTTTGAGCGAAAAACAATTTGAAGGAAAATCGGCAATCGTCACGGGCGCAACGCGCGGCATCGGCAGGGCAATTGCGTTGGAGTTGGCGAAACGCGGCGCAAACGTCGCTTTTAATTATTCAAAAAGCGCGGACGCGGCGGACAAATTAAAAGTCGAAATCGAAAAGTCAGGCGTAAAATGTTTTGCCGCGCAGTGCGACGTGGCGAACACGGAAGCATCAGCCGAATTTTGCAAACGGGCGAAGGAAGAATTAGGCACGATTGATTTTTTAATCAACAACGCTGGAATCACGCGCGACACTTTGATTTTGCGGATGAAGGAAGACGATTGGAATCAAGTGATTGATACGAATTTGAAAGGCGCGTGGAATTTCTCGAAAGCCGTTTTGCGTTTTATGATGAAGAATGAAACGGGCGGCACGATTCTCAATATCTCTTCGATTTCCGGCGTGGTCGGAATGCAGGGACAGTCGAATTATTCGGCATCGAAGGCGGGAATGATCGGGTTGACGAAATCGCTGGCAAAGGAAGTCGCCAGCCGGAAAATTACGGTCAACGCGCTTGCCTTAGGTTTAATCGAAACGGATATGAGCGGTCAACTGAACGAAGACTATCAAGCGAAACTGCTGGAAATGATTCCTTTGGGCAGACTCGGCAACGTGCAGGAAGTCGCGGAAATCGTCTGCTTTATGCTTTCGGACTCGGCGCGTTACATCACCGGGCAGGTTGTGCAAGCCGACGGCGGACTGGCGATGTAATAAAAATGGATAATGGATAATGGAAAATTTAGAAAGTTTTTAATTTTCCATTATCCATTTTCCATTAAACAATTATGCAGTATGTGAATGACAGCGAAACTCCCGAACGGCAGATTTCGCCGGAAGAGTATTTGGCGGAGCAGAAACGCGCGATTCGGACGCGCTCGTTATGGGCAATCGGGATCGGCGCGCTGGTCGTCGCGGCTCATCTCGCGTGGCTGGTGTTGTTTAGTTTTGTCGGACTGAATCCCGATGTTTCGATTTTGTTTCGCAGTATCCTTTTTATTCTCGGATTATTCTTTCTCGGCGGCGGCATCTGGGGCGTTCGTCACGCTAAAAATTTAAAGCTCGAAGATTTGATCCCGTCGCCCGAAGCGGTTGAGTTTGCCCGCCAATCGGAACTTTCCGTGCCGTATTTCACGTATATTTTGATTGGTTTAATTGTCGCCGTGACGCTTTGCCAGATGGCGGCAGGTCTGGACGAATCGCGGGAAATCGCGGGTCTCGAAAAGGCTTCGTTTTGGAGCGGCGGCGAGTATTGGCGCATTCTGACGAGCGGAACTTTGCACGGCGGTATTCTGCACATATTTTTTAACGGACAAGCTCTGTTGGGCTTCGGCGGTTTAATCGAGTATCTCTCGAATCGCGCTCATCTGTTGATTGTGTTTGTGCTGGCAATTATCGGCGGCGGTTTGTGCAGTTTGCTTTTTATGCCGGTCGGAAACGTCATCGGGGCGAGCGGCGGGATTATGGGTTTAATCGGTTACTTGGCGATTTACGGTTATCGTCGCCGACGGCAGTTGCCGCCGAATTTTCTGAAAAGTATGCTGATTAATATAGGTTTCATTGCCGCTTTCGGGTTGATTGCCTACCAGATTATTGATAACTTCGCGCACTTGGGCGGATTTTTAACCGGCGCGGTTTACGGATTTGTGCAAATCCCTAGAGATTTGCATAAGAATCCGCGCTCCACCGGCACAGTCGTCGAACTGCTTGGTTACGGCGCGCTGCTGGTTTTTGTTTTCGCCTGCATTTTCAGCATCTTACTACTCTTAAAAGTCGTTCAATGACTTTCCTTTCAAAGTTCATATTTATGCCGCGAGTCAGAGTTCACCAGCACGTTAATCCGCTTTCGCCGTTTTATCAATTCATACCGCCGCCGATTGAGATAGAAAAGATTTTCGCTAATCCGCAATCGCCGCTGCATCTCGATATTGGCTGCGCGCGCGGCAGATTCGTTTTGAAAATGGCGCGGATGTTTCCCGACCGAAACTTTCTCGGCGTGGAAATCCGCGAGCCGCTCGTGACCGAAGGAAATCGGCTGGCGCGCGAATGTAATTTAACCAATCTGCGCTACGAATTTAACAATGCGACTTACTCGCTCAACCGGCTTTTAGAAAATTTCCCGGCTGATGTTTTGGAAACTGTGACGATTCAGTTTCCCGATCCCTGGTATAAAAGGAAACACGCGAAACGGCGGATGGTTGACGAAAACCTAGTCGCCACGATTGCCGGGCATCTGAAAGTTTCGGGCAAAATTTTTATTCAGACCGACGTTGATTTTTTGGCGGAGGAAATGTTTGAAATTTTTCGCGCCAATGAAAACTTAGTTGAGTTTGGGATTTTCGCCAATCCGTTTCCCGTCAAAACCGAACGGGAAACGGCGGTCGAAGAAAAGTATCTACCGATTTACCGCGCACTGTTTGAAAAAGCGCAATAAAAAAGCGGAAGAGTTACAAAATTCTTCCGCTTTTCGATGACCGACAAATTTTCGTTTAACCGTTAATGCGAAGCGAATTGATCATATTGCGAAAAGCCGAATTATAACCGGCTGATTCGTTTTCGGGCGCAACGGTGACGACGTAAAACAAATCTCCGCTGCGAAGTTGCGTCGTGTAAACCGTCACCGTTTCATTTCGGTTGGTCAGCGGTGAACGCCCCGACAAAACCGTCGCATAACCGTTTCTGCCGCCGACTGTCGCTCTGGCATAATCCGTGTTTTGTCGCAGATAATTGTTGCCCTCGGCTTGCAGAAGACCGTTGACGTATTCTTCAGTCGCCTGACCTAAATCGCTGCTGCCGTTAGATTTGGCAACGCCGATCATCGCGCCGTGCGTGATGCCCTCGTTGCCGTAAGCACCCTGGGGCGCAAACCAAACCGACGAACCGTCCTGCGTCGGAAACTCCTGCCAATTGCTCGGCACGTTCATTCGCAGTGAATTACCGCTCGAAAAAACGCGGGTTTGCGTGGACGGACGCGCGACGTTGCCGTATCTGCCGTTCCCCATCGGATTCTGTCCGCCATTGTTTCCCTGCGAATTTTTTCCGATTTCCTCCATTGACTGCGCGCGGGGCAAACGTCGAAGTTTGCTTTGAATTCGTTCAAACTGCGCCGTGTTGGTTACCGGGTTTTTAACGCGCAGCATTTCTGCTTCACGGTTGATGTTTTCGTAACGATTACCCGGATTCGGGTGACTGCTCAGCCATTCGGGGCTACGCGACCCGCCTGATTCACGTTCAATCGTGCGGAACATATTGGCTAAATCGCGCGGATCGTAACCGGCGTTTGCCAAAATTTGCGCGCCTAGAATATCAGCTTGCGTTTCATACTCGCGGCTGTATTTGGTGATAATCGCTCCCGACCCGATTTGTCCGGCAGTCTGCGCGATACTGCCGACCGTGCCGCCTAAAATCGCGCCGAGAATCGCGCCGCCGATGGCAGGCAGTTGCGCCGCCGGGTTCTGCGATTTAGTCGCTCCGGCAGTTCCGTGCCGCAGCGCGACGTGCGCGATTTCGTGCGCCATCACGCCTGCCATTTCGCCTTCTCTGGCGGCGGATTCGATCATTCCGCGATTGACAAACATCGGTCCGCCCGGCAGCGCGAAAGCATTGATGTCACGAGCGTTGACTACATCGAACTGATAATCGAAAGCCGGCTGTTGAAACTGCGACGGAATTGCCCGCACGAGCCGCTCGCCGACTTGAGAGACGTAACGCTCGGTTTCCGAATCATTGAGAATCGGCATCTGCTGCCGAACCTGCGCCGATGCCTGCTGTCCGAGTTTGACATCATCCTGCACCTTGTATTTATTTTTCGGCATCGTGATGCGCGTCTGTCCGATTATTGCTAGCGGCGCGACCAAAAGCGTCCAAACCATCAGCATCGCGGCTAAATTTTTGCCCAAATCAATTTTTTTCATTATCTCCTCCCAAGATTCGTTTGTTACGCCAAATTGTCGTTTTCGCTTTTTGACTCGGCGAATGAATTTGACTATTCGATGAAACCTTATAAATGCAGGTTTGCCGTTCAATTTGAACGCGACTGACATTCGGACTGCAAAATGCATACCAAAGAACACAAATCTCCAAAACAAATCAAAATTGGTGTGTAACTGGAAAATAAACTGCGAAATGGCGCACGGAAATACGAAAAAGGATTGTGTTTCCTGTTTTTCGTGGTTGTCTCCGGCGTGCATTTCTGACATTTGCCGCCGCCGATTTTTGTTTTTCGGTGGACTTTTTCAAGGGATTTTAGAATGTTACATAGTTGTTACACTAAATTTTATGCCAATAGCCAAACGGCTTGCCTATCGGTTATATTTGATTTTTTCCAATTCAAAATCCTAAAATGACGGAGATTCCAACATAAAATGGCTTTTAGCTTACTGCCGCGCGAAGACGAGTATTTCGCTTTCTTTTCGCAGATGACCGAGAAAATTCAAGCGGCTTCCAACGCGCTCGTGGCGATGATGCACGACAAACGTGAGAGTTTTGAAGCGCACGCCAAACACATCAAAGATATTGAACACGAATGCGATGAATTGACGCACCGCGTTACAACCAAACTCAACAAATCGTTTATCACGCCGTTTGACCGCGAAGATATTTTCGCGCTGGTTGTCGCTCTCGACGACGTTTGCGATTACATTGACGCAGGCGCGCGCGCGATTTTGATGTATGACATTCAGGAAATCAGCGACCACGCCAAACATCTGGCGAAAGTCATTCAGAGTCTGTCAATCGAAATCAATTCCGCCGTCTCGATGCTCGCCAAACCCGAAGGAATGAACCAGCACATCGTCGAAATCCACCGCCTTGAGAACGAAGCCGACGACGTTTATTTCCGCGCCGTCGGCGAACTTTTCCAAAATCAAACTGATGTTTTGGCGGTTATCAGATGGAAAGAGCTTTACGAAATCTTAGAAAACGCAACCGACCATTGCGAAAGGGTCGCCAACATTATCGAAAGCATCTTTCTCAAACACACTTAAAAGATTTTGGGTTTTGGATTGCCGATGTCTTGATGTTAAAACGATTATCCGGTGGTAACAGTCAATTTTGAATCCAAAATCTAAAATCCAAAATCCAAAATCGAATTATGGAAGGTCAAACAGTAGCACTGGGATTGGTGATGTTTATTATTTTCATCGCCCTGGTTTTCGATTATGTAAACGGTTTCCACGATGCCGCCAACTCCATCGCCACCATTGTTTCGACGCGCGTTCTCTCGCCCGGTATCGCCGTCGCGTGGGCGGCTTTTTTTAACTTTATTGCCTTTGTCGTGTTCGGAACCGCTGTCGCCAAAACTATCGGCGGCGATCTGGTAAAAATCGCTTTGATTCCGGCGGACGACCGACTCTACGTGCTGCTCGCCGGCTTAGTCGGCGCGATTGTCTGGAATTTGATCACCTGGTATCTCGGACTGCCGTCTTCGAGTTCGCACGCCCTGTTCGGCGGTTATGCGGGCGCGGCGATTGCTTCCTACGTCTGGCATTTCGGTTTCGCCGGAGCATCGGATGTTTTAATTGCGGCAGGCTGGATCAAAATTCTGGCGTTTATCGTGCTTTCCCCGCTGATCGGAGCGACTTTAGGATATTTTTTGATGGTCGCGGTTTTCTGGATTTTCCGGCGCACTTCGGTTTCCAGAGTTGACAAAGGTTTTCGCGTCGGACAGCTATTTTCAGCCGCCGCTTTTTCCCTGGGACACGGCGGCAACGACGCACAGAAAACGATGGGAATTATTACGGTCGTGCTGGTCGCGGGCGGCTTTCTGCAAAGCACCGCTGACGGCAAACTGCCGGAAGTTCCGCTGTGGGTCGTGCTGGCGGCACACGCGGCAATCGGTCTGGGAACCCTTTCCGGCGGCTGGCGCATCGTCAAAACGATGGGTTCTAAAATCTCGAAACTTCAGCCGGTCGGCGGATTTTGCGCGGAAACTGCCGGCGCGATTACTTTGTTTGCCAGCACTTTCGGCGGCATTCCTGTCTCCACCACGCACACGATTACCGGCGCAATCGTCGGTGTCGGTTCCGCCAAACGACTGTCGGCGGTCAAATGGGGTGTCGCGGGCAGAATCGTCTGGGCGTGGGTTTTAACGATTCCGATGGCAGCACTGATTGCCGCAATATCTTATGCAATTATCATTTCGATTGATAAAGTTATTGGAAGGTAAGTAAGAGGACAGAATAAATTTGTGCATCAGGTTAAAAACGATTTCTTTGCGCCCTTTGCGTTCTTCACTCTTTGCGTCCTTTGCGGTAAGAAAAAGAATTTAACCGCAAAGGACGCGAAAGGGGAAGAGGCAAAGGAGCGCAAAGACGGTCATCCAAAATTGACTCGACATCCATAAAATAATTTTGTCCTTTTACTTAAAAAATAATAACGCGAAAATACTACTTAGAATTGAGACATTAATACTCAGAACTTTTCAACAAAACCCTCCTAATTGCTATTGGCAAATGGAGTAAATCGCAACTGTTAAAATGCTTGAAACTTTTAATGTGAAATCTCAAAAAAGAGCGGCTTGTTAACAAGCCGCTCTCGCAAGATTTAGGTGAAAATTTTAGAAATTAAAAACTATACTTGCCGCTAAGTGTAATCGAGCGATTACCGAAGTTATTCAAATTTCTGCCAAAGTCCGCGCTGGTCATTACGTTTACCGGAATACCATAGAAATCCTGGTTAAAGGCATTAAGAAAATCTGCACGAACAAGAAAATCGTGTTTTTGCTCGCCACCCCATGGTAGTCTAAACCGTTTCGCAACACTTAAGTCAGTATTCGTAAAACTAGGTGCGCGTAAAGTGTTTTTGCCCAAATTACCGTTACCTAAGCTGTTTGAAAGCGGAAGCCCGTTTGTGCCAAGTGGAACTACAAAACGTCCGCCGACTAGCGGGCTGGTAAAAGAACGTAAATTACGTGTCACCGGGTCAGGAGTGAAAATACCGTTCGGATTTAAGTTTGGACGATCACCGCCACCACCGTTTCCATTTGAATCAACACCAGTTAAGATTGTAAAAGGTTGACCTGATTGATACTGAGTAATTCCTGAAATTTGGAATCCACCGAGTAAGAAATTACTAGCGGCATTTTCTCTAAGAAAACTCGGAAGCGGCACTTCGTAAAGATAGTTAACTACAAAACGATGTGGGCGACTAAATGCAGATTCACTTTTTTCCGCTGTATAATTGTTATAGTCCTGCGGAACTTGTGGTGAACCACCCGTGATAGCTCCTACACCCAATGATTCATCGTTGTTGCTTATTAATTTACTGAAAGTATAGGCGACATCAAACAAAAAGTTGTTGGAAAAACGTTTTTTAAGCGAAACATATCCAGCGTTGTAAGTAGCTTGTGCAGTACTAGCAATTAGAATACGTGAACCAATCTGTGGGAGAGATCTTCTAGCTTGCACATTAGGTATTGCATTTGAATTTTGCGAAGCTACCACAGTTTGTATTTGTGCTGGGGTTAAAACAGCCGGGTTCGCCTGAAGTTGATTGATTCCGTTAATAGAACGACTTCCAGAATAGCCGACTTCTAAAATAAATTGTCTGGCAATTTCACGCTGAACGCTTAAACTGTAAAGATACGATTCTGGATTTTTTAAGTCCTCCGGTGAATTTACAAAAGTAGCTATTGGATTGAATACAGGTGTCGAACTTGGCGGAGCTAAATTTGGGAAAACATCAACAATGCTATTTTGGGTTAATACTGTAGTAATCGGAAAATTACCGGCATTGACCGTTAAGATATTGTAAAACAAGACATCATAAGCGGTGCGGAAGCCCCCACGAATTACAGTCAAACCATTGCCGAATAATTTACCTGTCAGTCCGTCGCCATCAAAACGCGGGCTGTATGCAAAACCAAAAACAGGAGCGAAATTGTTTTTATCACGCCTAACCGGTCTTGGAACCAAAGCCGCATTTTGTTGAGCGTCATTCGTAC
>Ga0136611_10003682_pt1 | contig 10722 bp, 9 predicted proteins | sample AntDrymUQ2232306_2_FD_106645 | JGI IMG/M metagenome (GOLD analysis project Ga0136611, IMG submission 106645) | Polar desert sand microbial communities from Dry Valleys, Antarctica - metaG UQ223 (23.06) | ecosystem: Environmental > Terrestrial > Soil > Desert | place: Antarctica: Dry Valley... | reverse complement strand
TGCCATTCCTTTGGTTCAGTCTCCCACGCCTTCGCATTGGCGCCGGCGATCCCGGCGTTGTTGACGAGAATGTCCAGCTTCCCCAGCGCCTGCGCCGTCGATGCGGCAGCAGCCTCCGTGGAAGCGGCGCTGGTCACGTCCACGATCGCGGTGTGCACGGTGCCGCAAGGCTTCAGTTCCTCCTCCGCTTGCGCGAGCGCCGCGGAGTCCACATCCCAGAGCGAAACGCTCGCGCCGGATGCAAGGAGCCGCCGGGCGATCGCCAGGCCGATTCCACGTGCGCCCCCGGTGACGATGGCGTTCCGCTGCTCGAGATCGATCTTGTTCATGCACGATGTAGTCGTGAAGCGGACGCGGTGGGGAGTGTTTTCGACAAGCTGAGCCTCATGGCTCGAGCAAGCGTTCGCCGCGTGTGTATTTCCTCACCGCATCGGGGTCGAGAGTGAGGCCGAGGCCGGGCTGATCAGGGATGGGCAGCATGCCGTCGGCATCAAGCCGCCAGCCGCCAGCGGTGATCTCGTCAATGAACGGCGACCCGGTCAGATATTCGACAAGGTCCGTGCCGGAAAACGCGGACGCGAGGTGCAAATCGGCGGCGAGGCCCACGGCGGTGTTCCATCCGTGGGGGATGAAGCGGACCCCATGTTCCTGCGCCATCCAGGCGATGCGCCGCTCCTCGCTGATCCCGCCGACTTTCGTCACGTCAGGCTGCACGATGTCGAACGCGCGGGCTTGCAGCCACGGCTGAAAAGCCTGCCGTCGGGTGAGCACTTCGCCACCAGCGATCGGCACCGGCGAATGTTCCCGCAGCTTGGCGTAATCTTCGAGCGCATCCGGAAGGAGTGCCTCCTCGAACCAGTGGACGTCGTAATCGGCGAGCATCTGCGCGGCGTTGAGTGCCCACTTGTAGCCGTTTGGCCAAAACGCATCGCTGCCACCCGCGTCGACCATCAGGCGTGACTCGGGTCCAACCGCCTCGCGCGCCGCCCGGACAATCGCTTCATCAGTCGCCGCGTCGTGCCGGCCGAATGGTCCCCAGCCGATCTTGAACGCGCGGAAGCCCTGCGCCTTCACACGAAGTAAGTGGTCCGTAAGCTTCGCAGGCTCGTCCATGAGCAGCGATGCGTATGGCTGCACGCGCTCGCGATAGCGCCCACCAAGCAGCCTCCCGATCGGCTGTCCCGTCGCTTTGCCGAGGAGGTCCCAGAGTGCAATATCGATCCCGCTGATCGCGTGGGTGACTGACCCGCCACGCCCGAGCCAGAAGGTATTCTGATGCAGCTTCTCGCTGACACGCTCGGGCTCGAGCGCGTTCTCTCCGCGATAGAGCGGTTCGAGAACCTGCAGGGACGCGCGCACAAGCGCATCGTTGGTGAAGACGCTCCCCAGCCCGACGGCGCCTTCGTCCGTGTGAACGGCGACGAGGGTGTGAACGCAGTCATCCGGTTGCAGCTCATTACTCCAGCCGCCTTCGGGCGTCGCGCCGCGCAGTCCGGCGCAGCGTATTTCTCGGATCTTCATGGTTGGATGGGTCGTTTGTGAGTCAGCGGTGGCAGGAAGGTGATCATCTCTTTTCGTAGCGGTTGCGTTGAAACAGCTTGGCCTTCGGGGTGAAGCTGACTCCAGCATCGAGTGGAAAAATCGGGCGCGGGCAACGGGTGTGACCGAGGCTCTGAAGGTTGGCGCTGGATGAACCGGGCGCGTCCACATTCACCATCCGCACACACCAGTCGGCGAACATGTGGTGCTGGCAGTGCGGCGACTTCACGACCACTGCGTCGAACCGTTTTGGATCCTGGCCATGTGCGTAGAAGAAGGAGCGGTCGTAGAGACTCACGGCGCGGCTGCCGACAACAAGCGTTACATTGTCTGCTTCCAAGACGGCAGTTGGCCCCGCCGACCATTCCTCCCCGAATGACTCGCTGCGGAAGCGCCCGTCGGAAAGCAGGCGGACCTTCGCATCGAGGAGGAGCGGCGTGAAGCGCACCGGGTCGAGCGTCCCGCCAAGGGTCGTGGAAATGGTCGCGCCAATGCCAGCCGCGAACGCCTGCTGCACTGCCGGAGCGTCCACCATGGGCATGAGGACCCGGCCTTGATAGCCGCTCTCGATGAGTTCCCGGAGAATCGCGTTGCTGTCGCCCGACGCGCCCGAACTGGTGGCATCCGCAGCGTCCACCAGCGCGATCGTGCCTTGCTCGTGCGCGGCGGCAATGCGCGCCATTTCCTCAAGGCTCACGAGCGGCACCCGCATGGCCTCGTGATTCGCCCAAAAACCTTCCGCAATTTCCACCGCTTCGAACTGGGCGCGCGCGGGATCGTTGTCCGTCACGACGAAGCTGTAGGTTTGCAACTCCGGCACGTCGGTGAACGGATTGCCGATGAACATGCCTGCGGAGAGTCCGCCAGCGCTGTTTTCGACCGCCTGCGCTTGCGCGATGCTTTGCCCGAATAGCCCCGTCGCCGTGATCAGTTCATCGCCCCGGACGAGCGCCGGAATCGGGACCTTCGCGGTGACCGGCCGCACCTCTCCTGCAAGCAGCCGGAGCAGCAAGCGCGCGGCGCGCACGCCGGTCTCATAGAAGTCCACGTGCGGATACGTGTGATACGCCACGATGGCGTCGCCTTGCTCGCACATTCGGTCCGTGGCGATGCCGTGCAGATCGAGCGACACGACGATGGGAATAGTTTCGCCGACAATCTTGCGCGTCTCGGCGAGCAGGTAGCCTTCAGGGTCGAGTTCGTCCTCGCTCGCCATTGCGCCGTGCATACAGAAATACACACCATCCACGGACGGCGCAGCGCGGATGCTCGCAAGGAATTCGTCCGCAATCCGCCTCCACGCCGTGGCCGCGAGCGTGCCGCCGGAAGTGATAAAGCACGCGCTGTAAGTCGGGACCAACTCCACGCCGGGCATCCCGTCGAGCACGCTCAGCGCGCCGCCGATTTCATTCCGCACCGCGCGATGATAGCGGAGGATTTCCCTACCTCTCCGCACGGCAAAGTCCTCGTAGTCGCTGAGGTGCGGATTGAAGGTCGAGACCTCTTGCTTGCATTCGGCGATGAGGATTTTGGTCATGGCTTCCATCCTTCATCGAAAAAGCGGGCGCGCACGACTTCCTCCGAAAACGTCGACGGCGACGACCGCCATGCCTGAGTGCTGAACCTGAGCAAGGTCCGGATGGAGCGGGAGGATGACTTCAACGTGGTGAACGTGTTGCCCAGCCTATCGCGCTATCGGTATAGTCGACCAACTGGAACTGATCTATGGACACCAAGACCGAAGCCTTTGATGCCGTGAACGACGGCGTTCACAGCTCGTTGCCATGATCCCATTTGCGATTCAATGCGCGACGATGGTGGCGCTGCTGGTCATCCAGGCGGGCGCGACTCCGTCGAGAATTCTGGTGCGTGACGAGGCGGCGGCGGATTGCTGCGCCGGGCGACTCGAACTGACGATCGATGGCGAGGCGTTCTATTTGGAAGACCGCGACGCGGTCCCAGTAAAAGTGAAGAAAACCGGAGAGCAGTTGCATGTCGAGGTGGGCGGGAAGACACGGTGGATCTTGTCACCCGACGGGGATGACTGGATCGACCAGGACAAGGTGCGCTGGGTGCCGCGCGAGACTTTGGTGAAGATTGAGCCATCATGGACGCCGGTGCGGATCCAGGTGGTGGATCAGGACAAGAAGCCGGTGGAGGAATTCGCCTTCGAATACCGGATCGAAAGTAAGGATGGCCGTTGGGATCCGATGCTGGTGCGACCGCTTCCGGGGAAAGCGGGATTAATCGAGATCAAGGCACCTGGCGACTGCGAGATCGTCCTAAGCATCGAACACCCGGATTTCACGAGAGGCTATGGCACCGACAGGCATCTCGAGCGGAAGGCTGGAAACCCGAAGCTGGTTGCGGCATTCGACCGTGGCCGCACGATCCGTGGAAAAGTCGTCCGCGAAGCGACTGGAAAACCGCTGGCAGGCGCGGCGGTGACGCCGCTCATCTTCACTCCGCCGCTTCAGTCAGAGGATCTTGGGAGGTCGCAGGTGACAGGAGCAGCCGGCACTTTCGAGTTAAGGGGAGTCGGTTCCTCGTTCGCGGTGAGTCATCCCGATTTCGTCCAGCAGGAGATCGATCTCGAGGAGGAGGAGACCAAAAAGACCCTCCGTGTAGTGCGGATGAAAAAGGGAGTTACAATCCGGGGAGTCGTGCGCGATCCAGCGAAGAAGGCTTTGGCGGGGGTGGAGGTGAGTGATGGATCGGGAAAGTCGGCGGTGACCGGCGATGACGGACGTTTTGTTCTGAACGGACTGGGCCAGTGGTCGGATACGGGGTGGTCGCTGGATTTTTCCAAGGACGGATACAACCCGGTTCACTTCCAGAAAAAGAAACTCGGGCCAGAAGGGCTGACGATCACACTGCTGCCGCTGCCGGAACTGCGCGGCCGGGTGACGCTGGCCGATGGCACGCCGGTGCGGAAATTCCGAACCGGGTGCGGTCCAGGAGCAAGTCCGCCGGATTACCGATGCGTGAAGACAGAGGTGGACGACAGCGAAGGGCGCTTTGTCATCCGTCCGAAAGGGCTGCCGGAAAATGGAAGGGATTATTGGTTGGGGATTCGAGCCGAAGGAGCGGCCCCGTGGGACGGCGTGGTGTCGCTGGCAAAGATGAAAACTGGAGATTTCCGCATCATCCTGGAGGAGGGGGCTTCGCTCTCCGCAAAGCTGACGCTTCCCCCCACAGCGCGGGAACCAATCAACGCGACCCTCGAACCGACGGACCGTCAGCGGAAGGAGGGTTGGTCAACATCCACTCATCCTGGCAAGGAGTTGGCCTCTGACTCCGGCACGCTGAAACGCGGCGAGGCGTTGCGTATTCCACACCTGCGGGCGGGGAGCTACGAGCTCAGGATCATCTGCAAAGGGGCCACTCCGCTCGTCCGGCCGGTGGTCATTGTGCGTGAGGATCTAGACCTCGGCGAACTTCGAATCGAAGGCACCGGATCGATTTCAGGAGTGGTGAACGATCCCTATGACACCGGAAAGCCGTGGCGATTTGCGGACGGACAGATCTTCGTGGCAGCTTCCGGGGGACAGTCGGACGAGCCTCATCTGAGGTTCAAGACCGATGCCTCCGGGAGGTTTCACGTGGACGGCGTGCCGCTTGGCATGGTGACCGTGACGTTTAACTACAATGCCACCGCGGACGTGATCGACAGCGTCACTCGTGAGGCCCGCGTGGCCGAAGGCAAGAATACCGAAGTGCGCTTTGAAGGTAATGGAGGCGCATGGGCGCAACCGCTGCGCCTGCTTTTCGACGGCAAGGAGGGAATTCCCGCCTACGAAGGAACCCGCACGGTTTCAAACGTGACGAATCGCGCACCGATGTTCCGCTTTGAAGCGACGGCTCCCGATCCCGGGCAAGTGTCCGGGATGCGCTCGGCGGAGTGGAGTGCCGATGAAAAGACCGGGCCGTCGATCGCGGACCTTTCAGCAGCGGTGTGGCGCATCCGCGTGTTTGACTGGCTGGGCAGCCGGGGCTTCACCGAGGGATTGAGAGCGGAAGTCATTGCGGAGGTCGGGGAAAAACGCGAGCCGATCACCTTCGAGCTGGGAGGCAAAACGCTGAGCGGGAAAGTGACCGCAGCGCGCGAGACCAAGCGGCTCGTCCGACTGATTGCGGTCGGGAAATCCAGCGGACGGGTGTTTCTCTCCCGTTGCGATGACAAAGGCGGTTTTGTCATCCGCTACCTGCCGCAGGATGAATACCTCGTCCACGCTCACGATGACGACGGCGGATGGTGCGATCTGGGCAGTTTCCGTTTGGACAAAGCGATCGTGGATTGCGGAGTCCACGCGCTGCGGGACGGCGGTCACGCGGAGGGAAAACTTGCTCCGCCCCTGCTTGCCCAATCTGCGGCGATTCAAATTAGCGCGAAGGCTCCGGACGGCCTGGAAATTCCCGTGGATGAGTTGGAAAAAGACGGCAGCTACCGTTTCGGCCAGCTCCGCCCGGGGAAGTGGACCGTCATCGCGCGTTCTGACGAAAAGGAAATCACGCGACGGGTTGTTGAGATTCAAGAAGGGGAGACTGCTAGACTGAATCCTTGAGCGCTTGATCCACCACCAGTTCCAAAGCTCGGTGAGTGAATCCGGCGGCGAGGCAGTTCTACAACCCACACACGGAACGCCCGCACCGCTGGTTGACGGTCCTTTCCACCAACCATGCTTTATATGAACAAAGTAAAATACGGCGTCATTGGCCTCGGCTGGTTCGGCGAGAAACACCTCGAAGCGCTCGCGGCCATTCCGAATGTGGAACTCCACTCAATCTGCACGCGAAATCCCACGCGCCTCGCCGAGGTTGCGACGAAGTTCTCGGTGCAGAAAACCTTCACCGGCTACGCGGCGATGCTCGCCGATCCCGAGCTCGAAGCCGTGAGTGTTGTGACGATGTGGGATCAGCACGCCGCGCCGACGATCGCCGCGCTGGAAGCCGGCAAGCACGTTTTCCTCGAAAAGCCGATGGCTTCCACCATCGCAGATTGCGATGCCATCGTCGCCGCCGCGCACGCCGCGCGGGGCTCGTTGATGGTCGGCCACATCTGCCGCTTCAATCCCCGCTACGCCGCCGCGAAGCAGGCCATCACCGAGGGCCGCATCGGCCGCATCATCTCCATGTATGCGCGCCGCAATCTGCCCGCGTGGGTCGGCGCCACCGTGCTCGACAAGATCGGGCCGATCATCGGCGACTGCGTCCATGACACCGACCTGATGTTCTGGTTCAGCGGCTCACGCGCCGTCTCGGCCTACGCGCAGACCGTTAAGGTCCACGGCCACACGCACCCCGATCTGGGCCAGGTGATGTATCGCCTCAAAAATGGGGCCTCTTGCATCCTCGAAGCGGTCTGGTGCCTGCCGAACACCACACCCTTCCAGATCGATGAACGCCTCGAAGTCATCGGCACCGAAGGCTCCATCTCTATCCACGACACGCACCCAAACCTCATGATCGTTGATAAAGAGGGCGCGCGCTGCCCCGACACCACCTATTGGCCCACGATTCACGGCCAACTCCGCGGAGCGCTGCGCGAAGAACTCGCCTATTTCGCGGACTGTATCGCCACCGGAAAAAAGCCGACCGTCATTACTCCCGAAGAGTCGCGCGAAGCTGTCCGCGCCTGCCTCGCCGCCGAGGAGAGCGCGGCTACGGGGCAGGTCGTGACGTTATGAACATCGAGCTCCGGTCGTCATTCCGCCTGGCGGAGCGGCCCGTCGGAGTCGGCGAGTTCCTGCAGCCCGGTGCCGCCGGTGAGCACGCGCAAACGTAAGTGGTAGCGGCGGCTTTCGCCCGGCTCCAGAGCTTGCACGGCGAGACGGTGCCGATCTCGAGCCGAGCCGAGTAGCGAGCCGGAAAAAGGCTCGAGCGCCGCGACGTAGCAGCCGCGCGGTCCGTAATGCTGCCAGCACGCGAGGCGCGGGAGGGCCGCCGCTGGGTAGGTTATCTCCAGCGCGAGATCGAGCTGCTCATTGATCAGCCCGACGCGGCAGTTCCCGTCTTTCCCAGGCTCCGTCTCGATGATCAAGCCGCGCTCCGCACTGCCGGCGTGCTCGGGTAGCGGGTCCGGCACGAGCTTAAGCTGCTCCATCGCGGCCTCCGCGAGCGGCTGCACGATGTCCTCGCCGGGCGGCGGCGGCACGATCCAGTGCTGCGCCTTTCCGCGAAAGATGAAACGAGCGCCGCGGTCGAGCAGCGGGTAGCCGAGGTTGCAATGGTAAAGCCAATGATGCGCGACGCGCGTGTCGCCGCGATTCGTCACCTCGTCCTCGATGAGGATTTCCGGCTCGCCGAGGGTGCAGTGGATCGTGCGGCGCACCTCGAACGTCGGCCCGAACATGCGGGCGTCGCGCACGATCAGCCCGAGTTCCATGTCGAACCTGCCGCGATGTGGATCTGGATTGCGCAGCGTCTCGAGCGCGGCGGCCTGGCTCGAGTGGCGGCCGTGCAGCGAGGTGCGCACGCCTTCTTCCTCGCGCGGTCCGCCGAGGTAGTGCGGGCCGCACGTTGTCACGAGCCCGCCCGCCCAGCCGTGCAGCCACTCGGCTTCGCGATGGAAGGCGTGGCTCGGCGGGAGTAGCCCAACGGGCGTGAGGTAGGCGAGAGCATGCTCGCGGAAAGTCGCGTCCGCGATGTCGCCGCCGCGGTCGAGCGCGACGGTGAAGCGCAGCCCCGCGCCGGTATCGACAAACGCCACGCGCACCGGCTGCCCTCCGCCGGCGCCAGGAGAATCGAGCGTGCCCGTGCGGATGCCGCCGAGCTGGTGCACGTTCTCGAACTTCCGCAGGTCGGGCTTCACCACGGCGGAAGGGCCATCGTGCCGCCGTCGAGGACGATCGAGGTCCCGTTGATGTAGCCAGCGTCGTCGCTGAGCAGGAACGCGGCGGTGTGCGCGATGTCCTCCGGCTGGCCGAGCCGGCGCACGGGGATGCGGCGGGCGACTTCCGCGTAAAGCTCGGCGACCGGCTTGTCCCAGTCCTGGCAAATGGTCGCGAGCATCGGCGTGTCGATCGTGCCGGGGCTGATGCCGACGACGCGCACCTTGCCCGCATGATCGACCGCGAGGCAGCGCACCAGCGCGTCGAGCGCGGCTTTCGACGCACAGTAAAGTCCGTGCGCGGGGAAGCCGATGTGCGCCGCGACCGACGTCGTGATGAGGATCACGCCTTGGCCCTGCGCTTCCATCACCGGCACAACGTGCTTCGCCGTCCAAAAGACGCTCTTCACGTTCACGTTCATCACCTTGTCCCACGTGGCTTCGTCGAATTCGGTCACTTTGCCCTTCGCCCACACGCCCGCGTTGCAATGCAAGCCGTCGATCCGCCCGAAGTGCTGCACCGCGCGCTCGACGAGCGCCTTCACGCTCTCCTCGAGCGAGACATCGGTGAAAACAAAAAGCACCTCGCGGCCGGCCGCGCGCAGCTCAGCTTCGAGCGCGACGCCGCGATCCTGTTGATTCGACGCGATCACGACGCGCGCGCCGAGCGAGGCGAAATGCCGCGCGCACCCTTCGCCGATGCCCGACGTGCCGCCAGTAACGAGGATGACTTTATCGTTCAGCGAATGACTCATGCGAACTCCTTGTATATCTCGCGGCGGTTACCGACGAAAAGCAGGTGAAGCTGGCCCGCCGCGAGGTCGAATTCATAGAGCACGCGGTAGTCGCCCACGCGCAGCTTGAACTCGGATCGACCCGTGAGCCGGTCATGCGGCCACGAATCAAGCCGGCGGCCGAGTTCGTCCACCTTGCGCGTGATGTCCCGCTGCACCTTCGGCGGCAGACGGTCGAGTGCCGGCAGAATACGTGCGACCAGATTTGCAGCGCACCCGGCACGAGAAGGGACGTCTTACTCCGCTTGCCGCGTCTGAAAGCGGCTCTCGGCGATGTCGCGGCGCGCCTCGTCCAACTCCGCTTTCACCGCGTCGGTCAGCTCCAGTCGGTCTTCACAAAACTCGTCCAGCCATGCGCGGAGTTTTGCCAGTTCCGCAGGGACCAACTTCGGAACGGCAGCTTCGATTTCCTGCAACGTGCTCATGTCCGCAGCTTAGCCGGGCGCGCCGGGCAGACAAGTCCGGTTCGGTTCACTTCCATGGAAGATCGCTCTCCTTTTCGAACTTCATGAACTCAATCACCGCGCCGTCTTTCATCACGAAAGCGACGGTGAAATTCGGCGACGGCTCGAACGGCTCAATGAGCACGTTTTCGCCGTGCAGCGCCGCGTCGAGATCGTCTACGCGATAGGCGACATGCGGCAGGTCGCGCACCGGACCAGTGACCGGACTATCTTTCTCGAAGCGCAGATACTCGACCTTGTAGGGATGATTGCGCGGGTCAGTGACCCATACCTTGGTATCTTCGACGTAGTATTCGCCGGGATGGCTTTCATCCGTCGGCAAGCCGATGTGATGGAACTCTCGCATGTTTATTGCGTTAGGTTGCGCGCCTCGATGGCGCGATTGGCCATGCGAAAGAAATCATTTTCCGGGGCGTAACCAAGCACCGTCCGGGCGCGGCTGATATTGATCTCGAACGAATGATACTTCGGGCAGCGCAGCTCGACCGTGGACACGCCGAGCTTCTCGCTGACATAGTTGGCGGCGACGCCGTAATCGAACGGCGACGGCCCGGCGATGTTGAAGGTCTGGCCGATCGCGGACGGATTACCGAGCGCGCGGTCGAGCGCCTGCATCACGTCATCAATATGGACGACATGACGGCGGAGCGGAACGCCGCGGGCGTCGGTGAGGACCGGAATGCGCTCCTCCCCGGCACGAACAAGCGCGAGCACCTCATCGGTCACTTCGCCGAAGCCGTGCCCCGGCTCGGCAGGGTTTACGTTGCGCAGCAGCGAGAAGTGATTCAGCAGATCGTCGCCCTCGAAAACCCACGACGAACGCAGCACGGTCACGGGCACGCCGTATTGGATGGCGTATTGCTCGGCCATCACTTCCTCGATGACTTTTGAGAAAGCGTAGTAACCGGGATACGCCGCGCGCGGATGGTTTTCATCGATCGGGATCGGCTGCGGATAAAACCAAATGCCGAGCGCCGCATCGCCCCCGAAAAGGATGAGCTGCTTCACGCCATGTCGCCGGCAGGCTTCGAGAATGTTGAAAGTGCCGCGCACGCTCACATCGAAGAAGGTCGCCGCGTCCTCCTTCGCCGTCGCG
>Ga0136611_10003681_pt1 | contig 10723 bp, 6 predicted proteins | sample AntDrymUQ2232306_2_FD_106645 | JGI IMG/M metagenome (GOLD analysis project Ga0136611, IMG submission 106645) | Polar desert sand microbial communities from Dry Valleys, Antarctica - metaG UQ223 (23.06) | ecosystem: Environmental > Terrestrial > Soil > Desert | place: Antarctica: Dry Valley... | reverse complement strand
GCGACGCCGTCGTCGACGACCTCGCGGGTGATGATGACCTTCTCGACGTCGCCGCGGGAGGGCACGTCGTACATCACGTGGAGGAGGACCTCCTCGATGATGGCGCGCAGGCCCCGGGCACCGGTGCCCCGGTCGAGGGCCTTCGCGGCGATGGCGAGGATGGCGTCGTCGGTGAACTCGAGCTGGACGCCGTCGAGCTCGAAGAGCTTCTGGTACTGCTTGACCAGGGCGTTGCGGGGCTCGGTGAGGATCTGCACGAGCGCCTCGTTGTCGAGCTTGCTGACGCTCGCGATGAGCGGGAGCCGCCCGATGAACTCGGGGATGAGACCGTACTTGGTGAGGTCCTCGGGACGCACCTGGGCGAGCAGGTCCTCGGCCTCGCGCTCGGCCGCGCCCCGCATGTCGGCGGTGAAGCCGAGGGTCTTCTTGCCCACCCGCTGCTCGATGATGTGCTCGAGGCCGGCGAAGGCCCCGCCCACCACGAAGAGGATGTTGGTGGTGTCGATCTGGATGAACTCCTGGTGAGGGTGCTTGCGCCCGCCCTGGGGCGGCACCGACGCGGTGGTGCCCTCGAGGATCTTCAGCAGCGCCTGCTGGACGCCCTCGCCCGACACGTCGCGGGTGATCGAGGGGTTCTCCGCCTTGCGGGCCACCTTGTCGATCTCGTCGATGTAGATGATGCCGGTCTCGGCCTTCTTGACGTCGTAGTCGGCGGCTTGGATGAGCTTGAGGAGGATGTTCTCGACGTCCTCGCCGACGTAGCCCGCCTCGGTGAGCGCCGTGGCGTCGGCGATGGCGAACGGCACGTTGAGCATCCGGGCCAGCGTCTGGGCCAGATAGGTCTTGCCGCAGCCGGTCGGCCCGATCACCAAGATGTTGGACTTGGCGACCTCGACGACCTCGTCCTTGCTGTGCTTGCCCGAGGGGCTCATCACGCCGGACTGCACCCGCTTGTAGTGGTTGTAGACCGCCACGGCCAGCGACTTCTTGGCCATCTCCTGGCCGATCACGTAGGCGTTGAGGAACTCGAAGATCTCGCGGGGCTTCGGGAGGTCGGCCAGCTCGACCTCGGAGCCCTCGTTGAGCTCCTCCTCGATGATCTCGTTGCAGAGGTCGATGCACTCGTCGCAGATGTAGACGCCGGGACCGGCGATCAGCTTCTTGACCTGCTTCTGGCTCTTGCCGCAGAAAGAGCACTTCAGCAGGTCGCCACCGTCACCGATGCGTGCCACGGGCGGTCCTTTCGCCTTCGATCGAGCGTGAGTACGACGTGGAGCGGATGCAAACCCCTTGACGGTACCCCGTGCCGGACACCCGAGGGCGGCCAGACACGGAGAACGCCGGCGTGGTTCGCGCGAGGCTCAGGTGAGAGCCGGGGCGGCCTTGCGGGACTCGATCACGGCGTCGATGAGGCCGTACTCGACCGCGGCGGCCGCCGTGAGGATCTTGTCGCGCTCGATGTCGCGGCTGACCTGCTCGAGGTCGCGGCCGCTGTGATCGGAGATCATCTTCTCGAGGAGCTCGCGCATCCGGATGATCTCGTTGGCCTGGATCTCGATGTCGGAGGTCTGGCCGAACGTGCCCTCGGTGTAGGGCTGGTGGATCAGGATCCGGCTGTTGGGCAGCGCCAGCCGCTTGCCGGGGGTGCCGGCGCCGAGCAGGACCGCGGCGGCCGAGGCCGCCTGGCCGATGCACACGGTCTGGACGTCGCACTTGATGAAGTTCATCGTGTCGTAGATCGCGGTGAGCGCCGTGAACGAACCGCCCGGCGAGTTGATGTAGATCTGGATGTCGTTGTCGGGGTTCATCGACTCCAGGCACATGAGCTGGGCGATGACCGCGTTGGCGACGTCGTCGGAGATCGGCGTGCCGAGGTAGATGATGCGGTCCTCGAAGAGCTTGCCGTAGGGGTCGATCCTGCGGAAGCCGTAGGACGTCCGCTCCTCCCACTGGGGGATGTAGTAGTTCATGTCGGAGTCCTTGTCAGTTCTTGTCGGAGTTGCGGGCGGGACGACCCTCGTCCGCGGCGTCGCGGGCGTTGGTGATCACCTGGTCGACCTGGCCGTAGTCACGTGCCTGCTCGGCGGTGAACCAGCGGTCGCGGTCGGCGTCGTTCTCGACCTGCTCGACCGTCTGGCCGGTGTGCTGGGCGATCAGGTCGAGCAGCACCTTCTTGATGTGCAGCGACTGCTGCGCCTGGATCTTGATGTCGGAGGCCGAGCCACCCATGCCGGACGACGGCTGGTGCATCATGATTCGCGCGTGCGGGAGGGCGTAGCGCTTGCCCTTGGTGCCCGCGCAGAGCAGGAACTGACCCATCGAGGCGGCCAGGCCCATGCCCACGGTCGCGACGTCGTTGGGGATGTAGTTCATCGTGTCGTAGATCGCCATGCCGGCATCGACCGAGCCGCCGGGGCTGTTGATGTGCAAGAAGATGTCGGCCTCGGGGTCCTCGGCGGACAGCAGGAGGAGCTGGGCGCAGATCGCGTTGGCGTTCTGGTCGCGGACCTCGGAGCCGAGGAACACGATCCGCTCGCGCAGCAGGCGCTGGTAGATGTGGTCGTCGAGGCCGTACGACGCGGACGCACCGTTCATCTGCGGGTGGAAAATTGGATTCGTGGTCACGTGAGCGACCCTAGCCCGCCGGGGGGACAGTTCCACGGGATAACCACCCCTGTTCGCTAGCAGCGGACTGCGGGGGCGAGCGCCCCACGGGCCACCCCTCTTCGCCGGCAGCGGACTGCGAGCGCGAGAGCCCATCGGGCGAGACAAGTCGCCGGCAGTCTCCCCGGCCGGCCGGCCGGGGAGTCCGTTCGTTTCACGTACTTACACGGCGGTCACCCCTGACGGCGGACGTCCGGGACTGGTAGGCATGATCATCATGCGGACCCACGACGTCCCCCACGACCTCCCCCCCGACGTCCTTCACGACCTGCCACCCGACCTCCCTGCCGCCCGACCGGGCATCCGGCTCGAGAGCTCGGCCGGCCTGGTCGCGGAGGCCCCTGCCCACGGCGCCCTGGCGCGCCTCGAGGCGGCCGGGACCAGCCTGCTCATGTACCCCGCCAACCTCGCTGAGGCCGGGCCGGCCAACGTCCACCTGCGCCGGCACGAGGGCGGTACGACGCGCCACGTCGCGCTGCTCGGGCCCGCGGCACCGGGGCGGGTGAGCGAGCTCGACGGCACTCTCGTGGCGACCGGCGAGTGGGACGGCCTGGCCTACCGGCTGACCCTCCGTCTCGCCGACACCGCCGTGGCCTGGCGCTGGGACCTCGAGGTCACCCACCACGGCAACGCAGCCGTCCGGATCGACGCCGTGGTCACTCACGACCCTGCTCTGGCGGCGCCGGGAGCGGTGCGCACCAACGAGTACTACGTCAGCCAGTACCTCGACATCAGCCCTGTCGAGACCGCCGACCACGGCGTGGCCCTGGCCGTCCGGCAGAACATGCCCGGCCCGCGTGCCCCCTGGCTGCTGGTCGGCTCGGTGCGACGGGGCACCGGCTGGGCCACCGATGCCCACCAGCTCGTCGAGCGCACCGTCGAGGGCGTGCGCTGGACGGGTCTCGACGCCGCCGACCTGCCGTCTCGTCGACTGCAGCACGAGCACGCGCTGGTCGCGATCCAGGACGAGCCGGTCGATCTCGCACCAGGCGCGACGCACCGGACGGGCTTCGTCGGCCTCGCCCTCGAGCACCACCCCGAGGCGACCGGCCCCGCCGACGCAGCCCACCTGACCGCCGCCCTCGCGGCCTTCTCCCCGGTCGACAACGGTCCCGTGCCGCAGGGCGTCGGGCCGGCGCTCGAGCGGTCGGCCGGGTACACCGTCGACCTGCTGGCCGGGGCGCCGACCCTGGCCGGCCGTCCGTTGACCGACGACGAGGTCGAGTCCGTCGGGCTCGCCGCCGAGCCGGGCTCGATCGAGCGCGACGCTGACGGCGTGGCCGTGTCCTGGCGGACCGGTCGAGGGGAGGTGGTCACGGCGGCCAAGGAGCTCGCGGTGCTCCGCCCGCACGGCCAGATCCTGCGCACCGGCGACACCCTCGTGCCCGACGCGGCCAGCCTCACCTCGACGGTGTGGATGGCCGGCACCTTCCACTCGCAGGTGACCCGGGGACATGTCGGCCGCGACTCCCTGGTCACCGGCCGCCGGTCCTACCTCGGGCTCTTCCGCAGCCACGGCATCCGACTGCTCGTGCACGAGCTGCCGGGCACCGACTGGCGGCTGCTCGACACCCCCAGCGCCTGGTGCGTCGGACTGGACGCCTGCTGGTGGTGGTACGCCACCGACGACGGGCTGCTCGTCGAGGTGGTCTCCCGAGCCCCGAGCGGCGACCACGCACTCGCTCTGGAGGTCCGCGTCCTGGCCGGTGCCGCGCCCGGGCTCCGCGCCACGGTGCACCTGGAGCCGGACGCACCCACCCCCGAGACCGCCCCGGGCGAGGTCGCCCTCGGCTCGTGGCGGCTGACCTGGGACGGCTCCGCCACCGCAACCGTCGAGGACGAGTGGCTGGTGGTCGACGTGCCGGCGGCCCCCTCCTGGGCGCCCGCCTGGACGCTCACCCTCGCGGCCGGGTCCGTCGCCGAGGACGAGCGGCCCGACGCCGAGCCGGTCACTGATCCGGTCACTCATCTGGTCACTCACTTGGGCGACGCCTTCTGGGCCGAGCTCACCGGCGCGCTGACCCTGGCCCTGCCGGGCGACAGCCCCGAGGCCGGCCAGGTCGCCGCCATCGGTGCTGCCACTCCGTGGTTCACCCATAACGCCTTGGTCCACTACCTCGCCCCGCGCGGCCTCGAGCAGTTCTCGGGCGGTGGCTGGGGCACGCGCGACGTGTGCCAGGGTCCGGTGGGCCTGCTCACTGCCCTCGACCGTCACGACGAGGTGCGCGACGTGCTGTTGCGGGTCCTGCGTGCCCAGAACTCCCGCGGGGACTGGCCTCAGGCCTTCGAGTTCCTGCCGCCCCCGACCGGATCAGTACTGGCCGAGAACGGACAGCAGGACTCCCACGGCGACGTCGTCTACTGGCCGCTTCTCGCGGTCGGCGAGCACCTCCAGGCCACCGGGGACGCCGGCCTGCTGGCCGAGAAGGTCACGTTCGTCGGCGACGACGGTCCGACCCCGCCCGCCACCGTCGAGGAGCACCTCGAACGCGCCCTGGGCCGGATCGAGGAGATGGCGGTGCCCGGCACCCCGCTCCCGGCGTACGGCCACGGCGACTGGAACGACTCGCTCCAGCCCGCCGACCCCGAGCTCGCCCGGCGGCTGGCCTCCACCTGGACCGCCGTCCTCCAGGTGCAGGCCCTCGACGCCCTGGTGTCGGGGCTGGCCGCGGCGGGCACGGCGCCCGGGCTGGCGGGCGCGGCCCGGACGCTGGCCACCCGGACCCGGGAGGCGATCGGCTCGTCGATGCTGCTCGACGGCGTGCTGCCGGGCTACCTGCTGTTCCCGGCCGATGGTTCGACAGCCGGGCCCGCCGAACCCCTGGTGCACCCTCGCGACACGCGCACCGGGCTGACCCACGGGATCCTGCCCTGGGTGCACGCGGTGGCCTCCGACGTGCTCGACCCCGCGGCTGCGCGCGAACACCTCGACCTGATCGAGAGGCACCTGCTCGGGCCCGACGGCGCGCGCCTGTTCGACCGCCCGGTGGCCTACCGCGGCGGGCCGATGAGCGTCTTCCAGCGCGCCGAGGCGAGCACCTTCTGGGGTCGCGAGATCGGGCTGATGTACGTCCACGCCCACCTGCGCTACGCCGAGGCGCTGGCCCGGGTCGGCGACGGCGCCGGCCTGCTGCACGCGCTGTCCCTGGCCAGCCCGTGGGGCCTCGACGAGCGGGTCCCCCAGAGCCGGCCGCGCCAGCGCAGCTGCTACTACTCCTCCTCCGACGGCGCCTTCAGCGACCGCGCCGACGCCTCGGCGCGCTACGCCGACCTGATGGCGGGCGAGGTGCCGTTGGAGGGCGGCTGGCGGATCTACTCCTCCGGCCCCGGCCTGGCACTGCGGCTGGTCGTCGAGCGGCTGCTCGGCGTGCGCCGGCGCGGTGAGCTCGTCGAGCTCGACCCGGTGCTGCCCGCGGGGTGTGACGGTCTGGTCGCCGAGGTGCGGGTGGCGGGGCTCCCGGCCCGGATCCGCTACACGGTCGGCCCCGAGGGCTCCGGCGTACGCCGCGTGGTCGCCGACGGCCACGAGCTCACCCTCACCCCGCTCGAGAACCCCCACCGGCGACCCGGCGTCGCCATCCGCACCGAGGACCTGCGTGCCGCTCTGGCCGCCGGTTCCGACCTACATGTGGAGACCTGCTGACATGTTGCTCCCCCGTATCGGTCGGGTCGCACGACCCTGGCTGGACCCTGCCCTCGACCTGGAGGCCCGCGTCGAGCTGCTGCTCGCCGAGATGACCCTGGACGAGAAGGTCGGTCAGACCCACCAGGTCGCCAACATCGACCCCGGCCAGAACGCCGAGGCCCTTCGCGAGGGTCGGATCGGCTCCAGCCTCTACGCCTCCGGCGCGACGGCCGGCAACGAGCGCGACGAGGGTGTGTTGTCGTCGGTGATCGACGAGATCCAGGGCATCGCCGACGGCAGCCGGCTCGGCATCCCGGTGCTGTTCGGCCGAGACGTCATCCACGGGCACCGGACAGTGACGCCCATCCCCCTCGGCCTCGCCGCTTCGTTCGACCCCGACCTGGTGCGCGAGGCATGCACCGTCGCCGCCCGCGAGGCCGTCGTCGACGGGATCGCCTGGACCTTCGCGCCGATGGTCGACATCTCCGAGGAGCCCCGTTGGGGCCGCGTCGCCGAGTCCTTTGGCGAGCAGCCGGTGCTGTCCGGACGGCTCGCCGCCGCCGCGGTGACCGGTTTCCAGGGCGACCGGCCCGCCGACGCCGACCGGCTGGGCGCCTGCGCCAAGCACTTCGTCGGCTACGGCCTGTCGGCGGGCGGCCGTGACTACGACACCGTGTCGGTCGGCGAGAACACCCTGCGCAACCTGCACCTGCGCCCGTTCAGAGACGCCGTCGAGGCCGGCGTGCTCAGCGTGATGGCCGCCTTCAACGACGTCGACGGCACGCCAATGCACTCGCACCGCCGACTGCTGCGCGACGTGCTCAAGGGCGAGTGGGGCTTCGACGGGGTCGTCGTCGCCGACTGGAACGGCATCGGCCAGATCGTCCACGAGGGCGTGGCCGCGGACCTGCGCGACGCGGCCCGACTGGCCATCGAGGCCGGGGTCGACCTCGACATGGTGAGCGGCGCCTACCTCGCCCACCTCTCCGACCTGGTCCGCGACGGGGTCGTCGACGAGGCACTCGTGGACGACGCGGTCCGCCGGGTGCTGCGGATGAAGCTCCGCCTCGGCCTCTTCGACCCGCCCGCCGAGCGCCGCCACGACAACGCACCGACCGCCGGGACCCGCGACGTTGCCCGCCGGGCCGCCCGGGCCGCCCACGTGCTGGTGCGCAACGAGGGCGCTCTGCCGCTCGGCGCCGAGGGCTCGGTGCTGCTCACCGGCGCCTTCGTTCACGAGGGCGAGGCCCTGCTCGGCACCTGGGTGCTCGACGGTCGCGGCGACGAGGTCGTCTCGCCGGCCGCTGCCCTGGGCGAGCGCCTCGGCGACCGGTTGACCGTCGACGACGGCCGCTTCTCCGACCGCACCCTCCAACGCGCCCGGGTCGCCGACGTGACCGTCGCGCTCCTGGGTGAGCACCCGAACCGCTCGGGGGAGGCCAACTCGGTCTCCGACCTCCGGCTGCCGCCGGGCCAGCTCGACCTGGTCTGCTCGCTCGCCGGGCTGGGCAAGCCGGTCGTCGCGGTCGTCTACACCGGGCGCCCGCTCGACCTGACCGAGGTCCTCGAGCTGGCCGACGCCGTGCTCGTGGTCTGGCACCCGGGCGTCGAGGCGGGCTCCGCGCTCGCCGACGTGCTCACCGGCGACGTCGAGCCCACCGGCCGGCTGCCGATGACCTTCCCGCTCTCCACCGGGCACATCCCGACCAGCACCCACCAACGCCCGACCGGCCGGCTGATCCGGGCCGACGTCGACCACCAGGAGGGCCGCTACGTCGACGCACTGACCTATCCGCGGCTGCCGTTCGGCTACGGCCTCTCCTACACCAGCGTGGAGTACACCGCGCCCAGCCTGGCGCGCACCGAGATCGGCGACAACGAGATGACGACCCTGTCGGTCACTGTCACCAACACCGGCGACCGGCCCTGCCGCGAGCTGGTGCAGGCCTACTTCCGCGACCCGGTGGCGCAGGTGACGCGCCCGCTCGTGGAGCTCTTCGACTGGGCCGCGGTCGACCTCGAGCCCGGCGCCACCGGCGAGGCGACCTTCGAGGTCGCCCCGTCCCTGTTCGCCTACACCGGCCCCGACCTGACCGAGCGCATCGACAGCGGCGAGATCGTCCTGCTCACCGGCCCGGACGCGGCCACCCTGCAGCCGGTGTCCCTCACCGTCACCCTGGGCGCCACCGACCGGGCGGAGGCCCGCCCATGATCGAGATCCGTGCCAAGCAGATCGTCATCGACGGCGAGCCCGAGCTGGTGATGGCCGGCGAGCTCCACTACTTCCGGGTCGCCCGAGACGAGTGGGAGCAGCGCCTCGACCTGCTGCAGGAGACCGGCTGCCGCGCGGTGGCGTCGTACCTCCCGTGGGTCTTCCACGAGCTCCCCGACGGCACCATCGACGTCACCGGGACCACCCGGCCCGAGCGGGACGTGGCGGCCTTCATCGACCTCCCTCACGCACGGGGCCTGTGGTTCATCGCGTAGCCCGGGCCCGGTCTCGACGCCGACGGCCGGGTCCGGGTCACCGGAGGTCCGGGTCCCTTGACTCTGGGGTGGGGCTGAGCCAGCCCCGCAGTGCGTCGTGGACCCGCGGGTCGTTGAGCAGGGCGAAGTGGCCGGTGCCGGGCAGGTGCAGCACCTCGGCGTCGGGGAAGAGCGTCACGAGACGGCCGCGGCCTGAGGCCGAGGGCATCCGCACCAGGAGGTCGCCGAGGAAACGGCCGACCGGGTGCCGGGGTGAGTCGCTGAGGGTCGCGTAGACGAGCCGGTAGTGCGCGTGCGGCAGCGCCGGCACGTCCTCGCCGAGGCCCTCGACGAGGTCGCGCACGCCGAGCGAGCGCCAGTCGAGGATGCGGCCGAAGGCGGCGGTCTCCGGCAGCCGGGCCAGCGCGGTGGCGCCGGTGCCGACCCCGGCGGCCAGCGGCGCGCCGAGGTGGGGCGTGCCGAGGGTCACCACGTCGGTGACCCGCTCCGCCCAGGGGCGGTCGGCGGCGGTCAGCACCGAGCAGGCGGACCGGATCACCAGTCCGCCCATCGAGTGGCCCACCAGCACCAACCGGTCGAGGTCGACCGGCCACGCCTCGGTGAGGTCCTGGAGCAGCCCCGAGAGCGCGGCGCCGTTCTCCCGGACACCGAGCCCGGTGTTGGCGCGCAGGAAGACGGGCGTCCAGCCGTCTGCGACCAGCCCCTCGCCGTACGTCGTGCCGCGGCGCTCGCGGTTGCGTTCCCAGCTGTGCTCGTCCTCGGAGAGGCCGTGGAGGAACACCACGACCCGGCCGGTGGCCGCCGGGAAGGCGGCCGCGACGGCCGCCGGGACGAGCGCCACGTCGGCGTCGTGGACCCGGACGGCCATCGGGATGGACAGCACGGGCCGCTGGTCGCGGAGCCGGTCACCGATGATCCCGTTGACGGCCGCGCTGGCCCGCCGCCCGGCCCGGTGCGCCTCCAGGCGCGGGCCCAGCCCGGCCCGCCCGGCCAGGTCGAGACCGGCGCCGGCGGCACGCAGGCCGAGGCCGAGGCCGGCGTACATGCCCGTCGAGACGCCGCGATGCACGGCCTCGGGCAGCGTGCCCAGCCCGCCCGTGTGTCGGCGCAGGGCTTCGTGGACCCGGTCCGCGACGGCCGCGTGGGTGTCGCGGACGGAGCCCAGGACGAACTCGTCGAGCGCCTCCACGACGAACGACAACGCGTCGAGGAGCCCGGGGCCCGACGTGGACGTCATGCCGGCATCATCGCAGGCACGCGGATCATCGCCGGGTCACTCCTGGGTCGCGGCGTCCTCGTCGTCGGACACCGGCTCGCCGATGGTGCCGTCGGGGCGGAGGTTCTTCAGATCCACCACGTTGCCGGATGCGTCGGTGACGGTGGCGGCCTCCACGATGTTGGCGAGCGCCTTGCCCCGGCGGATCTCTTGGACCAGGTCGGGGATGTGGTTGTGCTCGAACATGTGGTTGGCGAACTCCTGCGGGTCCTGACCCGACTGCAGGGCCCGGCGCACCAGATGCTCGGAGAGCTCGCTCTGCTCGACGCCGAGCTCCTCCTTCGCCGCGATCTCGTCCAGCACGAACTGGGCGGCCATCGCCTCGCGCACGCGGCGCTCGGTCTCCGCCTCGAACTCCTCGACGGTCTGGCCCTCGTCCTCGAGGTACTTGTCCATCGTGATGCCGTCGTAGGCGAGCTGCTGCTCGATGTTCTGGCGGCGGGCGGTGAGCTCCTCGGCGACCAGGCCGTCGGGCAGCGGGACCTCGACGCGCTCGAGGAGGGCCTCGAGAACAGCGTCGCGGGCGGCGGCGGCCTGCTCGAGGCGCTTGCCGCGGCCGAGCCGCTCGCGCACGTCGGCGGTGAGCTCCTCCACGGTGTCGAACTCGCTGGCCTGCTGGGCGAACTCGTCGTCGAGCGCGGGCAGCTCCTGCTCCTGGACCTGGCTCAGGG
>Ga0136611_10003680_pt1 | contig 10728 bp, 3 predicted proteins | sample AntDrymUQ2232306_2_FD_106645 | JGI IMG/M metagenome (GOLD analysis project Ga0136611, IMG submission 106645) | Polar desert sand microbial communities from Dry Valleys, Antarctica - metaG UQ223 (23.06) | ecosystem: Environmental > Terrestrial > Soil > Desert | place: Antarctica: Dry Valley... | reverse complement strand
CTAGTGTCGGATAAGAGAAAAACGCCGCCTGAAGGCGGGACTCAAAACTTTTGTTTCGACGGCTGAAAGCATTCTTTTCCCGGTTAAAGCAACCAATCAAAAAACTCGCCGCATCACACGGTTTAAGTTTCAAAACTTCATAAAACTTAGTAAAAATCGGAGTTTAAAGTGTATGAAAGGAAAAATTTTCCTTGCGGTCGCGGTGTGTCTTTTTTTCATCGCTGCGGTGGCACAAGCGCAGGTGTCTTTAAAAGTTGACGAAACGGCGACGCAAGCCGTTTTCGCTTCGGGCGGACTGCAAACAAATTTGGCGATTGAAAACGCGGCGCAGAGTTTTACCGCGCAGGTGAAACTTGAGATTCTCGGCGCGGACGATGTAGTTATTGCAAACAGCGAAACGCGGCAAACGATAAAACGCGGACGACAAATTCTGCAAATTCCGATTGAATTTAATCAAAAAGAAGACGCGGAAAATCTGCTCTGGAAGCGTCTTCGTTACACAGTTTCACCGGAAAATTCGCCGAACTCAGTTTCGGGTATCGTTTCGCTTTCGGAAATTATGCCCGAAGTTTTCGAACTGCAAATTTCCGCGCCGGAAAAGATTTTCGCCGGAATGAATATTCGCGCTCACGCTCTCGCGCTTCATCCTTTTACGAAAAAACCCGTTAAAAATGTCGAAATCGCGGGCGAAATCGAATTCGATTTGGATAATGACGCCGACGAAAACGGACCGGATGAAGTCATCATCAAAGCGAAAGGCAGAACCAACCACGACGGTTTTGCGACGCTCGATTTTCAAATTCCCGCTGACGCGAAAATTGATGATTGCTGTAGTTACATCAGCATAAACGGCGCGAAAAACGGCATCCTGCGCGGAGCAAAAGAAGAATTGGAAGTTTCCGTCGAATCATTCGTTTATCTCAATACCGACAAGCCGATTTACCAACCCGCGCAAAAACTTTTCGTGCGCGGACTTTACTTAAACGCGCTCAAACGTCCGTTGGCGGAAAGGCAGATCAAATTTGAAATAACGGACGAAGCGGACGAAACAATTTATGAAGGAACGGCGAAAACTTCGCGTTTCGGCGTGTTGAATATCGAATGGAAGATTCCCGAAAATTTCAAACTCGGCAATTATAAAATCGAAGTTGACGGCGGCGACGGCACAATCGGCGCGGCGGAATTCAAGGTTTCGCGTTACGATTTGCCGAATTTTACGGTCAAAACAGAAACCGACAAATCCTTCTATCTGCCCGAGCAAACGGCGGCATATATTACCGTTAATGCAAATTATCTTTTCGGCAAACCGGTCGCGCAGGGCGTAGTTAAAATCGTGCGGGAAAAAGAACGCAATTGGAATTATTGGGGGCAGAAATACGAAACCGAAGAAGGCGAAATTATTGAAGGCGAAACCGACGCGGAAGGAAAATTCACTGCGCGGTTTGATTTGGCGGAAGCGCAGAAAGATTTGCAAAACGATAACTGGAAACGCTTTGCGGATGTAAAATACGCCGCGTATTTCACCGATGTTTCGACGAACCGCACCGAACAGAAACGCTTTGACGTTCGCCTCTCGAAAGAACCGATTCACGTTTATTTTATTCGTCAAACGGCGGACGCAAATCCGAAATTGCCGTTTACATTTTATGTTTCGACATTTTACGCCGACGGAACTCCGGCGCGTTGCGACCTGAAAATAGAAGGCAATTATCAAGGCGCGGAAAACGGAAAAAATCTCGCCGAAGCGAAAACGAATTCCTACGGCGCGGGCGTATTTGAAATTCGTATTCCCGGAAAGCCTTTTCCCGAAGCGAAAAACCATTTCGATTTTCGGATTTTAGCCGACGACCGAAAAGGAAATCGCGGCAGCTTCGCCGATAATATTTATGTTGATGACGATGAAAAACAGATTCGCGTTTCGACCGACAAAACAATTTATACGCCGAACGAATCCATCGAGGCGAAGATTTTTTCGACTGAAACCGAACGAACCGTTTTTGTTGAAGTGCTGAAAGATTCGAGCGTCGTTTACTCAAAAAGAGTGAAATCCGGCAGTGGCGGTCGTGCCGCTATACGAATTCCGTTTCAACCCGATTTCAAGGGCGAATTGACGATTGCGGCATATTTACCCGGCGAACGGAATCACTATAATCACGTCGTTCATTCAAAAACGATTATTTTTCCCGCGCCGAACAATCTGAATTTTAATCTCAAATCGCTAAAGTCGGTTTATCGTCCGAATGAGGACGCGAAAATTACTTTCAATGTTCAGAACGGCGAGCGAAAACCGCTGGAAACCGCACTCGGCGTGGTCGTTTTGGATAAAGCAATCGAAGAACGCGCCCGAACGGAACAGCTTCCCGACAACCTTAATTCCATCAGAAAACTCATCGGCACGGCTGACGTTTTTGGAAATCTGACGCGCCGGGATTTGGACAATCTCGACTTGTCGAAACCGATTGACGCGGATTTGCAGTTGGCGGCGGAATTTCTGCTGGTCAATAAAACTTACGAGCCGAATTTTTTCGCCAGCGATTCTTATCAGGAAGATTTCAGTAAAATTTACAGCAATTATTTTCTGAAAAAACTTGCGTCGCTGGATAATGTTTTGAAAACGCATTATGAAAAAACGGCGGAATATCCGAAAGACGAAAATTCATTGAGGCAGATTTTATCGGCAAACGGCGTGAATTTTGACCAACTGCGCGATGCCTGGGACGCGCCTTTTCGCGCCGAATTTTCCGCCGCCCGTGCTTTCACGGTTTTGACCTTGAAAACCGCGAGCGCGGATAAAAAATTCGATACGGACGATGATTTTACGGCGAAGGAAATGCGTTTTGAATGGTTTGCGAAAACGCAAAACGAACTGGCGAAAATTTTCAAAAATTATTTACAGCAAAGCAAAAAAATGCCGCAAACGATTGATGAAATTAGAAATATTTGGCAACTTGCCGGTTTTGATTTCGACGCTCTGCGCGATGGCTGGAATCGTCCGCTTTATCTGGATTCGGTGCGTTATAACCGTCACACGCAAAAAGTTTCGCCGGAAACAATCGGCAATCTCGACGGCGAAACGCAGCAGGTTTTACGGACGAAAATCGTTTCGCAGGATGTAATTTTGTTCAAAGTTCGGAGCGCGGGCGCGGACGGCGTTCAAGGCGTTGACGACGATTTCGATTTAGCTGCGTTTCCGGTCGTTTTGTCGGAAAAAGACTTGCCGGACGAACGGACGCAGCAGATGCAGACGACAATTTCCAAAAGCCGCACGACGAACGCAAGCGGCGCAATCGGCGGAACGCTTTTCGACCCGACCGGCGCAGTGATTCCGGGCGCAAACGTGACGGCGGAAAATCAAAATTTGACGGAAACATTTTCCGTTACAAGCAATGACAGCGGCGAATTTTTGCTCGCCAATCTGCCTTCGGGAAAATACAAAGTGAGTGCGGAATCGCCCGGATTTCAAAAATATACAATTGAAAACGTCGTCGTCAGCGCAATGAATCTGATTAAACTGGAAATTTATTTGAATGTTGCGGGCGCGACAATGACGGTTGACGTTTCGGCGGACAGCGCGGCAATTGTCGAAACTTCTTCGAGCGCGGTTAAATCGGTGACAAAAAGCGAATCGAAATCAATCGCCGACGCACTCAAACAAAACAAAAATGTGCCGAATTTTACGCCGCGCGTCCGCGACTATTTTCCCGAAACTCTCGTTTGGTCGCCGGAACTCGTCACCGACAAAAACGGCAAAGCCGAACTCAAATTCAAACTCGGCGACAATCTGACGACCTGGAAACTTTACGCCGTCGGCTCGACCGAATCGGGCGAAATCGGTTTAATCGAAAAGGAATTTCAGACGTTTCAGCCGTTTTTTGCCGAACTCGATCCGCCGCGCGTTTTGACCGAAGGCGACGAAATCGCTCTGCCCGTTCCGGTTCGCAATTACACGGAAAAACGTCAAAAAGTCGCGGTTTCATTAGCGGAAAATGATTGGTCGCGCCTTTTGAGCGATGCGAATCAGCTAATCGAAATCGCGCCAAACGGTTCGCAAAACGCGGTTTTTAATTTCCGCGCCGTCGCGCCCGTTACCGGCGGCAAACAGAAAGTTTCGGCGATTGCAAAAAACGACGCGGACGCGATCGAGAAAAATGTCACGGTGAAACCGAACGGAAAAGAGGAAATCCGAACGCAATCGAATCTGTTCCAAAATGAAACGAGTTTTGAAGTAAATTTTCCCGCCGATGCTTTTCCGGCAACCAGGCGAACGGAAATCAAAATTTATCCGAATATGCTCGCGCACGTCGCCGAATCGGTCGAAGGTCTTTTAAAACGTCCATACGGCTGCGGCGAACAGACCACTTCTTCGACTTATCCGAATCTTTTGATTTTGAAAATCGAAAAGGAGTTCGGCAAGCCGGTTGACCCGAAAATAAAAGCGCAGGCGCAAAATTATTTAATTGAAGGTTACAAGAGGCTTTTAAGTTATCAAACGCCCGTCGGCGGATTTTCGTATTGGGGCAAATCCGACGCGCCGAACATTGCGCTGACGGCTTACGTTTTGCGGTTTTTAAATGACGCGAAAGGTTTTATCGAAGTTGACGAATCGGTCATTGAAAACGCGCAAAATTGGCTGCTCAAACAACAGCAAACTGACGGAAGCTGGAAGTTGAACAATTCGGACGCGGACGTTTCGACCGCCTACGTCGCGCGTTCGCTCGCGCTCATCGCCGGAAAAGACGAAACGATTCGTAAATCTCTGCGGCGCGGACTCGAATTTCTGGAAAAGCGTCAGCCGGACGCGAACGATTCTTATGTTCTAGCAAATACGGCGTTGGCGGCGGCGGAAATCGGCGACGCAGTTATAGCGCGAAAGACTTTGGAAAAATTGCGTAATCAAGTGCAGACGGAAAACGATTCGTCGTATTGGAAAACCGCGAACACGCCGTTTTACGGCTGGGGAAAAACGGCGGAAATCGAAACGACCGCGCTCGTCGTGCAAGCGTTTCTGAAAGGCAAAAAGGAAACCGAAGAACGAATCGCCGACGATTTGATTTCCAAAGGTTTGCTGTTTCTGCTCAAAAATAAAGATAAATTCGGCGTTTGGCATTCGACGCAGACGACCGTTAATGTGCTTGATACGCTCGTTTTACTGCAAAAATGGCGAATGAACGAAGCGAGAAATGCCGACGAAAAAATCGAAATTTACGTAAATGGAACAAAGGCGCGGGAATTTTTCGTTTCCGGCGAAGGCTTAAAAAATCCGTTTGTTTTCGATGTTTCGTCGCTGACAAATCAACAAAATAATCGAATCGAAATCAAAAGCGCGGGCAATCCGAATCTGACAATGGCGCAGATTGTTTCGCTTTTTTATGTGAATTGGAAAAAAACGGAAAACGATTCGCGTTACTTCGATTTGAAAGTTAATTTTGACAAAACTGGGGCGAAAATCGGCGAAGAAATTATTTGTAGTGTGTTTGTCGAAAGTAAAAACAATCGCCGCGCAATGATTCTGACGGAAATCGGGCTGCCGCCGGGCGCGGATGTTGACCGCGCATCTTTGGAAAAAGCCAAAACTGAAGAAAAATTCAGCAGTTACGACGTTTTGCCCGACAAAATTGTAATTTACTCGTGGACAAATTCCGCGCCGATGAATTTCAAATTCAAATTTCGTCCGCGTTTCGGACTGAACGCGCAAACCGCGCCGTCCGTCGTCTACGATTATTACAACGAGCAGGCGCGGGCGACGATTGCGCCGTTAAAATTTTTGGTGAAATAGCAAGAAAACCGGATTTTAAGATTTAGATTTCCAATAAAATTCGTAATTTCGATAATTAAACTTTCGTGATTCGTTTTGAGTCCCGCCTTTAGGCGGCTTTTCTTTACAACTTTGTCCTGATTTATATTCAGCGTATTGCCGCCTAAAGGCGGGACTCAAAACTTTTATTATTCGCCTCGCTTCTCGTCCAAAATAACTTCAGGAAATTCGGCGGCAAACTGTTCGCGCGGTTTCGCGTCAATTTCGCCGCGCAGGGCGCGAGTTCCGACGTTCGCTTTAAAGTTTCCGTTTTCGTCGTAAAGCCGACGATATTGCGCCGCATTGCGAATCACGCCCTGAACGTAGCCTCTGGTTTCGCGGAACGGAATCGCTTCGACGTATTCGTCAATCTCAAACGGCAAACTGTTTCGCCATTGGACGACGCGACCGGGACCGGCGTTGTAGGCGACCGCCATATATTCGATGCGCCCGTATTTACCGAGTTGGTCGCGCATATACGCCGTTCCGAGTTCGATATTTAACGCCGGTTGGAAAAGCGTATTGCCGTCAATTGCCGCCGCCGAACCGTATTTTTTCGCCATCATTTGCGCCGTCGGAATTACAAGCTGCATCAAGCCGTAAGCGTTTGCGCCGGATTTGGCGCGCGGGTCGAAAACCGATTCCTGACGAATCAAACCCGCGACTTGATAGGTATCTAAATTTCTCTGTTTTGCCCAGTATTTTATCTCTTTCCAGTTTGTCAAAGGATAAAAAATAGACCATTCTTCCGTTCCCATTTCTTCGGGGTTCATCTGCGAATAATCGGGATAGCTTTTTGCCAGCGCGAGCAGAGCGCCGACGTTATCGCCTTTGAAACGATAATGTTTTGCCAGCGCGAGATTGATTTTCGGACTGTTGGCGGCAGTTTTTTTCGCTTCCTGAAGCTCTTCAATCGCCCAATCGAAAAGCCCGACCGTCGAGAGTTCTTCCGATTTTTCGGCGCGGGCGAGTTCCTTTGCCGTCGAAGTTTCCTGTGCGACCGTTATCATTTTCAAATTCGCAATCGCTTTCGGAACGAGCGAACCGACGGGGAAATTCGGCGCGGTTTGACATTGCCCGCGTTCGCGCAAACTCGTCAATCTTTGCAGAGCGACGTAGCCATACCAATTCGCCGCGTAACGGTGCATAATTCCATCGTAGAGAGCGCAGGCTTCCAATATTTTTCCGGCGCGTTCCGAATCACGCGCCGCCCAATATCCGGCTTTGCCGCGATTGGTCGTATCTTTATCAACGTATCTGGCGAGATGTTCGATCAGCATCTGCGAAGAAACGGCTAAATTCGAGTTTTCGTGTTCGAGCCAGGCGAGTTCAAACTGCGCTCCGGCAACCTCGACCGCGTTCGGATAAACGGCGACCGCTGTTTTCAGAAAATAGCTTTCGTCCAATTTGTTTTTCGCGTCGCGCGCCGCCATTCCGGCATCAACCAATGCTTTCGGCGTCTTGTCGCCTTTCGGAAACTTCCGCTGCATTTCTTCAAGCGTCGTTCGCGTCTGCGCCCACTGTTTGGCTTTGGCGTAACCGACGGCGAGCCAGTAGTAAGCATCTTCCTTTTCTTTGGCTGATTGCGGAATCAGATTTAACGCGCCCTGCGCTTCATTCAATTTACCGGAATTTGAAAAAGCGATCAGGCGTTTGAGATTAATTTGCGGCGTTACCGCATTCGGAAAACTTTGAATCAAACTGCTGTAAGCCGTCTGCGCGTCGGCGTATTTTTTGGCGTTATAAAGTTTTTCCGCGCGCGCCAGAATTTCTTCCGGCGTTTGGGGCGTTAAAGATTGATTCAACGCCGTTAATTTTGTTTCGGCTTCTTTTGCCGCGTCGCCTCCCGCGCCGAAAAAATAAACTTTGCGATAGAAATTTACGGCGTTCGCCTGATTTCCCTGCGCTTCGTAGGATTTTGCCGCCAAAAGGAGCGCGTCCGGCTGATTTTGGTCGGTCAATTCCTTCAAAAAAGCCGGAATCTGCGCGATTTGCCCCGCGTTCATCGCCGAATCTACCCAGATCAATTTTGCTTCTTTGGTTCGCATCGAATTCGGAAAATCCTTGACGAGCGCGGAAAAAACATTCATCGCTTCGGCGTGCTTTCCGCTCTGCTGCAAAGCGCGTCCGCGAAGCCACAGCGCGTAATCGCCCAATTTTGTTTTTTCGCGGAAAACATCGGAATTTAAAATCTGCGCCGCGCCGTCGTAATCGTTGTTTTCAAATCTGATTCTCGCCCGCAAAAGTTTTGCGAGTGCGCCGGTCGTGGTTTTCGCATAACGATTTTCGATCTCCAAAACCACCGATTCGGACGGCAATTTTCCGTCTTTCGTTAATTGGCGAATCGCTTCGAGCGCGTCGTCTTCGGTCATTTGCCGAACCGCCGCCGAGCAACTCGTCGTCAGCGGAATCAAAAGGAAACCGCAGATAAAAACGAAAATTGTAAAAAATGAATAACGATTAAACGGATTTTTTTGAAGTCTTGGCATTTATTTACGCTCCGGGGTTTTGATGCGAAAAGAGACAGGTGTTTTGTCCCGTCGGCAGAGAAAAAAATCTTTCCAAACAAACTTTTCCGTTATATGATAACAAAGATTTTTTTTATTTTCGGAGAAATTTAAAATGAAAATGTTTTTTCCCGCCGTGACTCTGTTTTTGGTTTTTGCCTCGAGTATTTTTTCTCAAACGATAAAACCGTCCGCCGTGCCGACACCGCCCGCCGATGACGATATTGTAAAAATTTCCACGTCGTTAATACAAATTGACGTTACCGTCACGGACAAAAGCGGCAAAATCATCAGCGATTTAAAACCCGAAGAAGTCGAAATTTACGAAAACGGCGTAAAACAGGAAATCTCGAATTTCTCGTTCATTTCCAACGTCAAAAGCGAGAGCGAAATTACGCCTGCAACGCCCGGAAATATTCCCGCCGCACCGCCGCCGACCGCTATTCGAGCCGACCAGGTGCGCCGCACAATCGCGCTCGTCGTTGACGATTTAACGCTGTCGTTTGAAAGCACGTATTATGTCCGCCGCGCATTGAAAAAATTCGTGGACGAGCAGATGCAGTCCGGCGATCTGGTAGCGATTATCCGCACCGGCGCGGGAATCGGCGCATTGCAGCAATTTACAAATGATAAACGCCAGCTTTACGCGGCGATTGAAAAAGTGCGCTGGAATCTGACAGGCGGCGGCGGAATCGGCGCATTTGCTCCGCTCGAATCGTTGCCGCCGGCAAATCCCGGTCAGAGTGCTGAACAACAGCGTGAAGAAGCCGACCGCCAACAAGCGCGTGACGGTGAATTAAACGATTACCGTCAAAGCATTTTTGCGACCGGAACGCTCGGCGCAATCAATTATATCGTGCGCGGAATGCGGGATTTGCCCGGTCGAAAGTCTATTATGCTGATGTCGGACGGCTTTAAACTTTTCACCAAATCCCAGGATGGCTTTGTTGATTCGTCGCGGGTTTTAGAGTCTTTGCGGCGTTTGGTTGACCAGGCGAACCGCGCTTCGGTCGTCATTTACACGATGGATGCGCGGGGTTTGCAAATGCTCGGTCTGACCGCCGCCGATGACACCGGCGGCAGAACCGCCAACCAAATCGAACAGTCTTTGACCGACCGGAAAAACGAGCTTTTCGATACGCAGGACGGCTTGGTCTATCTAGCGCGGCAAACCGGCGGAATTTCCGTCATCAACAACAATGATTTAAGCGGCGGAATCCGAAAAATGCTCAACGACCAGAGTTTCTATCTGATTGGTTATCAGCCGGACGACGAAACCTTCGACCCGAAAACCAGACGTTTCAACAAACTGGAAATTAAAATAAAGCGTTCCGGCACACGCGTTCGCTATCGCAGCGGATTTTTCGGCGTGAGCGATGAGCAGATTGAAAAACCGACTTCCAATTTAACCGCCGGACAGCGAATTACAAACGCTTTGACTTCGCCGTTTGCCGTTAATAATATTGCGCTGCGACTCAATGCGCTTTTCGGCAGCAGCCCGGCAAACGGCGCGTTTATTCGTTCGTTTTTACATATCAAAGCGCAGGACCTAAAGTTTACCGACGAGCCGGACGGCGCAAAAAAAGCGGTTTTCGATGTTCTGGCAATCAGTTTCGGCGACAACGGTGTGCCGGTTGACCAAATCAGCAAAACTTACACGGTTACCGTCAAAAAAGACAAGTTTGACGCAATCTTGAAAAGCGGTTTTATCTATGATTTTACATTTCCGATAAAAAAACCGGGTGCGTATCAATTGCGCGTCGCGCTTTTAGACAAAGCGACGGAAAAAGTCGGTTCGGCGAATCAATTTGTCGAAGTTCCGAATCTGAAAAAGGAACGCCTGACGCTTTCCGGTATCGTTTTGGAAAATATCGGCTTGGATGAATGGCGCAGAATCGGGGAAGGAAAACCCGCAGCAGACGGAAAACAATCGGATCCGGTCAGCGATACCGCGTTGCGGCAGTTTAAGCGCGGAACGATTTTAAGTTACGGCGCGGAAGTTTTTAACGCCAAACTCGACGCGGCAAAACAGCCGAAACTGACTTATCAACTAAGGATTTTCCGTGACGGCAAATTGTTCTTTGAAGGTAAAGCGAAGCCATTTGCAGCGGCTAACCAAACCGATTACAAAAAAATCAACGTCAACGGCTCGTTAAGTTTAGGCGCCGAGATGCAGTCGGGCGATTATGTTTTGCAAATCGTCGTGACGGACAATCTGGCGAAGGAAAAACGCAAACTTGCCGCGCAATTCGTTCAGTTTGAAATTATCGGGTAAATTCTTTTATTAACTGATGTTACGCAACGGACTGGAGCGCGAGCGTCCCCGCTTGCCATGAGTGCGGAGCGCGAAAAAGCGTTACGATAAAATTCAACTTGAATGTCACGCGAGCGTTTTTTCGCGTCGAAGCGACACTCATGGCAAGCGGG
>Ga0136611_10003679_pt1 | contig 10728 bp, 13 predicted proteins | sample AntDrymUQ2232306_2_FD_106645 | JGI IMG/M metagenome (GOLD analysis project Ga0136611, IMG submission 106645) | Polar desert sand microbial communities from Dry Valleys, Antarctica - metaG UQ223 (23.06) | ecosystem: Environmental > Terrestrial > Soil > Desert | place: Antarctica: Dry Valley... | reverse complement strand
TTCGCCGATCCGGCGTGGACGGCCTCGTCGAGGCGTCGTTCGAGGTCGGCGAGCTTGCCTGCGGTGGTGTGGAGGTCGGGCTGGTTCCCACCGCCCTGGGTCCGCTGGGTGTCCTCACCCTTCTGTGCGCTCACGCCATGACCTCCCGGTCGGTAGATACCTCTGGTCCCGTCCGGCAATCTAGTGCCCATGAGTGACGCGTCGACACCTCGCCCACCGATCGATCTCGACCGCGTGGTGGTCCCCGCGGGATGGCGGATCGAGGTCGAGGAGGCCACGCCGTCGACGAATGCCTCGATCACCGAACGGGCACGGGCGGGTGAGGAGCCCGGGTTTGTGCTGGTCACCGAGCACCAGACCGACGGCCGCGGTCGGCTCGACCGGGTGTGGGAGACGCCGGCCCGGTCCTCGTTAACGCTCTCGGTGCTGCTTCAGCCCGACGTGCCGCAGGGGGACTGGCCGTGGTTGCCGCTGCTCACCGGCTACGCCGTGCAGGCCGCGCTCGCCGACCGGCTGCCCGACATTGCGCTGAAGTGGCCCAACGACGTGCTGGTCGACGGCGCCGGCTCCGGGTTCGGGCGCAAGGTCGCGGGCATCCTGGTCGAGCGCATCGAGACCGACCGCGGCCCGATGGCGGTCGTCGGCATCGGGATCAACGTCGACCAGACCCTCGACGAGCTCCCCGTGGCCCTGGCCACCTCGGTCTCGCTGGAGACCGGCGAACCCGTCGACCGGACCGGGCTCCTCAGCCAGGTGCTGGGCTCGTTGCACGGGCTGCAGGGCCTGATCGATGATCCCGCCGGGCTCCGCCGTGCCTACGCCGACGTCTGCGTGACCCTCGGCCGGACCGTCGACGTCCACCTGCCGGGAGGGGAGGTACGTCGTGGCGAGGCGCTCGACATCGACGGCACGGGCGCCCTGGTCGTGGGCACCGAGGAGGGCGCCTTCACGGTGGCGGCGGGCGATGTGGTGCACGTGCGGGCGACCGGGTGACATGATCGGCCGGTGTCCTTCCCGACGAAGCTACTCAACGAGGGCGAGCACGTCGTCGTCTCGACCCGCACCCATCCCAAGGCGCTGATCGGCCCGGTGCTGGTCCTGGTCGTCGTTGCAGCAGCGGTAATCGTGGCATCACGACTGAGCGACTCGACGCTCGTGGGCGCGGTGGTCGGGGCGATCGCGGCCGGTGTCGTCGTGTGGTGGGTGGTGCGTCCGGTGATCTCCTGGTTGACGACGACCTACACCTTCACCAACCGTCGCTTCATCAAGCGTTCGGGCTTCGTCGCCAAGGCGGGTCGCACGATCCCGCTCAACCGAATCAGCGGCGTGGACTTCGAGATCGGTGTGATCGACCGCATCTTCGGATGCGGCACCCTCGTGGTCTCGGACGCGAGCACCGATGGCCGCGTCGAGCTCCATGACATCCCGCAGGTGGAGAAGGTCCAGCTGCAGGTGTCCGACGAGCTGCACCGCCTCTCGGGCGGAGACCGACGCGACGACGGCGCCTGAGCCGTGCCCCGCAAGCCGGTCGACCCTGCTCCCACAGCGTCGTCACCAGAAGACCCCGAGACGGACCGTCGCCATGCCGGGGATCGCCTCGACGAGGCGATCCTCGGGCAGGGGCCGAGCTACAACGCCGTCGAGGTGGCGGCCCGGAGCGGGGTCACCGTCGACCAGGCCCGCCGGCTCTGGCGTGCCCTCGGGTTCCCCGAGATCGTCGGGGAGATGGCCTACAACGCAGCCGACATCGAGGCCCTGAGCACGCTGATGGGCTTTGTGGACGCCGGGTCGGTCGACTTCGACATGGCGGTCAACCTCACCCGCGGCATGGGCCAGACCATGGCCCGGCTCGCCGACTGGGAGGTGTCGACCCTGGTGAGTCGGGTCGAGCAGCTCGAGGCCGGCGAGGAGGCCACCGGGTCGCGCGTCGGCTCGGCGCTGCGCCTGATCGACGAGATCAACGCCCCCTTCGAGTCCCTCCTCGTCTACGCCTGGCGACGCCACCTCGCCGTGGCCGTCGGCCGGATCGAGGCGATGGGGGCCAAGGACGCCGACCTCCACACCATCGACGTCACCGTCGGTTTCGCCGACCTCGTCTCCTTCACTGCGCTCTCCAACAGCCTCGACCGCGACGAGATCGGCGACCTTGTCGAGGTCTTCGAGGGGCGCTGCCACGACGTGGTCACCCGCTTCCGCGGGCGGATCATCAAGAGCCTCGGCGACTCGGTGCTCTTCGTGACGCCCAGCGCCGAGGACGGAGTGGCCATCGCCGAAGGCATCATCAACGTGATCGGGCGCGACCCCAAGATGCCCGACGTACGCCTCGGGCTGGCCAGCGGCCCCGTCGTGCAACGACTCGGTGACGTGTTCGGGCCACCGGTCAACATGGCGGCCCGGCTCACCCAGGTCGCGCGCCGCAACCGGCTGATCGTCGACCAGGTCACCGCCGACCTGCTCCCGGACGAGGACTGGGAGGACCGGCGCCTGCCCGCGCGTCCGGTCCGGGGCTTCGGACTAGTCGAGCCGGTCGCCGTGAGACGTCGCTAGCTGGACCAGACCACCTGGCGCAATTGGCCCAAAGCGGTCACCGTGGGTTGCGGGATTCCGTACTTTCCGGAAGTGCTCGCAGTTCAGGATGTCCGCCTCGACCCCGCCTCGCGCCGGGTCTGGCGAGGCGATCGCGAGATCCGCCTCTCGCGCAAGGAGTTCGACCTCCTGAGCGCGCTCATGGACCACGCCGGCGACATCGTCACCCGCGCCGACCTGATGGCGAACGTGTGGCAGACGTCGTTCTACACCAACTCCAAGACCATCGACGTCCACCTCGGCTGGCTGCGGCGCAAGCTCGACGACAACCCTCGCCAGCCCACCCTGATCACCACTCATCGTGGTCGTGGGCTTCGCTTCGAGACCGCTGCCGCCTGACCTATAGGCTCCGGGCGTGCTCACCGCCGGATCCCACCGAGCTCCCACGCTCGCCGTCATCGGCGGCGGACAGCTGGCCCGCATGATGGCCCAGCCGGCGATCGCCCTCGGTCTGCCGCTGCGGCTGCTGGCCGAGGCCGAGGGTGTCTCGGCGGCGCAGGTGATCCCTGACCAGGTCGTCGGTGACTACACCGACCTGACCACCCTGCGGCTGGTGACGCAAGGTGCGAGCGTGGTGACCTTCGACCACGAGCACGTGCCGACCGCACATCTCCACGCCCTCGCCGCGGACGGGATCGCCGTACGTCCCGGGCCCGACGCCCTGGTGCACGCGCAGGACAAGGCGGTGATGCGGCGCCGCCTCGCCGAGCTCGACATCCCGTGCCCCCGCAACGCCGTGGTGACCTCGGTCGCCGACGTCGAGGCGTTCGGGCGGCCGTGCGTGCTGAAGACCACCCGAGGGGGCTACGACGGCAAGGGGGTGTGGGTCGTCCGTGACGCAGCCGACTCGACCGTCGCCTTCGAGGCCGCGGCCGATGCCGGGGTCGAGGTGCTGGCCGAGGAGCTCGTCGACTTCCGCCGCGAGCTGTCGGCACTGGTCGCCCGCTCTCCCAGCGGCCAGGCCGCCGTCTACCCCGTCGTCGCCTCCACCCAGCTCGGCGGCGTCTGCCATGAGGTGATCGCCCCGGCTCCGGACCTGGCGCCCGCACTGGCCGGTGAGGCGCAGGAGATCGCCCTGCGCGTCGCCGGTGCACTCGACGTCACGGGCATCCTCGCCGTCGAGCTCTTCGAGACGACCGACGGCCGGATCCTGGTCAACGAGCTGGCAATGCGCCCCCACAACACCGGCCACTGGACCCAGGACGGTGCCGTGACGTCCCAGTTCGAGAATCATCTGCGCGCCGTCATGGACCTCCCGCTGGGATCGCCCGCCCCGCGGAGTCGCTGGACGGTGATGGTGAACATCCTCGGTGGACCCACCGACAGTGGCCGGCTCTACGACGGGCTGCCTCACGCGATGGCCCGCGACCCGCAGCTGCGGGTGCACTTCTACGGCAAGGACCTCCGGCCCGGTCGCAAGGTCGGCCACGTCAACGCCTACGGCGACGACCTCGAGGACTGCCTCGAGCGCGCCCGGCACGCCGCCGCGTGGCTGCGCGGCGACCTCGGCAACGAAAGCGAAGAGTAGAGAGTGAATGGCATGAGCGAGCAGTCCCCGCAGGTGAAGGTCGGCATCGTGATGGGCTCCGACTCCGACTGGCCGGTCATGCAGGCCGCGGGCGAGATCCTCACCGAGCTCGGTGTCGCGTGGGAGGCCGACGTGGTGTCCGCCCATCGGATGCCGACGGAGATGATCGCGTGGGGACAGCAGGCCCACACCCGCGGGCTCTCGGTGGTCATCGCCGGCGCGGGCGGAGCGGCCCACCTCCCGGGCATGCTCGCTGCGCTCACCCCGCTGCCCGTGATCGGGGTGCCGGTGCCGTTGAAATACCTCGACGGTATGGACTCCCTCCTCTCGATCGTCCAGATGCCCGGCGGCATCCCGGTGGCCACCGTCGCGATCGGCAACGCCAAGAACGCCGGCATCCTCGCCGCGAGGATCCTCGGGACCAGCGATGCCGACCTACAGCGGCGACTGGTCGACTATCAGTCGTCGCTCGCCGAGAACGCCCACGCCAAGGGTGCCGTCGTACGCGCTGCAGCCGCGGGCACTGACCGTCGGCTCGGGTTCTAGCGCCGTGACCACCACGCGCTGGGGCATCGCCGGCACCGGCGGCATCGCCACTGCCTTCCTCGACGACCTCGTCCATGTCCCCACCGCGGAGGTGGTCGCGATCGGCAGCCGGACGCGCGAGCGGGCCCGTGAGTTCGCTGAGCCGCGGGGCGCGGCGGCGCTGACCTATGGCGAGCTGGTCGCCGCCGACCTGGACGCGCTCTATGTCGCCACCCCCCACCCACAGCACCGTGACCTCGTCCTCGCCGCGATCGGCAACGGTATCCCGGTCCTGGTCGAGAAGGCCTTCACGGCCACCCTGCCGGGCGCCCACGACGTGGTCGAGGCGGCCAGGCAGGCCGGGGTCTTCTGCATGGAGGCCATGTGGACCCGGATGCAGCCGGCCGTGCTGCTGGCCCGTGAGCTCGTGGCCGGCGGCGAGATCGGCGACGTCACTTCGGTGCACGCCGACTTCGGCGCCTACCGGGTCTACGACCCCACCCACCGGCTCTTCGCCCCCGAGCTCGGCGGCGGCGCCGTCCTCGACCTCGGCGTCTACGTCATCTCCATCGCCCAGCACTTCCTGGGCACGCCGGACGGGGTGACCGCCACGGGCACGCTCTACCCCAACGGCACCGACGCCAGCGCCTCGCTGCTCCTGACCTACGACGACGGGCGCGGCGCCACCCTGATCACCACGCTGCAGGCCGCGACCGGTGGTCGGGCGACAGTGACGGGCACCCGGGGCTCGATCGAGCTCAGCCCGCCGTTCCACCACCCGACGCGACTCGTCGTACGCCGCCTGGGCGAGGAGGCGCAGCAGATCGACGCGCCGGCCGTCGGGCGCGGCTACGCCCACCAGATCGTCCACGTCCAGGAGTGCCTCGCCGCGGGTCTCACCGAGAGTCCGCTGATGCCGCTCCAGGACACCCTGGACGTCCAGTGGGTCATGCAGCAGACCCTGGAGCAGATCGGCGTCTCGCCGCAGGAGGGCACCGTCGACCTGACCACGGGGTGAGCGTCAGTCGCTCACTCGTCCGCGCAGTGCCTTGGTCTGGCCGCGCTCCTTCTTCGCCTGCAGCCGTCGCTCCTTGGAGCCGCGGCTGGGACGGGTCGCTCGACGCGCCAGTGGCGGCGGCGCCAACGCCTCGCGCAGCAGGTCGGCGAGGCGCTCGCGGGCGGCCACCCGGTTGCGGTGCTGCGAGCGGTGCTCGGACGCCGCGATGGAGATGCGTCCCTCGGGCCAGCGCCGCAACGCTCGCGCCCGCTGGGTGTCGCTGAGGACCGTCGAGGCGGCGACGTCAAAGTCCAGCTCGACCCGCGAGTCGGACGTGTTGACGGACTGGCCACCCGGCCCGGGTGAGCGGGAGAACCGCTCCACCAGCTCGCCGGCCGGCACGACCAGGCCCTGCGGCAGCCCGGGGCCGGGGGAGACGTGCAGCTCACGCATCCGGACTCACCTACCCCGCTTGCGCCACTCGATGGCGGGGCAGGTGTCCATCACCATCGGGACACCGGCAGCCGTGGTGCGCAGGTAGGCCTGCTCGTCGATCACGCCGAGCTGGAACCACACACCTGCGGCACCGATGGCCACGGCCTGGTCGGCGAACTCTCCCGCCGACTCCGAGCGTCGGAAGATGTCGACGACGTCGACAGGGAAGGGGACGTCGGCGAGGGTGGCGTAGCCCTGCTCCCCCAGGACGGTGGGGGCGCCGGGGTGGATCGGCACGATCCGCTTGCCGCGCTCCTGCAGCAGCTGCGCGATGGCGTACGCCGTACGGTCCGGGTTGCCCGAGAGCCCGACGACCGCCCAGGTCTCGCGATCGTCGAGCATCGTGTCGACGGTGGTGGGGTCCTGCCAGTCGGAGCGAGCGGACGTGGCCATGTCCACATCCTAGACCGCTCATGGAGAAGGCTGGACGTCCTACAATTCGGGCCATGAGCGACTTTCCCCTCTATGCCCTCCCCGAGGAGCACCAGGCCATCCGTGAGGCAGTCCGGGCGGTGTGCGACGCCAAGATCGCGCCCTTCGCGGCCGCTGTGGACGAGGAGGCCCGCTATCCCCAGGAGGCGCACGACGCGCTTGTTGCGTCCGACTTCCACGCGCCGCACGTGCCCGAGGAGTACGGCGGGGCCGGTGCCGACGCCCTTGCGACCGTCGTGGTCATCGAGGAGGTCGCCCGTGCGTGCGTCAGCTCCAGTCTGATCCCGGCCGTCAACAAGCTCGGCTCCCTGCCGGTGATGATCGGTGGCAGCGAGGAGATCAAGCAGCGATACCTCCCCCGCCTCGCCTCGGGCGAAGGCTTCTCCTACTGCCTCTCCGAGCCCGACGCCGGATCGGATGCCGCAGCCCAGAAGACCACCGCCGTACGCGATGGCGACCACTACGTCCTCAACGGCGTGAAGCGCTGGATCAGCAACGCGGGCGTCTCGGAGTTCTACACGACCCTCGCGGTGACCGACCCCGAGCAGCGCGGCATGGGGACGGGCAGGGGGAAGGGCATCTCGGCCTTCGTCGTCGAGAAGTCGGACCAGGGCGTCTCCTTCGGCGCCCCCGAGAGGAAGCTCGGCATCAAGGGCTCGCCGACCCGGGAGGTCTACCTCGACAACGTCCGGATCCCTCTCGACCGGCTGATCGGCCAGGAGGGGGAGGGCTTCGAGATCGCGATGAAGACCCTCGACCACACCCGCATCACGATCGCCGCCCAGGCCGTCGGGGTCGCCCAGGGCGCCCTCGACTACGCCCTCGGCTATGCCAAGGAGCGCCAGCAGTTCGGCAAGTCCATCGCCGACTTCCAGGGCATGCAGTTCCTGCTCGCCGACATGGGGATGAAGGTCGAGGCGGCCCGGCAGATGACGTACGCCGCGGCCGGGCGCTCCGAGCGTGGCGACAAGGACCTGACCTTCTTCGGCGCCGCCGCCAAGTGCTTCGCCTCCGACGTCGCGATGGAGGTCACCGTCAACGCCGTCCAGGTGCTCGGCGGCTACGGCTACACCCGCGACTACCCCGTCGAGCGGATGATGCGCGACGCCAAGATCACCCAGATCTACGAAGGCACCAACCAGGTCCAGCGGATCGTGATGGCGCGCCAACTCCTGGCCGGGGTGCAGTCACAGCTCTGACCGCGGGGCCACACGTGGGCGTCAGGAGCCGAGGAGCATCTTCATCGCCTTGATCTCGGCGGTCTGGGTGTCCACGACGGTGCCGGCGAGCTCGACGGTTGGCGCGAACTGGCCGTCCTCCTGCTCGGCGCGGGCCATCTCGACGGCCCCCTCGTGGTGCGCGACCATCATCTCGAGCCACAGGGCCTGGAACTGCGTGTCCGGGGCGTTCTCGAGCTCGTCGAAGTCGGCGCCACTCATCATGCCGGGCATGGACTCGCCCATCTCCTCCATGTCGTGCCCGGCGTTGGAGTGGTCGCGCATCGTCTCGGGGACCTCCTCGCCCCACTCCTGGAGCCAGTCGCTCATCGTCTCGATCTCGGGGCCCTGGGCCTCTCGGACGTCCTCGGCGATCTGCTGCACCTCGGGGTCGAGGGTGCGGCCGACCGTCAGGTCGACCATCGAGAGGGCTTGGGCGTGGTGCTGGATCATGTCGCTCGCGAACGCGACGTCGGCGTCGTTGTGCTCGGTCTCGGACACCTGCGTGGAGGTGTCGGTGGTGGGCTCGTCGTTGCCACACGCCGTCAGGGCAAGGGCGAGGCCCAGCGCGAGTGTGCCGAGGAGGCGTGCGGGTCTGGTCACCCTCAGACCGTACGGGGCACCGGACAACGACCGTCGCGGCTCAGACGGCGCCGGCGAGCCCGACGATGATCCCGGCCAGGGCGCACGCCCCGAGGGTGCGCAGGACCGACCAGCGGCGCCAGAAGATCAGGCCCAGGGCCAGGCCGGTGATGGCGAGTGCCGCCCACTGGACTGAGGCGAGCTCGGGCACCTCGAAGTCGAGCGGCCCGGTCGTGATGCGTCGGGTGTCGCCGAAGAGCGTGTGGATCGCGAAGAAAACCGCCAGGCTGGCGATGACGCCGACGACAGCCGCGGTGATGCCGGCCAGGGCGGTCGCGAGTGAGCGGTTCCCTCGCAGGCGCTCGACGTAGGGCGCACCGAGCAGGATGAAGAGGAAGCACGGCACGAAGGTCACCCAGGTGACGAGCATCGACGCGAGCACGGCCGCCACCCACGGGTCGAGGCCGCCGGGTGCTCGGTAGGCGCCGACGAATGCGACGAACTGGACCACCATGACCAGTGGGCCCGGGGTCGTCTCTGCCAGGGCCAGACCGCGGACCATCTCGCCCGGCAGGAGCCAGCCGTAGACGTTGACCGCCTGCTGTGCGACGTAGGCCAGGACGGCGTAGGCGCCACCGAAGGTGACGACCGCGGCACCGGAGAAGAACAGGCCCTGGTCGACGAAGATGCTGGACCGGCCGAACGCGAGGGCGGCCAGCACCACTGGGGCGAACCAGAGCGCCAGTCCCACCCCGAGAACGCGGACGGAACGACGGGTCGAGGGACGCTCCGTGTGCAGCGCGTCGTCGCCGATCAGCGGGGTGGGCCCGTCGTCCGGAGCGATCACCCGGGGTGTCGACAACGACGGGAAGGTCCGTCCCAGCACCCACCCGGCGATCGCGGCCAGCCCGACCACGGCCGGGAACGGGACGGCGAAGAAGGTGAGGGCGACGAAGGAGGCGACGGCCAGGCCGACGAGGGCAGGGTGGTTGAGTCCCTTCGCGGCGACGCGGAGGACGGCCTGGATGACGATCGCGATGACAGCGGGAGCAAGTCCGAGGAAGAGCGCCTCGACGAGGGTCGTGTCACCGAAGGCGACGTAGATCGCTGATAGGGCGAGTAGCGCGACGACACCGGGGAGGATGAAGAGGATGCCTGCGACAAGGGCACCCCTGATGCCGTTGAGGAGCCAGCCGACGTAGGTCGCGAGTTGCTGCGCCTCGGGCCCGGGTAGCAGCGTGCAGTAGGAGAGTGCGAAGAGGAACCGCTGCTGACCGATCCAGCGCTTCTCCTCGACGAGGGTGCGTTGCATGACGGCGATCTGGCCGGCCGGTCCGCCAAAGGTCTGCAGCGAGATGGCGAACCACGTGCGGGCGGCCTGGCGCAGCGGAATCACGTCGTGGGAGTGAGCCTGCGTCTCATCGTCCTGGCTCGCCACGGGGCTCACCGTGGTTGAGGGCCACGGGCCACGTCAAGTCGAGGGCCGAGCCCCGGTTCACCAGCCGCTGGTGTTCCCCTGCCGCTTGTAGTCGTGGGGTCCCTGGGCCTGCCGGTCGTTGCCACAGCCTCGCTTGGAGAGGAACACCAGCGGGAAGACGAGCAGCCAGAACGGCGCGTGGGTGAGGATGCTGAGCCCGACGAGCAGGGCAATGAGCGGGAGCATCGGCACCCGCCGCGGTCGGGACACGGGCCGGGCCGCCGGCTGCCTGGGGTAGGTGACCGGGGGTCGGGGCAGGTCGGCGAACAGCGCGCGCAGGTCGCCGTGGGTCCGCGCGGTCCAGATCGCGTCCAGCCGCTCGTCGTACTCCTCGTGGTCCAGGCGCCCGTCGGCGTAGTGCAGCGACAGGTCGGCCATCGCCCGCTCGCGATCGGCGTCACCGATCCGGACGTCGCGGTCCGGGACGCTCACCGCTCACCGTCCCGGCCGTCGGCGAGGATGCCGTAGAGGCGGCGGCGGGTGTCGACGAGCACGTCGAGCGCGGCGCGGCGCTGCTGGTCGGAGCCCTGGGTGGCCAGCTGCCACACGGCGCTCATCACCTGGCCGATCTCGCTCTTGATGTCGGCGCCCTGGCCGGTCGACTGCTCGCTCGGGACCTCGGCGGGGGCGAAGGGGGCCCACACGGACGCCAGCTCGGCGGAGTGGTCGTTGGCCCAGGTGACGCCCTCGTCGGTGAGGCGGATCGTGCGGCGACCCCGCTCGTCATCGGTCTCGACCAGGCCTTCGTCCTGCAGCTGCTGGATCGTGGGGTAGACCGAACCGGAGGAGGGGCGCCACTCACCGTGGCTGAGCTCGGAGATCTCCTGGATCACCTGGTAGCCGTTGATCGGCTCGTCGGCGGTGCGAGCACGGTGCAGGACGTCGATGA
>Ga0136611_10003678_pt1 | contig 10728 bp, 7 predicted proteins | sample AntDrymUQ2232306_2_FD_106645 | JGI IMG/M metagenome (GOLD analysis project Ga0136611, IMG submission 106645) | Polar desert sand microbial communities from Dry Valleys, Antarctica - metaG UQ223 (23.06) | ecosystem: Environmental > Terrestrial > Soil > Desert | place: Antarctica: Dry Valley... | reverse complement strand
TTGAACGGGTTGCAACTCGCGGCGAAAATTGACCAGGTTTTCTTCGCTTAAACGTCCTTCAAGATACGCGCGCGCATAAACGCCGGGCGAAGCGTGGCCTTGAAAATAAACCTGATCGCCCGACGCATCGCCTTTGCGCGCCTTGAAAAAATGGTTGAACCCGACTTCGACCAGCGTCGCGGCGCTGGCATAAGTCGCCAGATGTCCGCCGACGCCGCCGCCGGCATCATCGGCGGTGGTTTTGTTTGCGCGAATCACCATCGCCATCGCGTTCCAGCGAATGATCGATTTGATGCGGCGTTCGAGCGCGCGGTCGCCGGGAAACTTCGGCTGCTGCGCGCGCGGAATCGTGTTGATATAAGGCGTCGTCGCCGCGAACGGGACTTTCACGCCTTTTTTCTGCGCGTAGAATTCCAGGCTTTGCAACAGTTCCTGCACGCGAGCCGCGCCGCCGGTTTCTAAAACATAGTCCAGCGAATCGAGCCATTCCTGCGTTTCAAGGTCGTTGGTTTCGTGCCGCATCGCGCCGTCGCTTTGCGCGTCTGCCGAAATCGACGCGCCGTTGGCATTGATGCCGTCGGCGCCCGCGTGCGCCGGATTTGTGTGGCCGTTGGATGAACTGCCGATTGAGGAATTTCCGTTTGTGGAAACGCCGTTGGAAGAACCGTTGGCAGCAACGCCGTTCGTCGCTGCGCCGGATTTGTCGCTCATAACGCCGGATGAATCGCTCATAAATCGCCTCTGATTTAAATATAACCGTTTTGTGTCAATTGCTCCATCTTCGCGGTGTGTTAGCGCGCAATTAAAAAGTACGCCCGAATATAGGCGTACTTTTAAGCCACAAGGCGCTGTATAATAACGCAATCTTTCGGTGCGGTTCGCGCGTGCGTGTTGCTTTGAACGGTGAAAAAGGCTATTTTCACCGTCCGCACCCCGAACGGGTGACGGACAAAGGCGCCGTTAAAGATGTGCGCGATTTGCTTTCAAACGCCGGGTTCGATCCCGGCACCATAGAAAATATGTAAGGCGCGAGGAGTTGAAGATGGAATATAAAGGTTATACGGCCAGGGTTGAATTCGACCACGAAGCCGATTTGTTTCATGGTCGCGTGCTGAATTTGCGCGACGTGATTAATTTTCAGGGCGCCAGCGTGGCAGAATTGCGACACGAATTCGCCGAATCCATCGAAGGCTATCTCGAATGGTGCGCCGAGCGCGGCGAAGCGCCGGAAAAGCCGTGTTCGGGCAAGTTCGTGCTGCGCCTGGAACCGGCACTACATCGCGAGGTTATCTCAGCGGCGCAAGTGTCCGGGCAAAGCCTGAATTCGTGGGCGGGGGATGCTTTGCGAAAAGCGGTGAAATCTGTGCGAAAACCTGAGAAGCCGAAAAACAAAACACAATCCATCACTTGATGTTTGCAGTCGCAATTTAAAAGTACGCCCGAATTCGGGCGTACTTTTTGTGCGGCGCAAATTAACCGCATTCCATCGTGACAAAAATGCGGTCAAAACGGCGTGCCGCGAGGTCATGTTGATGAATCAAAAAGTACAGCGTCCCGGCATCGCTAAAACTCATGCCGATGTCGTAATTGGAATCTATCTGAAAAAGCAAAACCCACTCTTTTACAGAGATTGAGTGCTCCTCGTCCGGCGTTTGGAATCTCCAAAAGTCGGGTTTCCCGTTTGTATCTGCGAAGCTATGCCCAAGAATTTGATGATTCCAGCCAGGAAAGTGCGGAGGAGCTAGATCAACGTTATTCAACTTGTCGATAGCCTGAAAAAATGCTCTTTGTGCTTCGTGGGCTGCATCATCGAACTGCGGCCAGTGCGAGCCATTTGTTGTAATCGCAGTGTAAGGCTTGGCAGATGCGGAGCCGAAAACCATTAAATCGGTTCCACACTTTATTTCCTGCCCGAAAACATCGTAACCTTCGGGAACTTCGGCGCGTTGCAACGAACTTGTATCACCGTCATAAAATTGCACGAGCCAATCTTTGCCGTCATCGTTCCAACCGTAACAAAGGTTTCGTGCGAAGAAACTCAACAATCCGCGTGGCGGCAGAACTTTATTAAAGTCGTAGGGCGCGATTTCTTCCAGATTCAGTTGCGCCAAAAACTCCAACTCATTTCCCGGCCATGTCCAGCCCGGCAGAACATCCGGCAAGCCGCCAAATCGCGTGCGGCCAATTTTGTCTCCTTGATCTTCCGCACGACGAAAACGGATCGCGTTTTGGGCCGTGTCGAAAATATGAGGAGTTTGGCAAGAAACAGTTTGCGAAGCATCACTATGCTTTTGAAAGAGCAATCTCAATAAACGCTCTTGTGCCGGCGTCGCGGGGTTAAAACGGTTATTGGCTGTTTCGAGCGTGTGCCGGCTTTGGTCGTCTTGAATAGCGAAGTAGCGTTTCTTCGCCTCATCTGCGTAAACGTTATAAAAGCCTTTTGGACTTACCGCTGCTAATGATGCTAGGTAAAGCCGCCGCGCATCCTCAAGACGCCCTTTTTCTTCGCATAAACGAGCTGCTCGGATAAGACAAGCGGAACGAAGGCAAAATAGGGAAGGGTATCGTTCAGCGACTAACAGCAAATGGTGTAATGTCTGCTCTGAAGTCCCGTCGCTAAGAGCATTCAGCGTGTAGTCATCCATGTAGGAGAGTTGAAAAATAACGTTCGCATAGTACATGGACTTTGCTTTGTTGGTCTCGGCATATTTGTGGTGCAACTCGCTATATGCCAGCCAAACGCTGTCTGAAGTGTATGGGATGTATGGAACGTGCTTCACTTGTCGCGCGAGTTTAGACTGCTTTTGTATTTCCTCATTTGCTTCGGTCTCAAGTTCCTCATGCGTTCCGAGACCTTCCGGAAATGGAATGGTTGGGAAATCAAGTGCGTCCGTGCCGAAAACATCGGGAGCCGGAATTGTAATCGTTGGTACAACAAACAAACCGGGGAAATCATCAAGCGAAACGCGTTCTGGATTTTTCATATTCTTCATCTCCGTTAAACAAAAAGTACGCCTGAATTCAGGCGTACTTTTGTGCTATTCTCGCGCCTGTTTTTGCAAATCCTGCAATTGAATCATCGCTTGCATCGGCGTCAGGTTTTCGACATCGAGCGATTTCAGGATTTCGATAATCGGATGCGGCGCGCTTTCCTCGAATAAAGTGCGCCCGTTTTCAGGCGTACTTTTCGCGTCGGGAATTTGGGCGCCGCTTGGATCATCTACGCCGCGCAGGCGTTCGCGCGAGAAAATATCGAGCAGTTCGCGCGCGCGGGCGATCACGTTTTGCGGCAGGCCGGCCAAGCGCGCGACCTGGATTCCGAAACTTTTGTCGGTTCCGCCGCGAATGATGCGCCGCAGGAAAATAATGTGCTCGCCGTCTTCTTTCACCGCGATGCGGTAATTCTTGACGCGCGGCAGGCGTTCTTCCAATTCATTCAAGTGATGATAATGCGTCGCGAACAACGTTTTGCAGCCGGTTTCGTGCAAATGCTCGGCGACCGCCCACGCGATTGAAAGCCCGTCATAAGTCGAAGTGCCGCGTCCGACTTCGTCCAGAATTACCAATGAACGTGGTGACGCATTATTCAAGATATTCGCGGTCTCGTTCATCTCGACGGTGAACGTGCTTTGTCCCGTCGCCAGATCGTCTTGCGCGCCGACGCGCGTGAATATTCTGTCAACTAAACCGAGCTTGGCCGACCGCGCGGGAACGAAACTGCCGATTTGCGCCATCAGCGAAATCAAAGCGACCTGGCGCAAAAATGTCGATTTTCCGCTGGCGTTCGGGCCGGTGATGATGAGAACCTGCTGCGCCTCGGTGTCCATGATGCAATCGTTGGGCACGAACGGTTCGCGGCTCATCGCTTCGACAACAGGATGGCGGCCGCTGCGAATATCCAAGCTCGCGTTGTCTTCGATTTCGGGGCGCACATAATCGCGCTTGGACGCGACTTCGGCCAAGCCCGCGTAAACGTCCAGATGCGCCAGCGCGCGCGCCGTGTCGAGAAGCGCGCCCGCGTCGTTTGTGACTTTGTCGCGCACGCCTTCAAACAAGCGCCGCTCCAATTCGTTGATGCGGTCTTGCGCGCCCAGAATCAGGGCTTCTTTTTCTTTCAGTTCGGGCGTGACGAAGCGTTCGGCGTTGGCAGTTGTTTGCTTGCGCGTGTATTCGGGCGGCGCCGACGCGATTTGCGCTTTGGTAATCTCGATAAAATAGCCGAATACATTGTTGAACCCGACTTTCAAGGTGCGAATTCCGGTTCGCGCTCGCTCGCTTTCTTCCAATTGCGCGACCCAGGTTTTGCCTTCGCGCGCGGCGCTGCGGATTTCTTCCAAACCTGCGTCGTAACCCGCGCGGATTAATCCGCCGTCATTTAAAGTCGCGGGCGGCTCGTCGGCAATCGCACTTTCCAGGAGTTGCAATAATTGCGGTGCCGGGTCGAGATGCTGGAACACGGTTTTGAGCGCCGCCGCGTCGCAGTTTTGCAACGCAAGACGAAGCGCCGGAAGCGTTTGCAGCGCGGTGCGAAGCGCGACCAGATCGCGCGCGTTGCCTTGTCCCGTCACGGCGCGCGAAACCAGGCGTTCGATGTCGCCGACGCTTTTCAATAAATCGCGCACGTCGCGGCGAAGCAGCAAATCGCCGAGAAGTTCCTGCACGGCGTCCTGGCGGTTGGCGATGCGATGTGTTTGCAAAAGCGGCTGCAAAATCCATTTGCGCAGAAGTCGCGCGCCGGCGCCCGTTCGCGTTTCGTCCACAAGCCCGAACAGCGTGTTTTTCGCCGAGCCGTCGCGCAGGTTTTGGACGAGCTCCAGATTGCGCCGCGTCGCGTTGTCGAGCAGCATCCATTCGCTCGTCGCCAGAACGCCCAAACGTCTTACATGACCAAGCGCGCCAAGCTGCGTCGCTTTGAGATAATCCAAAACCAGCGCGGCGGCGCTTTGCGCAAGCGGCAATTCCTCCACGCCAAAGCCGCGCAGCGAATGCGTTTTGAATTGCGCGCACAATTTCTGATAAGGCGCATCAAAGTTGGCGGCATCGAAACTCGTCGTCGCGATGCCCAAACCTTGAAGCATCTGCCAGAAGCTCGCACATTCGCGCAGTGGCTGCGGAACCAGAATCTCGACGGGCGCGAACCGCAAAATCTCCTCGCGGATTTTCGTCCAGCGCGCGGCACTTTCGTCGTCGGCCAGCGGCGTTTGGTCGGGGCTGACGGCAGGAAAAGTACGCCCGATTTCAGGCGTACTTTTTGGCGCGCTTTCGTCCGCGCTATCATTCGCGCTGGGCACAAACGGATCATCGCCAAACGCCTGGTCATCTTCAAACGGATTGCTTTCTTCTTCGGCTGCCACATCGGGCGCAACGTCTTTCACATCTTTCACATCTTCGCGCGGCGTGCAAATCGGAGCCGATTCCGCGTTTTGCGTTTTGCCTTCCGCGCTTGTCTCGACTTCGCCCGCCAAAAATTCGCCGGTCGAAATATCGATCAGCGCAAGGCCGAAACGCGATAAATCTTTATTCGCCCATAACGCGGCCAGAAAGTTATTAGCGCGACTGGCGCCGACACTTTGCAAATAGGAATCTTCTAAAAGTGTTCCGGGCGAAAGCACGCGCGTGACTTCGCGCTTGACCAGGCCGCGCGCGTATTTCGGGTCTTCGACCTGGTCGCAAATCGCGCAGCGATGGCCTTTGGCGACCAGAGCGGCGATGTATCTTTCGGCGGCGTGATAAGGGAAACCGCACATCGGCACGGCGTCTTCGCCTTTGCCTGCTTTGTCGCGCGCCGTCAGCGTGATTTCCAGTTCGCGCGCGGCAAGCCTTGCATCGTCGCCGAACATTTCATAGAAATCGCCCATGCGAAACAGCAAAAGCACGTCGGGATTTTGCGCTTTAATGCGTTCCCACTGGCGCATCATCGGCGTTTGCGGCGCGGGCGTTTGGGGCAAAGAAGGTTGAGCCATAGACAAAAAAGTACACCCGAATTCGGGTGTACTTTCAATGAGGCGAAAAAATGTTATTTTTGCGGCTTGATCTGCTCCGTTCTCTTGTGTCTGTGCGTGGTGAGTTTGCAGCCGCTTTTGACCAGATTATTTATTACCGAATCCTTGGCGCTGTTGAGGGAAATCTTCGCAGAGGCAAGAATCATCGAGGGCGATACGCCTTCGATCCTGGAAATCTCGCTGCTGTAATGCGTGAAAAAATCGTCGCTGTAAACGCCGTCCACGCGGTACCATAAGACCTTGGTTTTGCGGTCGTAAGCGATGACATAATGATCGCTGAAATTATAATCGCCCGCGTTCCACGTCAAGCGGAAGCGATTGACTTCCGCGTTGCTTTCGATGGCCGAGCATAAATGCACAAACGGCGCGTCAAGTTGCGCCATCGAAACCAGAGGCTCGATTTGCATCCAGTCCTTATGCTTGACGGCAGGCGGACATTGGGCCAGAAAACGCGCGACGTAATCAACAAAAGGTTCGCGGGAACTTGCGCTGTTTGAAGCCACGATGTCCTCTTGGGCGAAACTCGAAACGCAGAAAACAACCGAAACCATCAGACCAAGCGCAATGTTGCACAACCGTGTTTTGGTTTTCATAACGCTTATTATAATCGCGCCGATGTAGAAGATGGCTGGAGTTTCGATTGCCCTTTGCAAAGCGGCACTTCGCCCGATTCTCGTTTATAATGATTCGCACGCGACACGAATCACGAACCCAAAAATACGCTTGGATTACGGCGTACTTTTCAAACATCTGTGTTCATCCGTGTCCATCTGTGGTTAAGCAAAGGAATTCATGGCCAACACTTTCCAAGTCACCAAGCCGCACAACCGCTTGCGTACCGCGCTGCCCAAAATCGGCATTCGCCCGACGATTGACGGGCGCTATGGCGGCGTGCGCGAGTCGCTCGAAGAACAAACGATGAACCTCGCCAAAGCGACGGCGCAGCTTCTCAGCGAAAACCTGGTTCACGCTTGCGGCCTGCCCGTCGAATGCGTGATTTCAGATGTCTGCATCGGCGGCGCATCCGAAGCCGCCAAATGCGCCGAGCAGTTCGCGCGCGAAGGCGTTGGCGTTTCTCTCACCGTTACGCCGTGCTGGTGTTACGGCAGCGAAACGATGGACATGAGCCAGTTGCCAAAAGCCGTCTGGGGTTTCAACGGGACGGCGCGGCCCGGCGCGGTTTATCTGGCGGCGGTTTTGGCGGCGCACGCGCAAAAAGGCCTTCCGGCGTTCGGCATCTACGGGCGCGAGGTGCAAGACGCCGAAGACAAAACGATTCCCGACGACGTGCAGGAAAAACTGCTGCGTTTCGCGCGCGCCGGCCTTGCGGTCGCGACGATGAAAGGCACCAGTTATCTGGCGATGGGCGGCACTTCGATGGGCATTGCCGGCTCGATTGTCGATCACGAGTTTTTTCAGGATTATCTGGGAATGCGCGTTGAAAGCGTCGACATGACCGAGTTCGTGCGCCGCATGGACAAGGAAATCTACGACCACGACGAATATGAGCGCGCGCTCAAATGGGTGAAGGACAACTGCCCTGAAAACGATGATCACAATACTGAAGACAAGCAGCGCACGCGCGAAGCCAAAGACGAAGATTGGGCGGCCAGCGTGCAAATGGCTTTAATCGCGCGCGATTTGATGATCGGCAATCCGGCGCTCGCCGACATCGGCTACCGCGAAGAAAGCGAAGGCCACAACGCCATCGCGAGTGGTTTTCAAGGCCAGCGCCAGTGGACGGATCACTTTCCCAACGGCGACTTTCTAGAAGCGATTCTCAACACCTCGTTCGACTGGAACGGCATTCGCCAGCCGTTCATGGTGGCGACTGAAAACGACGCGCTCAACGGCGCTTCGATGCTGCTCGGCCATCTGCTGACAGGCACCGCGCAATTGTTCGCCGACGTTCGCACCTATTGGAGCGCCGACGCCGTGCAGCGCGTGGCGAATCACGAGCTGCAAGGCGCGGCGTCCGGCGGCCTTTTGCATTTAATCAACAGCGGCCCGGCGGCGCTCGATTGGACGGGCGAAATGCAGCGCGATGGCAAGCCTGCGATCAAGCATTTTCTTGATGTGACTTCAGACGAAGCCAACGCTTGTCTTGCCGCGACCAAGTGGTCGCCTTCGACGGTGGAATATTTTCCCGGCGGCGGCTGGAGCACCGATTTCACAACGCAGGGCGAAATGCCGGTCACGATGTTCCGCATCAACCTGGTGAAAGGACTGGGGGCCGTTTTGCAAATCGCCGAAGGCGTCACCGTCGCGTTGCCCGACGCGGTTCACGATATATTGGACAAGCGCACCGACTCGACGTGGCCCACGACATGGTTCGCGCCAAATCTCACGGGACAAGGCGCGTTTGTCGATGTTTACAGCGTGATGAACAACTGGGGCGCCAATCACGGCGCGATAAGCTACGGCCACATCGGCGCCGACTTGATTAGCCTCGCCGCACTTTTACGCATTCCCGTCGATATGCACAACGTTGCACCGGAAAAAGTCTTTCGCCCCGCCGCGTGGAGCCGCTTCGGCACCATGGAGCCGCAAGCCGCCGATTACCGCGCCTGCGAAACTTACGGGCCGCTGTATAAATAATGGAACGCGGATGAACACGGATCGAGCGGATAACGACGGATTTTTTGATTTGGAAAGTACGCCTTTATTCCGGGTGCCCCACGAAGTGAGGGCGGATACTTTTCTTTATCCGCCGTTATCCGTGGAATCCGTGTTCATCCGCGTCCAATCTGGAAAGAAATGAAACCACGCAAATGGGCTTTGGTGACGGGCGCTTCGGGCGGCATCGGAATCGAACTGGCGCGCGTATTCGCGCATCATAATTACAATCTGGTGCTCACCGCGCGCAGGCAGGCGGAACTTGGAAAACTGGCGCAGGAACTGGAAACGCGCGGGACACAAACGCGCGTCATCGCCGCCGATTTAGCGGACGCATCGGCGCCACAAAAGATATGGGAGGAACTGCAAGACGAAGACATTTGGATTCACACTCTGGTAAATAACGCGGGTTTTGCGACGTATGGGTTTTTCGACGAAACGCCGCTCGACGACGAATTGCAAATGCTGCAAGTCAACATTGTGGCGTTGACGCAACTGACGAAATTGTTTTTGCCCGCGATGAAAACGCGCGGGCGCGGCCAGATTTTGAATGTCGCCTCGACTGCGGCGTTTCAGCCCGGCCCGCTGATGGCGGTTTATTACGCCAGCAAAGCCTACGTTTTATCGTTTTCAGAAGCGTTGTCCAATGAGCTGGATGGCAGTGGCGTGACGGTTTCGGCTTTGTGTCCCGGCCCGACGGTTTCCGACTTTCAGGAGCGCGCGAAAATGATGGAATCGAAAATCTTGCAAGGCGATTTGATGGATGCCGGAAGCGTTGCGCTGGCCGGTTATCGCGGCTTGATTCGCAAACAAAGCGTGATTGTTCCGGGCGCGAAGAACCAGATTTTCGCCAACGCGCACCGCGTTTTGCCGCGCCGCCTGGTCGCGCAAATCGTGCGGCGCGCGCAGGGCAAATAAAATGCGCTGTTTTCCTAAAATTAAAAAGCCGAATTCTCGAAAGAATTCAGCTTTTCATTTGCCTCCGGTCGGGGTCGAACCGACACTTCCGAAGAAACTGGATTTTGAGTCCAGCGCGTCTGCCAATTCCGCCACAGAGGCTCAAGCCCAAAGGCTCCAAAACGGTTTTTCAACCGCGTGCAACAACACGAAATCTTAAAACAAAGCGCGCGCGGCGTCAAGCGCGGCGTCAAGCAACGCGAAAAAGTACGCCGTAATTCAAGCGTACTTCTTCGGGTGTGACATATGTCACACCTCGATTTCGGCGTTTTGGCTTGTGCTCGACGCGATTCTGCTTTAGGATAATAACAGGCATTGCTTGAGGCGCCCGCGCGGCGAATACGCTATGGACAGCGAACAAACATTAACGACAGCTCCCGAAACGACAGTCCCCGACGATTTGAATGACGAGGTCGCGCTGCGCTGGCGGCGCGCGATTTTGCGCTTGTCCGAAACCTTTCTCGACGCCGCCGGCGAACGGAGCGACTTGTCGCCGTTTTTGCTCGAAGCGATGCACAACGCCTTGAACAACCTTCTGGTTTATGGCGAGGCCGGCGACTTGATGGCGCTCGAAGAATGGCTTAGCATGGAAGACGAATTCAATGACCGCCGCGCCGGAGCCTCGACGCGCGTTCATGTCGCGCGCAGCGGCGACCGCCGCCACCTCGAGCGCCGCGCCGTCCGCCAGCCGGTTGCCAACGAGCGCCGCGCCGACGAGCGCCGCGATCTGCGCGACTGGCAGTTCGAGCCGGTTCTCCACGCGCCACACGAGTGATTTTTCAAAACCCCATTTTTCCCATAATTAAAAGTACGCCGGACTTACGCAGAATGCGCAAAAATGTAGGGGCGAGGCATGCCTCGCCTTGAGATGCGGGCGAAGCATGCTTCGCCCCTACGAAAACTTTTTGCGTAAGTCCAGAGTACGCCTGAATAAAGGCGTACTTTTTTTATTAACCTGGACTTACGCAAATTGCATGACCGGGCGCATGGCAATGCGCCCGGTGCGTAAATTAAGTTAATCCGTGGAACAAATTTTCGCGCGTGCCGGTCACAGTTTTTATTGCAGTTTTAGATTTGATGCGAGGAAAGAGAAATGAAAAAAGTTTTGATCGCAGCAACGTTCGCTCTGGCTTTGATGTCGGCCAACGCGCCG
>Ga0136611_10003677_pt1 | contig 10729 bp, 10 predicted proteins | sample AntDrymUQ2232306_2_FD_106645 | JGI IMG/M metagenome (GOLD analysis project Ga0136611, IMG submission 106645) | Polar desert sand microbial communities from Dry Valleys, Antarctica - metaG UQ223 (23.06) | ecosystem: Environmental > Terrestrial > Soil > Desert | place: Antarctica: Dry Valley... | reverse complement strand
GACCGGCGGTCCTGCGCCAGCCGGGTGGCCACGTCGGCCACGTCGGGGACCGAACGCAGCACCAGCTCGACCAGCTCCGGTCTCTTCACGCGGCGGACACTATCCACGCGCCCCTTCCCACGCATTCATTGCTTGGTGCAGAATCACGGTCCGCTCGCTCTGGAGGCGATGCGGGGCGCGGGGAGGCAACGAATGGCCGATGGGGTTCGGACGCGGCGGGACGTCTGGGAGCTGTCGTCCCCGGACCCTTGGCACCCCGTGCTGCTCGCGTACGCCAGGGCGGTGCAGGCGATGCAGCAGCGGCCGAGGACCGACGTCCGCAGCTGGGGGTACCAGGCGGCCATTCACGGAACGACGGAGGCCGCCCCGCGAGGAGCCCGCTGGAACGAGTGCAAGCACGGCAGCTGGTTCTTCCTGCCGTGGCACCGGCTCTACCTCGATCACTTCGAACGGATCGTGCGAGCGGTGGTCGTGGAGCAGGGCGGCGACGAGAGCTGGGCGCTGCCGTACTGGAACTTCGAGGCGCCCGGGGCCGACGCGCTGCCGCCTGCGTTTCGCGCCCGCACCCTTCCGGGAGGCAACACGCCCAACCCGCTGTTCGTCCCCCAGTGGGCTCCGGGCATCAACACGGGCGGCCGGCTGCCGGTGGCCAGGCTGGCCAGCAGCCGGGCGCTGGCCGCACGCACGTACATGCCGCCACCCGGTGCCGGCTTCGGTGGGGGCCGCAGTGGCCCGGTGCAGTTCTTCGGCGCGTCCGGCGACATCGAGCGCACCCCGCACAACGACATGCACGTGCTCATCGGCGGCACCGGCCTCATGGGCGACCCCAACCGTGCCGCCCTCGACCCCATCTTCTGGCTGCACCACGCCAACATCGACCGGCTCTGGTCCGAGTGGATCGAGTTGGGGCAGGGTCGGACCAACCCCACCGACCGCACCTGGCGCAACCAGAGGTTCCCGTTCGCCGACGAGCGGGGCACGACCGTGCAGCGGACGGTGACCCAGTCGCTCAGCACGCAGGCACTCGGCTACACCTACGACACGCTCGCTGACGACGAGCTCCCGGTGGCGCCGGCCGCGGCGACCGGGTCAGGCGGGCCGACCCGGAGGGAGACAGCGATGGAGCTGGTCGGAGCATCCGAGGCACCCGTGCGGCTCGTCGGCGCAACTGCCAGGGTCGACGTGGAGATCGACCGGCGAGCGGCCGAGAGCTTCGCCGCCGGCAACGAGTCCGTCACGCCGGCCCGGGTGTACCTCGCCCTGGAGGACATCGAGGGCGACCGCAACCCTGGCATCGTCTACGAGGTGCATCTCGTGAGCAGTCGGCGGGGCGCGGCGCGGGGCGATCGCCACGTGGGCAACGTCTCGTTCTTCGGCATCGAGCACGTGGCCTCGCCCGACAGCGACGATGCCCACGGCATGCGCCACGTCTACGACGTGACCGATCTGGTCGGCGCCCTGGGGGCCGGCGGAGACTGGACACGTGAGGGCGTGCGGGTCGAGTTCCGACCTCTGGGTCTCCTGCCCCCTGACGACGCAGACGACGACGACGGGCCTACGGATGACGACGCCGCCGAGCTGCCGGCGACCCCGATACCCGTGCGGATCGGGCGCGTCAGCCTGTTCTTCGAGTAGCTCGTGTCCCTCGCGTCGGGTGCTTTCGTCGGTCGCTCCGGGGCACGTCCCCCGACCGTCGCCTTGTTCGGGCTCGCGGGCGCAGGGTGGGTGGCGCTCGTGATCACCCACCTTGACCCGGCCGGCGGCCACGAGCACCACCTCCCCGGCGCCGACCGAACGATGGGGGACGTGCTCGGCCGCTGGGCGGTCATGGTCGTGGCCACGATGGCCCTGGCCGCCGTCCCCCTGGCACAGCACGTGTTCGCCAACAGCCTGCGGTGGCGTCGTCGTCGTGCCGCGTCGCTCGCGGTGTTGGCGTACCTCTGCGGGTGGTGCCTGGCCGGTCTCCCGGTAGCGGCTGGCGTCATCGCGCTCGAGCGGACGGTGCTGGTGGGGCAGGGCTCGGCCGTGGTGGTGTCGGGGGCGCTCCTCGTGGCCGCGGCGTGGCAGATCTCGCGAGCACGGCGCCGGCTTTCGGCACGATGCCGACGAAGCGTTCCGTTGCCGCTGAGAGGGGTGCCAGCCGACGCTGCGTCGGTGCGGTTCGGCCTGCAGCAGACGGTGGGATGCCTGGTCACCTGTGGGCCACTCATGGCGTCGATGGCACTGGCCACCGGCCCCCTGCACCTCCTCATGGCCGCGATGATGACGGCGATCGTGGCGTCCGAGCGCTTGATCGGCTTGCACGCGCGGGGCCGATCCGCAGCGGCAGCCGGGATCTCTCTCGGCGCCGTGGTGGTGGCGCTGGCGGGGTGAGATCGAGGGCGCGCCGGGCTGCCCCGCGCAAGTTCTCCTCGGTAGGTGCCGACAGGGAGGGATGGGTCGATCGTCACGAGCGGAGAGGGATGACCGTCGTCCGCGCACGTGGCGGTTCGCCGCCGCCCTGTTGACGCTGGTGCTGTTGCTCACCGCGTTCGCCGGGCTGATCCGCAGCAACCAGGCCGATGCCCGGCGGGCGCTCGATGATCGCTTCGAGACCCGGGCTGCTCTGACCGCGGCGTTCACGAAGAACTACATCGACGACACCGCAGCCCGGAGCCGCCGCCAGGCCGAGCAGCTCCTGGCCGCTCCGGAGGTCGACCAGGCCGCTTTCGAGGAGGTTGTCTGGTCGCTCGGCTTCGAGGCGGCCGTACTGCTCGATGACGAAGGTCGGGTGTTGCACGCCTGGCCGGCGAAGCCGGCGTTGACCGGTGTGGTCATCACCGGTGAGTACGCCCACCTGCGCGCCGGGGTGTTGGGCCAGGTCGCCGTCTCGGAGATGGTGGCCTCTGCCGTCGAACGAATTCCGGTGGCCGCCGTCGCCGTTCCCTTCGCCAGTGCGGCGGGACAACGGGTGCTGAGCGGCGCCTTCTCGCCGGCGAAGACCCCGCTCGGCGCCTACCTGGCCTCGTCGCTGCCCACCGCCGGTGGCGATGCCTACCTGATCGACAAGTCGGGCAACGTTCTCGCCTCGGGGAACTCGGGCGCGGCCGAAGCAAACCTCGGCTCGGTCGCGACCGGTCTGAGTCGCGTCGGTTCTGGAGGCACGAGCCGCACGGTCGTGGCCGCGGAGGTGGCGGAGGTGCCGTGGCGGGTGATGCTGGCGGCGCCAACCGAGCAGCACTATGCGCCGGTGGCCGGCGGGCACTGGGCGCCCTGGGTGTTGCTTGCCGCCCTGGCGGTGGCCGGGGTCGTGGTATTGGCTCTCCTAGCGCGGTTGGGCCGGGCCCGGGCCGTCGCCATGCGCACGGCCCGGATCGACTCGCTCACCGGCCTGCCGAACCGACGGGCGACCGACGAGATGCTCACCCGATCGGCGAGCTGGGCCCAGCGTCACGGGGAGCCGCTCGCCGTCCTCGTGGTCGATCTCGACCACTTCAAGTCGGTCAACGACGAGCATGGTCACGGCGTCGGGGACCACGTGCTGCGCCAGACGGCCTTGGCCCTGCGGGAGACGGTGCGGGACGAAGACCTGGCCGGGCGTTGGGGCGGGGAGGAGTTCGTCGTCGTGCTGCCGACCACCAGCCTCGAGGGAGCGGTCGCCGTGGCCGAGCGTCTGCGTGTCGCCATCGCGTCCATGGAGGTCGTGGTTGGCCGCGCCCCCATCTGGGTCACGGCGAGCGTCGGGGTGGCCCTGCTCGGCCAGGACGGGGACGCCGAAGCGGTGCTCCGGTCCGCCGACGCCGCCCTCTACCGAGCGAAGGCCGCCGGGCGGGACGCCGTCGGGGTCGAAGGCGCGCCCGCGGTCGCCAAGGCTGTCCCCACCGGCTGACCGGCTGACCGGTGGCCCGGCTGAGCGACGAGCGCCGCTTCGTCGCCGGCATCGAGGGCACCTGAGGCACCCGTCGGCCGACCGACCCCGACGAGCTGCACGAGATGTGGCGTTCGATGGATCAGGCCGGCGGGGTGGCGCTGATGGACGAGCTGTTGCACTACGTGCGCGACCGGCGGACCCATGAAGTCCGGTGGCGGGCCGCGCTCGAATCGAGCGAGGTGCCGGCGACCTTTGTCTGGGGTGACCTCGACCCCGTGTCAGGCGCTCACGTCGTCGGTCGCATCCAGGAGCGCAAGCCGCAGTCGCGACTGTTGCGCTTGACGGATGTGGGCCACTGGCCCTCGCTCGAAGCCCCCGACGTCGTGGCCGACGCCATTCTCCAGAGCTGACGGCGTCGCTCAGCAAATGGGCGGCCGCTGGACGCCCCGGCGCGCACAATGGTGCGGTGCCGCGCCGACTGCAGTGGGACCAGCTTCCGCCGACTGTTCGGCGCCGCATCGAACGTCTGCTCGGGGCCGCCGTCGTCCAGGTCGAGAGCAGGGAGAGCGGCTACAGCCCGGCCTTCGCCAGTCGCTGCGTGCTGGCCAACGGACGGCGAGCCTTCGTCAAGGCCGTCTCCCCGGCCCAGAACCCCGACAACCCGGCCATCCTGCAGCGGGAGATCGATGCCTGGTCGGCCTTGCCCGACGACGTGCCCGGTGCCCGGCTGCTGGCCGGCGGTGACGAAGGGGAGTGGGTGGTGGCCGCCTTCGAGGACGTCGAGGGCAGGATGCCGCCGCCTTGGATCCCGGGTGATTTGCAGGCGGTGACCGAGACCGTGGAACACGTCAGCCGGATCACTCTCGACCCGCACAACCCGTTGGGCACGGCCGAAGAGAAGTACCGAGGCATGTTCGGAGGCTGGAGACAGCTGGCCGCCGATCACGACGGGCTCGACCCTTGGGCGAAGGAGCACCTCGACGGGTTGGTCGCCTTGGAGGACGAGTGGGCGGTCGCCGTCACCGGCGATCAGCTCGTCCACGGCGACCTTCGCGGGGACAACATCCTGTTCGCCTCCGACGGTCGAGTCGTGTTCGTCGACTGGACCGATGCCTGTCGGGGCAACAGCTTGTTCGACCTCGTCGCCATGGTGCCGTCGCTGGTGCTCGACGGATGTGGCGCGGCCGAGACGGTGCTCGCCGATTCCCCGCAGATGCGGACGGTGGACCCGCGCATCCTGGCCGTGATGGTGGCGGCGATCAGCGGCTACTTCCTCAGCCGCGCCAAGCAGCCGTCGCCGCCCGGCCTGCCGACCCTGCGTGCCTTCCAGGCCGCCCAGGGACGCGTGTGCCTCGAGTGGCTGCCGTCGCTGCTGGCTGCGCTCTGAACGTCGTCCTCGGCCGCGGTCATCGTCGGAGCGGTGCGGTGGCGAACTCGCGTAGGCCTTCCTCGAACCCCACGGCAGCCTCGAAGCCGAGGGCGTGGCGAGCACCCTCCGGCGAGGCGACGACATGGCGGACGTCACCGAGCCGGAACTGGCCCGTCACCTCGGGCACCAGGCCACCGGGGAAGGCGGAGGCCAGCGCACCGGCGAGGTCGCCGATGGTGTGGGGGTGGCCGCTGGCGATGTTGTAGGCCCCGATCACCGCGGCCGGGGCGGACAGAGCGAGCACGTTGGCCCGGGCGACATCGGTCACGTGGACGAAGTCGCGGCGCTGGCCTCCGTCCTCGAACACCTGAGGCGGACGGCCGCTCTCCAACGACGATCGGAAGATCGACGCCACCCCCGCGTAGGGCGTGTCCCTCGGCATTCGGGGGCCGTAGACGTTGTGGTACCGGAGGGCGATCACCGAGGCCCCGCACTCCCGGCCGAACACGGTCGCCAGATGCTCCTGGTGCAGCTTGGTGGCCGCGTAGATGTTGCGGGGTTCGAGCACTGCGTCCTCCGGGACCGGCTCGTCGGCCAGGTCGCGACCGCAGTGCGGGCAGGGAGGCTCGAACCGGCCGGCGGCCAACGCCACGGCTGCGCGCGGTCCGGGGCGGACGACGCCGTGCTCGGCGCAGACGTAGCGACCCTCGCCGTAGACGACCATGCTGCTGGCCAACACGAAGCGGCCCTGGAAGCCGATGGCGAAGAGCTCGCGGAGCAGCATCGCCGTGCCGACGTCGTTGTCGTGGACGTAGCTCGTCACGTCGCCGAAGGACACGCCGAGCCCGACGCGGGACGCCTGGTGACACACCGCGTCGACGCCGCTTCCCAATGCCGTCCGCACCGCCTCGGCGTCGGCCACGTCGCCGAGGACGTACTTCGCGTCCGACCGGATGAAGTCGGGCTCGGCGCGATGGGCGGCTGGGTCGAGGTTGTCGAGGACGACCACATCGTCCCCCCTCGCCGCCAACGCGTCGACGACGTGCGAGCCTATGAACCCGGCCCCGCCGGTGACGAGAACCCTCATGGGGTCGACATGGGCAGGCGAACGGTGAAACGGCAACCGGCCCCCTCGTTGCGGACGTCGATGTCGCCCTGATGAGCCTCGACCAGGCCCCGGGCGATCGCCAGCCCGAGCCCGCCACCACCGTCGGACGCAGGGGTGCGGGCGGCATCACCCCGGAAGGCGAGATCGAAGACACGATCGAGGTCGTCGTCGGGGATGCCGCCACAGGTGTCGCTCACCGTCACGAAGGCGGCGCCATCGTCGACGCCGGCAGCCACCACCACGGCGCCGTCGGTGGGCGTGTGCCGGATGGCGTTGTCGAGCAGGTTGCGCAACACGCGAAGCACCTCGGGCGCCGACAACCGCAGCGTCGGGTCGGGCCCGTCCACTCGGCCCTCGAGCCGCACGCCCTTGGCTGCGGCCACAGGCGCCGCCCCCTCGAGCGCATCCGACACCAGGTCACCGAGCAGCACCTCCTCCGGCCGCAACAGCAAGGCACCGGCGTGAATGCGACTGAGCTCGAACAGATCGTCGACCAGCCCCGACAACCGATCGGCCTCCTCTCGGATGGTCCGGTGGTAGCGGTCGACCGTGGCGGCTTCGTCGACCACGTGGTCCTCCAGGGCTTCGGCGAGGGCGCGTATGCCGGCCAGGGGCGTGCGGAGGTCATGGGAGACCCAAGCCACGAGCTCGCGGCGCGACCCCTCGAGCGCCCGTTCGTTGCGCCTCGCCTCGACCAGTCGGAGCGAGGTGTCCTCCAGATCCCGCCGCAGCCGGCGCAGCTCGATCGGTCCGCCGGCCTCTGGTCGAGTCGAAGGTGCCTCCTCGTTCCCGAGATCCTTGGCCAGCCGCGACAACGACCGGGTGGCGCCGGCGATGCGACGGCCCAAGACAAGCGCGCTGATCACACCGACGATGCCGGCTGCGGTGAGCACCACCATCAGAGCCTGGAAGTCGTGTTGTGAGATGAACATGGCCGCCGCCGCCGACGCCGCCCCGGCTGCGGTGGCTACCACCGACGTGAGCCCGACGGCCACGATCTGCACCCCGGTCGAGCGCTGCCGAAGTGCTCGCAGGAGTGCCGCCCCGAGCAGCCCGGCCACCACCGCCCCCGCGGCCGAGTAGCCGATCAGCTGCACGGCGTCGGACAAGGTCATGGCGTCGCTCCTGGTGGATCGTCGAACCGGTAGCCCACGCCCCAGACGGTCAAGAGGCGGGTCGGATGGGATGGGTCCTTCTCCATCTTCTCGCGGAGGCGGCGGACGTGGACAGTCACCGTCGACGCGTCGCCGTAGGTGTAGCCCCAGACCTCCTCCAGCAGCTCGGCCCGCCCGAAGACGCGGCGCGGCTGGCGCATGAAGAACACCAGCAGGTCGAACTCTCGCACGGTCAAGGTGACGAGGTCACCGTCGAGGCGCACCTCGTGCGCTCGCACGTCGACTACCAGCCCTCCGGCCACCAGGGGGGCGACGTCGACGGGTGCCACTGAGGGTTGTGCGGATCGCCGGAGCACGGCCCTGACCCTGGCCGTGACCTCACGAGGGGAGAACGGCTTGGCCACGTAGTCGTCGGCCCCGAGCTCGAGGCCGATGATGCGATCGCTCTCCTCCCCTCTGGCCGTCAGCATCAGGATGGGGATGGGGGCGACCTGGCGAAGACGTCGGCACAGCTCCAAGCCGCCGATGCCGGGGAGCATGAGATCGAGCACGACCAGGTCGGGGAGGTTCCGCAACGCCAGGTCCAAAGCCACCAGCCCGTCCGTCGCGGTCTGCACCCGGTAGCCCTCCCGTTCGAGGTAGCGGCCCAGCACCTCGACCACGTTGGCGTCGTCGTCGACCACGAGCACGAGCGGCGCCGTCGGGCTCACCACGGTGAGAGCAGGAAGAGCTGGATGAGCAGGGCGGACGTGGCGCAGGCGGCCAGCCAGGCACGCGGTCGGGTCAACCGCGCGGCTCCGACCAACAGCCACGGCACGAAGGGCAGCCAGATGCGCTCGACCTCTCCTTTCGAGAACCCGGTCAGATCGGCGACCGTGACAGCCACCGCGCCTCCGAGCACCAGTGCCGCCAATCGGTGTCGCCGAACCAGTGCCAACCCGCCAACTGCCGCCGGGCCAAGCGCCAACGCGAACGCAGCCAGGTTGGAGAAGACGAAGTAGCCGTAGGGCCTGCTCGGGTCGATGCCGGCCAGCTGCTGACGGCGGGTCGCGGCCAACCCGTCGAACCACCAGAATCCGGACGCAGCGACGCCGATGACGAGAGCTCCGGCCGTCACACCGACCACGACGATCGGCAGGAGCTGGTGACGACGGGCGGCCACACCCAGCGGCACCAGGCCGAGAAGCACCAGCCCGTAGGAGAGCATGGCCACGGCACCGAACAGGACGCCGGCGGCCGCGGTGAGCGCCCACCTTCGGCGGGGCGACTGAACGGGCGAGCTGGCCAGCACCCCAAGGGCCACGGCCCAGGCGCCGACACCGGCGAACAGGGCGTCCGCCGACGTCGCCGTCCACACCGCGGCGGGCACGAGGACCAGGAACGGAGCGAGCCGCCGCGCCGTGGTCCGGCCCGCGACATCGTCCACGGCAAGGAGCACGGCCGACGCACCCGACGCCGCCACCGTCAGCACCAGTGCTGTCGCCCAGCCGGCGCCGCCCAGCCCCAGCTGGTCCAGCACCCAGAGAAGGAGCACCATGCCCGGAGGGTGGCCTTGCACATGAGTCGGATAGGTCGGCACCTCGGCCACGAAGGTGCGGAGGAAGGACAACGGCGACCCCACCCGTGGCACGGCCAGGAGGTACTCGTACCTGGTGGCCAGTGGAGCCGAGAGCGCCGCCCAGCCACTCGTTGCCGCCAGCGACACGGTCCATGCCAACGAGCACGCCGATGTGGCGACGAGCACGGCCCCCCACCGCAGCCGTTGCCCGACCTGCGGCCCGACCGCGATGACGACGATGGCGATGGTGACCGGCACGAGGAACCGAGGAGTGGGTGCGATCAGCCGCCACGCGCCGACGAAGGGTGGCGCCTGCACGTGGAGCCCAGGGTCAGGACCCACGACCGAGTGCCCCCACCAAGAGACCAGGGCGGCGGCGATGCCGACGACGGCCACGGTGGTGACGGGGCCACGCCAGCCGGACGACTCCACGGCCGCCACGGCCGGAACAGGTTGCCTCCGCTCGACCGTGTGCACTGCGGCGAAGCGTACGGGAGCGCCCTTCCGGAGCTTGCGGTGGCGGGACAGAGTTTCGCGATCCGTAAGGCACTTTCCGCTCCATTCGGAGGCGGGCCTCGATACGGTCCGGACGTGCCCGACGTCGTCCTCCCCGTGCTCAACGAAGCCGCTGCTCTGCCGTGGGTGTTGGCGCGACTGCCCGATGGCTACCGGGCCATCGTGGTCGACAACGGTTCCACCGACGGCTCCGGCCCGCTGGCCTCTTCGCTCGGGGCGGTCGTGGTGACCGAGTCTCGGCGGGGTTTCGGCGCCGCGTGCTGGGCCGGTCTGGAGGCGGCGACGGACGACACCGTGTGCTTCCTCGATGCCGATGGCTCACTCGATCCGAAAGACCTTCCGGCAGTGGCCCAACCGGTGCTCGACGGCCGGATCGACCTGATGTTGGGGGCGCGCCGTCCTTTGAACCGAGGTGCATGGCCATTGCACGCCCGCCTGGCCAATCGGGCCCTGGCGTGGGAGCTCCGCCGCCGGAGCGGCCTGCGCATCACCGACCTCGGGCCGATGCGCGCCGCGCGCCGGGCGCCGCTGCTCGAGCTCGGGATCGAGGACCGGCGGTCGGGGTGGCCGCCCGAGATGGTGCTCCGAGCCGCCGACGCAGGCTGGCGGATCGACGAGGTGGCCGTTCCGTACGGCCCGCGATCGGGCCGGTCAAAGGTCACCGGCACAGTTCGCGGAACGATCGGCGCCGTGCGCGACATGGCGGCCGTGCTGTGACCCACGTCCTCGTCGTCGCCAAGGCGCCGCAGCCGGGCCGGGTGAAGACCCGGTTGTGCCCGCCCTTCACGCTGAGCGAAGCGGCCGAGCTGGCTGCGGCCGCGTTGGCCGACACGCTCGACGCGGTGGCGGCGTCGGGCGCCGACCGGCACGTACTGGCCCTCGACGGGCCGCCAGGTGATTGGATCCCCCCCGGGTTCGAGGTCTTCGAGCAGCGGGGTGACGGCTTGGCCGCGCGCCTCGCTCATGCCTGGTCGACGGCCGGTGGTCCGGGGCTCCAGATCGGGATGGACACGCCCCAGGTCACACCCGCACTGCTCGACCACTGCCTCGATCGCCTGCTCGAGCCCGGCAACGATGCTGCGCTCGGGCTCGCTCGGGACGGTGGCTGGTGGGCCATCGGGTTGTGGAACCCCGATCCCGCCGTGTTCCTCGGCGTGCCCATGAGCGCACCGACGACGGGCAGCAGCCAGCGCCGTCGCCTGGATGACCTCGG
>Ga0136611_10003676_pt1 | contig 10730 bp, 14 predicted proteins | sample AntDrymUQ2232306_2_FD_106645 | JGI IMG/M metagenome (GOLD analysis project Ga0136611, IMG submission 106645) | Polar desert sand microbial communities from Dry Valleys, Antarctica - metaG UQ223 (23.06) | ecosystem: Environmental > Terrestrial > Soil > Desert | place: Antarctica: Dry Valley... | reverse complement strand
TTATACCTGTTATTTTTCCGACCATATTCATTCTTAATTTTTAGCCGCGATCAAACACGAACTTTCACGAAAAATAAATTTTATGCTGTGATTGTTTGTGCTTTTTCTTTTGGCATTTCGTCCCAAGTTCTGCCCTCAAGTAATCGTCCGGTTTTCTTTTTATTTATGCCGCCCCATTGTTTAAAGAAAAAAGCGACGTTTTGATTTTGGCATTGGTGCCGAATTTCAGTCACCCATTCTTCTAAAATCGGACGTGCGCCATAGCCGCTTTCGCCGCCAACAATCGCCCAATCCATTTCACTCAAATTAAGATTTTTTAACGCTCCGAGCAAAGGTTCTAAAGATAAAAACTTAATTGCCGCGCCGGTTCGCCGCAAGTTATCAATTCGGTAATCGTATTTTTGGCTTTCGACCGAAACGCCCATCCAAATATTCGGCGACCATTCAAGAAACGGACTTAACTCTGCTAAACGACTTGAACGCTTGGTCAAAACCTGAAAACGATGCCAGTGAGCGCGTTTCATCACGTCGAAAACTTGCTGAATGTATTCGAGCGGCACATTTTTATGAAACAAATCGCTCATCGAATTAACAAAAATCGTCTGCGGCTTTTTCCAGCTAAGCGGAAGTTCCAGCATTCGCGGTTGTAAGGTGAGTCTAAAGCCGTTTTTATAATTTGCCTGCCCCATCGCTTTTAACCTTTTGGCTAATCTTTCGGCGTAGCAATTTTTACAGCCCGGACTGATTTTGTTGCAGCCCGTAATTGGATTCCAAGTTGATTCCGTCCATTCGATTGGTGAATTTGTCGCCATTAAGATAAACCTTTATTTTTGTATTTGTTCAAAATAGACCGTCCGATTCTATCAGCGGTTGAGTTTTGCGAAGCAAAAAATAAGTAATAAAGTGTTGCTCCAGTCGAATTTTTCATTGGAATAGGTTCTGGAACAAAACTAAATCCTGCTACTTTTTGCAATCGCTCTCTAAACTTTTCAGCTACTGAATGATTGGATTCTTTTTCAACTGATTCCTCACCAAACAGATTTTTTTGAATTGAAGGTGAATAAGCAGCAGTTTTCCAAGATTCATCGCCCCAAAATGCTGTCATTCTTGCTGAGTTTTCATCGCCAACTTGTTCTGGATTACGCCACAAAGCATTTCTGTTCATATCCATTGTCGGAAAGTTTAAGAAAATTTCGATGCTTTTCATTTTTCCGGCAGTTTCGAGAACTTCCCAATTCAAATGAAGTCCATAAGGGTCGAGCAAACACAATCCTCTCCGAAATTGATCCCATCTTATTTTCGGGAAAACTTTTTCGAGCAAAATCTTATTACAATTTCCTTGATAAATATAAACATTGGAAAACTCCTTCGTTAACTCAGTAAGTAATTGTGTTTTCTTACCATCAAGGTCTATCAGATGTAATTCCTTAAAAGGTGGTTCAACGAACAGAGCATTTAACGGACTGCCAGCGACAAGTTCTTTGCTGCTTTTCGAGATATGAACGCCTGCACCTGCAAAAGCGTCAACGTAAACGTGCGTGAGATAACTTTGCTTTGAAAGAATAATTGAATATGCTTTGGCATACTCTTTAACAATTTCAAGTTTTATTTCAGACCAACGTCCGATTTCGCCGAGTTTAGGAGGTATTTGCATATCAAATCTCCAAACGGTTTTAAGGTTTAATTAAATGATTTTAACAGTATTTCAACAATAAAACTTTATTTCGTGGACGGCAACCTACAATAACTTAACTATTAACAAACAATAGAAAAGGATGAAGCCCGAAACTTCATCCTTCATCATTCTTAATTCATCTTTCCATTTTAAGTCCAATAGCCTTTCGCGCCGTCGCTCGTTGTAGGAATTTTGGTTTTGATAATGCTCGAATAATTATTGTCTTTGTCAGCGTCTTTTAATCTACTTGAATATTCTTTCATCGAATGGAAATTTTTCAATCTCGACAATTTTTATTTTTGAAAACTCCGAATGATATGGGTTGACTAATAAATTAAAGTCGCCCTGTGTAACCGCCGAAGGGATTTGCAAAACGCAGCATTTGTTATCGGAAATAAACCTGTCGCCAACCGCTTGGGTTGAATTCGGATGCGGGAATGCGTTCCAGCAGTCCGGCAAATCGGCAACGGTTAATTTTTGCAGCGAAACGTCGTCAGGCAAGTAAATCGTGAGCATCACATAATCTTTAGGAACAGTGGCGAGCGTCAGATGAACGGCGACTTCAGCCATTGCCAGCGAGCGATTTGAAGCCGTGTAAATCAATTCGACACCGACGGAATTCCAACGCGCGCCTTTTATCGCCGCGCCTTTGCCCGAAAGCGGCGCGGCATATTTTTCCCGTGACAGTCGGAACGCTTCCATCAAACTAAAATTCCGTAGTTAATTCGGGTCAGTTCGCCGATTACCAATTCTTTGCCGTAAGAATCTTTGAGCAGTTCAATCGGCTTTAAATTTCCCAACGAAAAATTCGGCGTGTCGAGCCACAACTTAAACTTTTCCATATCGCCGAAAACGTCTTTTCCGATGCTCGTTACTTCCGCCATTTCAATAATTTTTTCCGAATGAATCGGTCTGAACTGTTTCGCGTCCTGCTTATAACGCTGTAAAGATTTAGTCGAAACATCCAAAAACTCCGCCCAATCGCCGTCGCTGAACGGCGTAATATTTCTGATTAAATCAAACAACGAATATGGAACGCCGCGTCTGATGACCGAAATCATCAACATTTTATCGCCAAGAAATTTCCGATACGTCAAATTACTTTTGACCGCTCCGAATTTCCTGTTTTCAGCAGATACTTTGAAAATAGCGGAAATTTCTTTGTCTAATTTTTGTTCGATATTCATATCATTTTTATCGCTCTAATCCAAGCGACATTTGTCTGCGATTATAAGACACTTTTCTACAAGCTGCAAATTTTTAGCGCAAATAAAAAGGATGAAGCCGCAACTTCATCCTTTACCATTCTCAACTTATTCGTTGTTTTACTGCCCCTGACCAAGCGCGTAACCGGCTTTGCCGTCAAAGTTGTAGAGGTGTTCGGTTTTGATAAAATCCAAACCGTTTGCCTCGAAGCGTCCGAGCAGATTGATGACTTGCTGTTTGGTCAAAATTCCGCCGTCGGTGTCGGACATAAAGCGGCAACGCCAATGGTCAACGCAGAATGTATCGGGCTGGCTGCCGGGATAAACTTTGGTGCCGCGGCTGGAAATCATCACTAATTTAACGCCGTCGCTGTTGAGTTTTTCGACCAGCGGACCGAGTTCGTCAGCCGCGCCGAAAAATTTGCCGTTCCACCAATGAACGAAAACGTCTATGCCGACCAAATCTTTTTTCGCTTGCGTCGGCTGGCTGTAAAGCGGTTTGGTCGCGGTTTCGCCGGATTCTTCGATTGTTTTATATTCAACTACTTTTAAAGTCTGCGGTTTTTGTCCCAAACGCGCGGCGACGGCTTCGGCAAATTCGCGGGTGCCGACTTTTTCCTTCGACGTGCCTTCTTTGAAAATGTCATAAGTGTGAACGCCGTCTTCGATGGTTTTGAGCCAGGCGTTGTGCGCGAGCTCGGCGATGTCCGGCTGGTTAATGTGAATCAGCATCATAATCGCGCCCAAAAATAAGCCCGACGGATTTGCCAGATTTTGTCCGGCGCGGCGCGGCGCACTGCCGTGAATCGCTTCAAACATCGAGACCGCTTCGCCGATGTTGGCGGAACCGGCGAGTCCGACCGAACCGGTCATTTGCGCCGTGACATCCGACAAAATATCGCCGTAGAGATTCGGCATCACGACGACATCGAAATTTTCCGGCGTGTCCACGAGCTTCGCCGCGCCGATGTCAACAATCCAGTCTTCGGCGGTAATGTTCGGATATTCGGGCGCGATTTCCTTGAAAACGCGGGCGAACAAACCGTCAGTCTGCTTCATAATGTTGTCTTTGACAAAGCAGGTGACTTTTTTGCGGTTGTTCTTTTGGGCGTATTCAAAAGCGTAGCGAACGATTTTTTCGCAGCCGGGACGCGAAATCAATTTTAAGCATTGCTCGACCATATCGGTCTGGCGATGCTCGATGCCGCCGTAAGTGTCTTCTTCGTTTTCGCGGACAATCACCACGTCCATCACCGGATTTTTGGTTTTGACAAACGGGTGATACGAGACGCACGGACGAATGTTGGCATACATTCCGAGCGTTTTTCTGACCGTCACGTTAAGCGATTTAAAACCGCCGCCCTGCGGAGTCGTAATCGGAGCTTTCAGAAAAACCTTTGTTCTTCTCAAAGATTCCCACGATTCCGGCGCAATTCCTGCGGTGTTGCCGGAATTGTAAACTTTCTCACCGATTTCAATCGTTTCGATGTCGAGCCGCGCGCCCGCTTCTTTTAAAATGTGCAAAGTCGCGTCCATAATTTCAGGACCGATGCCGTCGCCGTGCGCGACCGTGATTGGTGTATTTGCCATACTGTTTTATTGATATTCCTCTGTTAATTTTTGGTATAAAGACTAAACGACTGATTTTAACGAAAACGGCGATTTCGCGCAAAGCGGCGAACTTTTGAGGTTTATCATTGATTCTGCCCTATTGTTTCGATTTCCTTCGCCAAATCGAAGTCGTTATGCGTCAACCCGCCCGCGTCGTGCGTCGTGATTGCGAATTCCGCATAGCCCCAGCCGAATGTGATGTCGGGATGATGGTCGAGTCTGTCAGCCGCCGCGCCGACGCGATTGACGAATTTTAAGGCTTCGGCAAAGTCTGTGAAATTAAAACGCTTTTTTAAGAAATCACCTTCCGTCACCCAGGTTTGCAGTTCGCTCGTTTGCTCGACGATTTCTTCCGCCGACAACTTTTTCCGCGCCATTCGTTTTTAACTCCTTTCGTTTTTCGCTATACTTTGCTTTTTACTATAACGATTTTATTTGTAGTTTTTCAAAAATGCGTTTACGTTCTAAATTTTTAATCACGCTTTCGGCTTTCTTTATCTTCGCCTGCGCGGAAGCAGAAAAACCCGCTACGCCGCTCGAAACGCTCAAGGCTTACACGACGGCAATTAAGAAAAAGGATACGACGACGATGAAGCTGCTGCTTTCCGAAGGTTCACTGAAAATGGCGGATCAGGAAGCCAAAGCGCAGAATGTCGCGCTCGATGAAGTCGTTAAACGCGAAACTTTATTCAGCGAAAATCAAAGCACCGTCGAATTTCGCAACGAGAAAATTGACGGCGATAAAGCGACGATTGAGATGAAAGATTCTTTTGAAACTTGGAACACCGTTCCGTTCGTCCGCGAAGAAGGCATCTGGAAAATTGATAAACAAGGCATCGCTAACCGGATGATGCAGGAATTTGAGCAGGAAAATAAACGTCTTGACGACATTATCAATCAGGGCAGACAACCCTAAACGATTTTGGATTTTAGATTTTTCGTCTGAACTGATACTCACAGTCAACACAACTTATGAAAATTTATCAAGAATCAATTATCATACTCGCCGCGCTGTTTATTATTGGATGCGGGGGCGCGGCGACGACGACCGAACCGCCGATTGCTAGTCCGACCGAAACTTTAAAAACATTTGTCGAAGTGTCGAAAAAGAAGGATATTGAAGCCGTCAAGAAAACTTTATCGAAAGGCTCGCTCGAACTGGTCAGAAAAACCGCTCAAGCGCAAAACATTTCTGCTGACGAGCTGCTCCAGCGCAGCAACTCCGATATGCTCGACGACGTGCCGGACATTAGCAACGAGCGAATCGAAAATGATACGGCAAGCGTTGATGTAAAAATCAAGACCGCCGGCTCCGACACGATTCCGTTCGTTAAAGAAGACGGCGTTTGGAAAATTGCGTTTGATAAATATCAGCAGACGATGATGGAAAAAATGCGGCAGGAAATGGAAACGCCCGAATCTGATGCGGCAAAACCCGGCACGCAAAAACCGAACGCGCCCGCCGATCAACCGGCGGCAAATAAATAGTTTTTTGAGGAAAATTTCAAGTGGCAATTATTAAACCGTTTCGCGCTCTGCGCCCGAACCCCGAACGGGCGAAAAGCGTTTCCTGCGCTCCTTACGATGTCGTTTACGAAAGCGAAGTCCGCCAGATTATCAAAGAAAATCCGTTGAGTTTTCTGCGCGTCACGCGCCCGGAAGCCGAGTTTCCCGAAGGTGAACATCCGCCGACCGAACAGGTTTTCGCGCGCGCCAAAGAAAATCTGGAAAAGTTTATCGAAACCGAAGTTTTCGCGTCCGAAGCCGAACCGAGCTTTTATATTTACCGTCTGGAATCGGAAACGCACGCGCAAACAGGTGTCGTCGCCTGCTGTTCCCTTGACGAATACGAACTCGGAACGATCAAACGCCACGAAAAAACCCGCCCCGATAAAGTCGCCGACCGCACCGCTCATATGCTGACGGTCAAAGCGCAGACGGGTTTAATCTTTCTCGCTTTCCGCAACACCGAACGAATTCGTTTGCTGATTTACGAAGCGACGCAGACCAAACCGATTTACGATTTTTACTGCGCGAATAATATCAAACAAACCGTCTGGCGCGTTGCCAACACCGAAGATTTAGCGGCGGCGTTCGCGGAAGTTCCGGCAATTTACATCGCCGACGGACATCACCGGATGGAAAGCGCGAATTTGGCGCGTAAAAAACTGATCGAAAAAAATGCCGAACACACCGGCGCGGAAGATTATAATTTCGTCGTCGCGGGAATCTTTCCGGCGGAAGATTTGCATATTCTCGCTTACAACCGCGCGGTTAAAGATTTGAACAATTTGAGCGAAGAAGAATTTTACGAACGGGTGAGCAAACATTTTATCGTCACTGAAACCGTCGAAAAAGTTCCGGCGCGGCGCGGCGAATTCGGCGTTTATCTGAACGGCAAATGGTCGAAAATGGAGTTCGCGGCGGGATCCGCTGAAAAATTAAACGTAATTGAAAATCTCGATGTCAGCATTTTGCAGAATTACGTTTTGCAGCCGATTCTCGGCATCGGCGACCCGCGCACCGACGAGCGCATCAGTTTTGTCGGCGGCGCGCGCGGCACCGACGAACTCGAAAAAACGGTTGACGAAGGCGCGGCGAAAATCGCTTTCTCGCTATTTCCGACGACGATGGAAGATTTGTTCGCCGTCTCGAATATGAACGAGATTATGCCGCCGAAATCAACCTGGTTCGAGCCGAAATTGAAAGACGGCTTGTTGATTCACTTGATATAATTACAAGTTTTAAGTGACGAATGACCAATCAAAACAAAGACATTCGTGATTTGAAATTCGCAGTTTGCAGTTGATTTTATGCTCGAAACCGAACGGCTGACTTTGCGCTCGCTCGACGAAAAAGACATTGATGAAATTTACGCGATGCGGAGCGATGCGGACGTGATGCGTTTTATCCGCGAGCCGCAGAACCGCGCCGAATCAGCCGATTGGGTCAAACTGGTTTCGAGCCGCTGGCAAGCTGAACAAATCGGTTTCTGCGCGATGATCGAAAAAACATCAGACAAATTTGTCGGCTGGTGCGGAATTTGGCGATTGAAAGAAACCCGCGAACTCGAAATCGGCTACGCGACTGTTAAAAATGCCTGGGGAAAAGGCTTGGCAACCGAAGCCGCGCGCGAGTTTTTAGATTACGCTTTCGGACGCTTAAAACCCGAAAAAATCGTGGCGGTCGCGCAGCCGAAAAACGAGCCTTCGCGCCGCGTGATGGAAAAACTCGGTATGAATTACGACTACACGGGCATTTTCTACGGAAGCAATTTGGTTCATTACTCGATTACCAAAGAAAAATTTAGACAGGGCGGGAAGAGTTTTTAGAGAGCAGGATTCGGGGAGTAATATCATAGAATTTAAGGGTGTCTCTCTGACTCCTGATCCCCACTTGATATGCTTGAAACCGAACGACTTTTAATGCGTAAATTTATGCCTAGCGACACGGACAAACTGATCGAACTGCGCTCCGCCGACGAAGTTATCAAATATCTCGGCGGCAGACGCTTGCAAAACCCGGAAGCGATTATCAAGCGAATGCAGGTTTATCTTGATTCTTACGAAAAATTCGGCTTCGGAGTGTGCGCGATGATTTGGAAGGAAACCGGCGAGATGATCGGGTGGAGCGGTTTGATGCCGCTTGACGGCACTTCGGAAATCGAAGTCGGCTACGGAATGATTCAAGAGTTTTGGGGCAGAGGCATCGGTTACGAATGCGCGGCGGCGTGGCTCGATTACGGGTTTAACACTGCCGGATTGGAAAGAATCGTCGCCGTCGCCGCGCCCGAAAATACCGGTTCGTGGCGCATTATGGAAAAATGCGGAATGAAACATGAAAAAACCGCAACGCATTACGGGATGGAATGCTTTTTTTATGCGATTTCCAAGGACGAATTTGATAGATTAAACGGGTGATGAAGCAACCGCGAAGCACAACCAAAACAATTATCGCCGCCGTTTTCACCGTCTATTTTTTGTGGTGCGCTTACGCGCCCGAAAACGCGTATTTTACGCATCTGATAAATTTGCCGATTCACGAAGCCGGACACCTTCTGCTTCGCATTTTCGGCGAATTTGTAGGAGTGGCGGGCGGCTCGCTCTTGCAAATTATCGTCCCAATAGTTTTTTTCGGTTACTTCATTCGTTACAAAAAACCGTTTTCGGCTTCGATTGTGTTGTTTTGGGTCGGCAATAATTTTCTCGATGTTTACGTTTACGCCAATGACGCGCAAATAATGCAGTTGCCTTTACTGAGCGGATTGACCGGCGCGGAGGGCGGCTTTCACGACTGGAACTATCTTTTGACGGAAACCGGATCACTCGATAAAACGCACTCAATCGCCAAAATTTTTCGGTTCACCGGAACCTTAATCACCATCGCGGCGGCAGCGGGAGCATTTGTTTATGCAACCCAAGGCGAGGAAATTGTTTCAGAGATAGAATTATGAAAGCGACACTTATCACGGGCGCGTCCGGCGGCATCGGCGAAGCGTTCGCACGACGGCTTGCCGCCGATAAACACAATTTGGTTTTGGTGGCGCGCTCGGAAAATAAACTGCGCGAATTATGCGATGAGTTAATGCTTAAACATCAAATCACCGCTCATTACGTCGCCATTGATTTAACAGATGACGGAGCCGACAAACGATTTTACGAAGAAATCGAAAAGCACGATTTGGAAATCGAATGGCTGATTAACAACGCCGGTTTCGGTTCGATGGGCGATTTTGCCAATCTCGAACCTGAAAACGAACTGAAGATGATTAGTCTCAATGTGACGGCTTTGGTCGCGCTGACGCATCGCTGCCTGCGTAAAATGCGGATACGAAAAAGCGGCGTGATTATCAACGTCGCGTCCACCGCAGGGTTTCAGCCGCTTCCGTTTATGGCGACTTATGCGGCGACCAAAGCGTTTGTCCGCTCGTTTTCCGAAGCGATTGCCGAAGAAAATCGTCCCTTTAATATCCGCGTCACGGCACTGTGTCCGGGTCCGACCGATACGAATTTTTTCGCGGCGGCGGGCGCGGAGCCTTTAAAAATGAAAGGAATGCAGACATCCGAAGAAGTGGTCGAAGCGGCTTTGAACGCGGTGCGGCGCGGCAAATCATCGGTCGTTTCCGGCTGGAAAAATTACGTCGGCGCGATTTTCGGGACGCTCACGCCGAACCAAATTATCACGCGCGTCGTCGGCGGTTTTTTACGTCCGAAAGACGAATCTGAAAAATGAAATTTACGGTTCTCGGCAGCGGTTCGACGGGCAATTCCATTCTGATCTGCACCGAAAAAACAAAAGTTCTGGTGGATGTCGGCTTGAGTGCCAAAGAAACTCTGCGTCGGCTCGCGCTCGTCGGCGTTGATTTCTGCGAACTCGACGCGATTCTCATCACGCACGAACACTCGGATCACGCCAGCGGTTTACGAGTTCTGCTCAACACCGTCAAATGTCCGGTTTTCGTTTCGAGCGAAACGCAAAACGCTTATTTGCGCGAAAAAGCCAATAAATTAAACAACGAACCGCAGAAACGTCACGATGCCGTGAAAAATCGCGTCGTCGAAATCGAATCAAGCCAGGATTTTCGCATCGGCGATATTGATTTCGAGCCGTTTTCCGTTCCGCACGACGCGGCGGACAATTTCGGTTTCGTGGCGAAAAGCGCGGGCGTAAAACTGGCGACTGTTTTGGATTTCGGCTGTTTTACGACTTTGATTAAAGACAAACTGCGAAGCTGCGACGGCATCGTTATCGAATCGAATCACGACCGCGATATGTTAAAAACCTGCCCGATTTACAGTTGGGATTTGAAGCAGCGAATTTTATCGAACACCGGACACATTTCCAACGAAGATTTAGCCGAATGGCTGACCGACGAATTCGACGGCACAGCGCGTGAAATCGTTCTGGCGCATCTTTCACAACGCGCCAACGAACCGCACCTCGCGCGTTTAACGGCGCAAACCGCTTTGCAGATGCGCGCGCCGCTGTTCAAGGCAGAGACGCGCGTGACGATTTCCTATCATCACACGCCGATTGACTGGATTGAGTTTTAAAGTAATTTAATTTTTCGGCGGGAAAACTTCCTCGATTATATTGTAGCGATAATCGAAAATATATTTGAGTTCCTTTTTCACATACCAATGTGCCAAATCGCCGAGCGGTTCAAACGGCAGACGATAACGCACTAGGTCTTCCACAATCGTTTCACCATTCGTGCCATCGGCGAATGTATGCAGATG
>Ga0136611_10003675_pt1 | contig 10730 bp, 14 predicted proteins | sample AntDrymUQ2232306_2_FD_106645 | JGI IMG/M metagenome (GOLD analysis project Ga0136611, IMG submission 106645) | Polar desert sand microbial communities from Dry Valleys, Antarctica - metaG UQ223 (23.06) | ecosystem: Environmental > Terrestrial > Soil > Desert | place: Antarctica: Dry Valley... | reverse complement strand
GTCCAGACGAATGGCGAGACCCTGACCGCGACCGGCAGCGTCATCCACGTCGGCCGGCGCACCGCAGCGGCGGAGGGCAAGGTCGTCGACGGACGCCACAAGCGCGTCGCCCACGCCACCACCACCGGCCTGATTCTGCAGGCCGCCGGTTGAGCGAGGCCCATGTCCTCCAGGCGCTCACTGCAGCCAGCGCGCACGAGCCGGGTCCCGTCGGGCTGTCGTGCCGCGCGCTCCGGACCTCCTCAGACGGTCTGGAGGGAGCGCCGACGGTCGACCAACTCGTCCGCGTCCCGCGGGGTGCCGCGTGACCGCTCCGTCCGGGACGGTCACGCGCGGCTGCCGCGCCCGGGACCTGCCCCGGTCGAAGGCCGCCGAGCTCGGGAGCACACCCGGCGTGTTCGTCGGCCGCAGGTGCGCCGTATGGGCGCTGCTCCGGACGTTCCGCCGGGTAGGCCTTCTGGCAGCGCCGCCGCATGCAGCTCGCTACGTGGCGCAAGCAGCAGGCCCGCGCCGCGAACGCCAAGGACCCCGCGGAGCCGCCTCGTCCCGCGGGTTGAAGTCGTCAACAGCGCGCGTCCAGGCGCGCGCTGCCGCAGCGCATGGTCAACCCCTCATCGGCATGAGCGCTCGCGTCGGTCGCTCCGCGCGTTCAACCGAGTCGACATGAGACCGGCTATGCGTCACCTCCTTCGGCTGTGTCGCCGCTGCGTTGCCGCCCGCGACCCAGCAGTCACGGGGTGCGGCGGCCGAGCCACGGGCAAGACCGCAACGGCTGCCGAGCCAAGGCCATGGCGGCCGGCGGGCAAGGCCTACACGTGGCGCTCCGAGCGGAACGCACCGCAACAAGTCCACCCGCGTACACCCCGCACGCTGCGGGGTTGACGGCGGAGTCGTACTAGTAGGAGCCTGTTGCCTAGGCCCCGTCCCTGGACTGTTTGCCCGTCGGCGCGGTGCTCGCGTGGCGCTTCTACGCGGTGTGGTGGGCAGCGCTCGGTCCGGTGCTGTGGCACCTCGCCCCGCGCGTGGAGCGGGATGGCGGCGTGCTGGCGGCGGTCTGCGGCGCCACGTTCCTCGGCGGCACGGCCAGAGCACTCGCGGCCGCCCAGAGCGGCCAGCCACACCCGCTCTTCCGGGCGCTGACGGTCGCAGAGCTGACCGCCCCGCCGGACCACTCCTGCTCTGGCAGCGTGGTCTCCGCCCGACGGCGGGCTGACCTGCCGGCGGCTATCCGACGAGCCCTCCGCAGCTCCGTGCCGGCCGGACGGCCGCCGGGGTGCGTGCGGTCAGGCCCGCGGCGTGGCGACCGCTGTGCGGTCGCCCACGTCGAAGCCGTAGATCATCCACTTGCCGTTGTGGCGCTTCATCGCGAGCACGCACTTGGTCCGGGCAAACTGGATCTCCTGCGGGCGCCCCTGTTCGTCGACGCCCTTGATCTCCAGCTCGTACGGGATCGTCACGGCCGCTGTCTGGCCGGCCGGGTCGACGTTGAAGACACCGCCGTTGAGGAGCCGGAGCGCACCGTAGGCGCCCGACCCCGGGCCGCCCAACCCAGCCATGCGACCCGTCACCTGGCCCTTCGAGGCGAGCGGCACCGGAGCCGACGGCGGGCTGTCCTGGAGGTGCGCGATCACAGCCAGGTACGAGACGGCCTCCAGCGTCGCCTCGGTGTCCGGCGAGGTGGAGGCGCCGTTCGCGGCCGATCCGACGAAGGCCGCGACCCAGTAGTCGAATCTTTCGATCAACTCCGGATGGATCGTGCGCCGCAGCGGTGCGAAGTCGGCCACCGCGCGCGTCCTGCGCCAGTCCAGCAGTGCGGGCGTCCGGAGCATGACGTCGAGGGCTGACGTCGCGGCGTCGTAGACCTGCTGCCCGCCGGCGACACCGAGCGGCCCGAAGAGCTGTCCGCCAGGCTCCGGAACCTCGCCGGCGGAGGGAACGGGCAGCTCGAGCTCGATCGCGGGAGGAGGGAGGGCGAGCGCCCGGACCGTCTCGGCGCGAAACGGTGCCTCCTGCTCCGGCGTCAGGAGCGGCGCGACGGACGGCGACGGCGCCACGGAGGGTGAGGCTGAGGCGGCCGCCGGCGAAGGTGCTCCGGACGGACTCGGAGCCGCTGCTGTGTCGTCGTCGGGCGCGCCGCCGCAGGATACGAGCAGCAGCCCGGCCAGGACGGGCATCACGATGCGACAGCGCTTCACGCCGGCTCAGCTCCAAGGGTGGGGTGCGTCCCCCTGGATCCGCGCTCAGCGCTGGAGGGGAAGGGCGTCCGGAAGGTACCGCCTGAACAGGTCCTGCGATCTGTCTTCCGCGAAGGGCCGCACTACGGTGGACCGAGAACGGGCACACGTCGAGAGCCCGGAGGCGCGAGCGCGCCGTCGGAACGAAGGGACTCGCCGTGGCCGGTGGACTCGTAGCGCTGCTGGACGACGTGGCGGTGCTGGCGCGCGCCGCTGCGGCGTCCGTCGACGACATCGGGGTGGGTGCGGCCCGGGCGAGCGTGAAGGCAGCGGGGGTGGTCGTCGACGACGCCGCGGTCACGCCGCAGTACGTGCGCGGCCTGGCGGCGCAGCGGGAGCTGCCCATCATCCGGCGGATCGCCGTCGGGTCGTTGCGCAACAAGCTGCTGATCATCTTGCCCGCGATCCTGCTGCTCAGCCAGTTCCTGCCGGTCCTGCTCACCCCGATCCTCATGATCGGCGGCACCTACCTCTGCTACGAGGGCGCGGAGAAGGTGTGGGCGCGGGTCGCCCACCACGACACGCATGCCTCCTCCGTCGAGGACGCGCTCCCGGACGAGGACACCGTCGTGTCCGGGGCGGTGCGCACCGACTTCATCCTGTCGGCCGAGATCATGGTCATCTCGCTCAACGAGGTGGTCGACGAGCCGTTCCTGTCCCGGGCGCTGATCCTCGTCGTCGTCGCCCTCGCCATCACGGTGCTGGTGTACGGGTTCGTCGGGCTCATCGTGAAGATGGACGACGTCGGGCTCATGCTCGCCGAGCGTCCCGGCAAGGCGATGGCCAAGATCGGTCGTGGTCTGGTCAAGGGGATGCCCAAGCTGCTCTCCGTGCTGACCGTCGTCGGGACCGCGGCGATGCTCTGGGTCGGCGGGCACATCCTCCTGGTGGGCACCGACGAGCTCGGCCTGACCTTCCTGTACGACGCCGTGCACCACCTGGAGGAGGTGGTGAAGGACGGCGTCGGAGCGCTCGGCTCGGTCGCCGCGTGGTTCGTCAACACGCTGGCGAGCGCCCTGCTGGGCCTGGCCGTCGGGGCGCTGGTCGTCCTCGTCCTCAGCCTCACGCTGCACCGCCGCAAGGCCGCAGCGGCCGGCGACGCCCCCAGCAAGGCCTAGCCCCGGGCGGTCCGGTCGGACCGGACTGCTCTGGCGAACGCCTCGGTCCGGCAGGACGGTCCACCACACGCCCGAGCGCCCGCTCCCCCTGGCGGGGAGCGGGCGCTCGTGGTGGTGCGAGGTGTGTGGACTAGTCGGTGACGGCGTTCTTGGCCGCGAGGGCCGCGCCGCCGACCGCGGTGCCGGCCCGGGCGGGAAGGCCCTTGATGACGCCGCTGACGACCTGCGACGGGCGCTGCTGCTCCTCGTGAAGCGCCGAGCTGGCGAGCATCGCGCCGGTCAGGCCGGGGATGGCCCACTGCAGTGCGGACAGCTGCTTCTGCGCCTTGGCGACCTCGGGCGGGGTGGTGGCGAGCGAGTCGGTGCCACCGGCGACCGGCACGTCGCCGGCCTTCATCAGCTTCTGACCGAGGACGCGGGCGTACGCCGTCGCGCCGAGCGCACCGGCAGTCAGGGCGAGCTTGGTGTTGGTGTTGGCGAGCACGCCCTTCTGGTTGGCGACCCGGCCCTTGTTGGCCTTGAGCAGCTGCGCGCCGCCGACCAGGTGGGCGCCGATCGCCAGGGCGTTGACCGGGGTCCAGCGACCCCAGCCGGCGTTGGCGACGCGGGCCCGCTGACGCGGGTCGTCGACGTCTGCCGCAGCGCCGTTCACCCCGATCGCGCCCATGAGCGAGCCGCCGAACCAGGCGGCGAGGCCGATGTCGTGCATGGCGTGGGCGAGGGTGTTGCGCTCGGACATGGGTCTCCTCCAGGAAACGTCGGTGAGTTCGTCGTACGGCTGACACATCGCCTACCCCTGCCGCACACCACGTGAACCCGCGTCCTCCCTTCCCTCTGCCGCCCGTCGTCTGCGAGAGTCCGGCTGTACGTCCGACGCGCGGAGGGAGGGGTCGTGGCCGCACAGCAGCCGACGACGGTGGACACGTACGCCGTGATCGTCTTCCGCGACGAAGGGCGCTGGCAGCTCGAGGCGCTGCCCGCCGCGGTCACCGACGACCTCGACAGCATCATCGCCGCCGTCCGGCAGCAGCCCGGGGAGAACGGCGCGTTCGCGCTCGTCGACATCGCTGACGAGTTCTTCGTCGTGGTGCGCGTCCAGCTCGGGCAGGTGCGGCTGCTGCTCTCCGACGTGACCGCCGCCGTGGCCTGGGACCTGGCGGCGCAGGTGCTCGACCACCTCGACCTCGACGTGCCGGGTGACGACGACCTCGACGAGGTCTGGCCGACCGGTGACCTCGGCGTCTTCGACGACCTGGGGCTCGACGAGATGGAGATGGGCGCCATCCTGTCCGACCACGACGCGTACGCCGACGAGATGCTCGGCGCGCTCGCCCGCCGTCTCGGGTTCGCCGACCCCTATGAGCGGGTAGTCGACGCGCTCGTGCAGTAAGTCCATCCCCTCACCTCCTGGAGCACCTCCCTTGTCCTACTTCGCTGCCGCGCTCGCCCGCACCGACGCGGGCTGGACCGGCGAGGAGATCGACCTCGACGAGGTCGACGACCTCGACGCCCTCGCCGAGCTGCTGCGCGACCTCGTCGGCGACGGAACGGGCCCGAGCCTGCTGCTGTTCGAGCAGGACGACGAGCACCTCGCGATCGTCCGCGTCGACGGCGGGGCCGGCAGCCTCCGGGAGCCGAGCGTCTTCCTGTCGGACCGGCGGGCCGTCCAGGGCAGCGCGGTGGCGGCGATGCTCTGGGAGGAGGCCCCGACACCGAGCGGGGAGGACGACGACGAGGGCACCCGTCCCATCGCCGAGCCGGTCGGCGACGCGGGGCTGCTGGCCGACCTCGGCACCCCGGCCGAGGACCTGCTCGACCTGTGCGCGGAGGAGGGCCTGCTGCCCGCCGACGTGCTGAGCGCGCTGTGCGAGCGCGCCGGGTGCGACGATGCGCTCGAGCAGCTCCGAGAGGCATGACGCCGTACGACGACGGCATGCTGCTCGCGCTCGAGCAGGCGGCGCTCGCCCCCGCTCACGGTGACGTGCCCGTCGGGGCGGTCGTCCTCGGGCCGGACGGGCGCGTGGTCGGCGCCGGTCACAACGACCGTGAGGGCAGCGGCGACCCGACCGCCCACGCGGAGGTGCTCGCGCTGCGGTCCGCCGCTGTTGCGCTCGGCACCTGGCGACTGACCGGATGCACCCTCCTCGTCACGCTGGAGCCGTGCACGATGTGCGCCGGCGCGCTGGTGCTGGCCCGCGTCTCGCGGGTCGTGTACGGGGCGGTCGACCCCAAGGCCGGCGCAGCCGGGTCGCTGTGGGACGTGCTGCGCGATCGCCGGCTGAACTCCCGCCCGGAGGTCGTGTCCGGTGTCCTGGCCGAGCAGTGCGGTGCCGTGCTGCGCTCGTTCTTCGAGGACCGCCGCGGGCTTCGCTAGAGTCCCCTCCGGTGGCGTGTCCGAGCGGCCGAAGGAGCACGCCTCGAAAGCGTGTGAGGGGGCAACTCCTCCGTGGGTTCAAATCCCACCGCCACCGCCAGCCAGCGGTACCCCGGCGACGTTCTCACAGGTCAGCGACCTGCGGGACGTCGCCGGGGCCGTCTCTTGTGCCCTGGTGGTCACCGAGTGGTCACGGGCCGCTCATGGGCCAGGCCTCTCACCAAGGGCGACGTGTTGCATGCCGGCCTCGAGGTGCACATCTTCGCCCAACCGGGACAGCGCTTCTAGCGCAGTCCGACGCTGGTCCGGCGGGGGCGCCTCGGTCTCCTGACGGATGGCGTGTGCGACGCGGAGCCGGCGGACGTCGCTGCGCATGCGTCCCGTGGGGTCGACGTACGCCGCGCGGTCAGCGGCCTGGCGAGCTGCGGCGGATGCTGCGTGAGCTACCCGTTCCTCGGCCCTGCTCACTGGCCGACGCCGACCACGAGCGCCGCAACCCGCGCGGCCGCTGCGGCCTGCATGTCGAGGTCGACGTGGCTGTAGGTGTCGAGCGTGATGCCGACGTTCGCGTGTCCGAGCCGCTCCTGCACGATCCGCGGGTGGACGCCGGCATGCATGGCCAGCGTCGCGTGCGTGTGCCGCAGGTCGTGCAGGCGGATCGGCGGCAGGCCAGCGCGCCTGGACTCCCGGGCGAAGTAGTAGCTGACCGTCTTCGGGTGCAGCGGCGCGCAGGTCGGCAGGCAGACCACGAGGTCCTGGTCGTCGTACTCGGCACCCATCGCTAGCCGCTCCTCGAGCTGCCGTGTCCGGTGCTGGCGCAGGGCGACCACCGTGCCGGGGTCGAGAGCCACCGTTCGGCGGCCCTGGCCGCCTTCGGCGTCCCCCAGGCCATAGCGGGTGCGCCCTTGCGCTGCACGTCGGTCGTGATCAGGGTGCGCGTGATCCGCAGCGCCCCGCGGTCGAGGTCGACGTCGGCCCACCGCAGGCCGAGCGCCTCGCCGCGGCGCATGCCCGTGTTCGCCAGCAGCCACCAGACGCCGGCGAGGCGGTCTCCGTCGACGTGGTCGAGGAACGCGCGCAGCTGCGCGCCGGACCACGTCTGCATCTCGGGCCGACCGGCCGGGCGCGGAGGGTCGGCAGCCTGGGCCGGGTTGCGGTCTAGCGCGACCCCCGGGTCCTGCCCTACTACTTCGAGCACCTCAAGGACTACGAGATCACCCGGCCCTACCTCGCCGAGGCCTACCGGCTACGGCGCCCGGAGGAGAACTGGCCGCCCGAGAAGATCCTGCGACTGCGCGGATCGGGGCTCTGAGAACCCCCCGTCACCCCCCAGCAAGCACCTCTTCGCGACTGAGGATGCCTCGTGCGAGAGTCCTGGTAGTGACCCTCGACCGACCGCCCTCCGACCTGCAGCGTGCGGCGCAGATGTACGAGCAAGGCGTCCAGATCCTAGCCACCCATCCGGGACCCATTGGCGTGCGCCTCCAGCAGGCCGCGCTCACTCACTTCGTCAACGCGGGCCCCTGGACTCGGCCCCGGCTGCCCTTGGACATGCCACCGTTCATGCAACCGGCGCATGACGTCCCCGACGACCTCATCGAGCGGATCCGTGTGGTGGGCATGGAGCTCACGACGGTGTTCCCCCTGCCGGACCTCCGGGCCGTCGAGCTGGCAGACAGCGTCGTAGCTCTGGCTGCCGACCTTCGCACGCGCCTGACAAGCCAGCGTCGGCGCGCTGTCGAGAACCTTGGCATGGCGGTGACCCGTGAGCAGATGCTGGCACCGCCGACGGACGAAGCACTGCTGACGAGCTTGGTGTGGGGCGAGGAGCATCTGCTCGTGCTCGGGCGCATCATCGAGCTGTCGGCAGAGAACGAGAGCACCGTCAGACACCTCTTAGGACGTGCCCTTGGCCTTGCGGAGAGCGGCTTCCAGAGTCGGCGGTACGTAGATGCTGTCTTCCTGGGCTCCCGCGTCAATGACCTCAAGGGTCGCCTGGTGAACCTGGCTGCTCTCGAGGGGGTTCCGGAGTGGATGCCCGTCGCGGTCGCCTGGGCACGACGGGCAGCTAACGCCGATGAGCGTCGCAACAAGCTGGTGCATCGCCCGCCAGTCATCGTGATGGGCGGTGCCGGCCCGCTTCCGGGTATGTCAGCCGCCCGGCGGGACCAGGCCACCGAGGTCATCACGACCCAGGCATGGGACCTGCTGCGGGAGCTCGAGGCCGTCCGACGCGACGGGTTCGACGTCCTACAAGTCTCAGCGCCGACCTAGGCACGCCGGCTGCTCGCGTGATCGCGCCGGGGAGGCGGTGCGCGGTCTCGTGCCGGCTGTATCGGGTCGGGCCGTGCGCGGCCAGGAGCTGTCGCAGGAGCTCCTTGCAGGCCCAGGCGGCGCTGATCTCGTTGGTCGGGTCGTCGGTGGCGAACACGAGCTTGAGCCGGACCAGGGCCTTTGGGCTGAGCTGCGAGCCGCCGCGCAGCAACAACCGACGGTGCGCCCACGCCGGGTCGACCTTCATCCCGCGCCGGTCTTGCTGCTCGCGCAGCGCCCGCGCCCGTTGCCGCACGTCGGTGACTATCGCGTTGCCGAGCATCACCAGGTGGAGGTGGTTATCCCAACGTCGGGATAATCACTTCCACCTCGTCGCACTGGCCAACCAAGCCCTCACCTACGTCCGCCGCCGGGGCACCTGGGACACCCACGGCCGAAGGGGCCGCAAGAGCGACCCGGCCTGGGCGGCCCGCCGCCGGCTGCTAGGCGGCCGGGAACGCCTGACCGACACCCAGTTCACCAAGATGTGGAACGACCGTCATCGACGGCGACACGACCGGGCAGATCCTCACCGCCTGGATCGCCAAAGAAGAGCTCCATGCGCTGCTCGCGACCTCCCGCACCGGCGGGCAACAGCACGACGTCGCGCACCGGCTGCACCGGTTCAACAGATGGTGCGCCCGCTCCGGCCTCCCCGAACTCGAGCGCCTCGCCGACACCATCCAGGCCTGGTGGCGCGAGGTACTGGGCTACCTGCAGACCGGCGTCACCAACGCCGGCACCGAGGCCACGAACCGGACCGTCAAGACCGCCGCCCGCACCGCCTACGGCTTCCGCAACCTCGACAACCAGCGCCGCCCAATACGGTTCGCCTGCACCCGACGATCACGTCGGGCCACCGCCTGCTGAGGGACACTCCCCCCTCAAGTTCGAAGAGCCATGGCGATGCGCGGCCAATGGCTGGATGGGCACACCGGCGGTATCCCGTTACCGATGCTGCTTCCGCAGGGCGCGTAACCCCGCAGGGCCCCTCGTCGATGACGGGGTGGCAACCGCCGACAAGGGCGACCTGCCTGTAAGGGCAGTCAGCAAAGCCACGGCCCGCTTCGCGGGTGTCCGGGCTTCCGAACGGAAGGCACATCCATGAGCCTTATCCCCTTGGCGCTGGCCAAGCTCAGTGCGGTCAGCCTGACGGCGAAGAGCCTCGCCGTCGGAGCGGTCGCAGTCACGACCTTCGGAGCGGCTGGTGCGACGGGCGTCGTCCCGGTAGCGCACCTGCTGCCCGGAGCGCCGTCGAGCACCGCTACTGACGAGCTGGACGCCGACGAGCTCGAGACCGACGAGCTCGAGACCGACCAGCCGGACGCCGAGCAGGCCCAGGAGGCGGTTGCGGAGCAGCCCGAGGCCGAGAAGGAGGCCGCCGAGCAGGCCGTCGAGGAGCAGCCCGAGGCCGAGGAGGCCGCCGAGCAGGCCGAGGCGGCCAATGGGGAGCAGCCCGAGGCCGAGGAGGAGGCCGCCGAGGACGCGGCGGAGGCGGCTGAGGAGCAGGGCGAGGCCGAGGAGGAGGCCGCCGAGCAGGCCGCCGAGGAGCAGCGCGAGGCCGAGGAGGAGGCCGCCGAGGACGCGGCGGAGGCTGAGTCGGGCGAGGGCGAGGACGAGTCGCAGGACGAGGAGCCCGATGCTGATGAGTCGGACGACGACGGGGACGACGACTAACCTCGCGGCAGCAACGCGCCAGGCGGACCGGGCAGAACCGGTTTGCCTGTCGCGTTGCGTGTGACGTGGCCGTCGTGATCTACCCGTGAGGGATCAGGAGTTCGACGCTGCTGTGGTCGCGGCGCAACAGGGCGAGCCGTGGGCGCTGCGGGCCATCTACGACGACCTTGCGCCTCGGGTCCGCGGCTACCTGCGATCGCGTGGTGCCGACGAGCCCGAGGACCTCACCGCCGAAGTGTTCCTGGCGGTCTTCCCGCGTCTGGGCAGCGTCACCGGCGGCGCGGCCGGGGTTCGCACCCTGGTGTTCTCGATCGCGCACGCCCGGCTCGTTGACGACCTGCGCCGCCGCAGCCGCCGACGGCCGACTGTGGCGTACGACTCCCGCACCGACGAGCGGAGCGCGCCGTCGTCCGAGGACGAGGCCCTTGCCGTGCTCGCTACCGACCGCGTCCGCGAGCTGCCCGCCGTGTTGCCGGATGACCAACGGGACGTGCTGCTGTTGCGCGTGGTGAGCGACCTGAGCGTCGAGCAGGTCGCGCAGGTCATGCACCGCAGCCCCGGCGCGGTGAAGCAGCTCCAGCGGCGGGGCCTTCTTGCGCTTCGCGCCCACACCGAGCAAGGCCGCGTAACCCTGTGAGCTCCCTCGTCGATGACGGCAGCGAGATGAACAGCCGACGCAGCTCCGGAGCACTGAGCGAGGCCGATGCCGACGCTCTGCTGTCCGGCCGTGCCGTTGCGGAGCACGACGACCTGCGGGAGATCATCGGCCTGATGAGGGCGGCGTCAGCCGTGCCCGCGCCGACGCCGCCTGCGGCGCTGGCTGCCGTGCTGCACAACGGCCTAGTGTCCTGCGCCAGTAGTTCGTTGAAGAAGGCGCCCGAGTGAGGCCAGGATCTGGTCGGCGGATTTTGTCCAGATGAAGGGCTTGGGGTTTTCGTTCCAGGCCTTGACCCATTCGCGGATGTCCTTCTCGAGCGCCTGGACCGAGCGGTGGTCGCTGCGGACGAGGAGGTC
>Ga0136611_10003674_pt1 | contig 10732 bp, 8 predicted proteins | sample AntDrymUQ2232306_2_FD_106645 | JGI IMG/M metagenome (GOLD analysis project Ga0136611, IMG submission 106645) | Polar desert sand microbial communities from Dry Valleys, Antarctica - metaG UQ223 (23.06) | ecosystem: Environmental > Terrestrial > Soil > Desert | place: Antarctica: Dry Valley... | reverse complement strand
CTCGGTGAACTCGCTCGGCAGGTTGCGGCTGTCGGGCACCACGTGGATGGTGTCCTCGCCGTCGGCGTAGTAGCGGCCGCCGGAGCCGCCGCCGAGCACCTCGCGCATCAGGTAGGACCAACCATCGCGGTCCTCGCCGTAGACGCCGGTGTAGCGGATCGTCTCCTGGTCGGCCGGCATCCGGCCGTCGACCGCCTTCGCCAGGACACCGGCCAGCACGCCGAGGAGCCGCAGGATCACGAAGGTTCGCGCGTTGGTCGGCGCCGGGAAGACCGGCGTGAGCAGCGTGCCCGGCCCCGGGAACCGCATCTCGATCAGCGGCACCACGCCCTCGTTGACGTCCAGCTCGGCCATCCGCTCGGGCGACTCGGCGAGGTTGCGAAGGATCGGCGCCAGCCACTTCTTGAGGAACACCCCGTCGGAGTAGTCGCCGCAGTGGTTGATCGGCCCCTTCGCCTGCGGGCCGGTGCCGTCGAAGTCGAGGACCAGCCGCTCGCCGTCCGGGTCGTCCGCGGCCGTGCGCGTCAGGGTGATCCGCTGCGTGTGCAGCATCGGCTCGTCGACGCCGTCGTGCTCGGCGTAGTCCTCCCAGGTCCAGGTGCCGACGGGGATCTGGGACAGGATCTCGCGACGGTACGTCGTGGTGGTGCGGTCGATGATCGCGTCGAAGCAGGACTCGACGACCTCCACGCCGTACCGGTCGAAAAGCCCGCCGAGCCGGCGCGCGCCCATCAGGCAGGCCGAGCACTCCGCGTCGAGGTCGGCGGCCAGCGACTCGGGCATCCGGGAGTTGCGGGTCATGATGGCCAGCGCGGCCCGGTTGGGCACGCCGGCGTCCCAGAGCTTGATCGGCGGGACCATCAGGCCCTCCTCGAACACGCTGGTCGCGTGCGACGGCATCGAACCCGGGACGGCGCCACCGATGTCGTCGTGGTGGCCGAAGGCCTGGACGAACGCGACCACCCGCCCTCCGGAGAACACCGGCACCGTGACGCACAGGTCGGGCAGGTGCCCGATGCCGCCCTCGGAGCGGTAGACGTCGTTGTGGAAGAAGACGTCGCCCTCGACCATCTCCTCGATCGGGAAGTCCCGGGCGACCGGATGCACCAGCGCGGAGTAGGACCGGCCGGTGAGCTTGCGCAGCAGCCGGTCGTGGATGCCGGCCCGGAAGTCGTGGGCGTCGCGGATCATCGGGCTGCGACTGGTGCGGGCGATCGCGGTCTCTACCTCCATCTCGACACTGGCGAGGGACCCCTGCACGATCTCGACCAGCACCGGGTCGGCGCTCGCGCCGGCGTCGTCGGTGAGGCTGCCGAACGGGAACTGCGTGGGCGCCCGCCGCGATCCGCCGGTCGAGGTGCGAGCGGAGCGAGCCTCGAGACCACTCATCGGATGACCTCCCTCGTCACGATGATGTTGCGGAAGTCGTCGACCCGGGCGGTGAAGCCCGGGTGCAACGGCACCGTCGAGCCGAACTCCTCGATGACGGCCGGGCCGTCGACGGTGAAGCCCGCCGGTAGGTCCGGCCGCCAGAGCAGGGGCGTTTCGAGGTAGCCGTCCGCTGCGTCGAAGCAGACCGCCCTCGTCGGTGTGGGTCTCGAGGCTCGCTCCGCTCTCACCTCGACCGGCGGACCCGGTTGCTGCGCAACCCCCTCAACCAGCGGAGTACGCCGGATCTCGGGGCGCTGGATGGGCCCGATCCCCGACACCCGCAGGTTGACCCACTCGACCCGCTGGGTGGGATCAGTGGAGAAGTCGTAGCCGTAGAGCGCCCGGTGCTCGGCGTGGAAGCGCGCGGCGACCCCGTCGAGCCCGGCCGAATCCAGGGGACCGGCGTCGACGGGCACCCGCACCTCGAACGCCTGGCCGAAGTAGCGCAGGTCCGCGGTCCGCTGGAAGACGTGGGTCGCCTCGGCGAAGCCCTCCTTGGTCAGCGCGGCGCGTGCCTGCCCGGCCAGTGCGTCGTACGCCGCCTGGAGGGTCGCCGCGTCGAGCGCGTCGTGGAGGGAGACGTGGGTCTGCACGTAGTCGTTCTTGACGTCCACGGTGAGCAGGCCGAAGGCCGAGACGTTGCCCGGGTCGGGCGGCACCAGCACGGTCGGCACGCCGAGGACGTCCATCAGCCGGCACAGCAGCAGCGACCCCGAGCCCCCGAACGTGGTGAGCGCGAAGTCGCGCACGTCGAGGCCCCGCTTGACGGTGACCTGGCGCAGCGCGTTGGCCTGGTTCCAGGCCGAGATCTCCAGGACACCGCTCGCGCAGGCCTCGGGGCTCAGGCCGAGATCGGCGGCCAACGCCTCGACCCCCGCCCGGGCGGCGTCGACGTCGAGCGGGATCTCCCCGCCGAGGAGGTGCGGCGGGATCCGGCCCAGGAACACGTGCGCGTCCGTGATGGTCACGGCCGTGCCGCCCTTGCCGTAGCAGAGCGGACCCGGGTCGGCGCCGGCTGACTGGGGCCCCACCTTGAGGGTGCCCTCGGGCGAGAGCCACGCGATCGACCCGCCGCCGGCCCCCACGGTGACCACGTCGATCATCGGGATCTTGGAGGGATAGGCGCCGACGGTGCCCTCGGTGGTGAGGGTCGGCTCGCCATCGATCACCACCGACACGTCGGTCGAGGTGCCGCCGCCGTCACTGGTCAGCACCCGGTCGAAGCCGGCGACCTTGGCGATCAGGGCAGCGCCGAGAGCGCCCGCTGCCGGCCCGGAGAGCACCGTGGTGATCGGCTGGTGCACGACCTCGTCGGCCGACAGCACGCCGCCGTTGGACTTCATCACGTAGAACGGGATGGAGCGGGGGTTTCGAGACGGTGACTGCGCAACCTCCTCGACCACCGATGCCAGCCGGCCCTGGATGTTGGTGACGTAGCGGCTGAGTCGGGGCTTCACCGCGGCGTCGACCAGGGTGGTCATCGCGCGTTCGTACTCGCGGTACTCCCGCAGCACCTCGCTGCTGATCGACACCACGGCGTCGGGGTGCTCCTCCTGGAGGTTCGCCCGCATCCGCTCCTCGTGCGCCGGGTTGGCGTAGGAGTGCAGGAAGCACACGCCGAGCGTGTCGATGCCCTCGTCGCGGAACCACCGGGCGACTGCGCGCGCCTGCTCCTCGTCGAAGGGCCGCACCTCGGTGCCGGTGAAGTCGAGACGGCCCTCGACGCCGCGGACCAGGTGCCGCGGCACGATCCGGGGCGGCTTGACCCAGAAGTAGGAGTTGCCGTAGCCGTCGGGCACCGACTGCCGCGCGATCTCGAGCATCGCCTCGTAGCCCACGTTGGTGACGTAGCCGAGCGCCTCGACCTTGCCCTCGAGCAGCTGGTTGGTCGCGACGGTGGTGCCGTGCGAGACGGCGCCGATCTCGTCGTACGACGCCCCGAGCAGGCCGAGGACCTTCTCGATGCCGGCCATGAAACCGTCGGCGGGGTCTCCCGGCGTAGACGGCGTCTTGGTGGTCACGATCGCGCCGGTGGTCTCGTCGAAGGCCACGACGTCGGTGAACGTGCCGCCGGTGTCGATGCCGATCCTGATGCTCCGCCGCTCGGCCATGGGTCGATTCAAGCGGACCCGGACACCGCCGGCGAGGGCACAACCTGCCCACCGGGTGCGCCGTCGATCAGCCGGTCTTGACAGCATGGAGGGTGTAGGTCGCCGCCAGCCGCGCGGGGCGGTCGCGCAGCCGGAACTCGCCCGGGTGGTCGGGATGCGGCACGCACTGGTCCCCCAGGAACGCCCACGGCGCGGAGTCGTGCTCCTCGATCGCGGTCAGCGTCATCCCGTGCGACATCAGGGCGGTGATGATCTCGGCCAGGCCGTGGTTCCACTCCTGGGTGCGGCCGTGCTCGATCCGGTGCTCGCCGATGTCGACGTAGGTGATGTCGTCGTCCCACTCGGTGGGCTCGGGCAGCTCGAAGTAGGGGAACTCCACCGCCACCACGCCGTCCTCGCGCGGGTCGTCCAGTGCCCAGGTCATCGGATGCCCCTCCCGCAGGAAGAGCCGCCCGCCGGGACGCAGCAGGGCCGCGACCACCTCGGCCCAGCGGTCGATGCTGGGCAGCCAGCAGAGCGCGCCGATGCCGGTGTAGACCAGGTCGAACCGCCCGGGACCGCCCAGCGCGTCGACCGCGCCGTAGACGTCCGAGTGCACGTAGTCGATCGCGGCTCCCGTGTCCGCCGCCAGTCGCGCCGCGTAGTGCAGGGACTTCTCCGACTGTCGAGGCCGGTCATCTCGGCGCCGAGCCGGGCCAGGGACAAGGTGTCGGTGCCGAGGTGGCACTGGAGGTGCACGCCGCGGAGGCCGCCGAGGTCGCCGAGCCGCGGCCGGTCGAAGGTGACCACGTCGCTGAGGTGGGCTGGGTCGTCGACGTAGACGCCGAGGTCGTAGCCGCCGTGCTCGGCGTGGGCTACCGCCCGGTCGTCCCAGTTGGCGCGGTTGAGCCGGAGGTACTCCGGTTCGGTCTCGGCTGGCATGCCGTGAACCCTAGGGCGACTCAGGAGCGTCGTGCCACGTAGATCTGCTCGTGGCTCTCCGGGCCGACGGGGCTGCGGTCCCAGTCGCCGAGCACGGACTCGACGTCGAAGCCCGTCTCCGCGAGGGACCGCTCGACCGTCGCGGCGTCGGGGAAGCGGAGCGTGCTCGTGGACCACAGCCTCGCACCGGTGCGGACGAAATCGTAGGTCCAGCGGAACGTGACCAGGTCGCCGTCGACGGCGATGGTCTCGACCCAGGCGGTGACCGGGCCCTCGGTCGGGTGGGTGACGTGCACGCGCGACTCGTCGGGGTTCCACGAGGTCCAGACGCGGACCTCCGGGCGACGGAGCTCGAAGGCCACCCGGCCGCCCGGCGCCAGGGCGCCGTGGATCTCGCGCAGGGTACGACGCCAGGAGTCCTCGTCGGTGAACACCTGGGCGACATGCCCGGTCATGATCGCCAGGTCGAACGCCGCCGACGGCGCGAGGGACGCGTCCCCGTCCAGCCAGGTCACCACCTCGGCACCCGGGCGGGCGCGCGCCACCGCGAGCATCGCCGCGCCCGGGTCGACGCCGGTGACCCGGTGGCCGGCCCGCGCGAGGTCGACCGCCAGTACTCCGGTCCCGCAGCCCACGTCGAGCACCCGCTCGGCCCGCAGCTCGCCGGCGAGGGCGAGGGCGAGGTAGAACGCCGTGTCGTCCCGGCCCGCACACATCTCGTCGTAGACCGCGGCGAGCCGGGACTCCTCGAACTGGACGTCGGGCATCCTGCGACGCTAGTGCGGCCGACGCCGGACTGGCACCATGGATTCGTCGTCCGCCGACCCTCAGCTCGACGCCCGGAAATCCTCATGCCCGTCCTGCCCCTACCCGACCGTTCGCGGATCGACCAGCTGCGGGCCACCGCCAAGCTCCTGCGCGATCTCGTGCGCGGCGGTGACCCGGGCGCCGTCGAGATGGTCCGCGAGCACCATCCCCGGCTCGGCGACCTGGCCGCGGACACCCCGGGGGCCGCCGGGTTCCGGCTCGCGGACGCCCAGCTCACCTTGGCCCGCCACCACGGGTTCGCGAGCTGGCCACGGCTGAAGGCCCACGTCGAGGTGGTCGTCCGGCTGACCCGGTCGCCACACCGCCAGCCCGTCGGCGGCGAGCCCACGACCGAGAGCGAACGGGTGGACGAGCTGCTCCGGCTCGCCTGCCTGACCTACGGCGCCGACGACCCCGACCGCGCCCGCGCCGCACTGGCGATGGCGACGGGGACAGTGCTCTCCGGGTCCTCGCTGCACGCCGCGGCCGCCCTGGGCGATGTCACGGCCGCGCGCAGGTGGCTCGCGTCGGACCCGACGCTGGCCGCGCGGGACGGCGGCCCGTTCGGCTGGGTGCCGCTGCTGTACGCCGCGTACTCGCGGGTCGACGACCCGGCCGCCGGCCGCGACACCGTCGGCGTGGCCCGCCTGCTGCTGGACCAGGGCGCGGACCCCGACGCCGGCTACCTCTGGGACGGCCTCCCGTCGCCGTTCACGGCACTGACCGGGGCCTTCGGCGGTGGCGAGGGCAACCAGCCGCCCCATGCCCGGGCCCTCGAGCTCGCCCGGCTGCTGCTGGCGCACGGTGCCGACCCCAACGACAGCCAGACGGTCTACAACCGCGGCCTGGGAGCGATCCCCCGGGACGACACCGCCTGGCTGGCGCTGCTGCTCGACCACGGGCTGGGCACCGGCGACGGTGGTCCGTGGAAGCGCCTGCTCGGCCACGAGGCAATGGGTCCGGCCGAGGTCGCGGGCGAGGCGCTCCAGCACGCGGCCACCTCTGGTCTGGTGGCCCGGGTCCGGGTGCTCCTCGAGCACGGGGTGGACCCCGGGCGACCCGGTGGTCATCCGGCCTTCGGCGACCGCACGCCCTACGACGCGGCCGTGCGGCACGGGCATGCCGAGATCGCCCGGCTCCTCGCCGAGGCCGGCGCCGACCTCACGACCGACCCGACGTCGCCGTTCGTCGGCGCCTTCCTCGCCGCGGACGCGGCCGCCGTCGAGCGGCTGCGGACCGAGAGCCCGGACGCACTCGACCGGCTCCGGAGGGATGCCCCCGACCTCGTCACCACGGCCGCCGAGCTCGGCCGCCCCGAGGCCGTCCGGCTGCTGGCTGCGCACGGGTTCGACGTGTCCCACCCCGGCCGGCGGGGTCCCCTCCACGAGGCGGCCTACCGGGGTGATGGGGCCACGGTCGGGGCCCTTCTGGAGGTCGGGGCGGACCCCACGGTCCGCGACCCCGAGCACGACGGGACACCGGCCGGGTGGGCGGCACACGGCGGCCACCCGGACCTGGCGCGCCTGCTGGACGACGCCGCGGCCGACTGGGCTCAGAGGTCCGGCGGGCGCTCGTTGTAGACGCCCGCCTCCTCCTGGCCGGTGAGCCCCTGGATCGCCCTCATGATCTCGTCGGTGACCTCGCGACGGGCGCGGCCGAGGGACACCCCGTCGTACCTCCCGGCGAAGGACAGCGGCTTGCCGAACGTCACGGTGACCTTGGCCAGCCTCGGTCGGCGCGACCCGACCGGCTGGATCTCCTGGGTGCCGGCCAGACCGACCGGCACCACCGGGACGCCCGCCGTGAGTGCGAGGTGGGCGACCCCGGTGCGGCCGCGGTAGAGCCGGCCGTCCCGCGAGCGCGTGCCCTCGGGGTAGATCCCGAACGCGTCGCCCTGCTCGAGCACGCCGAGCGCGGTGTCGAGGCTGCCCAGCGCGGACGCGGTGTCGTCGCGGTCGACCGGCAGCATGTCGATGCCCTCGAACCACAGCCGCGTCGCCGTGCCCTTGAGGCCGGTGCCGGTGAAGTAGTCAGACTTGGCGAGGAAGACCACCTTGCGCGGCACCACGATCGGGATGGCCACGCTGTCGATGAAGCTGAGGTGGTTGCTCGCCAGGATCACCCCGCCCGTGCGCGGGATGTTGTCGAGCCCGGTCACCGTGGGACGCCAGAGCGCCAAGATGGCGGGCTGCACGAAGAAGTGCACGGCTTGGTAGAGCACCCGGCCCATTGTGCCGGTAGTGCTCCCCGCCAGGTCAGAGCGGCCACGACCCGAACCGTCCCCAGGCGACGAAGGCGGTCAGCGCGAACAGGACGGCGTTGACCTCTATCGACGCTTCCCGGACCGGCACGCGCTGGTGACTGCGGTCTTCGACGAGCAGATGGACGAGTACGTCGCCGTCGCCGAGCGCGCCCTGGCCGACCCCGACGCCTGGCGTGGCTTCTGCACCTATGTCGAGTCGGTGTGCGCCATGCAGGCCGATGACCGGGGCTTCCAGGCGGTGCTCGCCCGACGGTTCCCGTGCTCGCCGGTGTTCGAGGCCAAACGGACCCGTCACTTCCAGTTGATGAGGCAGCTGGTGACGGCCGCCCAGGTGACCGGACGGCTGCGCCCGGAGTTCACCGACCAGGACCTGGCGCTGCTGGTCATGGCCAACGACGGCCTCCTCGCCCGCACCGCCGCGGTGCTGCCGGAGGCGTGGCGGCGGCCGGTGGCGTGGCTGCTCGTCGCCTGGGACTCCGAGAGCCGTGGGGCCGGGGACCTGCCGACGGCGCCGCCGCGGGCCGGGATCAGACGGGCGCTCGAGGCCGACGGCTGAGACGCCTGGACATAGGCGAAGGGCCCTCATCGGTATGAGCGACAAGGGCCCTTCTGGTGACCGGTACTGGTGACGCTCCCGATCGACCAGCCCTTGACTTCGACCCCGACTGCCCCGCCACCTGGCAGCCGCGACAGGTCCCCAGCAAGCTGGCTTCCCGTCGTACAGATCCTCGTCTCCGACCGATCCCGCTCTCCCCGGAGGGAGTGCGTAAGAGAGTTCTATGTCCCTGAGCCCGATGGCACAAGGGGTTTCGGGAAAGTTCTCACACATTTTTGCGGTTCGGGGGTGTCCCTCCACAGAGTCCACCCGGTCCTCCACAGAAAGCGGGCAGTTCTCCACAGCATGCTTCTCGTGACTGCAAGTCGGCCTCGGCCTCGCTGAGGCGCCCTGGTCGCCCCCGGCGCCGTCGCGCCGGACCCGGTGGTGGGCGGAGTACGACGACCGGCGCGGCCCGTGCAAGCACGTGCTGGCCGTGGGGCTCACCGGCCCCGGTCAATCGGCCAGGAGAAATAGGCGAAGGGCCCTCATCGGTATGAGCGACAAGGGCCCTTCAGGGTGATCGGTACTGGTGACGCTCCCGATCGATCCGTCTTCGTCTCCGACCCCGGTGGCCCCGTCACCTGGCCAACCGCGTCGCGCCTCCAGCAAGCTGGTGACACGTCGTGAGGATCTTCTTCTCCGACCGATCCGCTCTCCCCGGAGGGAGTGCGTAAGAGAGTTTTATGTCCCAGGAGCCCTGTGCCACAAGGGTTTTCGGGAAATTTCTCCGACATTCGTCTGGTTCCGGCGTGTCCCCCACAGGATCGGCGCCCTCCTCCACAGGAACGCGTCGGTTCTCCACAGGCGAGGCTCAGGCGTCGAGCGCCTCGAACGCCGCCGCGATCTCGAGCAGCCGGCGGTCGGACCCGTGCGGCGCCACGATCTGGATTCCCACCGGCAGCCCCTCGGGCGTGGTGCCGGCCGGCACCGCGATCGCCGGGCAGCCGGTGACGGTGATGGCGTAGGCCGATCGCATCCAGTCCAGGTAGGACTCCATCGGCTTGCCGTTGATCTCGGTGGGGTACTCCTGGTCGGCCGGGAACGGCGGCACCTGGGAGACCGGCAGCACCAGCGCGTCGTACCGGGTGAAGAAGGCGCGCATCGTCTCGGCGAGCGTGCTGCGCTGGGCGTAGGCCCGGGCGACGTCGGCACCGGTCAGCGACTCCCCGGCGCGGATGTTGTCGGCGAGCGACTGCTTGAAGGCGTCGGGATGTGCGGTGAGCAGCGGGCCGTAGCGGGCCTGGAAGTGCCAGGCGCGGAGCGTCCGGAAGGTGTCGTCGGCGAGCGAGAGGTCGGGCCACGCACCGAAGAACTTCGCACCGGCGCGGGCCATCCGCCGGCCCGCCGCCTCGGTCACGGCGGCCACCTGGTCGTCGACCTCGAGGAGACCGCCGAGGTTCACGGAGTAGGCGATCCGGAGTCCCACCAGCGTGCCGGCCAGCGGCGGAGCGAAGGCCCAGCCCGGGTCTCCGAGGGCGGTCGGGGTGCGCGCGTCGGGGCCGGCCAGCACCGAGAGCAGCAGCGCCAGGTCACCGACGTTGCTGGCCATCGGTCCGCCGACCGACGTGGTCTCCCACAGGTTCGCGGTCGGCCAGGTCGGCACCCTGCCCAGGGAGGGGCGCAGCCCGACGACGCCGCAGAACGACGCGGGGTTGCGCAGCGAGCCACCCATGTCGGAGCCGTCGGCCAGCGGCACCATGCCGGCGGCGAGGGCGCTGGCCGCCCCCCCGCTCGACCCGCCGGCCGAGCGGGTCGGGTCGTGCGGGTTGCGGGTGGTGCCGAAGACGGTGTTGAAGGTGTGCGACCCGGCGGCGAACTCGGGGACGTTGGTCTTGCCGAGGAGTACGACGCCCGCGCGGCGCACGCGCTCGACGATCAGGTCATCGGTGTCGGGGACGTGGTCGGCGTAGATCGGCGACCCGAAGGTGGTCCGCCAGCCGGCGACGCTGTGGGTGTCCTTCACCGCGAACGGGAGCCCGTGCAGCGGCCCGAGCCGGCCGCCGCGGGCCTGGTGCTCGTCGGCCTGCGCGGCACCCGCCCGGGCGCGGTCCTCGTCGAGGGAGACGATCGCGTTGAGCTCGGGGTTGCGCTCGGCGATCCGGGCCAGGTGGAGGTCGGTGAGCTCGAGCGCGGAGATCCGCCGCTGAGCGACGGCGTTCGCCATCTCGCGGGCGGTGGAGTCGACGGTCAGGTCACTCACGCGTCACACCAGTCCCACCGGATGGGTGTTCCCTGCACTTCTCGGGCGTCGCAACGGCCGACATGTGCCAGTTTCCCCGGCTAGCCGGGGAATCCTCCCGGCCTTTCCCCCCACCATCGTCCGCGACCTCCAGCCGATCGTCAGCTCACTCACGCGTCACACCAGTCCCTGCGCTCGGGATGGTTTGGCACTCCTCGGGCGTTGCAACGGCCGAGAAGTGCCAGATTCCCCGGTGAGCCGGGGAATCTGACCGGAGCGCGCGCCTCACCGCCGCCGGCCGAGGAGCGAGCCGGCGACGACGCCCAGCAGCACGAGCCCGGCGCCGACGGCGACGCCCTTGACGAAGTCGTCCTGGGAGCGGAGGCCCGGGGGCGACGCCGGTGGGGTGTAGACGCCGGGGG
>Ga0136611_10003673_pt1 | contig 10733 bp, 15 predicted proteins | sample AntDrymUQ2232306_2_FD_106645 | JGI IMG/M metagenome (GOLD analysis project Ga0136611, IMG submission 106645) | Polar desert sand microbial communities from Dry Valleys, Antarctica - metaG UQ223 (23.06) | ecosystem: Environmental > Terrestrial > Soil > Desert | place: Antarctica: Dry Valley... | reverse complement strand
TCGTTGAGCACTCCCAGGATCAGTACCCCGAGCAAAGTGCCAAGGATGGTGCCAAGGATGGTGCCACGACCGCCCGCCAGGCTCGCTCCGCCGAGGACGACAGCCGACACCACCGAGAGCTCGAGACCGTTCGCTGCGGCGCCGATCAACATGTCGTCGTTCAGCGACGCCGAGGCGATCTCGATCCTGCCGCTGAGCGCCGTGAGGGTGTCCGCGAAGGCTGTCCGGCCGGTGTCGATCGTGACGCCGCCATCCACACGACGCACCTTGTCGGCGGCAATCGCGCCACAGACCTTCTCGAGGTCCTTGATCGCTCCACCCGCACGGTCGGTGTTGACCTGGCCAGCCGCCGGGTGCTTCATCGACACAAACGCGTCGAACTCGCAGTTGAACTCGGACTTGAAATAGTGCCCAAATTCTCCCCAGCGATCTCGCCTGCGAGCGCATTGTTGGCGCCCATGAACGTGTCCTCGCACGGTCGCTGGTGGATGGCGACCGCGACCACCGGGACCTCCGGACCTGCGGCGCGGATCTGAGCCGCAGTCTTCTCCTCCACCTGGAACTTGATGATCCCCTGAACCTGCTTGGTCATGAATGTGCGAGCGCACTCAAGGGCCTTGCCTGCGTCGAGCTGCGAGTCGCAGAAGAGGAGCTCGACGTCGGCGGCCACGCTGGTGGTCCTTGATGTTGTCAGGGACCATCTTGACGGATGGGATCGAGTCACCGAGGGAGATGTAGCCCACCTGATGCCGCTCCCACTGCCGGGGACAGCACCCTTGGCGAAGGTGCCGTCGGACCTGGCGGTCGCCCTTGCGGTAACAGATGGCGAGGAGCTTGTGGTAGCAGATGGCGAGGAGTCAGAGCCAGAGCCGCAGGCACCCTGCCGCTGCTACGACGGGGCGCCCTCGTCTGTTCGAACCTGCGCGCAGACGACGCCCCCGAGCTCAATCGACATCGAGACCCCATGCCCGCACGGTGTCCCCTGCGGAAGCTCGATCGTCGCGTTCTGATGACGGCGCAGGTAGAGGCCACTCTCTGGACCGAGCGAATCACCGCGGAGTCGGCTACCGCTCTCGCCCGCAGCCGAGTTGCACAGGTACACACAATCTGGGTCGAGCCTCACTCCGTCGACGACGATGTCGACGAGGCCCGTGATGAAGCGCGAGGCACGCCCGGGGTTGTGCAGCTCCAGCATTGGCTCCTGGTCACAGGTCCAGCGGAGCTGCAACGATTCTGGCCAAGCCAGTCGTACAAAGCGGCGCAGGTCAGCAAGGTCGTCGAAGGCCCCCCGCTCCGCGTCCCTCACGCGCTGCGACAACACCGCCCCCGCTGCTGCCATGTCCTGGGCCGCCCAACGAGCATCGGCCGTGAACCTCGGGTTTCGTCCGTAGACCCCGACCACGCTGGCTTCCGGGTCGTCCGGGAGAGCCGACAGGTCGACGGTCAGCGGATCGATCGCCAGCACGTACGACGTCTCGACGGTCGAAGCGTGGTCGATGACGGTGGGCTCACCGAGTTCCGGCCCCTCAAGGCGGGCCGCGTTGAACTCCAGATAGCAGGCGGCGTACACCGCCCGCCCTGGCTTTGAACTCTCGCGAGCGACACGCTTGAGTCGGTGGACGAAGTCGAGCGGGCCGTGGCCGGTGAGCAGGACGACCATCTCGAAGCCCTGGTGGTGCAACTGTGCCACCACCTCTCGCACCCACGCCTCGACGAGCTGCGGGGAAAACTCAAGGCTCCACGGAAGGTCCAGGGTGCCATGGCTCAGATAGGACGGCGGCAGAACCACGCCGCCCGTCCGAGCGCAAGCCCGACGGCAGATCTCCTCAGACGTCATCATGTCGACACCGAGCGGGAGATGGGGACCGTGGTACTCGATGGCTCCGAGCGGCACGTAGGCGATGCTCGCACCTCCGGTGGCACTGGCTACCTCGTCGGGTCGCATGCGCTCTATGCGCACCGAACCCTCCTCCCTGTCGCCTGAATACCGGGATCGGTTCCAGCCTGGCGCTCGCGAGGCTATGCTGCAGGTGCTACATGGTCAACACCCCCCTGAGGGCGCGGCTGTCTGGAGGACCCGTGGAACGCATGTGCTTCACATTCGAGCTTCACGAGGGTGCCGAAGCCGAGTACAAGCGGCGACACGACGAGATCTGGCCAGAGCTCGTGGTTGCAATCAGAGCCGGAGGGCTCACCAACTATTCGCTGTTCCGCCGCGGCACTCAGATCGTTGCGTACGTCGAGTGCGAGCCAGATGCGGCCACCGCCTTCGCGAAGGTCGGAGCTCACGAGGCCAACGCGAGATGGTCTGAGTGGTTCGAGGACCTGATCGTCAATCTCACCGACGCGCAGGGGAACCTCATGGTCATGCACGAGCTTTGGCACCTTGACTGACCCGCGCAGCCACAACACCGGCGACAGTTGCTCCGCGCCCTGGTGGGCAGCAATGACCGCTGATCGTGCCTCGTGAAAGGTCGAAGATGAACGACGCTCGTCCGGTCACCATCCATGACGTTGCCCAGAAGGCCGGGGTCGCTGTTTCCTCAGTATCGCGGGCACTGAGCGATCATCCCGACGTTAGCGACCTCATGCGTACGAAGGTGCTGAAGGCGGCAGACGCGCTAGGGTACGCCCCCGACCCGGTGGCGCAAAGCATGCGCAGCGGTTCCACCCGAACCATTGGCCTCGTCGTCCGCGACTTCGGTAACCCTCTGTTCGCCGAGATCATGAACGGTGCCGAGCAGGTGCTGACCGAGGCGGGCTACACACTCCTGGTCATGAATAGCGGTGGCGACGAACCGCGAGAGCTTGAGCGCATCACCCTGCTGCGTAGGCGACGCGTGGACGCGCTGCTGCTGTCCACGATCTCCGAGGATGGGCCCGCCTTACGCAAGGCCGTGACCGGCTTTGGGAAGCCTGTCGTCCTGCTCGACCGTGACCTGGGGAAGAGCGTGCTAAGCCGCGTGGTGTTCGACCATGCCTCCGGAGTTAAGGCGGCGACCTCGGACCTGATCTCGCTGGGGCACAGGCGCATCGCCATGGTGACCGGCTCCACCGATATCAGGCCCACGCGCGAGCGACTCCGCGGCTTCCACGAGGCACACGCCGACGCCGCCCGTGAGGTAGCGAATGACCTCGAGGTCGCTAGCGTGTTCTCCGTCGGTTTTGCACAGGACCGGACGATCGAGCTCATGAACCGCCCAGTGAGACGCCGCCCGACAGCGTTGATGTCGGGTGGCATCCAGAGCACCTTGGGCGTCCTCGAGGGCCTGTCGGAGCTCGGTCTGCGTCCTGGTTCCGACGTCGCTCTTGTCGTGTGCGATGACCTTCCCTGGCTGCGCGTGCTCCGGCCGGCCATCAGCGTCGTGACGCGCGACGCGGAGGGCCTCGGTCGCGCTGCTGCGGAGCAGGCGCTGTCGCTTGTCAAGGGCGGGCTACCGAGACAGCAGGTACTGAGCACCGACTATGCGCCACGTGAGACGTCGACGAAAGCGCGCCCTCGTGGTTGACCCGCTCACATCACCATTCCGCCGTCCTGGCTCACCGCCTGACCGGTGAGGTATCCCGCGTCATCGGACAGGAGGAAGCACACGAGCCCGGCACACTCGTCCGGTCTCGCGGCGCGACCGAGGGGGACCGTGGCTTCGCGAGCCGCTGAGATGTCCGCCACTGACGAGCCACGGAGGTCGGCGAGACGCTGGAGCACAGTGGCCTGCATCGGAGTGTCGATGATCCCCGGGCAGATCGCGTTGACCCTCACCCCTCGCGGGGCGAGCGCGTACGCGAAGGACCGAGTGATCGACAGCACTGCCGCCTTCGACGAGGCATACACCGCTGTCTCGGTCGTGGTGGCGAGTTTGGCTGAAACCGACGACAGGTTGACCACAGCTCCACCGTCCGGCATCTCGCGACCGAGCCTGCTCGTGAGATCCCAGACCGCCTCCACGTTCACCGCATAGATGTCACGGATGTCCTCGACGGTGAAGTCGAAGATGTTCTTGAGGCGGATGAAGCCGGCAGCGTTGACAAGGTAGCGGCAACCGCGAGATTCCTCGACGAGAGCATCGCGATCGCTCTCACGCGACAGGTCGACGACGCGCGTTCGCACCCCAATCAGAGTCGCCAGGTTCGCGCGGTCGCGGTCCACCGCTAGGACGTCCACGCCTTGGTCCCGTAATCGCTCAGCCACCGCACGACCGATACCCGCGGCAGCACCCGTGATCACTGCGCTGCCCGACAGACCGTTCAAGACAACCTCCGCACCAATTGCCCGACCGCTCCCTAGAATCGTTTCCAACAGGCTAGCAGCCAAGCGGGGCGTCAGCCAGGGATCGCACCTTGATGGGAGCACCCCACCGCGGGCACTTGATCCCGGCGTGCTCCAGCAGCTTCTCCAGCCTCTGGGCCTCCCGGCCGCGTTCGCGGGTGATCGCGGTGCGGGCCTGAGTCAGGTCCCGCAGCGCCCCGGATCGGCTCGGAGGCGCAGAGGAGCCTCGGACCAGTCCGTGCGCGCCAGCCGCGCGAGCCAGGTCGCGTCCGACATGTCGGTCTTGCGGCCCGGCAGGTTCTTCACATACCAGGCGTTGATCAGTTGCCCCTCGAACCCGGCGTCCTCCAGCAGTAGTTGAGCGGTTTCCCGTAATTCCCGGTCGCCCCCATCACCGCACAGGTCACCCGCTCGGCAACCAGATGGGTCTGCCCAGGGTTCGGTTGACACCTCGCCTGTGACGCTTCGTCGTCGCTGGAAGGATGCTCGTCTTGCCGAAGGCCCTTCCGAAGGAGTCCGTGAGGACGTCGTCGCGGTCGCACGTCGAGAGAGGGAACGCTTGGGCAGATCGCCAAGCTTCGGGATCGCGGACTCGTGTCTGCGGAACTGGTTGCGCGCGGCTGATGTCGCAGAGTGCAGTCGGCCGGGCCTGAGCCCGGTGGAGAGCGAGCAGCTGCGGGAGCTCAGGCGTCGTATCCGGCTGCTCGAGCAGCAGAACGAGGTGATGCGCCGTGCCGCGGCCTACCTATCGGGGGGATCAACCCAAAATGATGTACCCGCTGGTCCGTGACCTTGCCGCCCCGACCGCGCTGCTGCGCGTGCCGGTTGACGGTGACCTGCCGCGTGCTCAAGTTCTCCACCCAGGGCTACTACAGGTGGCTAGCGCGCTGTGCAGCCAGCGCGACTACGACGTCGCGCAACATAAGCGCCGCGATCGACCTGCACGGGGACGACCCGGAGTTCGGGTACCGACTGCTCACTGACGAGTTCCGGAGCCTCGGGTCTCGGGCGAGTGAGAACCGTGTGTGGCGGCCGTGCTCGATGCAGGCGATCTTCAGCGTTCACAGCAGGAAGCGTGGCCTGAACCGCAAGCCGGGCCCGCCGGTGCACGACGACCTGCCTGAGCGGGACTTCACGCCGACGCGGTGAACGTCAAGTGCCTCACCAACATCACCGAGCACCCCCCACCGGCGAGGGCAAGCTCTACCCGTGTGCAGTCAAGGACTGCGGGAGCAACCGGATCGGGCTGCGGGCACCCGACGGATGCCCTCTCGGCGTCGCCACCCGATGACGAGTGGTCCACCAACCTCCCTGCGGACTCACGGGCCCCACGCCCTTACGACGGGCCGATCACCCACGCCAGGAAGAGCCGCGCAAAGGAGGCTCACGATCAGCTCAGCAGGCCGACGAATCGCCAATCCAAAACGTCACGTGGCGTGTCACCTGAACTGCTCCGCGCGCTTGCTCGCGAGCGCAGGTGGATGAGCCGACCTCCGTCGGGGATGAGCTCCACCCGCTCCACAGTCACCATGCTGGTAATGGTGTCACCCTCGCGCACCGGACCCATGTGGTCGCAGGCGTGCCAAGCGAGCACGGTAACAATCTGGGGGATCGCACGTAGCGCCTGGGTGAGCGCAATGCCGACGATGTGTCCTCCGTAGACGAGCCGCGTGCCGCCTACATCGTCGTGATGCGTTCGGGCGACGTTCAGCGTCAGTCTCGCCAATTCAGGCGCGCTCGACACCACATCACCACCGATGATCCGCCACGAATTGCCGACGTCGGGTCCGAGCCGCAGTGACTCTGGCAGCGCCTGGCGGAAGTCTCCTAGCCGCCAGTCCCGTACGACGCCGATCACCTGGTCGCTGTCTATATCGACGCCGACCTCTGAGAGATCATCGGTGTGCCCGGTGCGCGCTCGCGGATCGCGCAACGGCAGCATGGCGCAGCGCCAGAAGTCGAGCACCGTTCGACCGTGCTGGTCTGCAGTGATGATGCGGAGGGCCACGAGTCCGCTGGCTGCTCCATCCGCACGTGCGGCGTTCTGCTTGAGACCCACGACCTCGGTGCTCGATCGCAGCGTGTCACCGATCGCGGGTGCCCGGCGAAAGGACAGCCCTCGGTAGAAAAGATTGGCTCTGACGTGTTGCGTCACGAGCGTCGATTGACCGATCGCGACATCCCACACCAACGACGGCGGGGCCAGCCGCTGCTCACCGCCGGTCACACGCCGGCTGAGAGCGGTGTCGAGCGACAGCCGAAGGCGTTCACCGACTATGGACTGGTGCACGGCGGCGGCACCGTCGGTGAGGGTCATGGGCGGCGCGGTGTCAAAGCGGTCACCGAGCTGCATCTCATCGAAGTACGGCCCCTCCGCGGCGAACACGGTCACCGGCGAGCTCCCGCCTGCCTCAGAACGTCCCGCGCCGCGACGGCGACGGCCTCATCCAGCATCTGCCCCTTGTACCGCGTCGCGCCGACGCCACTCGAGGTAGCTGCCTCGTCGAGGGCTGCCAACACGGCCCGCGCATGCGCGACCTCTTCCGTGGTCGGCGAGAAGGTGTCGTTGAGCACTGACAGTTGCCTGGGATGGATAGCCCACTTGCCGTCGAACCCGAGTATCCGAGCCTGCTCGACAGAAGCCTTGAAGGCGGCGTCGACGTCAACTCCGAGATAGGGCCCGTCTACCGCCCGGACTCCGGCTGCGCGTGCCGCCACAAGCAGGGAATGCTGTGCGGGCAGCCAAACGTCGGGTCTGCTCGCCGGGCCGTGCGGCATGCGGAGGGAGGCGGAAAGGTCGGCGTAGCCCAACACGAGGGCGTCGAGTCGTTCAGCAACCCCCGCCGCCTCGTGGACCGCGGCAAGGCCGGCGGCTGTCTCAATGAGTGCCTGCACCCCCACTCGGCGGCCGCTCGGTGCCCTTGCCTCGAGGCCGTCGAGCAGGCGGTCGACGAAAGCCATGTCGCCTCCCCCTTCGACCTTGGGGAGCACTACAGACGACGGAGTGACGGGCAGATCGATCAGTGCGGCCAAGTCGAGGTGACACCATCGCGAACGTGCGGGGTTGATACGCACTGCGACGCGGTCGAGCACGGCAGCCGGCAGTTCGCGAAGCGCGGCGACGAGGTGTGCACGTGCACGGTCCTTGCTGCCCACCTCGACGGCGTCCTCCAAGTCGATGACCACCTCGTCCGCATTGCTGGCCAGCGCTCGTGAGAGTTTGCGATTGTCGCCTGCCGGTACAGCCAGCACCGATCGGTGCCGTTGCTCGGCCGTTGTTCGCATGACGTCCGAGGTCACCGAATCTCCTGCATCAGGCGGGCCCGCATTCGCATGTCTCGGTCCTGTCACTGTGGCTGGCCGAAGGCACCAGCGCGGGCGACGTCGTCGACCACGCCTGGCTCGTAACTGAGCAACTCGCGCAGGACGTAATCACGGTCTTCGTTGCGGGCGGGGGCGCGTCGCCAGGTCAGCGGCAAGTCCCCGACTCGGACCGCACCGGCCACCTGGCGGACGGTTCCGAATCGCGGGTGCTGCGTTTCCACCACCATCCCGCGAGCGCGGGCGTGCGGATCCGCTAAAGCGTCGGTGACCGAGTTCACCGGACCGCACGGCACACCGACGGCACGCAGCCTGGCCAGCCAGTCCCCGGCCTTGCGCCCGGTGAAGATCTTCTCGAGTAGAGGCAGAAGAATCGTGGCGTTCTCTCGGCGGGCCGAGAAGTCCACGTAGCGAGGGTCGTCAGCCAGCTCTGGTTGGCCGATCACCTGCGTGAGGCGACGCCAGAACTTCTCCTTCGGACATGCCACGACAATCCACGCGTCCGCAGCCTTGAAAGCCTGGAACGGAACGAGCGAAGGGTGAGCTGAACTGGCCGTGCGGCGCGGTGTGAAATCACCGTTGAGCTGCCAGATGGCCGGGTAGGTCAGCATCGAGAGCGCAGTGTCGTAGAGGCTGACATCGCAATCGGTGCCGACACCGTCGCGCCTTGCAGCGTGCACCGCGGCGAGCATCGAGATAGCCGCCACGAGACCCCCGGAGTAGTCGACGAGCGACAGCCCTGACTTCGTCGGCGGCCCATCGGGCTCGCCCGTCAGGTCCATCCAGCCAGCCATTCCCTGGAGGACGTAGTCGTATCCCGGCTCCGACGCCCGCGGGCCCGTCATGCCGAACCCGCTCAACGAGCAACAGACAATCGAAGGTTTTAGGTGATGCAGGTCGGCGTACCGGATGCCGAGCTTGGCCGGTACGTCGCCCCGCAAGTTTGAGTAGACCACGTCGCTGACGCGCACGAGATCCTCGAAGACGGTGCGCCCTCCCGGACTGGACATGTCGAGGTCGATGCTTCGCTTTCCGCGGTTGAACGCCTCGAAGAAGAGGCTATCCCCCTCCTGCTGGTACGGCGGGACATAGCGCCCTACGTCCCCGCCGCTAGAGGGGTCCTCGATCTTGATGATCTCAGCACCGAGATCGGCCAGCTGCACGCTGCCGAACGGCCCAGCGCCGTATTGCTCTATGGCGAGGATACGAACATCTTCCAATGGCCTCACGCTGTCCCCCATAGCGGGTCCGAGCCGTGCGGAGCGGGCGGAGCCGCCGCGCTGGGCAGCTGGCCCCATGCCGGGCATGGAGACCAGTGTTTTTTCCGCAGGGCTTGGGCGGAATTGCTCGACGAAAGCTCCCATTCAGTGCGTACGTCATCCGGGACGGAGGACTCCCACAAGTCGCGGTAGGGGCGTGCGGGCGCGAGACAGGTCACGACAGCCTCCTGAAGCTGAAGAGATCACCGGAGACTATTGCCACTGTGCTGGTCGGGAAGGCACGGTCGTGTCGCGTTCCCTCCGGCAAGCCTGACAAGGCCAGTGCGTGTACTGGCCCGATCGCAGCACCGGAGTGCGCGTTTGCGCTGGAGTCCGCTCGGCGTGTGACTACCAGCGGCGGGTCGAGCCCGCCACGAGCGGCGCCAGCGACGAGCATGCGACCTCCAGAGAAACGCTTCCGGCAACGTTTCTAGCACAGCGGGGCTGATGCCGCGAGCGGCTTAGACACACGCAGTCGTCGTCGACGGGGCGTGGCGCTGCGGCGAGGTCTGACGGGCTCATGAGATTGCGCCGTGTGCTACGCGCGTGGTCGTCGGACCCAGAGGCCTGCCAACGACGTCTCAGGAGCAGCGTTGGCTGGCCGGTTAGGCGGGCGTCCGGTGGCGCGAGCGGGGTCGGGCGGCGGGGTTGCTGGTCTCGCGCGCCAGGTAGCTGGTGGGAAGCGAAATCGTTCTCGGCGCCCCTCCGGCGATCATCTCGAGCACGAGTTCCGTCGCAGCGCGGCCCATGCCCAGGGCATCCCGCGTGACGACGCTGATCGCTGGGCGCAAGACCCGAAGCCACGCTACGTCGTCGCACACCACCAGCGACAGATCCTCCCCGGGACGAATCCCAAGCTCCGACAGGGCCTCCAGGACGCCGATCGTGCTCTGCAGCCCGCCGGTGACCAGGGCCGTGGGTCGTCGGGACTTCGGCAGGGACAGGAGCCGCACGGCCGTCGCCTGGGCGAAGGGCGCGGAGAAGACGCCCGTGACCACGAGCCCGTCAGGCTTCGCCACTCCGGCAGCCGCGTAACCCTCCTCGAGACCGCGCAGCCTCTCGGCCGTGGGGCGGATGTCGGTGTTGCCGGTGATCATGGCAATGCGCCGGTGCCCGAGCCGGATCAGGTCTTCGGTCGCCTCCCGCACTCCCGACGCGTGGTCCAGTTGCACGTTTCCCGCCGGCGCATTGCCGAAGTCGCGGTCGAGCAGCACGACAGGCTTGCGGAAGGAGTCCACCGCCCGACTCGTCTCGGCTGCACGGTCGGAGACCGAGGAGAGCAGGAGGGCGTCGACGCGCCGCTGCCGAAGTAGCGTGATGCGTTCTACTTCAACCGCCGGGTCACCACCGCTGTTGGTGACCAACAGGGTGTAGCCGGCCTGCGTGAGGGTCTCCTCGACGCCGTGGATGATCTCGCCGAAGAAGGCGTTCGCAAAGTCGCGGACGACGAAGCCGATGGTCCGGGTTGATCCGCTACGCAGGCTCTGCGCGACGGGGTCCGGCACGTACCCGAGGTCCTTGGCCACGGCGTGGACGCGCGACTTCATCGCCTCGCTGACGTCCGGATGGTTGCTCAGCACACGGGAAACGGAGGAGACCGCGACGCCGGCTATGCGTGCGACGTCGTTGATGGTGGCGGCGCGCGGTTCGGTCAACTTCATTTCCTCTAGGCTCCTCGGCTCCCTGCCCTGGGGGCTGCGCCCAGGCTAGTGCGGTGATGCTCAGTCGAGGTGCCAGACCTCCTTGTATGTGAGCAGCTGCCCCCGGGCATCGGTCAGGTTGACGATGATGTCCTCGAACCACGCCGACCACCGGGCGTTGTGCTCGGACGCGCCGATCAGGCCGAACGCGGTCGCGACGTCGGGGTGAGCCTCGACGTACGCGAC
>Ga0136611_10003672_pt1 | contig 10735 bp, 8 predicted proteins | sample AntDrymUQ2232306_2_FD_106645 | JGI IMG/M metagenome (GOLD analysis project Ga0136611, IMG submission 106645) | Polar desert sand microbial communities from Dry Valleys, Antarctica - metaG UQ223 (23.06) | ecosystem: Environmental > Terrestrial > Soil > Desert | place: Antarctica: Dry Valley... | reverse complement strand
TCTGGAAAGCATTTCGGGCGCGCTGCCAATGTCGGACGACGCGCGCGAAGCACTCGCCGAAACGCTGCGCAATCCCAAAGGCGCGCTCGATGCCGCTTTGCGAAACGAAATCGCATCCGACGCTGTGAGCCGCCATCTTGAGCCTTTGTTGACCGAAGAAAACGCGGGCGCTTTCGCCGAAGAAGTGACGCGCAGGGTGCCTTTGGCCAAAGAAGTTGTCCGCAAAGTCAAGCCGCAATTGTTCGCGGGCCGCAGCGCCGAGCAATTGCAGCGCGCGATAGTACGCCTTGTCGAGCAGTCGTTTTCCGTCATGCCGATTGAAGACTTTAAGCGCGTCGTCAAGAACCTCGGCTGGATGTCGGAAAAAGACGAAAAGCGCCGCCAGGCCGCGCTGACCGACATGGGAACGTTGATCGCCGAGCGCGAAGCGGGAACCAGCGCGTTCACCGACCCCGACGGGTTTTTAGAAACGCTTGTCGGCACCGAAATCCTGACCGACGACGAAGCCGCGATTGTGCGCCGCGCGCAGGCCGAAACGCCTGACGAAAGTTTGTCGGCTGTCATTGATCGCACGCTGCGACTTCCGGCAGAACGTCGCCGCCGTCTTTCAGAAGCGAAATTGCAGGAAGTGCAAAGCGTTTTGGATCAAGCGATCAAGGCGCACGCGCTGTTCAATCGCGAAGTGAATTACGTCATCGACCAGGGCAAGGAAATTGTTATCGTCGATGAATTTACGGGGCGTAAAATGCCCGGTCGCCGCTACTCGGAAGGCTTGCACGAAGCCCTTGAAGCCAAGCACGGATTGGAAGTTCAGCTTGAATCTCAAACGGTGGCGACGATCACGATTCAGAACTACTTCCGTTTGTACAACAAGCTGGGTGGCATGACGGGCACGGCGAAAACCGAAGAAGCCGAGTTCGCCAAAACCTACGGCATCGAAGTCGTTTCGATTCCGACCAACAAACAGATTCAGCGGCGCGATTATCCCGACGTGGTTTACAAAACCGAAGAAGCCAAAATGCGCGCGATCACCTTCGAGATTTTGGAACATCACTGCGCCGGACAGCCGGTTCTGGTCGGCACGCGTAGCGTCGAAGTTTCGGAGCGCATGGCGGAACGCCTGAAAGCGCAGCCGCTGCAATCGCTGGTTTTGTCGCAGATCATCAAGAACAAGTTGTGGGACGACAAGAAAATGCCCGACGAGCAAAAGCGCGAGATTATCCAGAGCTTGCAAACGCCCATCGCGCAGATCAATTTGATGCAAGTCAAGGCGCTGGCGAAACAAGTCGGGCTTCAGCCGGACGCGACGCACGAAGACAATCTCAATACGCTGCTCGGACTTTTCACCGTTCAGAATCCGTCGCGCGAACGATTGGCGACGGCGCTTCGCGTCGGCTTGCCGCACAACGTTTTGAACGCCAAGAATCACCGTAACGAAGCGCGCATCGTCGCCGAAGCCGCGCGGCCTGCGGCTGTCACGATTGCAACCAACATGGCCGGTCGCGGCGTCGATATTGTGCTCGGCGGCACTTTGGATGTTGAATCGCGCTGGCGCGTGATGACGATGCAAGCACTCGCGCGCACGCTGGAAGGCAAGGCGGTTCACGTCCGTTCGCGCAACGAGGAGACGACGCAGAAATTCGTCGAACGATTGTCGCCCGAACATTTGCAAAACCTGGCGTGGATCGTCGCTTTGAATGCGCGCGTGATCGAACTCGAATCGCGCAAGGAAATCGAAGGCCAGGTCGCCAAGGAGCTGCGCGACACGCTGTTGCAGGAACTGACGACGCCCGATTTGAAAAACCGCGTTCGTTCGCGCGCGCGCCGTCTTGGACTTTTGGAATTGCTGCCTCTCGAAGCCGATCCGCTGACGGACGACGCGATTTTGACCGCGCTCAACAACGAACTGAAACGCCTGATGGATCGCGGTTTCGATCTGGAGCATTTGCGCGCGGCGCTGGAAAACGGCATCGCGGCGCAGGCGAGCGGGCGCGATCCGGCGGAAACCGCGTTGTTGCAATCACTGGCGACGCCGCTGCATTTGTCAGGCAACGCGACTGCCGCGCTGTTGCAAACTCTGGCCGAAGCCGAAGATTTGGATCACGTTCTGTTGCAGGCTGCCGCCAACGCCGAAAATTTGGATGCCGAAAATCTGGCGCAAAGCATCGGCGACGTGACCGGCGAGTGGGTCGCGGCGCGCTTGAAAGAACTTGGCGTAACAGATTCGAGTTCGGCGCAAAGCAAGTTGGAAACGCTTTCCGACGATGAAATCGAGACCAACGAAGTACGCCTGATTTCGGCGCTTGGCGACGCGAACATGGGCGCGCAATGGCTGCGCGAGCGCATGAGCGAATGGAATTTGATGCAAAACCTGCGCGTTTATCAGGCGACCGAAGCGATGCAGGAAATGCTCGGCGACACGGCGGTCGTTCATGGCCGCATCAATCGCGCGCAGATCAATCAGATGTGGAGAGACTGGCAGAACGACAAGTCGCGCCGCAGGGAAATGACTTCGGTCGAAGCGCCGAATCTGATTTTGCTGGGCGACATCGCCGGGCAAGTCGGGCAGAACGCGCCGTTTCTTCATCCCGAATGGCTGCACCAATCGCTTGAAAGTTTGAACATCATCGGCGAAGGCGACACGATGGAAGCGCAAATGTTCGGGCAAAGCGAAGACGAGCAAGGCAACGTTCAGGCTGTGCCGCTCGAAGTTCTGGTTTATCGCGTGCGCGTGAACAAAGTGTTGGACGCTCTGGCGCCGAGCCTGGCGCAAATCGCCGGCAAAGACGAAGCGAACGCGCACGCCGAGCTTTTGCGAATCGCGCCGTGGGCGAGCGAATGGATCGACGAAAGCTGGACACACGAAAAACTCTCGACAATGGACGTAAAAAGTATCCGCCCTTCCGACGGCTCCGCCGCCGGTGGGCACCCGGAAAACGCGGCTGTTTTCATCGAAACCGGCGTCGCAGGGCAAAGCGCCGATATTGTGCTCGAAAGCGAAGCGCGGCCCGAAGACATCGCGCATACGTCGGAGCAGGAAGAAGTCAAGGCGTTTGGCGGACTTCATATTATCGGCTCCGAGCGTCACGAATCGCGGCGCATCGACAATCAGCTTCGTGGTCGCGCCGGTCGGCAGGGCGATCCCGGTTCGTCGCGGTTTTATGTTTCGCTCGAAGACGAACTGTGGCGCTTGTTCGGCGTGCGCGGGCAGTGGATGCTTTCCAAGTGGGAAGAAGACGAAGCGGTCGAGCATTCGTGGATTTCCAAGTCGGTCGAGCGCGCGCAAAAGAAAGTCGAGCTGAACCACTTTGAAGGCCGCAAGCACGTTTTGCAATACGACGACGTGATGAACGTGCAGCGCGAAGTGATTTATCGCGAGCGCCGCAGGGCGCTTTTCGGCAGCGATTTGCGCGATACGATTTTGGACATGGCGCAGCAAGCCGCTCTGGGCGAAGCCGACAAGCATTGCCCGCGCGACGTGCGCGTCGAAGAATGGGACACGCACAAGCTGAACTTGCAGCTTGGCCGCATTTTCGGCGCGACGAATCTGCACAAGCACATCAAGGCCGAAGAACTGGAAGAAATCCGCACGCGCGATGAACTCGACGAACATTTGAAGGAAGTCGTCGCCGCGCTCTATGACGAGCGCGAGGAAGCTCTTGGCGCCGAACAATTGCGCAGCCTGGAACGCTGGCAATTGACGCGTTCGATTGACGATCACTGGATGGAGCATCTGGCGGAAATGGATTATCTGCGCGACGCGATCTGGCAGGAAGGCTACGCGCAAAAGGAGCCAATTGGCGTTTATCGCCAGGAAGGCTTTAAGATGTTCCAGGCGATGCTGGGCGAAATTCGCCGCCAGGTCGCCGAGAAATTGTTCGCTTTCAATCCCGAGCCGCAAGGCTACGGCGGCCTGCAAATGAGCGGAATGCAGGAAGCGCGCTTGCTGACCGAACTGCCTTTTGACGACGATGGAATGGACGACGGCGCGATGCTCGATAAAGATGCCGACGGCGATGACGACAGTGAGCCGATGTTAATCGCCAGTGGACGCGATGCGCAACGCGCTGGACTTTCGCGCAACGCCGTTGCATCGTTCGCGCCCGTCGCCGTCGCAGTAAAGCCAGCCGGCAAAAAACCCGGTCGCAACGAGCCGTGTCATTGCGGCAGCGGCAAGAAATACAAAAAATGCTGCCTGCCTAAAGAAAGTTAGTTCGCTGACGCTAATAAAAAAGTACGCCTGAATTCAGGCGTACTTTTCGCTGTGACTTCATGGCAGCAAGCGCGACGGCACAACGACCAAGCTTGTATGTTAGATTTCCGTGGGTGTCAGTGACGCACAGACTAAGAGCCTATCCGAATAGGCAGCGTCGTCAGCCTGTTGCGTGATGCGAGCCGCTGTTGATTTTTGATTATCTGATGCGCTCATCGCCGCCGGTTGTTGATTTTTGATTATCTAATCCGCTAGTCGCCGCCGGTTGAAAACCGGCGTCTGGAGGGCTAAAGCCAAGCGTCCTGCGGACGCCCATTCAGATTGGAATCTCGCGTCCGGCGGACGCTTGGCTTTAGCCCTCCAGACGGGTATTTCAATGCCCGGCCAAGCGGCGCAATAGCCGATGAGATAATCAAAAATCAAAAGCGGCACGCCTATTCGGATAGGCTCTAAGCTAAGACTTCGAGTCTGCGGCTGAGATAAGCGCCTGACACCCCGCTTGTCTTCTTGTTTTCAAGGTCGGACAGTATCTTAAGCCTGTGCTAAATCGCCCACGCCGACGAGGTTTGCACCGAGCTTGCATCGACAAGGCTGACCCCGAACAAGAGTATGAGACAAGACCATTGGAGCCACAGGGGGTCATCATGTTTTTAGAAGCTGTTTGAATAATCAGTTTGGATGCAGTCTTCTGAGCATGAGTCGCACCATAGCGATTTGAGTAAAAAGCCCAACGCTGCAAGCGGCGGGGCATTACCAGAAAACGTTAGGCCTCGAAGAGTTTGAGTTGGAGGTCAGGAGCAGAGTCATCTCGATGATTTTGGATGTATCGCTTGACGATTTCTGCGGTCACTCTGCCACCCACCGTGCACGCGAAAAATCCGTCTTCCCAAAATTCGCCTCCCCACAGTTGGCGACGCAACTGGGGATACTCCCGAAATATCGTGCGCGCACTCAAACTCTTCAAACTCTTCAAACACGTCACTACCTGCGTGATAGACAGCTTGGGCGGGAAAGAACAAAACACATGAACATGATCCACGCTCACTTCCAATTCTTCCACTTCAATGCGGTAGGATTGGGCGATCTCCAACAGCAATTCTCGCATCCGCTCGTTCACAGCACCCGTCAAAATCTTCTTGCGGTATTTGGGCGCCCTTACCAAGTGATACTGCGTGTCGTAAACATTGTGAGAGCTGCGCCGAAGACCTGTTCTTCTATTGTAGCTGCCACGCACCCCAGCGGCTTCGCCGCTGCGCTCTTTCCTCCCGCGCCGCAAGCGGCGGGGTATCCAGAGCGGTTCTAATGAAAGCCTCGCTCGTCGGCATCAAACGCTCGTACTCTTTGGACAAACGGCGGTGATTGGCGAGCCAGGCAAAGGTGCGTTCAACAACCCATCGGTGCGGCAAGACAGCAAAACCTTTTTGTTCGAGTGGTCTTTTGACGACTTCGAGCACCAGACGAAAACGTTCCCGTGCCCATGTCAGCAGCGTTCCGAAGTAGCCACCATCGACCCACACCTTACGCAGCTTTCTGCCTGCTCTATTTTAGGCACTTCCGAAAACCATTCGGGTTGAAGCCGCGCGCGCGTCCGTGTAAACTGCGTTCGTTCAATTTCACCAAAAGCTTTTGCAAGCAGGAGACAACATGAAAGAAGGAATCCATCCCGATTACGTCGCATCGGTTGTGACGTGTACATCGTGCAATTCGACGCTGCACACGCACGCGACGGTGCCGGAAATGCGCATCGACCTGTGCTCGAATTGCCATCCGTTTTATACCGGCAAGCAGCGCATCGTCGATACCGCGGGTCGCGTCGAGCGTTTCAATCAGCGCCGCGCGGCGGGCGATAAAGCCGCCAAAGAAGTCAAGGCCGCAACGCGCAAAAGGGAAAAAGCCGCGTCCGCCGGCGTTGTTGTGCCCGACCGCGTCGAAGCCGAAATGGTCGATGCTCCCGAAGCTGTTACCGCCGAAGCTGTTACCAGCGAAGCCTAGTTTGCTGTTCCAACAAAAAGTACGCCCGAATTCGGGCGTACTTTTGCTATCTGCGAAAGCTGAAAACCGTAGAGACGCCCCGCGCAGAGAAAAGAAAAGTGCGTTTAAAAATTGCGTGCTTTGTTTCAAAAACTCTGCGCGGATCGTCTCTGCGGTTCTTTTAAAATGAGCGACGAAGCGAAAAAACCGAATTTCAATCTGGGTGGTCAGGCGCTGGTCGAAGGCGTGATGATGCGCTCGCCTCATTTCATCGGCGCCTCGGTGCGCCGCGCCGACGGCACGATCCAAACGCGCGTCGAGGAATTTCACTCGATTTCCGCAAGGCATCGCTGGATGCGCTTGCCGTTTGTGCGCGGCGTCGTCGGCCTGATCGAAATGATGATGGTTGGCGTGCGCTTTCTCAACTGGTCGGCGCAAGTCGCGATGCAAGACGAAAACGACAAAATCGCGCCAAACGCGCAAACGCCCGGCGCGCAGGAAGACAAAGCCGCATGAATTCCGACTCGAACAAGCCGATTCCAGCGTGGATGTTTGGGTTGACCGCCGCCGCTTCGTTCGGCTTCGGGATTTTTCTGTTCGTCGTCGTGCCTCACTGGATCGCAGCGTGGGCGCTGGGAACGAAAGTTGAAAACGGCCTGCTTTTCAACCTGGTCGAAGGCGCGATCAAGCTGGCGATTTTCGTCGCGTATGTCTGGCTTGTCGGGCGGCGCGAGCACATTCGCCGCGTGTTTGAATATCACGGCGCCGAGCACAAAGTCGTCTTTGCGGTCGAAAACGCGCGCCCTCTGACGCCCGAAGGCGCGCGGCCTTTTGACACGCCGCATCCGCGCTGCGGAACCGGATTCGCGCTGCTCACGATTTTGGTGAGCATCGTGTGTTTTTCGTTTTTGCCGCAGTTTGAGTCGAAGATCGTCGGCGCGCTGTGGCGCATCGCGCTGATGCCGGTTGTCGCCGGCGTGTCGTATGAAATCATCAAATTGACGACGCACCCGAAATGGGGCAAATACGCGATTCTGGTGATGACGCCGGGCCTGTGGCTGCAACGCCTGACGACGCGCCAGCCCGACGATGCGCAGCTCGAAGTCTCGTGCGCCGCGATGAAAGCTGTGCTGGACGCCGAAGCGAATCTCCAAAAATAAACCGCCAAGACGCCAGGAACGCCAAGAAAAAGTACGCCGGAATTCAGGCGTACTTCTCTGGTTTTCTCTTCTCATTTCTCTCGGCGCTCTTGGCGCCTTGGCGGTTATAAAAACCATGTTAGAAAAAGCCAAAGCCATCGCCGCGCATTTCGATGAATTGACGGCGCAAATGTCCGATCCGCAGTTCGCTTCCGACGGCGCTTCGCAAAGTCGCATCGGAAAAGAACGCGCGAAAATCGAACCCATCGCGCTCGCGTATTATCGCGCCTCGGAAATCGAGCGCGCCTTGAATGAGGCGCGCGCGGCGCTGGCCGATCCCGATCTGGGCGAACTGGCGCGCGAAGAAATCGCGATGCTCGAACCCGAATACGCGGCGGCGTTGAGCGTTTTGGAAGAAACGCTTTTGCCGCGCGACCCCGACGCCGACCGCAATGTCATCATGGAAATTCGCGTCGGCAGCGGCGGCGAAGAAGCGGCGTTGTGGGCCGCTGATTTGTTCCGCATGTATCAGCGATTTGCGGAACTGCGCGGCTGGAAAATCGATCCGATTTCGCTCAGCGAAGCCGAAATGGGCGGCTACAAGGAAGTCGTGTTCGGCGTCAACGGGCACGGCGCGTGGGACGCGTTGCAAACCGAAAGCGGCGTGCATCGCGTGCAGCGCGTGCCGGCGACCGAGCAAAAAGGCCGCATTCACACAAGTGCCGCCAGCGTCGCGGTTTTGCCCGAAGCCCAGGAAGTCGATGTCGAGATCAACGAAAGCGATGTCGAGTTGGAAACGATGCGTTCAAGCGGCGCGGGCGGGCAAAACGTGCAGAAAACCGAAACCGCCGTCCGCCTGACTCACCGACCGACGGGTGTTGTCGTGACGTGCCAGGACGAGCGCAGCTTGCGCCAAAACAAGGAAAAAGCGATGCGCGTTTTGCGCTCGCGCATTTACGAAGCCGAGCGCGAGCGCCTGGCCGCCGAACGCGACGTGACGCGGCGCGCGCAAGTCAAAAGCGGCGACCGAAGCGACAAAATCCGCACTTATAATTTCCCAGAAAACCGCCTGACCGATCATCGCATCAACTGGAAAAGCGGCTCGCTGGATCAATTGATGCTGGGCCGCATCGACGAACTCGTCGCCGCGCTGACGCAAATGCGCCGCGAAGAAATGCTGGCGCAAAGTACGCCCGAATAACGGCGTACTTTTGATTTGGAATTGCAGCGGCGCGGAGACGCGGAGAATAATAATGACGGTTGGCGAGGCGTATAGCGAAAGCGTGGAATTTCTTGTCGAACACGGATTCGACCGGCACGAAGCGCAGGTTTCCACGCGGATCGGCATCGACAAAATTCTTGAAATTCCCTACGCGCATCTCGTCGCTCCCGAATTATCATTCGATGATGAGCAACGAGTCGATTTGCATTTATTTTGTCTGGAACTGATTCGCGGCGCCCCACTTTTCTACTTGCTCGGCAAGATCGAATTCTTCGGCCTCCAATTTTGCTGCGACGAACGCGCTTTAATTCCGCGACCCGAAACCGAAACGCTGGTTGAAAATGCGATTGCGCGCTTGAAAAATCATGCGGCGCCGCTTGTCGCCGACTTGGGAACGGGAAGCGGCTGCATCGCGATTTCGGTCGCGCACGAGTTGCCGCAAGCGGTCGTTTACGCAACCGATGCGAGCCGCGACGCGCTGGAACTTGCCGAAAAAAATGCGAGAAATCTAGGCGTGCGTTCGCGTGTCGATTTCTTTGAAGGCGGAACCGGAAACTGGGCAACGCCGCTTTTGCGCGAAGGCTTCGCCGGAAAATTCGACGCGATATTATCGAATCCGCCTTACATTGCGACAACGGAAATCGAAACCTTGCAAACGCAAATTCGAGAGTACGAGCCGCGCGCCGCACTCGACGGCGGCGCTGATGGACTCGATTGTTATCGCCAGATCGCCAGTCAATGCGGCGAGCTTTTGGCACTCGGCGGATTCCTGATGTGCGAGCTGGGCGCAGGACAATTTGCCGATGTGCGCGCAAGTTTTGAATCGCATGGTTGGCGCGTGGAAGAGCCGATTCCCGATTTGTCGCGCATCGAGCGCGTGTTGTGCGCGACGCGCTGAAAAGTACGCCGTTATTCAGGCGTACTTTTGCAAAACAATGACACCGTTTCCTTTTCTCACGGCGCGCTGGCGATTTCTAGCGATGCTGAATTTCGAAATCGACGCCGCTATTTTGCGGCCTCTGGTGCCGGCCGGAACCGAACTTGATTTGTGGCGTGGCGCGGCGCTGGCCAGCGTCGTCGGATTCAGGTTTCTTTCGACGCGCGTATGCGGCGCCGCGATTCCGTTTCACCGCGATTTTGAAGAAGTGAATCTGCGCTTTTACGTGCGTCGCTATTATCATGGAGAATGGCGACGCGGCGTGGCTTTCGTTCGCGAACTGGTGCCACGCCCGGCCATCGCCGCTGTCGCGCGCGTTGCCTACAACGAGCCGTATCTCTCGCTGCCGATGCGCCATTGCGTTCGCATGGAAAACGCCGGCGAGGGCGGCCCTGGCATGGTGCGCTACGGGTGGCATCACAAGCGTTGGCAAATGTTGGAAGTCGAAACAATGGACGCGCCGCAATTGCCCGCACGCGATTCGCACCAGGCATGGATCGCCGAGCATTATTGGGGCTACACACAACAGCGCGATGGCGGTTGCCGCGAATATCGCGTTGCGCATCGGCCCTGGCGAATCTGGCAAGGGCGCCGCAGCGCGCTCGATTGCGACGCCGGCGAAATTTTCGGCGCGCGATTTCAGAATGCGCTCGCGTCACCGATTTCGGCATTCGTCGCCGAAGGCTCGCCTGTCAAGGTTTATCGCGGAGAACTCTTATGAAAACGCGCTCCGACATCGCGCCGGGCATTCACGGCTGGATTCTCTACGATGATAATTGCGGTTTTTGCCGCCGCTGGATTCCGACATGGAAAACCGTTTTACGCAAGCGCGGCTTTGCTATCGCGCCGCTGCAAAGCCCGTGGGTGTGCGAGAAAATCGCTTTGCCCGACTCACAGCCTTATGAAGATTTGCGCTTGCTCTTTCGCGATGGAAAGCACCTCGCGGGCGCGGATGCCTATCGCTACATTCTCGCGCGCATCTGGTGGGTATGGCCTCTGGCGCTTTTCGCCCGCGCACCGGGAACGCGCCGCATATTCGATTGGGCTTACCGAACTTTCGCCGACAATCGCCATCGCTTTTCGCGCGCGTGCGGATTGAACAGGCAATGAAAGTACGCCCGAATAAAGGCGTCACCTTACGCGGTCAGGATGTGATAGCGAGAATGGGATGAGTATTTTTGAGTTGTTGAAGTTCTTGAAAAGCGGTTTGTAATGCTCCTTGATAAAGTTTGGCTTTGAGCGCGAAGTGATTG
>Ga0136611_10003671_pt1 | contig 10737 bp, 7 predicted proteins | sample AntDrymUQ2232306_2_FD_106645 | JGI IMG/M metagenome (GOLD analysis project Ga0136611, IMG submission 106645) | Polar desert sand microbial communities from Dry Valleys, Antarctica - metaG UQ223 (23.06) | ecosystem: Environmental > Terrestrial > Soil > Desert | place: Antarctica: Dry Valley... | reverse complement strand
GATGCACACACCTACGCGTTCATCGCCGACGTTGTCAGCAGTTCTGCGAAAGCGGGAGCCGTCATCCAGTCGCACCGATTCACTGACGCATCCGCAACGTTCGAGTGCAGGTCCGTGGCGGTGTTCGCGGAGGGCGGTAGCAGCGACGCGACGCTCGGCGAGCACGTCGGCGGGGTGTACCACCTGGGCCCCCGTGGCCTTGAGCGGATCCAGGACGTGCAGGACCTCGACGCTTGGTCCATCGTCGTCGTCGTCCCGGAGTCGCGGATCGTACAGGTTCCTGAAGCCATGTATGTCAGCGTCCTGGGCGGCACGTATCGTGTGCAAGGTGGCAGCACGACCGTCGCCCCGACGGTCCCCGTGGGCCCGGTCCTCGGCGTCGCGTATGGCAACCTGCCTCTGAGCATCGACGACGTGCTGGAGCTCCCTGCTGAACTGGACACGTCGACCGTTCCCGCTCTAGAGACCGTCCGAGCACCTCCCGGGGAGTTCCTGTCAGCGACCGTCCTGGGCAGCGACGGCATCAAGCGTGAACTGGACATCCCTCACGACGGAGTGATGCGGTACAGGCTGTCCATCCTCAGCGAGCCTATTGACCCGGGCTACACTCGCACCGCAGAGATGCATGCCGCTGCTACGGTACGAGAGGCGGGAGTCTACGTTCGTACCGCCACAGTCGATGACGCCGCACTGCCGTACTACGTGCAGGCCGTGTCTGGCGGGGTCCGTACCCAGCTCGCCCCCGGATATGCGCCCTACTCGGGCGCCGCGGTGCTCCTGCCGACCGGCAACCGACGCATCGTGCATGCAATCGCTGTGCCAGCGTCTCCGACGACCATCCAGCTGCCGTACGATTTCCCGGGCTTCGCTGAGGGCATCGAGGCTGTGCTGATACATGACACGCCGCTCGTGGGCTGGTCCATCGACGGCAGTCTGATCACGTGCCAGGCGGGCGCTTTTGACGGGCCGGTGTCTGTAACGATCGTCGGCGCCGCAAAAGTCCTCGTCGTCGCGACGCGCCCGTCGTCCGCCGCGGTCCTCACCGGACATGGTGCCGCGGCCGTGACGTTCGTGAACAATGATCTGCTGCTCCCTCCCGGGGACGAGATCGCTGGACCGTGCACTCACTTCGCCCTGACGCACCGGGGCAGGACGTGGGTGGAGACCACGGTCACGGTCTCCGGAGGAGTTGCCACTCTTTCTGCGGACTGCCCGCGCACCGACCCTGGCTGCGCGATCGCGTTTGTTTCCGGGCAGGCCGCGTTCGTCGGCCCCCTGCGGGACGCTCGCACCGCGACGTGCGAGCTGCCGGACTCCGGGCCGGTGCCCTGCCTGCTCGTGTACCCGCGCGACTTCATGGACGTCATCGGTCACGACACCCTCGAGCGCATTCTCACCGTCAGGTGCGACCCCGTGACGTTCGCCCGCCTGAGCGCCCCGGAGGCGATGGCTTTCACGGCTCACGGGATCTTCGTCGTGCGAGCAGTCGAAGTTCTCGCCAGCTCGATCATCGGGGACGGGACCGGGACTGCGACCGTTACCGCCGACATCACGTACTCGCCTGGCGCTCACACCGGCGTCCCCGAAATGGGGGGACAGGCGCTCCTCGCCACCATCTGCTCGCCCACGGCCGGAACGAGTTCCCCTCTGCAGGTTCGTGGGCTGCAGCACGTGCCCAGCCTCACTGTGGGAGACGCGACGGAGCAGCTCGGAGCTATGACCGTTGGCGGGACCCTTGACGTCAGCGGGCAGCTCGTCCTACGCAACCCCTCTGGAGCACCGGTCACGCTCGCATGCGACCAGTTCGGTCTGCTCACGGCCGGCGCCGGCGGCGTAGAGTGCATCGCGATGGATCCTTCCGGGAGAGCGGTCTTCTCGAGCGCCACGTCCCGCGACATCGCCGTCCTGAGCGACGATCGCACCGCGGGACCCCAGCTCAACGGGCGCTTCGAAGACAGCGCCCTGCATCACCTGAGCATGTGCAAGTTCTCACGGTCTGTATCGGATGCACGCGTCGGCCTCATCGGCCGACCCACAACGATGCAGAACGACGGGCACGTCGGCCCCTACGCAGCGGACTCCACGATGCGGGCGGACTGGATGAGCCCCGCGACGGCTGCTCCCGCGGTCCTCACCGGCAATACGCTGACTTTCACTGCCAGCGACCTCGCCGACAATCGACCTCTGGCAGGCGACAGTGTCATCGTACGCTACGAAGGCACTGATACAAGTACGACCCGCTGCCGTATCCTAGAGCACCCGGTTCCTACTGGCGACGGCCGACACGTGGCTACCATCAACGCCGACGTAGGTGCGGCCGTCCTGCCCGTGACGATCGTGCGGGTATCTCTGGTGACCGCACGTGCGTACGATGCCGTGCAGCTAGCCGCCACCTCGGCAGCTGCTCTGTCCGAACTGGGAACGGCCATACGGGTCGTCGACTCCGAGCGGACCCGCCTGCATGACCTCGAGGTCACCGGCACCGCGATGCGGCCGCTGGGTAGCGGAAACGAGGTCGTGATCAGCGTCAGCGACCCTGTCGCGGTGGCGGCACGCGACACTTCCCGCCTGGACCCCGCGTTGCCCGCCGACCGCAGGCTGACCGTTGCACGTGACCACGTCACCACGCACACCGCTCTCCGGGTCATCGGGGATGCCTCGTGCCTCAACTTGAGCGCCACCGGTACGGTCAAGTGTCAGCAGACCGAGTACACGTCCGACGGCAGGGCCAAGCGGTACAGTTACGTCGGGGCCGGCGACGAGCTCGCACTGCTGCGCGACATCGAACGGGTGCGCCTGTGCACATACAACTTCCATGACGAGCCCGCTGCTGCTGCACCGCGGTACGGTGTCATCGCTCAGGACCTGGAGCACATCTCCGGACTGGTCAGCAGCGGGCAGGGGGTAATTCCGCTCGGTAGCGACCATAGCGAGACCGTGCCTGACGCACGCGCCATCGACAACGCGTCCATGCAGGCGGTGCTGTTCGCGACCATCAAGGCGCTCGCACGGAAGGTGGACGAGCTGGAGAAGCGCCTTCAATGATTTTTATCCGTTATTGGCACTCAAATGCATCGGCCGCCACTCAAGATGCCGTGGCAGCATCACATGAGTCTGTGAAAAATGACTTGAGAGTGACGTGCAACACAGACGGTGTAAAGCTTGTACTTGTAGCCTGTCTGAAGAAGAGGACATGCTCACCAAGCACAATCCCACCAACAAAGCGCTCACAGAGCGCGATGTCGACCACCTGCTGTCACGCTACGGCCTGGCGGTGCGTTGCCTGGACGCCGAACCGTTCGTCCGTGCGACAACTCACAGCTCATATCGCGGCACCGACGACGTGCACGGCACACCCGAAGGCTGTCTTCCCCTGCAGCCGGCAGACTACGAGCGCATGGAGCACCTAGGAGACGCCGTCGTCGAGCTCGGGGTGACCGACTACCTGCACCACCGGTACCCGCGCGAGAACGAGGCGTTCCTCACGCAGCTGCGCATGAAGATCGTCAGCGGTGCGGTCCTGTCCACGCTTTGCGCTCGCACCGGGTTGAACCAGTGGATCATAGTGTCGGCGAGCGTCGACGCGGAGCGCGGTCGCGAGAGGCCGTGCATCATGGAGGACGTCTTCGAGGCGTTCTGTGCGGCGGTGTTCGAGGCGTTTGGCTACCCGGCTGCGCGTGCGTGGATCGTCGGCGTGCTCGAGGAGCACCTCGACTTCGCGGACCTCATCTCGAACCTGCGCTGCTCCAAGGACCGACTGTTCCGGCACTGCCAGGCCGTCCTGGGCTATCGCCCGCGCATCACCTCTCGCAAGCTAGAGGACGGCTCTGTCGAGGCGGATGTGTGCGACAGCGCGGGCGCCTCCCTCGGGACGGGCTCCGGACTCACCGTGCGTGAGGCCGAGATCCAGGCTTGCCAGGCGGCGTGGGACGTGCTACGAGCACGTGCGCCTTGATCGTCGGAGCCGGCGCCGGGGTCGCCCGTAGCGCCCTCAGAGCTCTCGCGTTCACGGGATCGGGAGCTGTAACCGCGCCGTTCGCTGCGAGTGCCAGTGCATCGGAGATCGCCTGGCGACGCGCGCCCTCCTCGGCGATCACCTGCTCCGCATCGGAGTTCATGGACCGCACGTGCTTGAGGATCGCCTCGGACATCGCCCGTGCCTGAGCGTCGGGCCTAGGCCTGCACGCCGCTCGTGCCATGACGTCGTCGAGGTGCTGCCCCGCGATCCTCCGCACCAGGGCGGCCTCGTAATCATGCAACAGGACGTGACGAGGGCCGTTCTGACGGATTGGGGGCTTCGGGGGGCGGTTCCTCCGCAGCGTGTCGGCGCCTTCAACAAGATCTTCGGTGCGAGACGACGACATTGTACCTTTATATATATGCACACAAAGGCGCATGTCCGACAGACATACGGACTTTGTTGGTCGGTGTAAAAAACGTCAGCACCGCTTGATATACACGTGACATGCCGCTCCTCGACTGGAGCCAGCCCGTTCTCGCCATCGACTCGTCATACGCCGTGTTCCACCGCTTCTTCGCCCTGCGCCGCTGGGAGCGCCTTTCCGGGCAGCGCGATCCAGAGCCCGACAGCAGCCCCTGCACAGACACAGAGCTCGTGTCGTTCGGTGACAGCTTCAAGTCAATGGTCGTCGCCCATATGCGCTCGCTGCGGGTGCCGCCCGGGAACACCGTCATGCTGATAGATTGCCCTCGATCAGAGATCTGGCGGCGCGACGTGCTGCCGACGTACAAAGACTCTCGTCCGACGCCCGGCGACTTCTCGCCCAACGTGTTTGCGTTCTTCAGAGAGTGCCTCGTGCCGGAGCTGGTCTCCGAGTTCAGCGTGCACACGATCGGCTTTGACCGCGCTGAGGCTGACGATGCTGCCGGAGTCCTCGCTCGTGTGGCGGTCGAGAGCGGGGCACACGACGTCACGATCCTGTCAGGAGACTGCGACCTCGCCCAGCTCGAGGTGCCTGGACGCATCAGGGTCGTCGACATGAAGGGCGTCGGTCTGCTGGAGCGCGTGACCAAGAAACTGGGGTGCGACAACGATGCCGCGACGTACCTCGCCGTCAAGATCCTGCAGGGCGACCGCGGAGACAACATCCCAGCCGCACGCGAACGCCTGGGACCCAAGCGTGCTCTCAAGCTCTCCGACGACCCCGCCCTGCTCACCGCGTTCTTGCAAGACGAGGGGAACCGCCTGCGCTACGAGCGCAACCGCACGCTGATCGACATCTCGAAGATGCCTGCGGACATCGAGGCTGGCCTGCGCGCCGCTCTCTCTGCGATTGTCGAGTAGTTTGTGCAAGCGATGTCGCTCGAAGGCAGGCTCCAGGTCGTCACCGCCCCCAACACCATATTCCTGGGCTCCGAGGTCGGTGACTTCGCGATCAAGTCCGTGAACGGGATCCACCTCGGAGTCTCACCGATCGGAGTCACCGTGCCCGCACACGTTCGCATCGACGAGCAGGGGGTCACCATCAACGAGCCCGTGAACGCTGGCGTCGTGTCGGGAACCTTCGTCACCGCCGCCATCAGCGCTCGGGACGGAAGGGGCATCGAGGTGACTTCTCAGAGCGGTGGGCCCGTCTCCGTCAGTTCGGGTGTGGGGGGCATCCGACTGGATACTGTGAGCGGGAACATCAATGTCGCCTCTCAGAGCGGGAACGTCACCCTGGCTGCGTCAACTGGCACAGTGAGCGTCACGTCTGGCACCGGGATCCAGCTGGACGGCGTTCGCGTCGACGAAGGCACTCTGGTGGCGGATCGCCTGATCGTCGATGGGTCCGTCGAAGCACAGACTCTGACCGCCCAGACGCTGTTCCTTCCAAAGGCGACCGTATCGGGGTCGGAGAACCGCACAACGATCGCACTCTCTTCGTCCGCCCCCCTGCTGGAGGTCGCCCAGGCCGGCGGCATGCCTGCTACGCTGGTCGTGGACTCCATACAAGCGACGTCCGTGCAGGGCACCGACGTGTCCTTCCCAGGAACCGCGACGCTCGGAGCGCTGACCCTGGGCAGCTCGAGCAGTTCTGCTGTCATCGTCGTCGCACCGACCCTCGACGTGTCCAAGCCCGTGTCGCTGCCGTCCGTTCGCATGGGACCGCTCTCCGTCGAGCCTGCTGCGTGGGGCGCCAGGAACACAGTCGCCGTCAGAGATGGCGCCACGACAGCCTTGCTGGAGTGCGCCGGCATCGCAGTAGTGCAGTCAGACAGGTCGGCTGCGCCGGTGGCCATGACCAACAGCGGGGGCACCGTGGCGGCCGTGAACGTCGACAACGGTCTGCTGTCGCGACCCGCCCCGATGTCGGCATCGACACTCACTCTGCGTGCGGGCGCTACGGGGCCGGCTACGACGATCTCATCGACGGCAAGCGGACTGGTGTGTGACTCGTCGCTGCGGCTGCCCGGTGTCGTCATGGGGTCGGCTACGGCTATGACCGAAACCGTCGGTGGCGGTATCACATTCGCCGGTGGGGACTTGACCGCGACAGGGCTGAAGATCCCGGGCGGTGGCGCGCTCTCCGGAGGCGCGGGGAAGCTCATTGCGTCGACGACGATCGCTGCACCGGGCCTTGCGCTCCTGAACGGCGTGACAGCGACCACCGCGAGCCTGTCGACCGACACCGATGGCGGTCTCAGGGCGACCGCGACCGCGCTCCGACTCCAGGGCAGCCAGCAGATCGTCACGGTGGATCCGATCGTGGGAGCCACTCGCGTGACGCCCGCCGCACTGGATCTGGGGAGCGGGGACGGCAACTGGACGCGCATCGACGCACGGCCTGATGGCTTACACATCGGCTCTGCCACCCTGCACGCTGCCGGTACGTCCTTCACCGCGACCTCCGGCACGCTGGCAGTGTCCGGCGTCTCGGGCATCTCCCTCGGAAACGCACTGACCCTCTCTGCGACCGCGACTGGTGCCAAACTGACGAATGACTCCCTCACGCTGGGGCAGGCGAAGTCCAAGCTGACCGCGGAGGCAGGGGGCTTCCTGCTGTCGTCGCCTGCGGCCGATGCTACGGTGCGATCTGCGACGTCGCTCGCACTGCAAGCGCCAGCGAACGTGAGCCTGGTTCTGCAGCGGAGCGGTGGCGGCACCTGGTCCAGGTTTGCGTTCGAGGCGGGCAGCAAAGGCGAGCTGAAGGTGAACGGGCGGAACGTCGGTGTGACGCCCTACGATGCTTTATCCACCACGGCGGCGGTGTCGGCTTCGCCAGACGCTTCGGGCTGGTTCACGTTCATCGATGCCTTCGGTGCGACCGTCTTCCGTGCACGGCGCTACGACGGGCAGGTGCCCAACCTGGTGCGGGCGACGGGCGAGTCGTTCTCTCTGCCCGGGTTCAGTGACGCGGTGTACTCGGGTTCGACGGTCACGACGTACGTCAGCCCTCTGGGGGGGACCACGACGTACAGAGCCGCATGGGTCGACGTGCACCTGTCGGTGCCCGTCTCGCTGAAACGCCTGCAGTTCGCGTTGGCGGACCAGAACCAGTACGATCGGCGGCCGGCGTCGTGGCGCCTGTTCGCTCGCACCGGGGCACCGTCCGCTGCAGAGGTCGGGAACTGGGTCGAGGTGCTGCGCGGAGGAGCGGTCGCAGTCGCTGACTCCAGCTCCGACCTGCCGGTATACGACTGCTACAGGCTGGCAGTGTCAGCGGTGACCGCGGGGTCATCGATCTGCGTCTCGCAGCTCCAGCTGTGGGGGCTCGCAGCGGCACCCGAGGTGCAGCCGCAGTCGTCCTTCACGGGACAGCACTTGGTCGTGCCGGTCGAAAGCGAACCGCTAACGTCGTTCAAGCCCGGCATGATCGTGGTCTCTGGTGGCGAGGGACACGACAGCATCGACATCGGAGGGATGAAGGCCAGGGGCGGTGCTGCGGCGATCACGTTGGACTCCGCCCTCCCTAGGGTGCGCCTGTCAGGTACGGCGCGGGATCCCACCGTGTTCGGTGTCGTCAGCGGCACCACCGTGAACCGCTGGGTCTCCGGTTACATGGATCGCAGGCTGGTGGTCAATGGCCTCGGTGAGGGCGCCATCCTCGTCGTCGACACCGACGGTCCCATCCGCAACGGAGACCTCCTTGCCACGTCGAGCGTCCCCGGCCACGCTTCCCGCCAGGGCAGCGACGTAGTATCGAATTTTACCGCAGCCAAGGCCACCATGGCGTGCGACTTCCGCCCGGCGATGGTGCCGGTCCTTGAAATGGCAATGCTTGATGGCGTCCCGTTCTCGGCCACCGACGACCTCGTCGCCTGGACCACGGCATCCCCTGCAGCAATGCAGCCCGAGTACCGGGTGTTTGAGCTGCCGGGCGGCATCCGAGCGGCCCTCATCTCGTGCACGTACAGGTGCTCATGAAAGCTGCTCTTCCACGGGGATCTCTTCCTGCCCGCCGTCGCCACCGCGCTTCCAAAACGCCGAACAGTGCTCGCAGTTGTACAGGTACTTCATGTCGCTGGCATGGTACTTGACGAACAGGATGCCGCCGGTCTTGGTGCAGAACGGGCAGGCCACGGACGCGGGGGCGCGGGGCAGCGCGGGGTCGTTCACGAGGTCCTTGTTGACGAACCGCGAGTACAGCGAGGAGTCGTCCTGCGGGGTGCGAGCGCGAAGGACGTGCGTCGTCCCCGGTATGGCCTCCCTGGTAGAGCAGCTGGGGCACTCGTAGTGAGCCGTGCGGCCGGCCTCGGACGAGACCACCAGCATCATGTTTCGGCAGGTCCCACAGAACTTCATGGCGCTTTCATGCCAGCGGGCTCCCTCCCCCTTCACACCACATTTTTTCGGGCGACGGGGCAACAACATGGTGCGCGGAAAGCCGTACGGCCTGTACGCCGACGAGGCCAGTGAGCCCCAGATCGTCGAGTGTGATCCGCGCTCGTTCATGCCGCAAGTGTGCCGCAACCCAGTGTCGGAGCTCTTCTTCAGCGACGACAACGTGGCCGCCCTCCAACACGGCATCCGCTATGGCGTGTACAACAGCAGCAACGGCGACCTAGTCGTCGGTAACCAGAGCCGGGACGAGCTGCAGACCGTCATGCGGTCCGTCTACCTGACCGACTCCCTGAACCTACCGTTCAACCAGATCGAGCAGGTGCGTGCGCTGAACTCGAAGGTGCTCGAGTACTGCGTGCCCCGGGTCGAGGCAGAAGCTCGCATGTACCTCCGTTACCGGCACGACTCGACGACGCAGCCCGTGCCGCAGCGGAACCCCCTCTTCACGTCCCGAGCGGGACTGAGGGGCTACGACGACCCCGATTCACGTTATCCGCGATAAAGTTCCACTCAGGAGAGGAACTTACTTCGGCACACAGCTTGCAAAGGGCTCTGCGTCATGCAGGTGTCTGGTCCGATCACATCCAGTCTGTACGAGCTGGAGGGGCGCACGATCCTGCTGCTGGGAGACATGCACTTCAGCCGCAGCGGGGACTGTGCGCACGCAGGCACCCGGGGCACCGACGTCGTCGACTGGCTCCATGGGGCGGTGCAGTCGGGCACCCCCGACAGCCCGGTGGACCTGTACCTGGAAACCAAGGAGCGGTCGTCGTCGTTCGTCGAGCGTTTCCTCGCTCTTCTCGGCGTCCGCAGCACGCCGGGCCACATCCACGACGTCATCGACTTCTTCGCCACCCAGCGCTGCCTGGCGAGCGTCAAGCGGGGATGCACCCGTCACTACCCGCACGCCAGGGTGCACTACGTCGACCCACGTGCCACGCGGGTGTCCGACCTCAATCGGTTCGTGCAGAGCGTGCAGCCTCTGGTGATGATGGCCAACGCTGAACTGCCCAACACCCGGCTCGCAGCGATTCCGGCATCTCCCGCGGTGACGGCCGCGCTGCGATGGATCAAGAAGCGCCCCACCGCCAAGAACGTCGTCGATGCCGTCCGGGCGAACTTCGATGCTCTCAAGATCACCAAGCAGCTTGGCGCGATGGACCGTGCCGATCGCACCAGGCTGCGGGCCTGGTTCACGTCCAAGGCGGCCGAACTGGAGCGGGGGGCGTCTGGCGTTGCGTACACCCACCATGCCGCGGCGATGCTCAAGGCGGTGTCGGCACGGCCGTTCACCACCCGCGACTACACCGCCCTCGTCAGCAGCGGACCCCACCTGTTCAAGTACGTCCTGGACGCGACCCTGCTAGAGATGGACATGTACGCACTGGGCCGCATGCTGCGATCGTTTAAAGGGGGCCCCAGGCCGACGCGCATCATCCTGTACGCCGGAGACGCACACGTCCAGAACTACGAGTCGGGTCTCGCTGCGCTGGGAGCGACCCGGATCGAGCGTGGAGACCAGACGCACCTCCGCTGCACCACTCTGGGACAGCGCACTCTGAAGGTCTTCTCTTGAAATCGTTACAATATCGGGAAATAGGTTGCCCGCCAAGCAAATATTTGTTTGCGCCCGCCCCGATCAGCCCGCCTCAGCATGACCACGATCGCAGCACACATAGACTGGGGCGAGGTACGGGACGTATACGGGCGATGCGTCCTCGGGGCGATTCTGACAACGTCCCGTCTGCAGCCCTGTCGCACGAACTCCCGGGCGTTTCGCTGGCCTCAAAGGCCTCTGGGGCGGGCACCGGCGCGAAGCAGGTGGGCGGACCTCGAAGATGCCATCAAGGCCGATACCGTCGAGACTGCGGTCTCTGCAGCCGCACGAGTTCGTCAGGCGCGGGCAGAGCAACAGCTGCGGATGACCCTGATGCGTCTGCGCGGTGAGCTCG